>LNFM01000529.1_pt1 | contig 156017 bp, 151 predicted proteins | sample 596031 | NCBI WGS metagenome assembly LNFM01 (sample SAMN04254537, study PRJNA301005) | activated carbon metagenome | isolation source: dual media filters at the Ann Arbor, Michigan drinking water treatment plant | place: USA: Ann Arbor | reverse complement strand
CCACCATTTGGCAAAAGAGCCCCGAAACAACCTTGTTTCGGGGCTCTTCTTTTGGAGTCGTCCCAGAGGGACTCTGGCTCATTGGGGTTCACTCGGCATGATGCAGTTGCAGGACATTCTTTTTTCACAGGGCTTTGGCACACGCCGGGTCTGTTGTGGCCTGGTTCAGCAAGGCTTGGTGCAGCTGCACGAACAGCGTGAGCCCATCACCGACCCCTCGGAGCCGATCGATGAAACGGGTCTTGTGTTCTGGGTGCAGGGTGAACGCTGGGAGTACCACCGTTTGGCCTATCTCCTGCTGCACAAGCCGGCCGGAACGGAGTGTTCCCAGAAGCCGAGTACCTACCCCAGTATCTACACGCTGTTGCCAGCCCCGCTGCGCACCCGCGGCGGGGCTGCCGCCGCGGGCGTTCAGGCAGTGGGGCGCCTGGACCAGGACACCACGGGACTGCTGCTGCTTTCGGATGACGGCAAGTTCATCCACCGCATGACGTCACCGCGGCACCACGTGCCCAAGGTTTACGAAGTGCAGGTGAAGCACGCGCTGGACGACCGCCAGGTGGCACGTTTGCTGGAGGGGGTTGTGCTGGATGACGATCCACGTCCGGTGAAGGCGCAGACGGCACTGGCGCTGGGTGAGCGTCACTTGCAACTGACGCTGACCGAGGGCAAATACCACCAAGTCAAGCGCATGGTGGCAGCGGTCGGCAACCGGGTGGAGTCTCTGCACCGGTCTTCGATCGGTTCCCTGACGCTGGATGGAGACCTTCAGCCGGGTCAATGGCGCTGGCTGACGGGTGACGAAGTGGAAGCGCTGACGCAGAAAGTCGTGGGCTGAGAGTCCGCGACAACTCTCTTGATCAGAGCAGATCGCCCCTGCGGCTGTCCAGCGGCACCAGGAACGAGTTGTCCTGCCACTGCGACGTGAGATCGCTGCCGCGCGTGTCGCCCGTGGTGCTGCTGGGCCAGTTGGACATCGGGCTGAAATCGCTGTTGCGGTTGCTGCGCTGGCGGTTGAGTGCCGAGCGCAGGTTGGTCTGGGCAGCGATGATTGCCCGCTCTTCCTGTTCACGTTCACGCATGCTCTGGGCGGTAGGGGATTCACCCAGGAACTCGGTGCGAATCTCGGCCACCGTCGGCAGGCTGCTGGAGCGCACCACCCAGTAGGGCAGGCCACATTGCGTGAGCAGCGAGTGTTTCAGCATGCGGGTGCTGCGGGGCAGGGCGTTTTTGCCGGGCACATCCAGGCAGCCGATCACCTTGCCATCGGCCTTGCAGATGGTGAAGGTGCAGTACACACCGCCGAGCAGTTGGTACCAGTGCATGCCCTTTTCGCTGTCTCGCGGCAGGGTGAAGCGCGTGACCGGCAGTTTGATCATGATGTGGTGATCGTAGAAGGCCCGGGCCAGCCAGTGCCAGACGCGGGCTTCTTCGCTGTTCGCCAGAGCCCGTGTGCTCAGTGGCCAGTGCTTGGGGATGCGACGGCGCTCCCTGGAGCGGTGACTGGACCAGGCGCGATGCAGCAAAGCGCCCAGCACCATCAGTGCGGGTGCCAGTACTGCAAGCAGCCAGGGGTTGTTCCAGGACATCATGGGTTTTCGGGGCCGAAGAGCCAAACTTGTATCAAAGTGTATAGAACTCGTGACTCCTTGGGGCACGACTGTGGTTGCGTGGCACGGACTTGCCGTGAATTCCTTGGGTTTTCAGCACCACTTGGTGGTCAGTGCAGCTCGTTGCACGCTCGATCCAGGCACACGGGATGTGGGCTGACGTCCGGGGTTTGCGGCAAGTTTTTGCGTGGAATGGCTGGAACCGGAGATGGCCAGAGGGCAGGTCGCTGTTCAGCGCCCAGTGGGTTGGATGGGGGGAGTCCTGCCTGTGGAGAGAGTTGTGCTGGGTGAATTGTGCCCAAAGCCCAGGCTGCGGAACATCCCGCAAACTGGGGATTCAGGGGTGATCCGCCAGGAAATTCACCAGCGCCCGGGTCAGGGCAGCGGGCTGATCACGGTGCGGACTGTGGCCGCAGGCCGGGATGGCGATGGTTTGCGCATGGGACACCGCAGAGGCGATTTCGTGCAATTGCTGGAGCGTGCCGTATTCGTCGTCGGCGCCCTGGATGGCAAGCAGCGGTGCCTGAATCCTTCTGCACTCGGAACGGATGTCGAAGGTTTGAAAGGAATCGCTGAGCCAGATGTCGTTCCATTGCCAGAATGCGTTGTCCACATCCGCGTGGTAACGGGCGAGGCGCTCCCGCAGGCCTTTCTCCTGCGCTGCCGGTTCCGACACCCCTGGGGCGAGGTACAGGTCCCGCGCTGCCGCGATGGAACTGCGGGCGATGTCTTCAACAAACACGTGTGGGGCGATCGCCACGCAGGCGCTCACCGGGTGGCGGCTGGCGTGCAGCAGCGCGATGCTGGCGCCATCCGAATGCCCCACCAGCACGGGGCGCTTCAGGCCCAGCCGTTCCAGCAGCACGGGCAGTACCCGCCAGGCTTCAATGTGCATGTAGTCCGGCTGGTGGCGCCCGATGTGCCAGTCGCCTTCCCAGCGAGATGTACCTCGCACATCGGCCACCGGATCCGACTGGCCATAGCCTCGCCGCGAGTAAAGCCACCCCGCACGGCCGGTTGCGACGCAGAGATCGGTGGGCCAGTGCCGCCCGCGCTGATGCCACATGGCGACACTGCCCAGGCCCTCGTGCAGAAAGACCAGTGGCGCGCGGTCCTGCGGCCCCGCAATGTGGGCGACTTCCAGCCGGATGCCCTCGATGTCGACTCGGTCCATGCGAGCATCGTAGTGCGCTCTTGGTCTGGTCGCCTGTCACCCCCGCTGTGCGGCAACCCCAGGGTGAAAGACGGTATTCTCAAGGCATGAACCTGCTGTTCGACTCTTTCTGGCGCGCGGTGGCCTATTGCATGCACCCGCGTGTGATCGCGCTGTCGTTCCTGCCGCTGGTCCTGATGGTGGCGCTGTCGTTCGGGCTGGGTTACTTTTTCTGGGATGCTGCGGTGGCCTCCGTCGCCGCCTGGCTCGAAGCCTACGAGATGGTGCAGACCTTCCTGGCCTGGCTGGAGCGCTTGGGCATGGGTTCGCTGCGCACCGTGTTTGCGCCGCTGCTGGTGCTGGTGCTCGCCACGCCGGTCATCGTGTTGCTGTGCCTGCTGCTGGTGGCGGCTTTCATGACACCGGCGATGGTTGATCTGGTGGGGCAGCGCCGCTTCCCGGGAATGGAGCAACAACGCGGGGGGTCCCTGGTGGTGAGCGTGTTGTGGTCGCTGGGTTCCACCTTGCTGGCTGTGGTGGCGCTGGTGGTTTCCCTGCCGCTTTGGCTGGTGCCTCCCCTGGTGCTGATCCTGCCGCCGCTCATTTGGGGCTGGCTCACCTACCGCGTGTTCGCCTTTGACGCGCTGGCCCTTCATGCCAGCGCAGCCGAGCGCAAGGCCATCCTCAAGGAGCACCGGGGCAGCCTGCTGGTCATGGGTGTCCTGAGCGGGTACCTGGGTGCGGCACCCAGCCTGCTCTGGGCTTCGGGTGCCATGTTCATTGCGCTGGCGCCGCTGCTGGTACCGGTGGCGATCTGGATTTACACCCTGGTGTTTGCGTTCGCTTCGCTGTGGTTCACGCATTACGCGCTGGCCGTGCTGCAGAAGATGCGATCCACTGCCGCCGTGCCCCAGGTGGCCGACCCGCCTGCTCCTGTTGTCGAGTCCTTGCCCGGAGCGACTTCGCCTGCCCCATTGCCACCCCCGAACACCGGCTTCTGAGACCTGACCATGACACCCGCATTCGGCCTGATCATCATTGGCGACGAAATCCTCTCAGGCAAACGCGCCGACAAACACCTGCCCAGGGTGATCGAACTGCTGCAGGCGCGCGGCCTTTCGCTGGCCTGGGCGCGCTGCGTGGGCGACGACCGAGACCGGATCACCGCCACCCTTCGCGATGCCTTTGCCAGTGCCGACGTGGTCTTCTCCTGCGGCGGCATCGGTGCGACGCCCGACGATCACACGCGCCAGTGCGCCGCAGCCGCTCTGGGCGTGGGCTTGGCCTTGCACCCTCAGGCGCGCGAGCTGATCGAAGAGCGCATGCGCGACCTGGCTGCCGAGCGCGGCGAGCCCTACGAACCCGATCGACCTGACAACGTGCACCGCTTCAACATGGGGGTGTTTCCGCAGGGCTCGCGCATCATTGCCAACCCTTACAACAAGATTCCCGGGTTCAGTTGCAGCGGCCCGGGTGGCGGATCGGTGCATTTCGTGCCGGGGTTTCCGGTCATGGCCTGGCCCATGATCGAGTCCGTGCTCGACCACGACTACGGCCACCTTCACCGGCGCGACAACTGGCTGGAGCGCTCGGTGGTGGTGCTGGGAGCGATGGAAGCCACGCTCACACCGCTGATGGAGCAGATCGAGCGCGACCATCCCGTCAAGGTCTTCAGCCTGCCCAGCGTTGACCACCCGGAGTTTGGCCGGCACATCGAACTGGGCGTCAAGGGCTCCCCAGCGGCCGTGGCGCCGGCGTTCGGGGATTTGCTGACGGGACTTGGCTCCCACGGTGCCCAGCTGGGCCCCGAAATGGTGCGGTAGTCGAATGCACCAATTAAGTGCATTTCGATGTGCACCAAATGAATGCATCAACACGGTGCTGCAGTCTGACGGCGGCCAGTCTGTCCGGCGAAGGGGCTGCCATCGCCGGGTGGTTTTCCCGAATCGGTGCGTGGGCTGTCCGATAATCCCCAGGGGTGTGCAAACCCCTCAGCCCATGGCAGCGGTCCTTGCGCGCGCAATGGCATAAATTCTGCTTAGTAAGATTGTCACTTTTCCAACCCACTCATCCAGCTACAGGAGTATTTGATGGCCAAGACCGTCGCAGACGTGATGCAAATGGTGAAAGACAACGAAGTCAAGTTTGTTGACTTCCGCTTCACCGACACCCGTGGTGCCCAGCAGCACACCACCGTTCCCGTGTCCCATTTCGACGAAGAAAAATTCGTCTCGGGCCACGCGTTCGATGGGTCGTCCATTGCGGGATGGAAGGGCATCGAAGCGTCCGACATGCAGTTGATCCCCGACCCGAACACGGCCAACATCGACCCGTTCTACGAAGAGACCACGCTGATCCTGACCTGCGATGTGCTCGAGCCCACCGACGGCAAGGCCTACGACCGCGATCCGCGTTCCATCGCCAAGCGCGCCGAGGCCTACCTCAAGTCGACCGGTCTGGGCGACACCGCCTTCTTCGGACCGGAACCCGAGTTCTTCCTGTTTGACGGCGTGCGCTGGAGCACCGCTCCCGGCCACACCTTCTACGAGATCGAAGAGTACGAAGCCCCCTGGAACAAGGGTGCCAAGCTCGAAGGCGGCAACCGTGGCCACCGTCCCACCGTCAAGGGCGGCTACTTCCCGGTGCCCCCGGTCGACAGCACGCAGGACATGCGTGCCGAAATGTCCCTGATCCTCGAATCGCTGGGCATTCCGGTTGAAGTGTTCCACCACGAAGTGGCGGGCGCTGGCCAGAACGAAATCGGCACCCGCTTCAGCACCCTGGTGCAGCGCGCCGACTGGACGATCCTGCAAAAGTACGTGGTGCACAACGTCGCCAATGCCTATGGCAAGACCGCGACCTTCATGCCCAAGCCCTACGCCGGTGACAACGGTTCCGGCATGCACGTGCACCAGTCGGTCTGGAAAGACGGCAAGAACCTGTTCGCTGGCGACGGCTATGCCGGTCTGTCGGAATTCGCGCTGTACTACATCGGCGGCATCATCAAGCACGCGCGTGCCCTGAACGCCATCACCAACCCCGGCACGAACTCGTACAAGCGCCTGGTGCCCCACTTCGAAGCCCCGGTGAAGCTGGCCTATTCGGCCAAGAACCGCTCGGCCTCGATCCGCATTCCGTACGTGCCGAATCCCAAGGGCCGTCGCGTGGAAGCCCGCTTCCCCGATCCTCTGATGAACCCCTACCTGGGCTTCTCGGCGCTGCTGATGGCCGGTCTGGACGGCGTGGAAAACAAGATCCACCCGGGCGAAGCCGCCACCAAGGACCTGTACCACCTGCCGCCGGAAGAAGACAAGTTGGTGCCGACCGTGTGCCACAGCCTGGACATGGCGCTGGACCATCTGGACAAGGACCGCGCCTTCCTGACCAAGGGTGGCGTGTTCACCGACTCCATGCTCGACGCCTACATCGAGCTGAAGATGGGCGAAGTCAACCGTGGCCGCATCGAAGTGGCTCCGGTCGAGTACGACATGTACTACAGCCTGTGATGCCGCTCCCGGCGCGGGCCGGGGTGGTGTCCATGGGGTCCGCAGGGGTTGCGGGCCCGATGCAAAAAAGGGACGGTGTTGCCGTCCCTTTTTGCATGTTGTGCGGCTAATTCGCCACCCCAGGCTGGCGCTCCGGCACTTTTTCAGGGGTTTTCGGTCATACTGAAAATTGATGAACTGGCGCCCCGGGCGCTCGGAGAACTTGTGCCTTTGTCCACGCCGCCCCTTCGCGCGATCCACTGTTTCACCGCTTGCGTGGTGGCTTTCTGCAGTGTCCAGGCTTTGGCCCAGGAACGCATCTACCGTTGTCCTGGCAAGCCCGTCGAATACATCAACAACGGCGAAATCGCCAAGTCCCGGGGTTGCACCCTGATGGACGGCGGCAACATCACCATCATCCAGGGCACGGCGCCACAACGCAGCACCGATTCCAGACCCGTCAGCACGCCGCGTCCTGCCAGTTCCACACCGACCACCCGCAGCAGCGGCGAACGCATAGACACCAGCGAGCAACGTGCTCGCGACAGTGACGCCCGGGCGATTCTGGACGCCGAGTTGCGCAAAGCGCAGGAGCGACTGGCCCAGGCACAAAAAGCCTATGCCAACGGCGCTCCCGAAAAAGAAGGCATCGAGTCCCGCAACCACCAGCGCTACCTCGATCGTGTGGCCGAGCTGAAAGCCGCGGTGGCCCGGGCAGAGAGCGATGTGTCGAGTATCCAGCGCGAATTGGGCCGCTTTGGTGGTTCAACCGGTACGGGAACTGCCGCAAAATAGGCGGCTTGAAACAGCCCAAATCCCCCACCGCTCTCGCGCCCGCCCAGGGCGACTCCCCAAAAGACCCGACGGAGGCCCGCAACGGGCCGTTCGCGCAGCGCTTTCAATCCCTTGATCTGTTGGCCACCCTCGTGGCCGTGGTCGACTCGGACGGTGCCGTGCTCTACGCCAACGCGGCGCTGGAGGACGCGCTGGGTATGTCCCGACGCAGCATCACCGGCGCTTTGTTGCAGGATTGCTTTACCGAGCCATCGCTGCTGCAGAACGCGCTCAATGGTGCCAGCGACAACGAGTTCGCCGCCTTGCGTTACGACGCCTGGCTCAAGCGCGCGGCTTACGAGCCGCTGCCGGTGCATGTGGTGGTGGCGCAGACCGAGAACCGGGGCGAGGTCATCGTCGAGCTGCTGCCGCTGGAGCAGCAGACGCGCCAGGAACGCGAGGAGCGTCTGATCGATCAGGCGCAGGCCAACAAGGAACTGATCCGCAACCTGGCCCACGAGATCAAGAACCCGCTCGGTGGCATCCGCGGGGCGGCGCAACTCCTGGAGCTGGAGCTCGACAACAAGCAGCTCACCGAATACACGCAGGTCATCATCCACGAGGCCGACCGCCTGCAGTCGCTGGTGGACCGTTTGCTCGCACCGCACCGCCGCCCGCATGTGGTGGGTGACGTGAACATCCATGAGGTCTGCGAGCGCGTGCGTTCGCTGATCGTGGCCGAGTTTCCCAAGGGCTTGCGTGTGGTGCGAGACTACGACACCTCGATCCCCGAGTTCCGCGGCGATCGGGAGCAACTCATACAGGCGGTGCTCAACATCGCGCACAACGCGGCGCAGGCGTTGGCCGAGCGCATGGCGGCGGGCGATGCACAGATCACTTTGCGCACGCGGGTGGGTCGGCAGGTCACGTTTGGCAAGCAGCGTTATCGGTTGGCACTGGAATTGCATGTGATCGACAACGGGCCTGGCGTTCCAGACTCGATCAAGGACCGCATCTTTTTCCCGCTGGTGTCGGGGCGCGATGGCGGCTCCGGCCTGGGACTGACGTTGGCGCAAACCTTCGTGCAGCAGCACCACGGACTGATCGAGTGTGAGAGCGTTCCGGGCCACACGGATTTCAAACTGCTGATTCCGTTGCCATGACACCGACAACCAAAGCCGAGCGCTGACGAAGGGAAGACCAGCACATGAAGCCGATCTGGATAGTGGATGACGATCAATCGATCCGCTTCGTGCTGGAGAAGGCTTTGTTGCGCGAGAACCTGCCCACGCGCAGCTTCACCAATCCCCAGGAAGTCCTGAAGGCCCTGATCGACACGCCCGAAAGCGAGGGCCCCCAGATTCTCGTGAGCGACATCCGCATGCCGGGTGGCTCGGGCCTGGACCTGCTGGAAAAAGTCAAGGAAAAGCTGCCCGGCTTGCCGGTCATCATCATGACTGCTTTCTCCGATCTGGACAGCGCGGTCTCGGCCTTTCAGGGGGGTGCCTTCGAATACCTGCCCAAGCCCTTCGACCTGCCCAAAGCGGTGGAACTGATCCACCGCGCGGTGGAGGAGAGTCAGCGCGAGGAAGTGGCTGAAGAGCGCATGTCGGCCGCGCCCGAGATGCTCGGACAGGCGCCCGCCATGCAGGACGTGTTCCGGGCGATTGGCCGTCTGAGCCAGAGCCAGGTCACGGTGCTGATCACCGGCGAGTCCGGTTCGGGCAAGGAACTGGTGGCGCGCGCGCTGCACAAGCATTCACCGCGCGCGGGCGGCCCCTTCGTGGCCATCAACACCGCCGCCATTCCGAAGGATCTGCTGGAATCCGAGTTGTTCGGACACGAGCGCGGAGCTTTCACGGGCGCACAGACCATGCGCCGCGGACGCTTCGAGCAGGCGGATGGCGGCACCTTGTTCCTCGACGAGATCGGCGACATGCCGTTCGACCTGCAGACGCGCCTGCTGCGGGTGTTGTCCGATGGGCACTTTTACCGCGTGGGCGGCCACAGCGCGGTGCGTGCCAATGTGCGCGTGATCGCGGCGACGCACCAGAACCTGGAGCAGCGCGTCAAGGAAGGGGTGTTCCGCGAAGACCTTTTCCACCGCCTCAATGTGATCCGTCTGCGCTTGCCCGCATTGCGCGAGCGGCGCGAAGACGTGCCGATGCTCACGCGCTTCTTCCTGCAGCAAAGCGCCAAACAATTGGGTGTGGAGCCCAAGCGCATTTCGGAAGCGGCGCTGCGCCTGCTCGGCACGTTTGATTTCCCGGGCAATGTGCGCCAGCTGGAAAACGTGTGCCACTGGCTGACGGTGATGGCACCGGCCCAGATGGTCGAGCTGAAGGACTTGCCGCCCGAGGTGTTGGCCATGGCGGGGAGTTTGCCGCCCGAGAGCGTTCCGGCCGCCGGCCCGCTTGCTCCCGAATCCGCGGCCGTGGTCTGGACCCCGCCGGCGGCAGTGCCCGAGGTGCCGGTGGTGCCGCTGCCCAGCGAGTCGCCCCCCGCGGTGGCGCCTTTGCCCGCCCCGATGGCGGTTGGCCCACAGGGTTGGGAGGCTGGTCTCCAGGCAGAAGCCCAGGCGCTCCTGGAGTCGGGGCGCACCGATGTCTGGGATGTGTTGACCCACCGCTTCGAGACTTGTCTGATCCAGACCGCGCTGGCCAGCACCCGGGGTCGCCGCATCGAGGCGGCGCAAAAGCTGGGCATCGGCCGCAACACGATCACCCGCAAGATTCAGGAACTCAATCTAGAGTGAGCACGACCGGCGCGTGGTCGCTGGGGCGCTCGTTCTTGCGTGGCAGCTTGTCCACCGCGCAGGCCGTCGTGCGGGCTTTGAGCGCGTCACTGATCAGGATGTGGTCGATGCGCAGCCCGCGGTTGCGTCGGAACGCGAAGTCGCGGTAGTCCCACCAGCTGTAGTTCTTCTCGGGCTGGGGAAACAGACGCACCGAGTCGGTGAGTCCCAGGCTGATGAGTGCCTGCAGGTGGTTGCGCTCTTCGGTGGTGCAGTGGATGGTCTCGCGCAGGCCCTCCGGATCCCACACATCAAGGTCGTCGAAGGTGATGTTGTAGTCCCCCATCAGCACCAACTGCGGGTGCGCGGCCATCTCGCTGCGTACCCAGTCGCGCAAGGCTTCGAGCCAACGCATCTTGTAGGCGAACTTGTCGGTACCCGGCGCCTGCCCGTTCGGGAAATAGGCGCCGATCACGCGCACGCCGTCGACGGTGGCACACAGCACGCGCGACTGCTCGTCGTCAAAGCCCGGGATGTTCTTGATGATCTCGGTGGCAGGCCCTTTGCTCAGCAGCGCCACGCCGTTGTATGTCTTCTGCCCGAACCATTGGGCCTGGTAGCCGATGTCGGTGAAAGCCTGCACCGGGAACTTGTCGTCGGTGAGCTTGAGCTCTTGCAGGGCCAGCACGTCCACCGGGTGCGTGGACAGCCAGTCCAACACCTGAGGCAGGCGCACGTTGAGAGAGTTGACGTTCCAGGTGGCGAGTTTCATGGTTTCAGGTGCGACGGCCATAAGTGACGAAGGCAAACGGCAAGCCGCTGGCTGCGGTGTGTGACTCTCGGTCGGTCTCGCACCATTCCGGACCCAGGGTGGGCGCGTAGGCATCGCCTTCGAAGTCGCGCGCGATCTCGGTCACCACCACCGTGCTGGCCAGCGGCAGTGCCTGTGCATAGATCTGTGCACCGCCGATCACCCAGGCGTCCCTGCCGGGTGGGCACAGGTCGCGCGCGGCTTCGAGCGAATGCGCCACCGAAGCGCCTTCGGCCTGCCAGCCCGTGTCGCGCGTGACCACGATGTTGAGGCGACCGGGCAGGGGGCGGAACCTGGGTGGCAGCGAGTCCCAGGTCTTGCGACCCATGATGACCGGGCAGCCCAGGGTGGTGCGCTTGAAGTGCGCCAAGTCCTCCGGCAGGTGCCAGGGCAGTTGGTTGTCCCGGCCGATCACGCCGTTGGCGGCGCGGGCATAGATCAGGTGCAGGCGGGCGGGTTGGTGTTCAGGCATCCGGCGATTGTGCCGTGGCCGGCCGCCGCCGCAGGGCGCCGGGGGGCAGCAGCACGCTGGCGATCGCCACCATCACGAAGCCCATGGCCAGCCAGTCCTGCCAGTGGGGCACCTCACCGGTGATGAAGGTGGCACTGAGTGTGCCCACCAGTGGGATCGCCATCACGCTCATGGCGCTGGTGGCGGGCGGGAGGTCGCGCGCCATGCCGAACCAGATGAGTTGCGCGAAGCCGTAGTTGATGAACACGCCATAGGCCAGGCTGAGCCACATCAGCGGTGTGAACGTGGCGGGCTGCGGCAGGGGCTCCAGCGACAGCGCGAGTGCCCACACGACGAAGCTGCCCAGCAGCAGCATCCATACCGTGACCACCAGCGGCGCGAGCGTGAGCTGCGCCCGGCGGAACATCAGCGTGCCCAGCGCCCACGAGGCCGCTGCGCCCAGCATCCAGGCCACGCCGGTGGGCCGGCCGGTCAGGCGCTGCAGCTCGTGCCACAGCAGCAGGCCGATGGCCAGGCTCACGCAGGCCACCGCCAGCCGCACGCGCGGTGTGATGCGCTCGCCGAAGAAGGCGGCACCCAGCAGCACGGTGAAGATCGGCATGGTGAAGCCCAGGATGGCGGCGCGGCCGGAGGCCAGTTCCTGCACCCCGAAGATGGACAGCGTGTGCCAGCCCAGCACGTTGGGCAGGCCCAGCAGGGCGATCGCCAGCCACTCGCGGCCGGCCGGGCGCATGCGTTCACCCTGGGCCGCCACGTACACGAACAGCCAGGCCGCCCCCAGCAGCATGGTGCTGGCGCGGAAGTACAGTGGGCTGAGCTGCTGCAGCGAAAGCTTCATCATGGGCCAGTTGACGCCCCACATGAGCGTGAGGGCCAGCAGCGCCCAGAGCTGGCGACGAGAGATCAAACCGCGACGGGGGCTTTGATGGCCGGGTGGCACTCGTAGCCGAGCACCTCGAAGTCCTCGTAGGCGTAGTCGAAGATCGAGGCCGGCTTGCGCCTGATGTTCAGCGTGGGGTAGGCGAAGGGCTGGCGGCTGAGTTGCAGTTCCACCTGTTCGTGGTGGTTGCTGTAGATGTGGCAGTCGCCACCGGTCCAGATGAAGTCGCCCACGTCCAGGTCACATTGCTGGGCGAGCATGTGGGTCAGCAGCGCGTAGCTGGCGATGTTGAAGGGCACGCCCAGGAAGATGTCGGCGCTGCGCTGGTAGAGCTGGCAGCTGAGTTTGCCCTTGCCGCCGGGCTCTGTGGCAGGTGCGACGTAGAACTGGAAGAAAGCGTGGCAGGGCATGAGCGCCATCTGATCCAGGTCGGCCACGTTCCAGGCGCTGACGATGATGCGGCGGCTGTCCGGGTTGCTCTTGAGCTGTTTGACCACCTCGCTGATCTGGTCGATGTGGCCGCGAGATCCGTCGGGATTGGGCTTGGGCCAGTTGCGCCATTGCACGCCGTACACCGGGCCGAGTTCGCCGTCTTCGCGCGCCCACTCGTCCCAGATGGTGCAACCGCGTTCCTGCAGCCACTTCACGTTGGAATCGCCGCGCAGGAACCACAGCAGCTCGACGATGATGGCCTTGAGGAAAACCTTCTTGGTGGTCACCAGCGGAAAGCCTTCGCTCAGGTCGAAGCGCATCTGGTGGCCGAACACGCTGCGTGTCCCCGTGCCGGTGCGGTCGCCCTTCTGCACCCCGTTTCGGTAAACGTGGCGCATGAAGTCTTCGTATTGCGAGCGGACGGGACGGGTGGCGGTGGAAGCGGTCATGGTGGGGTGAAGGTCATCGGGAGCCAGCGCTCATTGTGCCCGCTGCGCCAGGGCCTTATCGGCCCGCCGCTTGGCCAGTTGTGCCGCTGGTTCAACAGCGCCTTTTCAGGAGCGCGGCCTTTGCGTCATCCGTGAAAGCTCCTGCGACGGCGGGGTGATGCGGGCGTCGAAGGGGTGCAGCGGCAGGCTGAAAACCTCCTGGATGCGCTTCACATAGCCTTGCGTTTCCGGGTACGGTGGAATGCCCAGGAAGCGATCGATCGCGCCTTCACCCGCGTTGTACGCAGCCACCACCAGAGCCACATCACCCTTGAAGTAGGCGAGCAGCCACCGCAGGTAGGCCAGCCCGCCGCGGATGTTCTGTTCGGGGTCCAGCGGCTGACTCACCTTGAAACGGGACGCGGTCTCGGGAATCAGCTGCATCAGTCCTTGAGCATTCTTGGGGGACACGGCGAGATGGTCGAAATTGGATTCGGCGCGGATCACCGCATAGGCCAGCCCGGGGTGCACCCCGTACAAAGGCGCGAGCCGTTGCACGATGCCCATGATCTGCCGCTTTTGCGCGGTGTCGATCAGTTTCTTGTAGCGGTTGTCGGCTTCGTCCTGCGCGGCTTTGGCAGCGGCTTCTGCGGCGGCGGCCTGTGCAGCTTGCGCGGCCAGAGCGGCTGCCAGGTCGGCGGCGGCCTGTGCTTCGACCAGGCGCCTGGCCTCGGCCTGCGCAATGCAGGGCGGCTTCGCGGTCTCGCGGCCGACCAGCGGGAGCATGTTGGCCGAAACCTCATGGCCTCGCGCGGCGGCCTGCTGGAAATAGTAGGCGGCAAAGGCATCGTTGCGCACCACACCGCGTCCGTTGGTGTAGATCCAGCCCATGTGGTATAGGGATGCCAGGTCACCGGCCAGTGCAGCCTGGCAATACAGGGCGAGCGCGGTGTCAATGCTGCGCGTCATGCCTGAACCATGTTCGTATGCCCGAGCCTGCTCGCGCCACAGCCGCGCCTGGTCTTCGGTGCTGGCCGCAGCGGGCAACACCAGGCCGAGCAGCGGTGCTGCACAGCACACAAGGCGGAGCAGAGGGCGTTTCATGGCTGGAGCACGCGGCCAGGGTTCATGAGGTTGTGGGGGTCCCATGCCAGTTTGATGGCACGCATCAGGCCCAAGGCGACGGGATCCTTGTAGTCGGGCAGCTTGTCCACCTTGAGGCTGCCCACGCCGTGTTCGGCGCTGATGGACCCATGGTAGCGCGCCACGGCGTCGAAAACCAGTGCATTGACCCGTTCTTCCATCGTCTGAAGGAAAGTCCGGGCATCGGCGTCGGCCGGCGCCTGCACGTTGTAGTGCAGGTTGCCATCGCCCAGGTGACCGAAGTTCACCAGCCGCACGCCGGGAATCTCGCGCTGCAGCAGGGCATCGGTCTCGGCGCAGAAGGCCGGGATGCGCGAGACCGGGATGCTGATGTCGTGCTTGATGTTCAGGCCCTCTTCCGCCTGTGCCAGCGGGATGCTTTCGCGGATGTGCCAGAGCGCGTGTGCCTGACCCAGGTTTTCGGCCACCACCGCGTCGCTCACCACGCCGTTTTCGAACGCGGTTTCCAGCAGCCGTTCGAACTGGGTGCGGGCGTGTTCTTCGGACTCGCTGTCGCTGTTCTCCAGCAACACACAGTACGGCGTGCCTTCCCACAAGGGTACCCGCTGCTGAGGAAAGTGTTTCGCCACCAGGCTGAGTGCAAACTGTCCCATCACCTCGAATCCGGTCAGGCCCGCTCCCAGGTGCCGGTGCGCCAGGCCGAGCAGGGCCACGGCGGCCTCCAGGCTGGGCACGGCGGCCCAGGCGGTAAGCCGTGCGGCGGGCATCGGGTAGAGCTTCATCGTGGCCGCGGTGATGATCCCCAGCGTGCCTTCACTGCCAATGAGGAGGTTGCGCAGGTCGTAGCCGGTGTTGTCCTTGCGCAGGCCGCTCAGGCCGTTCCACACCTCGCCCTGCGCGGTCACCACCTCCAGGCCCAGGCACAGGTCGCGCGCATTGCCGTAGCGCAGCACCTGGGTGCCGCCGGCGTTGGTGGCCAAGTTGCCGCCGATGGTGCAGCTGCCTTCGGCCGCGAGCGAGAGCGGGAACAGGAAGCCCGCCTGTTCGGCCGCGTCTTGCAGGGACTGCAGCACGCAGCCGGCGTCCACCGTCATGGTGAGGTTGGCGCCGTCGAGGGCGCGCACGCGGTGCATGCGCGTGAGGGACAGCACCACCTGGGTACCGCTGGCGTCGGGCACCGAGCCCACCACCAGCCCGGTGTTGCCGCCTTGCGGCACGATCGACACCCCCGCCGCAGCGCAGGCCTTCACGGTCGCGACCACTTCGGCCGTGCTGGCCGGCCGCACCACCGCCAGCGCCCGGCCGCGCGCCCGCTTGCGCCAGTCTTGCTCCCAGGCGCTGAGGTCGGTGGCCGGATCGTCGTGGGTCAGCACGTGGGCATCGCCCACGGTCTGGCGCAGGGTCTGGATCAGCGGACTCATGCCTTAGCGACAGGTGGTGGCTCCACCGGGTCGGCCGCGGCGCCGGTGGCTGCAGCGTGGCGGGCCTTGTCGGCTTCAATGGCCTCCTTGCCAGCGGCATGCAGGCGAATGCGCACGTGCAGCGCACAGGCCACGAACAGCAGCACGCACAACAGCACCTGAATGGCGGCGAGCACGGCCGAGAGGCCGGGGTCGCTCCAGGCCCGCACCACGCCTTCGGTGAAATAGAGCCAGATCAGCAGACTCACCCAGCGGTAGGTGTACATGCGGTTCTTCAGCAGGCCGGCCAGCGGCAGCGTGAGCGGCAGCACCTTGAGCACCAGCCAGGAACCGCCCGGGCGCAGCGGAGCGAGCCAGAGTTCCCACAGCAGGCCCAGCAGGATCAGGCCCAGCAGGCTGCCCACCGCCAGCCAGCGGGTGAAGTTGACGGCGGAAGTGGTGCCAGGAAGCGGGGCAGAAAGGGGCGAGGGAGCGGACATGGGTGGGGCTGCTGAAGCCCGGATCGGGCAGGTGGCATGATACCGGGATGACCCCGACGGAACGCCTGCAATGGGCACAGACCCTGCTGCGGAATTTGTGGCGCGACACGCTCAGATTCCCCTGGCGCAACACGGCCGTGACCTTGCGGGAGCGCTTCCGGGAAGACCGCCTCGGCGTCACCGCTTCGAGCCTGACCTTCACCACCACCATCTCCCTGGTGCCGCTGTTCACGGTGGCGCTGGCGATCTTCAGCGCCTTCCCCGTTTTTTCGCAGCTTCAGAACATCCTGCAACGCTGGCTGGTGGAAAGCCTGGTGCCCGACCACATCGCCAAGCAGGTGCTGAGCTACCTCAACCAGTTCGCCGCCAAGGCCGGCCAGATGGGCTGGGCCGGCGCGCTGGTGCTGCTGGTGACCGCGCTCGCGCTGATCCTGACCATCGACCGCAAGCTCAACGACATCTGGCGCGTGCGCCAGGCGCGCCCGCTGACCCAGCGCATCCTGGTGTACTGGGCGCTGCTCACGCTGGGCCCGTTGCTGCTGGCTGGCAGCCTGTCCGTCACCTCGTACGCGCTCACCGCATCCCGGGGCATGGTGGCCGGCTTGCCCGGCGGCCTGCGCCTGTTGCTGGACACCTTGCAGTTCGGTCTGGTGATGGGCGGCATGGCCGCGCTCTACCGCTACGTGCCCAACACCCGGGTGCGCTGGAGCCATGCGCTGGTGGGAGGGTTTTTTGTGGCTGGCGGCCTGGAGCTGGCCAAGAGCGCGCTGGCCTGGTACCTGGCCAAGGTGCCGACCTATTCGGTGGTCTACGGCACCTTCGCCACCGTGCCGATTCTGCTGGTGTGGTTCTACCTGGCCTGGGTCATCGTGCTGCTGGGCGCGGTGGTCGCCGCTTACCTGCCCAGCCTGCTCTCGGGCATTGCGCGCCGGGGCAACTCGCCGGGCTGGCGGTTTCAGCTCGCGCTGGAGAGTCTGGCGCAGTTGCAGGCGGTGCGAGAGGCGCCGCAGCGTGGCCTGAGCCTGGAAGCCCTGGCGCAGACGCTGCGAGTCGACCCGCTGCATCTGGAGGAGCCGGTCGCTGCCATGGTGGCGCTGGACTGGCTGGGTCGGCTGGACGAAGAAGACGAGCGCTATGTGCTGCTGCAGGACCCGGCGCACCTGCCGCTGGAGCCGCTGGTCCAGCGCCTGTTGCTGCCCGCCTCGGGCAGCACCGAAGCCTTCTGGGCTGGCAGTGGTTTGCGGAGCATGAGCGTCGCGCAGGCCCTGGCCACGCCGTCGGTTCCCTGATCAGCCACCGTTCTTGAACGGGGCCGAGAGAAAGCCGCGGAAGCGCGCCCGGCCTCCTCGCAAGGGCGGCGCGCTGAGTTCAAAGCGCTCAAAGCGCTGCAGAAAGCGACCCAGGGCGATGCGCCCTTCCAGCCGCGCCAGGCTCAGGCCCGCGCACTGGTGGATGCCGAAGCCGAAGGCGAGGTGCCTGTTGCCCTCCCGGCGCAAGTCCAGCGTGTCGGGGTCGGCGAACGCCGCCGGGTCGCGGTTGGCCGCGCCGATGCACAGCGTGACCAGCGTGCCGGCGGCCACCTCCACGCCGCCGATGGCGGCCGGGGCCAGCGCGCGGCGATTGCCCAGCTGGTTGGACGACTCGAAACGCAGGCATTCGTCCACCGCGAGCGCCAGCACCTGTTCCCTGGCCGCGTCGTCGGTCGCCGCTCGCAGGTCAGCCAGCAGCATCGCTCGGGCGGCAGGGAATTCGTGCAGCAGGATGAGACCGTTGCCGATCAGGTTGGTCGTGGTCTCATGCCCGGCGTTGAGCAGGAAGATGCAGTTTTGCAGCAGCTCCACCTCGCTTAGCTGCTCACCACCGGCCTCGCCCTCGATGAGGCGCGTGAGTACATCGCGATCCGGGTCGCCAGGCGCCTTGCGGCGCTCCGCGACGAGGGTTCTCAGGTAGTCCAGCATTTCGGTCACGCTGCGGTTGCCGGCCGCGTGCTGCGCGGGCGTGGGCACCGGTTCGAGCGCACCCAGGATGGCCAGCGACCAGTCGCGCAGCGGGCCTCGGTCTTGCTGCGGCACGCCCAGCAGGTTGCCGATGATCTCGACCGGAATGGCCGAGGCAAAGTCTTCGATCAGGTCGCCGCCGCCCTGGGCTTCGATTCGGTCAAGCAGGTGGTCGACCAGCGTGACCAACCCCGGCTCCATGTCGGCGATCGCGCGGCGGGTGAGGGCACCCATGATCAGCTTGCGCACCCGCGTGTGCAGCGGCGGGTCGTTGAACACCAGGCTGGTGGTGTGGTGCTCGTACAGCGGCGAATCAGTTCCGTATTTGGGCGCGAACTCGACGTGTTTGTCTGAGCTGAACAGCGCCGCATCGCGGTACACCGCCATCAGGTCGGCGTGGCGCGTGAGGAAGAGCGAGTCGTCGGGCATGCGCCGCACCGGCTCGGTTTTGCGCAGCAACCCGTACACCGGGTAGGGGTTGGCCAGGAAGTCGGCGGGCAGCGCGCGCAGGTCGAACGCTGCGGCGACCTCGCGCGCGCGATCTGCGCTCATGGGCGGAGTGATCTGCACTGCGCTGACCATGGCCTCAGGTCCGCAGGAAGTCGCGGATGGCGAACAGGGTCAGGTCCGGGGTTTCGGTCATCTGGTGATGGCCGACGGGCAGGCTCACGACCTGCACCGTCTGGCCGGCCACCTGGGCGGCCTTGATCAGGCCCTGTGCCGCCTTCGGCTGGGTCATCTGGTCCTGGCCGCCGAGCAGGAACAGCACCGGGCAGGTGAGGGCGGCCATGGCCACCTCGCCGCCCGCGTAGCGGTCGCAGGCCACGAAGCCGCGGTGGAACACGTTGACTTGGGGATTGCTGCGCAGCACGCGCCGGCCCAGCGCCATGCCAGCGCCGTAAATCCAGGTGCCGGGGCCCAGCGCCGAGGGTGGGGCGGCCAGGGTCGAACGCGAGAACACGTTGACCATGGTCAGCGCCTTCTCGGGCTCGTTGAGCGAAGCCTCGATCAGCGCGGGCGAGACCTTCATCGGGAAGGCGGTGCCGACCAGCACGGCGTGGGTCACGCGGTTCTTCAACCGCGCCGCGGCTTCCATGGTGATCAGTGAGCCCCAGCTGTGGCCGACCAGCGCGGCCCGCTGCACGCCGGCCGCGTCTAACAGGGCGCCGATGAAGTCGGCCGCCTCCTCGACCGTGGAAGGCGCTTCGCCGCCGCTCTTGCAGTGGCCCGGCAGATCCACGGCCAGCACGTTCCAGCCGTGGTTCGCCAGGTAGCGGCTTTGCAGGATCCAGACGCTGTGGTCGTTGAGCACGCCGTGGATGAAGACGACGGTGGGCTTGGCCGGGTCGAAGGCCTTGCCGCCGGTGTAGCAGTAGGTCTTGGCGTTGTTGACTTGCAAGTACATGGTTCAAGCCTCCCGCCGGGCCGCCCCAAGGGAGGCTTGCGCCCCCTTGGGGGGCAGCGAAAACACGAAGTGATGAGCGATGGGGTTCATGGTCATACGCCTGCTTTCTCGGCGGCCTTGAGCGCGCGCTTGAGATCGTCGATCAGGTCGTCCGCATCCTCCAACCCGATGGACAGGCGGATCGTGCCGGGGCCGATGCCAGCACCGGCCAGCGCCTCGTCGGTCATGCGGAAGTGCGTGGTGCTGGCAGGGTGAATGACCAGAGAGCGGCAGTCGCCCACGTTGGCCAGGTGGCTGAAAATCTTGAGCGCTTCGATGAAAGCCTTGCCTTGTTCGCGCGAGCCCTTGATGTCGAAACTGAACACCGCGCCCGCGCCTTTTGCGCCGTGCTTCAGCAGCTTCTGCGCCAGCGCGTGGCTGGGGTGCGATTCGAGCAACGGGTGACCGACGCGGCCCACCAGCGGATGGCTGGCGAGGAAGGCCACGACTTTCTCGGTGTTGCTCATGTGGCGATCCATGCGCAGCGACAGCGTTTCCAGCCCCTGCAGGATCAGCCAGGCGCTGTGTGGCGAGAGGCAGGCGCCGAAATCTCGTAGGCCTTCGCGGCGCGCGCGCAGCAGGAAGGCGCCCACGGTGCTTTCTTCGCTGAAGGTCATGCCGTGGAAACCGTCGTACGGCTCGGTCAGCTCGGGGAATTTCCCCGAAGCGTCCCAGTCGAAACTGCCCGCATCGATCACCACGCCGCCGATCACGGTGCCGTGGCCGCTGAGGAACTTGGTGGCCGAGTGGTAGACCAGATCGGCCCCGTGCTCGAAGGGCTTGATGAGGTAGGGCGTGGTCAGCGTGCTGTCGAGCAGCAGCGGCACTTTTGCCTCGTGCGCGATCTGCGCCACGGTCGGGATGTCCAGCACGTCCAGGCCGGGGTTGCCCACGGTCTCGCCGAAAAAGAGCTTGGTGTTCGGCCGCACGGCCGCCTTCCAGCCGTCGATGTCGCCCGGCTTCACGAAGGTGGTCTCGATGCCGAAGCGGCGCAGCGTGTAGTGCAATAGGTTCTGGCTGCCGCCGTACAGCGCGGTGCTGGCGACGATGTGCGAGCCCGCACCCATGAGTGTGGCGATGGACAGGTGCAGCGCCGCCTGGCCGCTGGCCACCGAAATGGCGCCGATACCGCCTTCGAGCGCGGCCATGCGCTGCTCGAACACCGCGTTGGTCGGGTTGCTGATGCGGCTGTACACATGGCCGGCACGCTCCAGGTTGAACAGGGCTGCGGCGTGGTCGCTGGACTCGAAGACGAAGGAGGTGGTGAGGTGGATCGGCACGGCGCGCGCGCCGGTGGCGTCGGGCGTGGCGCCGGCGTGCAGCGCGAGGGTGTCGAAGCCGGGGTCGGAATGGCCGGGCATGCAGCGGTCTCCAGTGTGGGTGCGCCTGACCCGCGAGGGGTTGTGCGCAGTGGTTATCCCGTTTATTGTGGGCTATATTCCCTTGCACGCCAGCGCTGCTGGGGACAGAGGCAAAACGAGGAGAACAGCATGAAAGTCAGTGACATCCTGCGCGTCAAGGGCGGAACGCTCTACACCTGCCACCCGGACGACACGCTGATCAAGGCGGTCGAAACCATGGCGCAGTTCGACATCGGCTCGCTGGCGGTGATGGAGCACGGTGAGCTGGTGGGCATGCTGACCTTCCGGGAAGTGATCCACACCCTGGCCAGGAACGGCGGCGTTCTGGGTGCCCGTGCGGTGCGCTCGGTGATGGACGACCATCCCATGAGCTGCACGCCCGAAACCGAACTTGAGCAGGTTCGCCCCCTCATGCTGGAGCGTCACACCCGCTACATGCCGGTGATGGATGCCAAGATGCTGATGGGCGTGATCAGTTTCTACGACGTGGCCCGCGCCGTCGTGGACAGTCAGAACTTCGAGAACAAGATGCTCAAGGCCTACATCCGCGACTGGCCGGAAGAAGAGACCGGCAAGAACGAGTCGAACTTTCCCTGAACACTCCAAGCAAGTTCAAACAGAAACGCCCCGCAATCCGGGGCGTTTTGCATGGTGGCGCAGTTCGACTGAAATGCCTTCAACCGAGAACATCGCCGAACCGGCTTTGCCGGGCGGCTGGTGTTGCCCCCAGCAGGGGGGGTTACGCGCGCAGCGCGGCGCGGGGGGTTACATCGTGCTATGGATCATGTCCCTGACCCGCGGATAGATCTGCTGGTTCCACCGGCGCCCGCTGAACACGCCGTAGTGGCCCACACCGGTCTGGATGTGGTGGGTTTTCAGGTATGGGCGCACATTGGGGCACAGGTCTTGCGCCGCCACGGTCTGGCCGACCGAGCAGATGTCGTCGCGCTCGCCTTCGACCGTCATCAGCGCCGTGCGGCGGATCGCGGCCGGGTTCACGGTACGGCCCCGGTACTGGAGCGTGCCGCGCGGTAGGTCGTAAGTCTGGAAAACCTTTTCCACCGTCTCCAGGTAAAACTCGGCCGGCAGGTCGTTGACCGCCAGGTATTCCTCGTAGAAGTTCTGGATGGTGGCCGCTTCTTCCACCCGCCCGTGTTCCAGATGCTCGTAAATGTTCCGGAACGACTGTTTGTGCCGCTCCGGGTTCATGGCCATGAAGGCGCTGAGCTGAATGAAACCCGGGTACACGCGTCGCATGAACCCGGCGTGCGGCAGCGGCACGAGGCTGATCAGGTTCTTCTCGAACCAGTCGATCGGCTTGCTGGTGGCGAGCTTGTTCACCTCGGTCGGGTTGACGCGGCAGTCCACCGGGCCCGCCATGAGCGTGAGGCTGCGCGGCTGGGCCGGGTTGTCGTCTTCGGCCATCACCGCCGTGGCGGCCAGCGCGGCCACGCAGGGCTGACACACCGCCACCATGTGCGAACCTGGTCCGACCGCCTCGGTGAAGCGGATCATGTAGCTGATGTAGTCGTCCAGACTGAAGCCGCCATGCATCAGCGCCACGTCGCGGGCGTTGTGCCAGTCGGTGATGTACACATCGTGGTCCTGCAGCAGGGTCTTGGCGGTTTCTCGCAGCAAGGTGGCGAAGTGGCCCGAAAGCGGTGCGGCCAGCAGGACCTTGGGTTGTTCCGGCAAGCTGTCGTCGATTTTTCGAAAGCGCAGCAGGGTCCCGAAGGGCAGGGTGAGCACGGTCTCCTCCACCACCGGGATCACGCGCTCGTCCACCGTGACCGAGTGGATGTTGTAGGGCGGCCGGGAGTGCGTGAGCCGCAAGCGCGACAGCACGTCGCAGGCGGCGGCCACTTTGCGCAGCACGGTGCGTTCGGTTTTTTGCAGCCAGAGCGACGCGCTGAGATGCTGTGCAGCCAGGCGCAGCGGCGACACCAGATCGGACTGCATTTGGTAGGCCTGGTACAGCATGTCGGACTTTCCTGTTGGAGTGAGCTTCAGCAGGCAATTAACGGGCCAGCCGCCCGTGCACAGCGGCGGTGCATCCGGCATGCACAAAGGTGGCACAGGGATTGCTGATCCAGCCCCACACGAGGAGCATTCCATGGCCAAAGCGGTTCTCACGATCAGCAGCAAAAACTACGGAGCCTGGGCCTTGCGTGGCTGGCTCATGTGCAAGCTGGCCAAGCTGGAGTTCACCGAACACATCATCTCGCCCGACGATCCGGCCATGAAGGCCGAGATGCTGCTGCTGTCGGCCTCGATGCGCGTGCCCTCGCTGGACCACGACGGTGTGCATGTCTGGGACACGCTGGCCATCGGCGAGTACCTCAACGAGATCAAACCGAAAGCCGGTTTGCTTCCGGCCGACCGCAAGGCACGGGCGCACTGCCGCGCCATCAGCGGGGAAATGCACTCCGGCTTCAGCGCCATGCGCAGTTCGCTGCCGATGAACATCAAGGCCCATTTCCCGGGCTTCAAGATCTGGTCGCGAGCGCAGGCCGACATCGATCGCATCGAGACCATCTGGAACGAATGCCTGGACCAGTACGGTGGCCCCTACCTGTTTGGTGAAAAGCCCTGCATCGCCGATGCGATGTTCGCGCCGGTGGTCACCCGCTTCATCACCTACGACGTGGCGCTGGACCTGCCTTGCGTGGCGTTTTGCGACACCATCATGGCGCTGCCGGCCATGAAAGAATGGGTGGCGGCTGCAGAGGCCGAGCCGGACGAGATCGACGAGCTGGACGCGGAGTTTTAGCCCACCCCCGCGCCGCGCCCATTGGCGCGTCACCCCCTCAAGGGGGCGATGCGTGTGGCCCGGCGAAGCCGGTTCCACCGCATCTCTGATGTCGACTACTTCGCGCCGGCAATCGTGTGGTTCAGGGTTCGGTCCAAAGGCCGGGTTTCGGGATTTCGCACACCGGGTCGACTGGAATCGATTTGAAGTCCGCGGGTCCGACGATCTCCAGGTATTCCATGTCGGGTGAGTAGTCGAACAGGTAGTGGCGGATGCCGGGGCGCTGGTGCACGACGTCGCCGGCTTCGACCAGGGTCACCTGGTCTTCGTACATGAATTTGGCCCAGCCCTTGGTCATGACCACGATCTGGAAATCGGCTTCGTGGATGTGCCAGCCGGTCCCGCCGTCGGGTGGCAGGTTCGCTTTCACCAGGTGCGCGACCACTTTGCCGTGGGTGGCGGCTGCCACGCCCAGGTCGCGGTACAGAAAGAAGTCGCGCAAGCCGCCGCGAATGAACTCGGTTTCACCGGGCTTGACGTGAGAGAAAAGAGTGCCTGTTTTGTCCAGCATGGTGCGTTCCTGTCGTGGGCATGCAAGCGGATTGTTGCGGTGCAACACCAAGCATGAAGCGTTCCATTGGCCTTTTGCCCGCGTGGGTGCCGCCGCTGCACCGAAAGCCGCTGGCCAGCGCACCAAGCTGGGTGCTGCGGCACCAAGGCGGTTCCCGCCAGCCCCTCTGGGATAATCCGCGTCACTATGAGCGGCAACACCTTCGGTACCCTGTTTTGCGTCACCAACTTCGGTGAATCCCACGGCCCGGCCATCGGCTGCGTGATCGACGGCTGCCCGCCCGGCATGGCGCTGACCGAGGCCGACATTCAGCATGACCTGGACCGCCGCCGCCCCGGCACATCGAAGTTCGTCACCCAGCGCAACGAACCCGATGCGGTCGAAATCCTGTCGGGCGTGTACGAGGGCCGGACCACCGGCACGCCGATTGCCCTGCTGATCCGCAACACCGACCAGCGCAGCAAGGACTACGGCAACATCCTGCAGACCTTCCGCCCCGGCCACGCCGACTACACCTACTGGCAGAAATTCGGCATCCGCGACCCGCGCGGTGGCGGCCGCAGCTCGGCCCGCCTGACCGCGCCCACCGTGGCGGCGGGCGCGGTGGCCAAGAAGTGGCTGAAAGAAAAGTACGGCACCACCTTCCACGCCTGCATGACACAGATCGGCGAAGTGGTGATTCCGTTCGAAAGCTGGGATCGCGTGTCCACCAATCCCTTCTTCGCGCCGGTCGCCGACGTGTCGGCGCTGGAAACCTTCATGGCGGAACTGCGCAAAAGCGGCGATTCTTGTGGTGCGCGCCTGCGCGTCGTTGCTCGGAACATGCCGGTGGGACTGGGCCAGCCGCTGTACGACAAGCTCGATGCCGACATCGCCTACGCCATGATGGGTTTGAACGCCGTGAAGGGCGTGGAGATCGGTGCCGGTTTCGCCAGCGTGAGCGATCGCGGCAGCACGCACGGCGACTCGCTCACGCCCGGCGGCTTTGTCGGCAACAAGGCCGGCGGTGTGCTCGGCGGCATCAGCACCGGGCAGGACCTGGACGTGTCCGTCGCGATCAAGCCCACCAGCTCGATCTTGGTGCCGCGCGACTCCATCGACGTGGCCGGCGCCCCCACCGAAGTCATCACCAAGGGCCGCCACGACCCCTGCGTCGGCATCCGCGCCGCGCCCATCATGGAGGCGCTGCTGGCGCTGGTGGTGATGGACCACGCGCTGCGGCATCGCGCGCAGTGTGGCGACGTGCACGTGGAAACGCCGGACATTGCTGCGGCCTCGCGTGGCTGAAAGAAAACAGCTTCTTCCTTTTGCAGCCCTGTCCGCGAGCTACTTCGCGCACATCGGCTTCTTCAATCCCTACCTGCCGCTCTGGCTGAAAGAGCTGGGCTTCGGGCTGATCGCCATCAGTGTGCTGACCTCGGTGCAGTCGGCCACGCGCCTGTTTGCGCCCTACGCCTGGGGCACGCTGTCCGACCGCACGGGTGAGCGCGTCAAGCTGCTGCGCTACGGCGCTACCGTGGCGCTGCTGCTCTCCATCGCCTTGTGGTTCCCGCTCGGCGGTGTGGCGCTGTTCATCGTCTTGCTGCTCATGTTCACCCACACCAGCGCCATGATGCCCATGAGCGAGGCCGCCCTGGCGCACCTGGTGAGCCAGGGCGGGGCGTTCGACGCCAAGCGCTATGGCCGCGTGCGGCTCTGGGGTTCGCTGGGTTTCCTCGTCACCGTGATGGTGGCGGGCTGGTGGTTCGAGCGTTTCGGCTTGGGCCACTTTCCGGCTTGGACGCTGGTCACGCTGGCTGCAGTGGTGGTGAGCGTCTGGTGGCTGCCGGATTTCAAGGAAGCGGCGCACCACGAGGAAGACCACCCCGACATGTGGCCGGTGCTGCGCCAGCCGCCGGTGCGCTGGTTCTTCGCCGCGGTGTTTTTCCATGTGCTGGCGCACATCTTCATCTACGTGTTCTTCTCGCTCTACCTGGACAGTCTGGGGTACAGCAAGACCGTGATCGGCCTCTTGTGGGCGGCATCGGTGCTGATCGAGATCGCCTGGTTCTTCACCCAGGGGCGCTGGTTGCCGCTGCTCTCGCTCACCGCCTGGCTGGTGCTGGCCGCTGGACTGATGGTGCTGCGCATGGGTCTCACCGCCGGGCTGCCGATGGTGTGGCCGTTGCTGCTGGTGGCGCAGTGCCTGCACGCCATCACCTTTGCCGCCCACCATACGGTGTGCATCGCGCTGCTCTCGCACCATTTCCCGGGACGGCTGCGCGGGCGCGGCCAGGCGCTCTACACCGTGGTGGGCTACGGGCTCCCAGGGGTGATGGGCGGGCTGGGTGGCGGATTGCTCAGCTCGGCCTTCGGTCTGGCCAGTGTGTTCTGGCTTTCGGCCGCCTGCGCGCTGGTCGCCATGGGCAGTGCCTGGCGGCTTCGCGCACTGGAGCACCGCGCCTCACCGTAAACTGCCTCACACACTCACCGCAATACAAAGGAACAGCCATGGGCGCGCAGTGGAAAGCAAAACACAAGGACCTGGCCGCCAACGCCAAAGGCCGTCTCTTCGGGAAACTCGCCAAGGACATCATGATCGCCGCGCGCCACGGCGCCGACCCGGCGGCCAATTCGCGGCTGCGCCTGGTGATGGAGCAGGCGCGCAAGGTGTCCATGCCCAAGGACACGCTGGACCGCGCCATCAAGAAGGGTGCCGGCCTCACCGGTGAGGCGGTGCATTTTGAGCACGTGGTGTACGAGGGCTTTGCGCCGCACCGCGTGCCGGTGATGGTGGAGTGCCTGACCGACAACGTGAACCGCGCCGCGTCCGAGATGCGGGTGCTGTTCCGCAAAGGCCAGCTCGGCACCAGCGGTTCGGTGTCGTGGGACTTTGACCACGTGGGTCTGATCGAGGCCGAGCCGTCGGCCAAGGGGGCTGACGCAGAAACGGCCGCCATCGAAGCCGGGGCTCAAGATGTCGAGCCGGGTGACGAAGAAGGTACTACCTTGTTCCTGACCGACCCGACCGACCTTGATCTGGTCAGCCGTGCGCTGCCCGCCCAGGGTTTCAGCGTTCTGTCGGCCCGGCTCGGCTACCGGCCCAAGAACCCCATCGCCCCCGCCAGCCTGAGCGCCGAGCAGCTGGACGAGGTGGAGGCCTTCCTGGCGGCCATCGATGCCAACGAAGATGTGCAATACGTCTTCGCCGGACTGGGTGGCTGAGCGCCGGCAGGCCCGAACCGGTTGACAATGCCAGCGACGATTCAACAACGGAGGCCCCATGGCCAGCGATCTGGACACAGTCAGGGTGCTTCGAGCCCTGTTCAACGACATGCCACGGGCACCGCAGGGCCTGTCGCCCAGCGAGACCATGGCCTGGATCCAGCGGTCCATGGCCGATTTCGAGGGCGGCGAGCTGGCCTACACCATCGAGCAGATCACCCGCAGTTCGATCCTGGACATCGTGTTGCGCTTTCGTGAAGACGGTCACCTGAAAGACGAAACAGCGTTCGACTCCACGCTGCAGCAGCTGGCCACGCCCGAAGGCCGCAAGGCCTTCATGGACCAGTGCATCCAGGCGCAGAAGAGCGTGGACGCCTCCGCCCGGCTCATCAACCGGGCCAAACGCCCCATGTCCGACCCCGACCCGCTGTTCGGTTTTGACACCGAGGAGGTGCAGCGTTTCGTGGCCGCCCAGCCCACCGGGCCGGGGGCGATGTTCGCCGAGTTCGCCGCGCGCGAAGACGTGGCCCAGATCGGCGTCTTCAACCACCGGCCCGAAGCCGTGTACGAGTTCGCCTGGGGTTTTGTGGTGGAAGACCAGGGCTCGTGGAACATCTACATCGCCGAGGTCTGGCGCAAAGGCACGGTGGGCTACTTCCACCGTTTCATGAGCGCCTGGCAGATGGAGATCAGCACCCAGAGCGACGGCAGCGTGGTCATGCCGCCGCCCCTGCCACCCGGCCTCACGCTGGACGACGGCATCAACCATTTTTGTGCACTCACGCTGCACGGCGGCTCGCACCTGACCGACCCGGCCGTGCGCCGCTGGGCCGGCGAGGTGTTCATCGCCCGCACGCTGCCCTACATGGCGGGTCGCGCGGTGGACGACGACTATGACTTCCCGGGCGGCCTGTCGGACTGAGCGGCCGGTTGCAAGCCAGCCGCCTGCGACGCTTCAGGCCCGGCGGTCGACCAGGCTGCCCAGCATGCGGTCTTCGGTCTGCACGGTTTTGAGGTTGGCGGCAAAGCTGTAGAGGCTCATGCGCTGCGCCACCAGGTCTTCGGCGAGATGGGCCAGATCGCCAGCCTGTGCCGCGTTTTCACGCAGAACCTTCGTTTCCACGCCGCCGGCCTGAGGCACGGCCGTCTGTTCGACGCGGTGGCGCCGAAAGCCCGGCGTCTGCGCATTGGCGACGTTGTGGGCGGCGGTGTCCTGCCGGGTCTGGGCGGCGCGCATGCCGCTCAGGCCGATGGCAGTGGCCGATGTGCCGGAGAGTGCGGTCGGATTCAAGGCGGCCTCCTGGGTGCGGTCCGAAGGGCCGCGATGCAGGGTTTATCGGCAGCGGCTTCGTCCACTTGAGCCCACAGCCGGGGCGCCGCGGTCATTCAGCCCTGCCGGGGCGCGCACTTGCGCACCAGGCCGTCCATGGCGATCAGGTAACCGTCCACCCCGAAACCGACCACGATGCCGGCGGCCACCGGCGACACCCAGGAGGTGTGGCGAAACGCTTCACGCGCGTGCACGTTGGAGATGTGACACTCGATCACGGGCAGCGGCTCCACGCCCTTGATGGCGTCATGCAAGGCGATGGAGGTGTGGGTCAGGGCGCCGGGATTGAAAACCACGCCCAGCACCTCGCCCGCCTTGAATTGGCTGCCCGTTTCGTGGATCTTGTCGATCAGCGCGCCTTCCCAGTTGCTCTGGAAGCAATCGACCGCATACCCGAGCTTCTCGCCGTGCTGCCGACAGGCAGCCTCCACATCGGCCAGCGTCGTGTGGCCGTACTGGGCCGGTTCGCGCGTGCCCAGCAGGTTGAGGTTCGGGCCGTTGAGGATGAGGATCTTTTTCATGGTGACCACGCTGGCGGGGTGATGTGGAGTCCCAAGGATAAACCGGCCACGCTGTCGGGTTCAGGGCGGCGCTTCCACCGGCACCGATCGCCGCAACGGGTTGAATCCCGTCACCAGGGCCACAGCCACCAGCACCAGCGCACCGCCGACGTAGATGCCCGGTGACAGCGCCTCACCCAGGAACAGATGGCCCCAGGTGACACCGAACACCGGGATCAGGAAGGTGGGACTCATCGCCGCCACCGGCGACACATGCCGGATGATGCGCAGGTGCACCCAGTAGGCCAGTCCCGAGGTGACGATGCCCATGACCGCCATGGCGCTCAAAGCCAGGGGCGTCCATTGCGCGGCGGGCAGGGTCCAGGCGGCGCCGGGCAACACCATCCACAAGGCCATGAAGTGAATGCCCGCCGCGATGGCCAGCGGCTGCATGCGGTTCGTGGCGCGTTTCATCAGCGGTGTCGAAACGCCATAGCAGGCAGCCGCCGTGATGCAGGCCAGTGCGGCAAGCCCGGTGTCCGCGTTGAGGGGCACCGGCCCCAGCCGCACGATCAGCCCGACACCCACGAACCCGAAAGCGCAGCCCACCAGTTTGCGCAAGGTGAGCGTGTCTTCTTTGAACCAGGCCGAGGCCAGGGCGCCAAACAGCACGGCGGTGGTGTTGAGCAGGGCGCTGTAACCGGCGGGCAGGTGCAGGCCGGCCCAGGCGTACAGCATGAACGGCACCGCCACCGTGAGCGCGCCCAGCACCACCAGCGAGCGCCATTCCCGCCAAGGCCAGGGGTGCCGCAACACGCGCATCAGCACCGCCAGTGTCAGCAAGGCCAGGCTGACGCGACCGGCCGCCAGCACCCAGGGCCCCAGTACCGGCGCGGCCATGCGGATGAACATGAAGGAGGCGCCCCAGAGCGCGGACAAGCCGACGAGCTGGGCAAAGTGGCGGGTTTTCACCGAATCGATTGTGGGGGTTCGGCGCCGCTTTGCCTGTCTTGCGCCGGACCCGGCTTCATGGGGTGCGGGGATCGGTTTCGCGCATCGCGCGGGCCAGCTCGTTCTGGCCCAGTGCGGCCAGACCGTCGGCCGCACCCAGCCGGTCACGCGTTTCGCGGTTCTGGCCCAGCTTGGATTTACCGACCAGGCGGGTGATCTCGATCTCGATGCCCACCACCGCCTGCAGCATGCTGGTGATGAATTCGGGCGCCGAGTCGCCCATCTTCCAGGGCTTGGCCTGCTGCGAGCGCTGTTCGTGCTCGCGCGTGAGGCGCGCCAGCAGGCCGCGCACGAAGCGCTCGTCGTCCATCACCTGCAGGCGGCCGTGGGCGTGCACCACCTGGTAATTCCAGGTCGGCACATGGCGGTGGTGTTCGGGCTTGCTGGGGTACCAGTTGGGCGAGATGTAGCCCTGGCTGGCCTGAAAGATCACCAGAACCTCGGCACTGCCCTCGGCGACCTCGCGCCAGAGTGGATTGGCGCGAGCCACGTGGGCGCGCAGTGTGCCGTGCGGACCGTTGGTTTCATCCAGTTCAAACGGAATGTGGTTCGCGTCCAGCCCGCTAGGGCTTTGCATGACCAGCGCGCCCAGCGGGTGTTCGCGCATCACGCGCTGCAGTTCGCCCGGGCGCTGTTCTTCGAAATGCGATGGCAAGTACATGGTGGCTCCTCTTTGGGGGATTAAAAAACAGGCAGGCTCTGTCGGGCCAGTGTGAATGCCAGGCTGCCCATGGTCAGGGCGACCACGCCATCCAGTGCCCGCCAGGCCGCGGGCTGGGCAAACCAGGGCGTGAGCAGCCGCGCGCCATAGCCCAGCGCGATGAACCACAGCGCGCTGCCCAGGCCGGCACCTGCGAGGAAGAGGCCGCGCCACTCCGCCGGCTGGCGTGCGCCCACGGCACCCACCAGCACCACCGTGTCCAGGTAGACGTGGGGGTTGAGCAAGCTGATGGCCAGCGTCTGCGCCAGCACGGTCTTCACGGGCACGGCAGCACCCCGGGTGTCGGTCATCAAAGCGCCCGGCGCCAGGGCGCGACGCAAAGCCTGCAGCGCGTAAGCGGCCAGCACGGCAGCGCCAGCCAGTCCGAGCGCGTTGAGCGCACCGGGATGCTGGCCCAGCGCGGTGGCCAGGCCGCTCACGCCCAGCGTCATGAGCGTCAGGTCCAGAAGAGCACAGATGCCCACCACCGCGCCCACGTGCTCGCGCCGCAGCCCCTGGCGCAACACAAAGGTGTTTTGCGCGCCGATGGCGACGATGAGCGAAAGGCTGAGGGTGAGACCGGTCAGGAAGACCGGCCAGGCGGCGGGCGTGGGCATGGCCCGAAGTATCGCTGGCCCCGCAGCCGCTCGTGTGGCTTGTCCTCCACCGCAGATTCAGCCCGGGCGGTTCTCAGGCTGCCGAGAAGCGGGGAAACGAAGACAGGTCGAACACCGAGGTCGGGCCGATGGGTCGCGTGCTTGGGGGCATGGGGCGCAGCCTGAACAGCGAGCGCGAGCGCGTTGGCCCTGTTTCCTCCCACAGTCCGCTGTCGGCGAATTCGCCGATGTTCCGGGAGGACAGAAATTCGACGAAGGTGGCATGGATCGATTCTTCCAGGGAGCCGATGGGAGACGCTTTCAGCGAACCGTTCGCCGAACCGCTGAACGGCGGCTCGACAGCGCTCACCACGTCCCACACCGAGATCGTGTCCGCCGGGCGGCTCAGGTGGTAGCCACCCCCCGGCCCACGGGCCGCTCTGACGAGGTCGGCTTCCCTCAGGATCCGCGCCACCGATTCCAGGTAGGACACGGACACGTGCAAGGTTTTGGACAGGGTGCGGGTGTTGACGTGCTCGCCGGGCGGGGCGCAGGCAATGGCCACCAGCACCTTGACGCAAAGTTTCGATTTCTGGGACAGCATGGGCACCTCGCAAAAATGATTACCTGCGAGCTAATCTACTCCTGAACTCAAAAATGTCTAGGTTTATTCAGATTAATCTTGCAAAATACTTTTCAATATCTATTCAAAGTGGAGAAAAAATGGACGTACAACCGGCATTGCACAGGATTGGCGCGGTCTCATCGCTCAGCGGGGTGCCGGTACCTACGTTGCGGGTGTGGGAGTCCCGGTACGGCGCTTTCAAACCCGAAAAAACCACCGGCAGCCACCGGCTCTACAACGAAGAAGACGTGCTGCGCGCGACCCTGCTGCGCCAACTGACGGAAGCCGGACATGCGATCAGCACGGTGGCCAATCTGGACGCCACCCGCCTCAGCGGTTTGCTTCACCAGCAACGGTCTTCCCGGCTGCAGCGCGCGGTGGTGCTGGACGGGCCCCGCACCGTGTCGGTGGCGGTGGTCGGGCTGCTGCTGGCCACGCGCCTGCAGTCGGCGCGGTTTCAGGAGGGGTTGTCGGGCATTGCGGTGCGCGTGAGCGACACCGTCAAAGACCTGGCCGGGGCCGCGGTGCACGCGTTTTCGTCCACGCCGGACATCCTGGTCGTTCGTGTCAATTCGCTGCACCTCGCCACCCACGCCGCGCTGCGGCGCCTGGTGGAGCAGCAGCGCTTCTCGCATGTGATCGTTCTCTACAGTTTCGGGCAGGACAAGGTGGTGTCGTCCCTGAAACTCGCGGGCATGATCGTGCGCCGCGAGCCGATCCCCGATGCCGACCTGGCCGACCTGATCCGCTCGCTGTTGCTGATCGACACCAGCCAGCCCATCGGCCCTGCCGCGCCCGGCATCATGATTCCGTCGCGCAAGTACAGCGACCAGACCCTGATGCGCATGGCGGGCATTTCAACCAATGTGCTGTGCGAATGCCCCAAGCACGTGGCGGAGCTGATTGCGCAACTGGCCAGCTTCGAGCAGTACAGCCAGGAGTGCCTGAACAACAGCGTGGAAGACGCGCATTTGCACGCCCAGCTCAGCGCCATTTCAGGCTCGGCTCGGGCCCTGTTTGAAAGCGCGCTGGAGATGGTGGCCCAGCACGAGGGCATTTCACTGGAGCGGCTTTGACACACCGGTCTCGCCGGGCTGCGTCTCGCGCTTGAGGCGGCTCAGGTCGAAGCCGCGTTGCAGCAGCAGGGCCTCAATCGCTGCCCACTGCGTGGCGTCGAGTTGCGGCGCGCGGGCCAGCACCCAGAGGTACTCCCGCGTCGGTTCGCTCACCACCGCCCAGGCCTGCTGCGGCCCGAGTTGCAGCACGTCGTATTTGCCCCAGCCCACGCCCAGCCAGCGCAGGTACGCCGGCAGAAAGCTGACCTCCAGCGAGGCCGGTGCCAGCGTGCCGTCGGCGCGCAGCACCGCGCCTTCGCGCGGTCGGGCCACGCCGTCGGCGTCGTCCCAGCTTTTTTCGGTGCGGCACCGGTTGAGCACCCGCACCCGGCCGTCGTCCAGCAGTGTGTAGGTGGCCGAGGTGCTGTCCAGGCACTGCGCCTGGAAGCGGTTCGGGTACAGCGCCACCTGGTACCAGCGGCCCATGTAGGCGGGCACGTCCAATGTGGCCAGCGGGGTGGCTCCGGTCGGTGGGTTCGCCCAGGCGCCGGCGCAGCCCATGGCCAGCAGCAGGCAGGCCCCCAGCTGGCGTGGGTGGCTCCAGGGGCGGCGGGGTTCAATCATGGGCACGGGCCTCTGATTGCTTCCAGGTGTAGCTGAATCCAAGGCCCACCGAGGCGCCGCCCCGTTTGCGCACCAGCGGACTGTCTTCGTTCGCGGCGCCTTGCACGGTGTCGAGGCGCGCAAAGCCGAACACGCGCCAGTCGGGTCCCAGGCTGCGTGTGGCCGACAGCGAGAGCCGCGTGGCCACCAGACCGCCGCGCGCCGCGTAAGCCGGGCGCAGCGCGGTGGCGTCCACCGGGTCCACGCTGTAGAAGTAGTCGGACAGTCGGCGGTCCGCCAGGATCACGCTGAGGCTGGTGCCGTAGCGCCAGCCGGCGGGCCCCAGACCTTCGTAGAGCAGTTTGGGCTCGAAGGCGACGCCTCGATAGCGCCCACGGTCGTTCAGATCAAAAACGCCGCGCAGAGGAATCTCGGCCCTGAAGCGTCCCCTGCCCACCGGCTCACCCAGGCTCAGTTTCAGCCGCGGACCCAGTTCCACCAAGGTGCCGAGCTCGCTCATGCCACGCCGTGCTTCAATCTCGTCACCACCCCCGCCAAAAGAACCGGCCACGCCCAGGTCCAGCTCCATGCGATCGGTCTTCAAGGCCCGAAGGCCCACGGTGTCTTGATCGGCCCGCAACCAGCGGCCCCGGTACACCACAAAGGGCAGCGCCAGCGCGCGATTGAGTTGCGTGTCGGACCCCGGGTAGGCCTGTTGCGAAACACCGAGCGCAAACCCGCCAATCTCCCACAGCGGCAGACCCGCCAGTTGCGGCTCGGAAGCCTGTGCGGGCAGGCAGGCTGCTGCGGCGAGGGTCAGCCCGATGGCGGCGCGCGGGCATAGAACAGGGGGCATGGGGTGCTCCGGAAAGAATGGAAGAAACGAAGTCGGTCTGGACAGCTTAACCGGGCCTCCGCATGTCGGAGGCATCTCTGCTGCGGGCGGGGGTTCTGGGCGCTGAGGTCGGGAGGACGGCCTGCAGGCGGTCTTCGCAGACGCACTCGTGGCAGTGCTTTGCGTTCATCGTCTGCTTTGCACGGTGAACCACCGCGTCGGCGACGGAGGGCCGACGTCTCACTGCACGATCCCGTCGGCCGCCTCGCGGTGGGCAGCGGGCTGGGTGGTGGCGGCGCTGCCTGCGGCGGCGCACATCACCAGCCCGATGGCCAGCCACTGCAGTCCGGTGAGGTGCTCGCTGAGCATCAGCACGCCCATCAGCGCCGCCACCGCCGGTTCCATGCTGGCCATGACGCCAAAGGCCGCCGGCGTCAGGCGCTTGAGGGCGACCATCTCCAGCGAGATCGGGATTGCGCTGGACACGGCCGCCACGCCCAGACCAAAGAGCAGGATGCCGGGATCCAGCAGGGCGCTGCCCGCGTGCCACACGCCAAACGGCACCACGGTGATGGCCGCCACGCTCAGGCCGAGCGCCACCGAATGGCCCGCGTGCAGGTGGCCCAGGCGTTGGCCGAACACGATGTACGCCGCCCAGCACACCGCCGCGCCGAGCGCGAACAGAACGCCCTCGGGGTTGAGCGAGGCCACGTCGTGGCCCAGCGGCAGCAGCAGCCCCAGCCCGGCGATGGCCAGGGCGATCCAGACGTAGTCGATGCCACGGCGCGAGGTGAAGAAGGCCACGGCCAGCGGCCCGCTGAACTCGATGGCCACCGCGACGCCGAACGGGATGGTGCGCAGCGACTGGTAGAACATCAGGTTCATGCAGCCCAGCGCCACGCCATAGCGCAACAGGCTTTGGGCGTCGGCGCGGGTGGTGGTCCAGCGCCACGGGCGCCAGACGAGCAGCAGGATGAGGGCGGAGAAACCCACGCGCAGCGCGGTGGTGCCGAGCGATCCGATCTGCGGAAACAGCTGTTTGGCGAACGATGTGCCGATGCCCAGCGCCACCACCGAGCCGAGCACGGCGAGCAGGGGCAAGGCCTGTGCCCAGCGGTTTGAAGTCACTCTGGGTTCAGACCAGGGCGACTGTGAACCGGGCGATGACAGGCTTTGTGTCCGGGCGCACGCCGCGCCACCACTCGAAGGCTTCGGCGGCTTGTTCGACCAGCATGCCCACACCGTCGGCAATGTGGCTGACACCCCGCGCCTGCGCCTGTTTCAGGAACGGCGTGAGGCCCTTGCCGTAAACCAGGTCGTAGGCCAGCGCACCGGGCAGGTACACGCCCGCGGGGAGCGGCAAGTCGTCTTGGGACAGGCCGGTGGAGGTGGCGTTGAGCACCACGTCGAACGACTCACCGGCCAGTTCTTCATAGCCACCGGTTTGCAGGCTCGCATGCGCCGCGAAATCGGCCTTCAGCCCATGGGCTTTGTCCGCGCTGCGGTTGGCCACGGCGATCAGCGCCGGCTTCTGCGCTGCGATCGGCAGGATGGCGCCGCGCGTGGCGCCGCCCGCGCCGCAGATCAGCACCCGCTTGCCCGCCAGCGACACGCCCAGGTTGCGCTGGATGTCGTTGACCAGGCCCAGGCCGTCGAAGTTCTGCGCAAAGATGCGGTCGCCGTCGAACTTGAGCGCGTTCACCGCGCCGGCCAGGCGGGCGGACTCCATCGGGTCGGTTGAGATGTCGAAAGCCTGCAGCTTGAACGGAATCGTCACATTCATGCCCCGGCCACCGGCGCCGATGAAAGCCTTCACCGCGGACTGGAAGCCGTCCAGCGGGCCTTCGATGGCGGTGTATTCGATGTCCTGTCCGGTGGCCTGCGCGAAGGCCGCGTGGATCAGCGGGGACTTGCTGTGGCCAATGGGGTTGCCGATGACGGCGTAGCGGTCGGTCATGTGCGGGGTGCCGGGGTGAGCCGAGAACGGGCGAAGCGGTGATTGTCGTGCAAGCCCGTTGGCTGGCGGGGTGATGGCACGCGCCGTAACATCCTGACCCATGAGCACACACCTGAAAATCGATTTCGTGTCCGACGTCTCCTGCCCCTGGTGCGCTGTCGGCCTCGCTGCACTGGAGCAGGCCCTGGGCGCCGTGAAGGGCGACATCTCGGCAGACCTGCACTTCCAGCCCTTCGAACTGAACCCGCAAATGGGGCCCGAGGGTCAGGACATCACCGAACACCTGACGCAAAAGTACGGCAGCACGGCCGAGCAGCAGGACCAGATCCGCGCCACCATCCGCCAGCGCGGTGCCGAAGCGGGCTTTGCCTTCAAGGCCGAAGGCCGGGGCCGAATCTGGAACACGTTTGACGCGCACCGCCTGCTGGCCTGGGCCGAAGCCGAGGGCCAGCCCGGTCAGCAGCACGCGCTCAAGAAGTCGCTGCTGGAGGCCTACCACGGTCGCGCCGAAAGTCCGGCCGACCACGCGGTGCTGTTGGCCTGCGCCGTGTCGGTGGGGCTGGACCCTGCGCGCGCTCAGGCGGTGCTGGCCAGCGATCAATTTGCCAGCGAAGTGCGCGAGCGCGAACAGTTCTTCACCGGCCACGGCATCCACTCGGTGCCCGCCGTGATCATCAACGACCGCCACCTGATTTCCGGCGGGCAACCCGCGGCGGTGTTCGAACAGGCGCTGCGGCAAATCGCCGCTGGCTGATCAGGCTCGCTGCGCCAGCGCCTTCGCGATTTTCCCGCGCTTGACGGTGGCACGCGGCACCTGCTGTGGCATGTGCTCGAACCAGCGGCGCACGTCGTCTTCCACACACAGGCCGTGCATGTAGTTGTAGATCGCCTTGCGCAGGCCCTGGCCAAGGGCGTCGTGGTCGGTGCCGGTCGGGTCGATGAAGCCGATGTCGTTCTTGGCGAAGCTCACCGGCGGCAGCGGGATCAGCTCGATGCCGTATTCGGCCGGGTTCAGGCCCACGGGTGAGTGCACGGTGCAGCTGAAGCGGTGGAAGAAGCCGCTCTGGATGCAGCCGGCCTCGAACAGCTGGCGCACGTATTCGAGCGCGTCCACCGTGTCCTGCAGCGTCTGCGTGGGGAAGCCGTACATCAGGTAGGCGTGCACCAGAATGCCGGCGTCGCTGAAGCCCTTGGTGACGCGCGCCACCTGTTCGACGCTCACGCCTTTTTTCATCAGATTGAGCAGCCGGTCGCTCGCCACTTCGAGGCCGCCGCTCATCGCGATGCAGCCGCTTTGCGCCAGCAGTTCGGCCAGCTCGGGCGTGAAGGTTTTTTCAAACCGGATGTTGCCCCACCAGCTGATCTGCAGGTCGCGCCGGATCAGTTCTTCGGCCAGTGCTTTCAAGGCCTTGGGGGGCGCGGCTTCGTCGACGAAGTGGAAGCCGGTCTGGCCGGTTTCTTCCACGATGCTCTGAATGCGGTCGGCCAGTTTCTCGGCCGTGGCGGTTTCGTAGCGGCCGATGTAGTCCAGGCTCACGTCGCAGAAGCTGCACTTCTTCCAGTAGCAGCCGTGCGCCACGGTCAGCTTGTTCCAGCGCCCGTCGCTCCAGAGTCGGTGCATGGGGTTGAGCATGTCGAGCAGGCTGAGGTAGCGGTCCAGCGGCAGGCCGTCCCAGGTCGGCGTGCCCACGTCTTCGAACGGGATGTCGGGCTCGGCCAGGTTCACGAACTGCACCTCACCGTCGGCGCCGCGCAGGAAGGTTCGCTGCAGCCGCTGGCGCCCGCGCTGCCCGCGCAGGTGTTCGATGAGCGAGAGCACTGGGCGCTCGCCCGCGTCCAGCGTCACATAGTCCACAAAATCGAAGACGCGAGGCTCCGACAGTTCGCGCAGTTCGGTGTTGACGAAGCCGCCACCCAGGGCGATGCGGATGTGCGGGTTGTGGCTCTTGATGGTCTGCGCGATGCGAAAGGCGGCATAGACCGAACCGGGGAACGGTACCGACAGCAGCACCAGCGTGGGCTTGTGGCGGTGGATGGCGGCCAGCGTCAGGTCGCGCAACAGGTCGTCCACCAGCGTGTGGGGGGCCGCCAGCGCGGCGGCCAGCGGGTCGAAGGTGGGCTGGCTGCTGGCCAGCGATTCTGCGTAGCGCACGAACTCGAAACGTTCGTCCACCGCGTCGCGCAGCACGTCGGCCAGGTCGTTCAGGTAGAGCGTGCAGAGATGGCGCGCCTTGTCGTGCACGCCGAGCGCGCCAAAGGCCCAGGCCAGCGGGTCGCCGCTGCCGTCGTCGACATACGCGTCCAGCGCCGCAAAACGCGGGCCTTCGGGCAGCAGGCCGCGCGCGGCGATGCGGTGCGCCAGCGTTGAGTCGCGCCCTTGCAGGTAGGCAATGGCCGGGCCGATGGTGCTGCGGTACTGGGTGAACTGGTCGAGAAAGGCATTCACGCTGCCCGCGCGCTGTGCTTCGGGCTGTGCCAGCGCACGGCCACGCACGGCCTCCAGACCGGCGGGCGTGAAGAGTTTGAGCACCAGCGCCAGTGCCAGGTCTTCCTGCACCGCATCGATGCCGCGCGAGCGCAGGAAGCCGCTGAGGTAGGCGGTGGACGGGTAGGGTGTGTTGAGCTGCGTCATCGGCGGGATGAGGCTCAGCACGCGGAATTCGGTGGGCATGGGTGGCTCTGCTATGGGGGACACAGGGAGCTTAGCCCAAGCCTGCCATCGCAGCGGGCCTGGGCGCGCCATGCCCGCTGTTTGTGGCGGGTCAGGTGGGACGCATCAGACGGCGGGCGCGGGCATCACCACACGGGTGTGGCGCTGCTGCGCCTGCCACTGCGCCACATGCCCGGTGAGCTGGTGCGCGGTGATCGCCGAGAGCGTCCAGCCCAGGTGGCCATGACCGGTGTTATAGAACACGTTGGGCGCTCGCCCGGGGCCGACGCGCGGCAGCATGCTGGGCATCATGGGGCGCAGACCGGCCCAGGGCTCGACGCGGCGGGTGCTCACGCCGGGGAAGCACTGGTTGACCCAGTTCACCAGCGGGCGGATACGGTCGGCGCGGATGTCCAGGTTCATGCCGTTGAACTCGGCGGTACCGGCGACACGGAAGCGGTCCACGCCCAGGCGGCTGGTGACCAGCTTGGTGGCGTCGTCCAGCAGGCTCACTTGTGGCGCGGCCATCTGGCTCTGCTCGTCGCTCAGCATCACGGTGATGGAATAGCCCTTGACCGGGTAGACGTTGAGGCGGTCGCCCAGCTGTGCGCCCAGCGCGCGGCTGTGCACGCCGGCGCAGACCACCACCGCGTCACCGATCACCACGTCGCCATTCGACAGCGTGACCTTCGCGGTGGAGCCATCGCTCTGCGCGCGCGCCACGCTGTGGCCGGTCAGCAACTTCACGCCCAGGCGCTCGCAGGCCAGGCTCAGGCCGTGGGTGAACTTGTGGATGTCGCCGGTGCTGTCGCTTTCGGTGAAGTAGCCACCATAGAAGTCGCCCGTCAGCGTGGGTTCGATGGCGCGCATCTCGTCGGGTGTGACGGCTCGGCGCGGCAGGCCGCCTTCGGCCAGCAGTTTCGACACTTCGCCCGCGTGGTCGAAGCCTGCCTTGTCGCGGTAGATGTGCAGGATGCCTTGCTGCTTCAGGTCGAAGTCGATGCCCTCGGCCTGCGCCCAGCCAAACAGGTGCTCGCGCGCGGCAATGGCCAGTTTCGTGGTGGCAATCGTGTTGTCGCGGTACTTGGGAATGTTGGCAGCGAACTCGGCGAACCAGCTGAGCTTGTGCCACGAGGGCTTGGGGTTCACCAGCAGCGGCGCGTCGGCCTTGAGCATCCACTTCAGGCCCTTGAGCAGGGTGGACGGGTGGGTCCAGGTTTCGGCGTTGGAGGCCGAGAGCTGGCCGCCGTTGGCATGGCTGGTTTCCATGCCCGCGTAGCGGTGCTTTTCGATCAGGGTGACCCGGAGACCTTGACGGGCCAGGGCGTAGGCGCTGGTGACGCCGGTGATGCCGCCGCCGATGACGATGAGGTGTTGTGCCATGGGAATCTCTTTCAAAGCCGTCAAACAAAGGGGCACGCCCCGCACACCGTGTGCGGGCCATGACCCCCTCTGTTTGTGACCTGAGAGATTCACCCGCCCCTGCGTTGAGCCGGGGCTGGCTTGCTCCTGCGGTGGGCCGGGACGACGCATCCTGGCCACTCTTCAGAGTTGTGCGCCGTGGAAATGATCCAGGAGCGCGGTGCGTCGATCGGTCCTTTTGCCTGAGAGTTTCCGGGGCGGTTGCTCCTTCGGCGCCAGCTTCCCCAGAGGGTGCCGGTCTCTCCCGATCAACGAATGTCGGCGATTTTATGACGGCCACGGTCGGACCGTGGCGCACAGGTCACTGCGGCGCTTGCGCCTGCAGGTTGATGCTCTTGGCAATGGCGCGGTAGCGGTCGATCTCCTGTTTGTAGAGACTGGCCAGCTCAGCGGGGCTGCGCGCTGGCGAGACGTGGTTGCCCGACGTTTCCAGCGCCTTGCGAACCTCCGGGGTCTGGGCGGCCGCCAGAAACGCCTGGTTCAGGCGTTGAACGACCGCATCGGGGGTGTCCTTGTGAACCTGGATGCCCGCCCAGATGTCGAACTGCATCGCGTCCATGCCAGGCATGGCGGCCAGGGCAGGGTAGTTGCTGAACAGCGGGTGCGGTTGCTTGGCGGTGACGGCCAGCCCGCGGATCTTGCCGTCGTTGACCGTCTGCATCACCGATCCTGCCATGGGCAGGAAAGCGATGTCGATCTGGCCGCCCATCAGGTCGGTCACCAGTGGGGCGATGCCGCGGTACGGCACGTGGGTGAGCGGCACGCGGGCCAGCTGAGAAAACTTCTCGCCAATGATGTGGTACAGCGAGCCGTTGCCGACGCTGCCATAGCTCAAAGGACGGTTGGCCGGGTTCTTGGCCAGGGCGATCAGATCGGCCACGTTGCTCACGCCCAGGTTGCTGCGCACGGCGAGGATGGTGCTGGTGGAGGCGACGTGCGCCACCAGCTTCATGTCTTCGGCCTTGTAGCGCACGCCCTGGATGGCCATGGGCGCGAGGATCAGCTCCATCGGCGATCCCATGATCAGCGCGTGCCCATCGGCAGGGGCCGTCAGCGCGCGGGACACGCCGATGGTACCGCTGGCGCCGCCGACGTTTTCCACGATGAGGCTTTGCCCCAGGGCCTGGCTGGCCGCGGGTTGCAGCTGGCGCGCGAAAAAGTCCGAGGGGCCACCGGCCGGGTACGGCACGACGAAGCTGATGGGTTTGCTGGGGAAGGTCTGGGCGTGGGCGACGTTGCCGACGGCCATCAGGCCGACGATGGGCAGGGCGGCGCCTGCGACCAGGGCCTTGATGCGGATGCGAGCGTTCATGGGGTTGTCTCCTCGGTGGTGGACTCAGGGGTGGGTGGGGGAAAGCAGCTCGTTGACCAGTGCGATCCAGTAGGCCGCGCCGGGGGCGATGTTCAGGTCGTTGAAGTCGTAGGCCGGGTTGTGCACCATGCAGGCGCCCGGTTCGCCGTCGGCGCCGTTGCCGATGAACAGGTAGCTGCCCGGCACGCGTTCGAGCATGAAGGCGAAGTCCTCGCTGCCGGTCAGCATCGGGCCGTGCGGGTTGATCTGCTCGGCCGGGAAATGCTGCTGCGCCACCGCCAGCGCACGGGCGGTCTGCTGGGCGTCGTTGACCAGCACCGCATAGCCGGGCCGCCAGGCGATCTCGGCGCGCACGCCGAAGCTCTGCGCCTGCAGCTGCACCAGTTCGCGGATGCGCTGCTCCATCTGGCGCCGCACCTGCGGGTCCAGCGCACGCACGCTGATCTCCAGCCGCGCTTCAGCCGGGATCACGTTGTTGGCCTCACCCGCATGGATGGCGCCCACGGTGACCACCGCGGGTTGCAGCGGGTCCACAGAGCGCGACACCACGGTCTGCAGCGCCATGATCAGCGAGGCCGCCGCCACCACCACGTCGGTCGCCCTGTGCGGCATGGCGCCGTGGCCGCCGTGCCCGTGCAGCATGACGGTGGCGTAGTCCGACGAGGCCATGGTCGGCCCGCTGCGGAACACCAGCTGCCCCTGCGGGTAGCCAGGCATGTTGTGCATGGCGAAGATGGCGTCGCAAGGGAAGCGCTCGAACAGGCCGTCTTCCATCATCTTCAGCGCGCCGCCGCCACCTTCTTCGGCCGGCTGGAAGATCAGGTTCAGCGTGCCGTCAAAGCGGCCCTGCTGGGCCAGGTGCTGCGCGGCGGCCAGCAGCATGGCGGTGTGGCCGTCGTGGCCGCAGGCGTGCATCACGCCGTGGGTGCAACTCGCCCAGGCCGCGCCGGTGGCTTCGGCGATGGGCAGCGCGTCCATGTCGGCGCGCAGGCCGATGCTGCGCTGCGACGTGCCGCGTTTCAGCTGACCCACCACACCGGTGCTTCCCAGGCCGGTGGTGACCTGGTAGCCCCAGGCGCCCAGCTGGGCCGCGACCAACGCAGCGGTGCGGCGCTCGTTGAAGGCCAGCTCCGGGTGTTGGTGGATGTCGCGGCGCAGGTGGGTGAAGGCCTGTACCGCTGCGTCACTGAGTCGATCCATGCAAAGCGCTCCTGAAACATGAACTTTGTTGCATGTTATGGAGCGCCTGATTTAAAGTCCAATGCATTGATGAGCAACAAACCATGACTTTGAATGGAGTTTTTGGATGACGCTGGTGCAACTGCGGCACTTCGTGGTGCTGGCCGAGCAGGGCGCTTTTGTGCAGGCTTCCAAGGCGCTGTACCTCACGCAGCCCGCGCTCACCCGCAGCATTCAGGCGCTGGAAGACGAACTCGGCGGGCGGCTGTTCGACCGGCTGGGCCGCCGCATCGCACTCACGCCGTTCGGTCACGAGGTGCTGCAACGCGCCCGGCGCCTGGTGGCCGACGCCGACGCCTTGAAGCAAACCGGCAAAGGACTGCATGCGGGCCTGATCGGCAGCCTGCGTGTCGGCCTCAGTTCGGGGCCCGGCGCGCTGCTGTCCACCCCCCTCATGCTGCACATGGCCGAGCACCACCCCCGGCTGCAACTGCAGATCTCGCGCGGCAACACCGGAGTGCTGATCGACGCGCTGCGCGAACAGGTGCTGGACGCGGCGGTGGTGGATGTGCGCTCGGTTCGGCCGTCGGCCGACCTGCAGATCGCCCTGGGCTTTGAGCTGGCGGCCGGGTTTCTGGTGCGGCCCGACCATCCGCTGGCGCAGCGGGGCGAGCCGGTCACCATCGACGACGTGCTGGCCTACCCGGTGGCATCCACGCCGCTGAGCGACGAGGTCGCGCGCCTGCTGATCGGGCGCTACGGCCCTCGGGCCAACCCGGACGACATGGTGACCTTGCGCAGCGACGAGACGCTGAACATCGTCGAAGTCGCGCGGCGCAGCCACGCCATCGTGCTCACGGCAGAGGCCGCAGCCGAAGGCCTGGTCCGGCTGGACCTGGCCCCGCCGCTGGATGCCACGGCGCGCTTTGGCCTGGTGACGCTGGCGCAGCGGCAGGAAGCCCCCGCCCTGCGCATCCTGCGCGAGCAGCTGCCGGGATGGGTGCAACGGTTCCAGGCGCCTCCGGCGGCATGAAAAAGGGCGCCATCGGCGCCCTTTGCGTTACAGCCAGTAGGTCGGTCAGGCCAGCTCGCTCACCGGCACGCAGCTGCAGAACAGGTTGCGGTCGCCGTAGACGTTGTCCACCCGGCCCACCGACGGCCAGTACTTGGTGTTGACGGCGTGGCCCTGGGCGGCCACCGCCACCTCGCGCGAATAGGGGTGTGGCCAGTCACCCTTGAGCACGCTGGCCGCGGTGTGCGGCGCGTTCTTCAGCGGGTTGTCGTCGCGTGGCCACTCGCCGGCTTCAATGCGACGGATTTCGTTGCGGATCGCGATCATCGCGTCGATGAAGCGGTCCAGCTCGCCCAGCGTCTCGCTCTCGGTCGGCTCCACCATCAGCGTGTTGGCCACCGGGAAAGAAAGCGTCGGCGCGTGGAAGCCGTGGTCCATCAGGCGCTTGGCCACATCCTCGGCCATCACGCCGCTGGTCTCCTTGAGTTGCCGCAGGTCCAGGATGCATTCGTGCGCCACGTGGCCGTTGGCCGATGCGTACAGCGTGGGGTAGTGGTCCTTCAGGCGCTTGCTGATGTAGTTGGCGCTGAGGATGGCCGCTTCGGTGGCGTGCTTCAGGCCATCAGCGCCCATCATGCGGATGTACATCCATGAAATTGGCAAGACCGCTGCGTTGCCCAATGGCGCGGCGCTGACCGCACCCACGCCACCCTTGACGCCGCCGGTGACGTGACCAGGCAGGAACGGCACAAGATCAGCCACCACACACACCGGGCCGACACCCGGGCCGCCGCCGCCGTGCGGGATGCAGAAGGTCTTGTGCAGGTTCAGGTGGCTCACGTCGCCGCCGAACTCGCCCGGGGCCGCCACACCGACCAGCGCGTTCATGTTGGCGCCGTCCACGTAGACGCGGCCGCCGTGCTGGTGAACCAGCGCGCAGAGTTCCTTGACCGTGGTCTCGAACACGCCGTGCGTGCTGGGGTAGGTGATCATGACCGCGGCCAGGTTCGCGCTGTGCTGCTCGCACTTGGCCTTGAGGTCGGCCATGTCCACGTTGCCGTTCTCGTCGCACTGGGTCACCACCACCGTCATGCCCACCATCTGGGCACTGGCCGGGTTGGTGCCGTGTGCGCTGCTGGGAATCAGGCAGATGTTGCGGTGGCTCTCGCCGCGCGAGGCGTGGTAGCCCTGAATGGCCAGCAGGCCGGCGTATTCGCCTTGCGAACCGGCGTTGGGTTGCAGGCTGATGCCGGCATAACCCGTGGCCTGGCAGAGCCAGGCGCGCAGCTGTTCGTCCAGCAATCGGTAGCCCTGCTGCTGGTCGGCGGGAGCGAAGGGGTGCATGTGCGCGAACTCGGGCCAGGTGATGGGAATCATCTCGCTGGTCGCGTTGAGCTTCATGGTGCAGCTGCCCAGCGGAATCATGCTGCGGTCCAGCGCCAGGTCTTTGTCCGACAAAGCGCGGATGTAGCGCAGCATGCCGGTCTCGGAGTGGTGGCTGTTGAACACCGGGTGCGTCATGAAATCGCTGGTGCGGCGCAGTTCGGTGGGGATCAGCGGCTCGATGCCTTTTTCGAACGCATCAAACGTCGGCAGCGCCTGAGCATCTTTGGCGAACACGCGCCACAGCGTGGCAATGTCCTCGCGCGTGGTGGTTTCGTCGAGCGAGATGGCGATGCTCTGCTCACAGGCCTGCCGCAGGTTCATGCCCGCGTCACGGGCGCGCTGCATCAGTGGGGCGGTGGCGTCTTTCGTCAGCACCCAGATCGTGTCAAACGCGGTTTCCTTGCGCAGCGTGTGGCCCATGCCTTGCAGGCCGCGCGCCAGGATGGCGGTGTACGCCGCCACGCGCTGCGCGATGCGCTTCAGGCCCTGCGGGCCGTGGTACACCGCGTACATGCTGGCCACCACAGCGGGCAACACCTGCGCGGTGCAGATGTTGGAGGTGGCCTTCTCGCGGCGGATGTGCTGCTCGCGCGTCTGCAGCGCCAGGCGGTAGGCCGGGTTACCGTGTGCGTCGACGCTCACCCCGACCAGGCGGCCGGGCAAGGAGCGTTTGAAGGCGTCGCGGCAGGCCATGTAGGCCGCGTGCGGGCCGCCCGCGCCCATGGGCATGCCAAAGCGCTGCGTGGTGCCGACCACAATGTCGGCGCCCATCTCGCCCGGTGCTTTCAGCAGGGTCAGCGCCAGCAGATCGGCGGCCACGATGAAAGCGGCCGACTGCGCATGGCTCTGCGCCGCGTAGCCGCTGAGGTCTTCCACCAAGCCGGTGCTGCAGGGGTACTGCGCCAGCGCCGCAAAGTGCTCGGCGCTGAGCGCGGCGTTCCATTCAGCGGCGCTCTGCGGCACCACCACCTCAATGTCCAGCGGCTTGGCCCGCGTCTGGATCACTTCGATGGTTTGCGGGTGGCAGGCGCGCGAGACCACGAACACGCGGCTCTTGCTTTTGACCGAGCGCATCGCCAGCGTCATGGCCTCGGCCGCTGCGGTGGCCTCGTCCAGCATCGAGGCGTTGGCGATGTCCATGCCGGTCAGGTCGGTCACCATGGTCTGGAAGTTGACCAGTGCCTCCATGCGGCCCTGCGAAATCTCGGCCTGGTAAGGCGTGTAGGCGGTGTACCAGGCGGGGTTCTCCAGGATGTTGCGCAGGATCACGCCGGGCGTGTGCGTGCCGTAGTAGCCCTGACCGACGAAGCTCCTGAAGACCTGGTTTTTCGAGGCCAGGGCCTTGAGCTCGGCCAGCGCGGCGGCCTCGGTCACGGCGGGCGGCAGGTCCATGCCAGCGCTGCGCGCGATGCTGCGCGGCACGATGGAGTCGATCAGCGCGCGGCGCGTGGCCTCACCGATGACCGACAGCATGTGGGCCTCGTCGGCCTCGCTGATGCCGATGTGGCGGGCGATGAACTCGCTGGCGTTTTCGAGGTCACCCAGGGGTTTGACGGACGGCATCAGCATGGTGGCAGCTCCGGGAGTGCGTGTGGTCAGGCGTTGGCAGAAAAGGCGGTGTAGGCGGTTTCGTCCAGCAGGGCATCCACCTGGGCGGGTTCCGACAGCTTGACCTTGAAGAACCAGCCCGCGCCCAGCGGGTCGCTGTTGGCCAGCGAGGGGTCGCCGCGCAGGGCTTCGTTCACTTCGGTGACTTCGCCGCTGATCGGCATGTACACGTCAGCGGCCGCCTTGACGGACTCGACCACGCCGGCCACTTCTTTCTGGGCAAAGGTCTTGCCGACTTCGGGCAAATCCACAAACACCACGTCGCCCAGCGCATCCTGCGCGTGGTGGGTGATGCCGACGGTGGCGATGCCGCCGTCAACGGTGATCCATTCGTGGTCTTCGGTGTACTTGGTGGTCATGGTGGGCTCCGGTGAAGAAAGTTGAGAGTTGAGTGGCTCAGCCACGGAAATATCGGTTCGGCACAAAGGGCATCGGTGCGACCTCCATCGGCACGGCCTTGCAGCGCACGATGGCGTTGATCCGCGAGCCCGTGGCTGCGTGTTCGGGTGTGACGTAGCCGATGGCCACGGGCTTGTCGGCCGTGGGGCCGAGCAGGCCGCTGGTGACTTCGCCGATCTTTTGGCCGTCCAGGCTTTGCAGTTCCACATGTTCGCGCACCGGCACGCGCTCCAGCGCGATCAGGCCGACGCGCTTGCGCGCGAGTGCCTCGGTGCCGTCCAGCTGGGCCAGCACGCGGGCCGCGCCCGGGAAGCCGCCGGCGCGCTCGCCGCCGGTGCGGCGCACCTTCTGCATCGCCCAGTTGAGCGCCGCTTCGACCGGCGTGGTCGTGGTGTCGATGTCGTTGCCGTACAGGCACAGACCGGCTTCCAGGCGCAGCGAGTTGCGCGCGCCCAGGCCGATGGGTTTGACCTCGGGTTGCGCCAGCAGGGCGCGGGCGAATTCATCGGCGCTGGCTGCGGGCACGGAGATTTCGAAACCGTCCTCGCCGGTGTAGCCGCTGCGGGTGACGTACAGATCTGCGCCGTTCCAGGTGGCGGCCATGCCGGTCATGAACACCAGCTTTTCCACACCGGGCAGCAGACGCGCCAGCGCGTTCACGGCCTGCGGACCCTGCAGCGCGAGCAGGGCGCGGTCGAATTGCGGGGTGACGGTGCAGCGGCCGCCGATGCGCGCCTGGATGTGGGCCAGGTCGCCGTGTTTGCAGGCGCCGTTGACGATCACGAAGATGTCCGTGCCACGGTTGACGAACATCAGGTCGTCGATGATGCCGCCCTCGTCGGTCAGCAGCAGGCCGTAGCGCTGCTTGTTCACGCCCAGGCCGATTACGTCCACCGGCATCAGCGATTCGAAAGCGGCGGCGGCGTCCGGTCCGGACAGGGTGAGCTGGCCCATGTGGGAGACGTCAAACAGTCCGGCGGCGTTGCGGGTGTGGTGGTGCTCGGTGACCAGGCCGCTCGGGTATTGCACCGGCATGCTGTAGCCGGCAAAGGGCACCATGCGCGCACCGAGTTCCAAGTGCAGCGCGTTGAGCGGAGTCTGGAGCAGGGCGGCGGAATCGGTTGGAGCGGACACGGGCGGACCTCGGTGATGGGGCAGATGCCGTGGCGCGAGTCCACAGCGACGACACGGTGCATCCGTGTGCTGCCCCCCTGTCCGCTTTACCTGAGAGATTCGCGCGGGCGATGCCGCACTTGCTCCTTCGGTGGACGGTCTTGAAGACCGCCTCTCTCCAGTGGGGGACACCGCCGGTGAGGGCGGTGGTTGCCAGTCCTTTTGCCTGAGCGTTCAGGGTCGTGTGTGCGACCGCCTGCGCCTTCGGCGAACCGGTTGCAGGGCACCCGGTTTCTCTCCTGACAGGGGAATTCTAGCCGGGAGCCGCAGAGAACTCGAATTGCCCCTGCGCTTCATTCCAGCACACGGTGCGGGTGGCGCGGTGCGCGCTGGCTTCGATGCGCCGTGCGTTGGGCTCGTCGGTCTGGGCGATCCAGGCGAGGGCCTGTTCGTGCGTGCGACCGAACCGCACATGCCGGGCGGCGAGGCGCTCTTGCCGCAGCGCCGTGTCCACCTGCAGGTACCAGACTTCGTCCAGCCCATCCGCCACCGGCGCCCAGGCCGGGTCGTCCAGCAGCAGGTAGTTGCCTTCGGTGATGACCAGCGGCGTCTTGGCGAACACCGGCAGGGCGCCCGCCACGGGTTCTTCGATCTCGCGCCGGAAGTCGGGTGCGTAGATCACTTCATTGCCAGCTTGTGCGCGCAGCCGCTGCAACAGCGCGGCGTAGCCCGCTGCGTCAAAGGTATCCGGGGCGCCTTTGCGGTGAGCGCGGCCCAGTCGCTCCAGCTCGACCTGCGCGAGGTGGTAGCCGTCCATCGGCACGGCCTGGGCGCGCTCGCCCAGGGCCAGGGCCATGAGCGACGCCAGGGTGGACTTGCCCGCACCCGGCGGCCCCACCACGCCGAGCAGCCGGCGCGGGCCGGCGGCCAGGTCTTCCAGTCGTTGGATCAGGTCGGGATGCAGCGCCGGCCGCATCACATGCCGGCGTAGTTCGGCCCGCCGCCGCCTTCTGGCGTGACCCAGACGATGTTCTGCGTCGGGTCCTTGATGTCGCAGGTCTTGCAGTGCACGCAGTTCTGAGCGTTGATCACCAGTTGATCGGCCCCGTCCTTGTTGACGAACTCGTACACCCCGGCCGGGCAGTAGCGGCTCTCGGGCCCGGCGTACTTCGCCAGGTTGATCTGCACCGGCACGCTCGCGTCTTTCAGCGTCAGGTGCGCCGGCTGCTGCTCTTCGTGGTTGGTGTTGGACACGAACACGCTGGAGAGCCGGTCGAAGGTGATCACGCCATCGGGCTTTGGGTAGCTGATCTGCGGCATCTCGGCGGCCGGGCGCAGCTTGGTGTGGTCTTTGACCGTGTTGTGCAGTGTCCAGGGCGGGTTGCTCACGCCGACCTTGGGCAGGAACCAGTGTTCCACGCCGGTCATGAGCTTGCCCATGAGCGGGCTCTTCTTGAACCAGTTCTTGAAGTTGCGGTAGGTCCAGAGTTCCTGGTGCAGCCAGCTGGCCTTGAAGCCGGTCTCGAACGAGGTCAGCTCGTCGCTGCTGCGGCCCGCGGCCACCGCTTCAAACGCCGCTTCGGCGCACAGCATGCCGCTCTTGATGGCCGCATGGCTGCCTTTGATGCGGGCCGCGTTGAGGAAACCGGCGTTGCAGCCGACCATGGCGCCGCCCGGGAACACCAGTTTGGGCAGGGCCTGCGGCGTTCCGTTGTTCAGCGCGCGCGCACCGTAGCCCAGGCGCTTGCCGCCTTCGATGTGCGCCTTGATGCTCGGGTGGGTCTTCCAGCGCTGCATTTCTTCGAACGGGCTCATCCAGGGGTTCTGGTAGTCCAGACCGATGACGTAACCCAGCGTGACCTTGTTGCCTTCGAGGTGGTAGAGGAAACCACCGCCAAAGGCGTCGTCGTTCAGCGGCCAGCCTGCCGTGTGCACCACCAGACCGGGCTTGGCTTTGTCGGCCGGCACTTCCCACAGTTCCTTGATGCCGATGGCGAAGGTCTGCGCGTCCTTGCCTTCGTCCAGCTTGAACTTGGCGATGAGCTGTTTGCCCAGGTGGCCGCGGGCGCCTTCGGCGAACACGGTGTACTTGGCGTGCAGCTCCATGCCGATCTGGAAACTGTCCATGGGCTCGCCGTCTTTGCCCACGCCCTGGTTGCCGGTGGCCACACCCTTGACCGAGCCGTCGTCGTTGTAGAGCACCTCGGCGGCCGAGAAGCCGGGGAAGATCTCCACGCCCAGGGCTTCGGCCTGCTCGCCCAGCCACTTGGTCACAGTGCCCAGGCTGATGACGTAGCAGCCGTGGTTGTCGAAGTTGCGCGGCATCAGGAAATCGGGCGTGCGGGTGGCACCGGTTTCGCTGAGCATCAGCAGGTCGTCGCCGGTCACCGGCTGGTTCAGCGGCGCGCCGAGTTCTTTCCAGTTCGGGAACAGCTCGGTGATGGCCTTGGGGTCCATGACGGCGCCCGAGAGGATGTGGGCGCCGGGCTCCGAACCCTTCTCCAGCACGCAGACATTGATCTCGCTGCCCTTCTCGGTGGCGAGTTGCTTGAGGCGGATGGCGGTGGACAGGCCGGCGGGGCCGCCACCGACCACGACCACGTCGTACTCCATGGCTTCGCGCGGGCCGTAGGTGCTCAGGATCTGTTCGGGACTCATGGTGTGCTGTCTTTCTGGGTCGTGACCGGCCCGCTGGCGGACCTGTCTGGGTGGTGACGGATTCTAGTGGCCGATGGCGCACAATCCCTGTCACCTGCACCGCACCAGCGGTGTCACCCATCACTTTCGAGGAGGCACACTAAATGGCGTACAGCCTGGACCTTTCCGGCCGCGTGGCCCTGATCACCGGTGCGTCCGGTGGCCTCGGCGAACAGTTCGCCAAAACCTTGGCCAAGGCCGGCGCGGCCGTCGTGCTGGCCGGCCGCCGCACCGACCGCCTGATGGCGCTGCGCGCGCACATCGAGGCCGATGGCGGCGACGCCCATGTGGTCGCCATGGACGTCACCGATCTGGCTTCCATCAAGGCGGCCGTCGCGCACGCCGAGACCGAGGTCGGCGCCATCGACATCCTGGTCAACAACTCGGGCGTGAGCACCACCCAGCGCCTGCAGGACGTGAGCGAAGAAGACTACGATTTCGTCTTCGACACCAACACCAAGGGTGCCTTCTTCGTGGCGCAAGAGGTGGCCAAGCGCATGCTGGCGCGGGCCAAGGGCGCTGCACCCGGTACCTATGTGGGCGGGCGCATCATCAACATCGCGTCCATGGCCGGGCTCAAGGTGCTGCCGCAGATCGGCGTGTACTGCATGAGCAAGGCCGCGGTGGTGCACATGACCAAGGCCATGGCGGTGGAGTGGGGCAAGTACGGCATCAACGTCAACGCCATCTGCCCCGGCTACATCGACACCGAAATCAACCACCACCACTGGCAGACCGAGCAGGGCCAGAAGCTGATCAGCATGCTGCCGCGCAAGCGCGTGGGCCAACCGGCCGACCTGGACGCGGTCCTCGTCATGCTGGCGAGCAACGAGAGCCACTTCGTGAACGGCGCGGTGATTGCGGCGGATGACGGTTTTGGGGTGTGATGGCTCCCCCCTGCGCCGCTTCGCGTCTTCCCCCCAGGGGAACCACACCAGTGGCCCGGCCAAGTCGGTGCCACGGTGTGTGCTGGCATGAGACACGGTGTGTCGGCTGACGTGGTGGAAGCGGGCTCGACCGGTCGCCTGCCGCCAGGCATGGCCATCGGCATTGCGGCCGGTCTGGGAGCCGGGGCGTTCTGGGGCACGACCTTTGTGGCTCCGCTGGTGGCCCCGGGTTTCACTTCGGTGGACTACACCGCGGGGCGATTCATCGCTTGCGGGCTGTTTTCGCTGCTCTGGATGCTGTGGGAAACCGCGCGGACCGCGCCGGACCGGCGTGCCGGCCTGTGGCCCAACGCGGCGCAGGCGCGCGCCGCGCTCTGGCTCAGTGTGCTGGGTTACACCGGTTACTACTTGCTGCTGGTCTATGGCATTGCCGACGCCGGGGCCGCGTTGCCCGCGCTGATCATTGGCACGCTGCCGGTCTGGATGATGCTGCTGGGCAAACCCGACCACCTGCGCTGGGCAGCCCTGCTGCCGGGCCTGGTGCTGACCGCAGCCGGCATGGCGCTGATGATGGACGCCACGGCCCACGAAGTGGACGCCTCCGGTGCAGGCCACTTCTGGCGGGGTGTGTTGTTTGCGGTGGGCGCCATGCTCAGCTGGCTCGCCTTCGGCTTGCTCAACGCGCGCTGGATTCGCCGCCATCCCGAGGTCAAGTCCACCGCGTGGGCGAACTGGCTGGGGCTGGCGGCCGGGCTGGGCGGTCTGGTGCTGTGGCTGGGCTGGGGCACCGGTTGGGCCGAGCTCGTGTCCAGCCCCGGCTTCGGCCCCTTCGTGTTCGTCTGCGTCTTCACCGGCATCGGTTCGGCCTGGATCGCGTCGGTGATGTGGAACGTGGCGAGCCGCCGCCTCAGCACCAGCCTCGCGGGCCAGCTGGTGGTGAGCGAAACGGTGTTTGCCCTGATTTACGCTTTCGCCTGGAGCGGAGACTGGCCGGCCGTCGCACAAGGGCTGGCCTGCGTGTTGTTTGTTGCCGGCATCCTGGCGTCGATCCGCGCGCACAGATGAACCCCCACGCTCCACCGCTTCGCGGGTCGCTGCCCCCAAGGGGGCGCGTTTCGCCTTGGGGCGGCCCGGCGGCGAAACCTGAGGAACTGTGATGAAACTTGAACTGCCCGAAGACAAACGCCTGGTCCATGAAATCGTGGTGCCCATCCGCTGGGGCGACATGGACGCCATGGGCCACGTCAACAACACGATCTACTTCCGCTACATGGAGATCGCCCGCCTGGACTGGTTTTTCGGCATGGGCCTGCCGGCCGACCCGCAGGGCGAAGGGCCGGTGATCGTCAACGCTTTCTGCAATTTCATCCGGCAACTGGAGTATCCCGGCGACGTGCTGGTCCGCACCTACGTGGGCACGATGGGAAAGACCTCGTTCGACACCTTCCACGAGATGCTTCGCACCGACGACCCGGCCGTGGTGTACGCCAACGGCGGCGCGACCATCGTCTGGGTCGACTTCCCGAAGCAGAAATCGGTGCCGATGTCCGAACGCGCGCGAGCGCTGATCGAAGGCGCCGGGCACCCGCCCTTGCTGGGGCGCTGAGCCTCGGTTACTTCTGTTTCGGTACCCGCCCCATGAGGTAGAACTCGGGGTTGGGCATCATGCCGGTGACGTTGGCGACCCGGTTGGACAGGCCGAAGAAGGCGGTGATGGCGGCGATGTCCCAGGCGTCCTCGTCGTTGAAACCGTGGGCTTGCAGGGCCTCGAAATCGACATCGCCGATCTCGTGCGAAGCCGTGCACACCTTCATCGCGAAGTCGAGCATCGCGCGCTGGCGCGGGGGGATGTCGGCCTTGCGGTGGTTCACGGCCACCTGGTCGGCCACCAGCGGTTTCTTTTCGTAGATGCGCAGGATCGCGCCGTGCGCGACCACACAGTACAGGCAGTGGTTGGCGGCGCTGGTGGCGGTGACGATCATCTCGCGGTCGCCTTTGGTCAGGCCCGAGGTCCGGCCCACGGTTTCGGGCGTCATCAGGGCGTCGTGGTAGGCAAAGAAGGCGCGCCATTCCGCAGGGCGCCGGGCCAGGCCCAGGAACACGTTGGGCACGAAGCCTGCCTTTTCCTGTACCTCCAGAATCTTGGTCTTGAGGTCCTCGGGCAGGGTATTCAGGTCGGGCAGGGGGTAGCGGGTTGTGGTGCTCATGGCGGTCTCCGTTCAGGTTCTTGAAACCCTGTCAGCTTATCCTCGACCACCGATCTCTTTCTGACACATGGAGCACAACATGCAAGACGAGCAATACCAGCGGGGACTCGCGACCCGACGCGAGGTGATGGGCGACCCCTTCGTGGACAAAGCCCTGGCCGGCGCGACCCCCTTCACCCAGCCGATCCAGGACCACATCTCGCGCGCTGCCTGGGGCGACGTGTGGCAGCGGCCTGGTCTCGACCGCAAGACGCGCAGCCTGGTCACCGTGGCCATGCTCACCGCACTCGGCAAGCAGCACGAACTCAAGGGCCATGTGCGCGGTGCGCTGAACAACGGTGCCACCGTGGAAGAGATTCAGGAAGTGCTTCTGCACGCCGCCATCTACTGTGGCATACCGACCTCGGTGGAAGCCTTCCGGACCGCGGCGGAGGTGATCGAACCGCCACAGGCCTGAACACCGGGCCACCGTTTTTCTTTTTTTCCAGGAGCTGAAACCATGAAAATCCCACGCCGTTCATTCATCGCTCATGCCGGCCGCCTTGCGCTGGCTTTGTCCGCTGCCGCCGGATTCACCTTTGCACAGGCGCAGACCACCACCCGCATCCTGGTGGGATTCCCCGCGGGTGGCGGAACGGATGCCGTTGCGCGCATCCTGGCCGAGCGCCTGCAGGGCGAACTGGGTGGCAGCGTGGTCGTGGAGAACAAAGCCGGTGCCGGCGGCCAGCTGGCGGCGCAGGCCCTCAAGGCCGCACCGGCCGACGGCCATACCCTGTTCCTGAGTCATGACCACAGCGTGTCGATCCTGCCGCTGACCATGAAGAACCCCGGCTTCGACCCTGCGAAGGACTTCGTGCCGGTCGCCGGCTTCGCGACTTTCGTCAACGCGGTGGCCTTGTCGGGCGGCACCCCCGCGCGCGATTTCAAAACATGGGTCGATGGCGTCAAGGCGGGCGGAGGCAAGGCGACCATGGGCATTCCCGCCCCGGCGTCCACGCCCCAGTTTGCGGTGCAGGTGATCGGCAAGCAGTTCGGCCTCGATCTCGTGGCCGCCCCTTACCGGGGCAGCGCACCCATGATGGCCGACATGCTGGGCAACATCATTCCCGCGGGCGTCGGTTCGGTGCCCGACTTCATCGAGAACCACAAGGCCGGCAAGCTGCGCGTGACCGCCGTCATGGGCACCCAGCGCCAGGCGGCGCTGCCCGACGTGCCGAGCTTCACCGAACTCGGCATCAAGGGTTTCGAGGAGGTGCCTTACTACGGCATCTTTGCGCCAGTGGGCACGCCCAGGCCTGCGCTGGACCGGCTTTCCGCTGCCTTGCAGAAGGTGGTGGCCATGCCCGATGTGAAGGACAAACTCACCGCCATGGGCCTGACCGTGGGCTTCATGAGCGGCGCTGAGCTGGGCCAACGCGAAGTGGCCTACCGTGGCGTCTGGTCGAAAATCATCCAGGCCAGCGGCTACCAGCCGCAATGAGCGATCGCCAGGCGCTCCGCCTTGGAGTGCCCGGCGGCTTGGCGATTCAGGGCTCGGGCTTTGGTGCAGGGACTGCGCTCGCGTTGGGTGGGGTGGATTCGGCCAGCATCTGCCGGAGGCGCTCCAGCCCGAGCCGGAAGGCTTCGGCGTCGCCGTGTTCAAAAAACTGCGGGTAGTGCGGGTGTGCATCGCGCAGGCGCCGGGCGTGTTTGATCGGGCACCAGTACTGCTCGGTGCGCGCCGCCACCTCGCGGGCGAAGGCGACCACGCCGTTGCCGTACGAACAATAGAGGCAGTTGAACTTCTCGACCACGTTCAGGTAGGGCAGTTCGCTGCGGTCGAACGCCATGAAGTCCGCCCGGGGTACCTTGGGTATGCCGTAGATCGGAAAACACACCGCCTGGTAGAGGCTGACGAAGGCGTCCAGCAGCGCAAACGCAGCCCAACCCGAGTAGATCAGCGGGGCCGACAGCAGCACCGGCCAGCGGCTGTGTCGCAGGTAGTGCCACAAACCCACCTTCTGGCGCCGCTGCAGTTCCAGAAATTGCTCGGCCATGGCGGCGCGGCGTCGGTCGAACGCCTCCCGGTGCTGGCTGTATTCCTGTTCCAGTTGCTCTTCCAGCGCGCGCATGCGGGCCAGCAGTTCGTCCAGCGTGGGGGACATGCGGGCTCCTTTGAATCGGTTCAACCGGCGATCAGTTTGTGCACCAGATCGACCGAACTGCCGGCCTGGTATTTGCGCATCAGCCGCGCGCGGTAGATCTCCACCGTGCGGTGGCTGATGCCCAGCGCTTTGCCGATTTCCTTGCTGGTCAGGCCGTCCATCAGGAAGGCGGCCACCTCGCGCTCGCGGCCAGTGAGTTCGGCCTTCACCGCGCGGCGCGAGCTCAGGTCTTCGAAGCTCCAGATGCCGGCCTCGTGCGGCGCTTCGCGGCGCAGTGCGCGCCCGGTCACGTGGCACCAGAAAGTCTCGCCCTTGAAGCGGCCGTCCACCCGTTTCATGATGCGGTCGTCGGCGTAGGTGCCGCTGCGCCCGAGGATCGGCGCGATGCGCGCACCAGTGCGCTCGTACTCGTCGACGCTGGGGTACAGAACCTGGAAACTCTGTCCCACCAGCTGTTCGCGCGCAGCACCAAACATGTCGCACAGCGCCTGGTTGCAGTCCATGATGGTGCGTTGGCGTGAGATGGCGAGCCCGAGAGGCGCCAGGTCGAAGGCCAGCCTGTAGTCGATGCCAGGGAGATCGGTGTTCGGGTTACCCATTAGGTCAAACTACGTATGCATTTACGTAGTATCGTTGCATTCATCCCTGTTCAACCACTGGAGCAACCGACGTGAACAAGATTTTCCCGAGCGCGGCCGAAGCCCTCAAGGGCGTGGTGGCTGACGGCCAGCTGATCGCCGTGGGCGGTTTCGGCCTCTGCGGCATTCCTGAAGCGCTGATCGACGCCCTGCGCGATTCGGGCGTCAAGAACCTGACCGCCATTTCCAACAACGCCGGCGTGGACGACTTCGGTCTGGGCAAGCTGCTGCAGACGCGCCAGATCAAGAAAATGATCTCATCCTACGTGGGCGAGAACAAGGAGTTCGAGCGCCAGTACCTGGCGGGTGAACTTGAACTGGATTTCACGCCCCAGGGCACGCTGGCCGAGAAGCTGCGCGCCGGTGGTGCCGGCATCCCGGCCTTCTTCACCAAGACCGGTGTCGGCACCCTGGTGGCCGAAGGCAAGGAGCTGCGCGAGTTCGGCGGCGAGACCTACGTGATGGAGCACGCGCTGTTCCCTGAAGTGGCGCTGGTCAAGGCTGACATCGCGGACCGTTCGGGCAACCTGCGCTTCAACCTGACGGCGCGCAACTTCAACCCGGCCGCCGCCATGGCCGGCAAGATCTGCATCGTCGAGGTCGAGCGCATCGTCGCCACCGGCGAGATCGCGCCCGACGACGTGCACCTGCCCGGTATCTATGTGCACCGCATCGTGCACAACCCCCTGCCCGAGAAGCGCATCGAGAAGCGCACCACCCGCGACCGCAAGGTCTGATCTCTTGCGGGACAGACCTTCAGCTCTGTCCCCAACATGAAAGGAAACGAACATGCCTTGGACCCAAGACCAGATGGCCGCGCGCGCGGCCCAGGAACTGCAGGACGGTTTTTATGTGAACCTCGGCATCGGCATCCCGACGCTGGTGGCCAACCACGTGCCCGACCATGTCGAGGTGTGGCTGCAGAGCGAGAACGGCATGCTGGGCATCGGCCCCTTCCCCTACGAAGACGAGGTGGACGCCGACCTGATCAACGCCGGCAAACAGACCGTGACCACCCTCAAAGGCTCGGCCATCTTCGGCAGCCACGAAAGCTTCGCCATGATTCGCGGCGGCAAGATCAACCTGTCCATCCTGGGCGCGATGCAAGTGACGGGTGAAGGTGACCTGGCCAACTGGATGATCCCCGGCAAGATGGTCAAGGGCATGGGCGGTGCCATGGACCTGGTGGCCGGCGTCAAGCGCGTGATCGTGTTGATGGAGCACGTGGCCAAGAAAAAAGACGGCACCGAAGACCTGAAGATCCTGCCCAAGTGCACCTTGCCGCTGACGGGCAAGGGCGTGGTGGACCGCATCATCACCGACCTGGGCGTGATGGACGTGACACCCGAGGGCCTGAAGCTGGTGGAGCTGGCCGATGGCGTGACGCGCGAGTTCATCCAGAGCAAGACGGGTGTGCCGCTGATCTGACCCTGGCGGCGGACTGAAACAAAAGAGGCCCTCTTGAGGGCCTCTTTTTTTGGGTGTCTGGAGTGTCTGGAGCGGGTGAAGGGAATCGAACCCTCGTATGAAGCTTGGGAAGCTGCCGTTCTGCCATTGAACTACACCCGCGAGGCTGTGGATGATACCAGCGGGCACAGGCCCGCCGGTGCCTCAGGGGGCGAGCCCTGCAGGGAGGTTGATCTCGCCTTCGGCGCTGAACCGCAGCGCACGCAGCTGCGGGCCGGCGAGTTTGCCATTGACTTCATAAGTCACCTGGGCAGGCTTGCCTGGTGCCATGTCCATGGCCTGGCGCAGAAGGGCCATGGCCGAAATGGTGACGGGCACCGACAACACCGCATCGCCAAAGCGGGGAATGCTGCCCTTGGCATCGCTCACGCCGCTGGCGAAGTTTTTGCCTTGCACGTCCATGTCGATGAACACACCGTCGTAGTCGATCGCGGTTTCGTTGGGGTTGATCACCCGCAGCTTGACCAGCATGCGCAACTCCAGACCCTGGCCGGTGAGCGGTTCCACCCCGACCACGTTGACCCGGGGCGGGTCTCCACCGGACAGACCCGCGCAGGCACTCAAGGTGAGCGCCAGCAACACTGCCAGCCAGGTGCGAGGGGCTTTCATTTCAGGATGTCGCCCAGGCAGAGGTACTTGATCTCGACATAGTCGTCCATGCCGTGGTGCGAGCCCTCGCGGCCCAGGCCCGACTGCTTCACGCCACCGAAAGGGACGTGCTCGGTCGCCAGGATGCCGACGTTGATGCCGACCATGCCGTACTCCAGCGCCTCGGCCACGCGATAGATGCGGCCGATGTCTCGGCTGTAGAAGTAGCTGGCCAGGCCGAACTCGGTGTTGTTCGCGGCGTCGATCGCTTCCTGCTCGGTCTTGAACTTGAACACCGGGGCGAAGGGGCCGAAGGTTTCTTCCTTCGCGCACAGCATGTCGGCGGTCGCATCGGCCACCACGGTGGGCTCGAAGAACTGGCCGTTCAGGCGGTTGCCGCCCACGAGCACCCGTCCGCCCTTGGCGCGGGCGTCGTCCACGTGGCGTTGCACTTTCACCAAGGCCGCTTCTTCAATCAATGGCCCCTGGTTCACGCCGTCTTCAAAGCCGTTGCCCACCTTGGCCGTCTTGACCTTGGCGGCGAACTTGGCGACGAACTCGTCGTACACACCTTCCTGCACATAAAGCCGGTTGGAACAGACGCAGGTCTGGCCGGCGTTGCGGTACTTGCTGGCGAAGGCGCCTTCGACGGCGGAGTCGATGTCGGCGTCGTTGAAGACGATGAAGGGTGCATTGCCGCCGAGTTCCAGCGACATCTTTTTCACCGTGGGCGCGCTCTGTGCCATCAGGATGCGGCCCACTTCGGTGGAACCGGTGAAGCTGATGTGGCGCACCACATCGCTGGCGCACAGCACCTTGCCCACGGCAATTGAGTTGTCGGCGTCCGCCGTGATCATGTTGAGCACACCGGCCGGAATGCCCGCGCGGATGGCCAGCTCGGCCGCGGCCAGCGCGGTCAGCGGCGTGAGCTCGGCGGGTTTGATGATCACCGGGCAGCCGGCGGCCAGCGCGGGCGCGACCTTGCGCGTGATCATGGCTAGCGGGAAGTTCCAAGGCGTGATGGCCGCACAAACGCCGATCGGCTGCTTGAGCACCATCAGGCGGCGGTTGTTGTCGAACTGCGGCAAGGTCTCGCCGTTGACGCGCTTGGCCTCTTCGGCGAACCACTCGACGAAGCTCGCTCCATAGGCCACTTCGCCCTTGGCTTCAGGCAGGGGCTTGCCCTGCTCGGCGGTCATGATGCGGCCCAGGTCGTCCTGGTTGGCCATCAGCAGGTCGTACCACTTGCGCAGGATGATGCTGCGCTCCTTGGCGGTCTTGCCTTTCCAGCCGGCCCAGGCGGCGTTGGCGGCGGCAATGGCCTTCTCGGCATCGGCCGGGCCGAGGTTGGCGACGTCGGCCAGCTTCAAACCGGTGGCCGGGTCGAGCACGTCGAAGCGGTTGCTGCCCTTGACCCACTCCCCGTTGATCAGCGCATCGGTCTTGAGCAGGGTCGGGTCCTTCAGCAGGGCCAGGGGGGATGTCTTCATGTCCATGGGTGTCTCCGGTCAAACAATTATTTAACTTGTTAAATAGTAACGCGTTCGCGCGTCAGCTGGAAATCCAGATGGGCCTTCACCGATGGCCACTCGCTGGCCACGATGCTGTAGACGCAGGTATCGCGCAGGCTGCCCGCAGCGTCGGGGTGGCGGTTGATCTGGTGGCTTCGCAGCACGCCGTCCAGCCTTGCCCCCAGGCGTTCGATCGCGCGGCGGCTGGCGTGGTTGAAGGCATGGGTGCGGAACTCCACCGCGATGCAATCCAGGGTCTCGAAGGCATGGCCCAGCAGCATACGCTTGCATTCGGTGTTCAGCGGGCTGCGCTGGACTGCCCGTCGGTACCAGGTGGAGCCGATCTCCAGACGCCGGTTCGCTGCGTCGATGTTCATGCAGGTGGTCATGCCCACTGCCCTGCCACTGGGGTCGAGCACAGCAAAAGGCAGCATGCTGCCGGTCTGCTGCAGACTCAGGCGACGCTCAATCTCGGCGGACATGCCTTCAGGCGCCGGGATGCTGGTGTACCAGAGCTTCCAGAGTTCACCATCTCGCACGGCCTCCGTCAAATCGTCGCGGTGTTCGGGGCGCAGAGGGACCAAGATGGCGTGTCGGCCCTGGAGGGCGGTGTCTTTGGTGAAAGGCATGGCTCAGACAACGGGTTTGAGACCCGCAACCATAACCCGGTGGCAACGGGTCGAGCATGCCACTGGGCGCCCGGTGTGCCGGTCCGCATGGCGGCAAGTTGTCCCCACCGTCGACAAAAACCGGCTGACGTCGAAAAAGACTGCGCCAGTTTGCGAAAATAGCGGGTTTGGTGCACCCCGGCATGCCGCAGCGCCGAACCGATCCCGCCCGACCGAACCTCCCAAAGGCCACCATGACCCGCCCCGCCACCGCCGTTGCCTCCGTCGCCGACATCCGCAAGACCTTCCTGGACTTCTTCGCCTCCAAGGGCCACACCGTGGTGGCGTCCAGCCCGCTGGTGCCGGGCAACCGGGCATGGTCCAGTTCAAGGACGTGTTCCTCGGCACCGACAAGCGCCCCTATGTGCGCGCGGCCTCGGTGCAGGCCTGCCTGCGCGCCGGCGGGAAACACAACGACCTGGAAAACGTGGGCTACACCGCCCGCCACCACACCTTCTTCGAGATGCTGGGCAACTGGTCCTTCGGCGACTACTTCAAGCGCGAGAGCCTGAAGTGGGCCTGGGAGCTGCTGACACAGGTCTACAAGCTGCCGCCCGAGCGCCTGCTGGCCACGGTGTACGAAGAGGACGACGAGGCGTATGACATCTGGACCAAAGAAATCGGCCTGCCGCCCGAGCGCGTGATCCGCATCGGCGACAACAAGGGCGGCCGCTACAAGAGCGACAACTTCTGGATGATGGCCGACACCGGCCCCTGCGGCCCCTGCTCGGAAATCTTCTACGACCACGGTGACCACATCGCTGGCGGTCCCCCGGGCAGCCCCGACGAGGACGGCGACCGCTTCATCGAGATCTGGAACAACGTGTTCATGCAGTTCAACATGGCCGAGGACGGCTCGGTCACGCCGCTGCCCGCGCCCTGCGTGGACACCGGCATGGGCCTGGAGCGCCTGGCCGCCATCCTGCAGCACGTGCACAGCAATTACGAAATCGACATCTTCGACGCGCTGATCAAGGCCGCCGGTCGCGAGACCTCCACCACCGACCTGAGCAACCCTTCGCTGAAGGTGATCGCCGATCACATCCGCGCCACCTCGTTCCTCATCAGCGACGGCGTGATCCCGAGCAATGAAGGCCGGGGTTACGTGCAGCGCCGCATCGTGCGCCGCGCCATCCGCCACGGCTACAAGCTCGGCCAGAAGACGCCGTTCTTCCACAAGCTGGTGCCCGATCTGGTGGCCGTGATGGGCGCGGCCTATCCGAACATGGCCTCGCAGGCCCAGCGCATCACCGAGGTGTTGAAAACAGAAGAAGAGCGCTTCTACGAAACGCTGGCGAATGGCATGGACATCCTCGACGCGGCACTGGCGGGCGATGCGAAGGTGCTGCCGGGCGATGTGGCCTTCAAGCTGCACGACACCTACGGCTTCCCGCTCGACCTGTCGGGCGACGTGTGCCGCGAGCGCGGCTTGTCGGTGGACGAGGCCGGCTTCCACGCCGCCATGGAAGCACAGAAGGCCAAGGGCCGTGCGGCCGGCAAGTTCAAGATGGACAAGGCGCTGGAGTACACCGGCGCGGGCAACACCTTCGTGGGCTACGACACGCTCGAAGCGCCGGCCAAGGTGGTGGCGCTGTACCTGGACGGCACGCCTGCCGCCGAGCTCAAGGCCGGGCAGCAAGGTGTCGTGGTGCTGGACACCACGCCGTTCTACGCCGAAAGCGGCGGCCAGGTGGGCGACGAAGGTGTCATCACCAGCGGCTCGGCAAGCTTCGCCGTGGGCGACACGCAGAAGATCAAGTCCGACGTGTTCGGCCACCACGGTGTGATGGAGCAGGGCACGCTGGCCGTGGGCGACACTGTGAATGCCAGCGTCCACCTCGACGTGCGCGCCGCCACCGTGCGCAACCACTCGGTCACGCACCTGATGCACAAGGCACTGCGCGAGGTGCTGGGCACCCATGTGCAACAAAAGGGCAGCCTGGTCGACGCCGAAAAGACGCGCTTCGACTTCACCCACAACGCGCCGGTGACCGACGATCAGATCCGCGAGATCGAGAGAAAAGTGAACACCGAGATTGTCGCCAACGCCGCCACGCAGGCGCGCGTGATGGACATCGAATCGGCGCAGAAGACCGGCGCCGTGATGCTGTTCGGCGAGAAGTACGGTGAGACCGTGCGGGTGCTGGACATCGGCACCAGCCGCGAGCTGTGTGGCGGCACGCACGTCAAGGCCACGGGCGACATCGGGTTCTTCACCATCACCGCCGAGGGCGGCGTGGCCGCTGGTGTGCGCCGTGTGGAAGCCACCACCGGACTGAACGCGCTGCGTTATGTGCAAGGCATGGAAGACACCTTGGGTGGCGTGGCCGGTACGCTGAAAGTGGCGCCGGGCGAGGTGCCCGCCCGCGTGGGCGCGCTGCTGGAGCAGATGCGCGATCTGGAAAAGGAAATGAACGCGCTCAAGAGCCGCCTGGCGTCGGCCCAGGGCGACGAGCTGGTGAACCAGGCGGTGGACGTCGGTGGCATCAAGGTGTTGGCAGCCGTGCTGGCAGGTGCCGACGCCAAGGCCCTGCGCGAAACCATGGACAAGCTCAAAGACAAACTCAAGACCGCCGCCATCGTGCTGGCCGCGGTGGACGGCGGCAAGGTGCAGATCGCTGCGGGCGCAACCGCCGATGTGATGGGCAAGGTCAAGGCCGGCGAGCTGGTGAACTTTGTCGCCCAGCAGGTGGGCGGCAAGGGTGGCGGCAAGCCCGACATGGCCATGGCCGGCGGCACGGACGCGGCGGGCCTGCCCGCGGCGCTGGCATCTGTGCGTGGCTGGGTGGCCGAACGCCTGTGATGCTCAACGCGGGTCGGGCCATTCCAGACCCAACGAGCTTTCAAACCGTCTGCGTTCACCGGTCACCGGGTCGGTGAATGCGAGGCCCCGCGCCAGCAGGCGCAGCGGGTTCGCGAAGTCTTCTGCTTCGTCCGCCCCGTGCAGCACGCGCGGGTAGAACCGGTCGCCTGCGATGGGCAGGCCCAGAGCGTTCATGTGCACGCGCAGCTGGTGGCGCTTGCCAGTGACGGGTTCCAGCCGGTAACGGGCCCAGGGTCCGCGCTGCTCCATCAGCTCGACGCGCGTTTCGCTGTTCGGCTCTCCCGCCACCTCGTTCATGCGGAAGAACGCGCCTTCTTCTTCCACGATTCGGCTGCGCCTGAGCAGAGGCATCGCCAGTGTGGTGCCCCGCGGTGCGATGGCTTCGTACCACTTCTCCACCAGACGTTCGCGAAACAGCGCCTGGTACGCCGCGCGGTCCTGTGGGCGCACGCTGAACAGGACCAGCCCCGCGGTTTCCCGGTCGATGCGGTGGACGGGGCTGAGTGTGTCGATGCCCAGCCGGCGCTTGAGGCGCACCAGCAGGCTCTGCTGCACGTAGCGCCCACCCGGCGTGACCGGCAGGAAGTGGGGTTTGTCGGCCACCACCAGGTGCTCGTCGTGGCAGATCAATGACTCTTCAAAAGGCACCACCACTTCGTCGGCCAGTGCCCGGTAGTAGTGGATCCGTGTGCCGCCCCGGTAGGCTGCGCCGGGTGTGAGCGCGTTGCCGTGTTCATCCAGCACCTCACCGCGCTCCAGCCGTCGGGTCCAGCCCTCGCGGCCTGGCTGGGGCATTCGCTGGCTGAGGAAATCCAGCACGCTGGCCCAGGGCTCCGCGCCCGGTTTGGCGGCCGGCAGAGCCACGCAGCTGGCTGACACACCGTGTCGCGTCGGGATCAGTGGATGGCGGGCGGGGCGTGACATGCGAACGGGTCGGGAAGCAGTTTGTGGCTGTTGACAGATGCGGTTACAACCGGGCGGTGCAAGAAGGGTATTCTCCTGCGCATTCCACCGCTGGCCCGAGGGCCACGGCCGCCAACCGCCCAAAGACCACCTCGACATGAACATCCCGGCACAGCAACCCAAGACCGTCGGCACGCGCTCACGGCCCCTGGCCACCGTGCTGGCCCTGGCACTGAGCAGCACGGCCATGAGCGGTTGCGCGGTGATTGCCGTGGCCGACCTGGCCGCCTCCGCCGCGGTGGGGGTGGCCGGGCTGGCGGTGGATGCTGCGGTGGGCACGGCCAGGATCGGCGGCAAGGTCATCGGCAAGACGGCCGACGTGGTGCTCGGCAGCAGCGAAGTGCCCGCCGATTAACACCCGGGATCGGCCACCGAGCAGGTCGCGGCCAGGAGGCCGAACACGAGCCGGTGATCAGATCCGGTGGAACACCAGATCCCACACGCCATGGCCCAGCTTGAGGCCACGGTTCTCGAACTTGGTCAGTGGCCGGTAGTCTGGCTTGGGTGCGTAGCCGTCACCGCCCGCCGGCGCCGTGTTGGCGAGCAGCGTTTCGGCGCTCAGCACCTCCAGCATCTGCTGCGCGTACGGCTCCCAGTCGGTGGCCAGGTGGATATAGCCACCGGGCTTGAGGTGCCGCGCCAGCCGGTTCACGAACGGTCCCTGGATCAGGCGGCGCTTGTGGTGGCGGCTCTTGTGCCAGGGATCGGGAAAGAAGATGTGCACGCCGTCCAGGCTCTGCTCGGGCAGCATGTGGTCCAGCACCTCCACCGCGTCGTGGCGAAAGATGCGGATGTTGTCGATGTCCTGTTCGCCGCACAGCTTGAGCAGCGCGCCCACGCCGGGCTCGTGCACCTCGCAGCACAGGAAGTTGTCGCCCGGTCGCACCTGCGCGATGTGCGCCGTGGCGCCGCCCATGCCGAAGCCGATTTCCAGGATCAGCGGCGCGCTGCGGCCGAAGGCGGTGGTGGTGTCGAGTGGCTGGCTTGCGTTGTAGGTGAGCAGGAAGCGTGGGCCGAACTGTTCGTACGCACGTTCCTGACCCGGGCCCATGCGGCCCGCGCGCAGCACGTAGCTCTTGATCACGCGCAGATAGGGGGCGTCTTCGGGGCGGGGCTTGGCGGGACTGGCGTGGCGTGGATCGGTCATGGCGGGCGGAGAAAGGGGAGCCAGATTGTAGGTGGCCGGGGTGTGAGCCCGCCGTTCACCTGCTTTCGAGCCGTGAGCGCAGAATGAACCCGATCCGACGCCGCGCCGGGTGGTCTCTCGCCGCCTCGCAGCGGCCCATCGTCAACCGCCCGGCACGGGCCGGGCACACTCTGAAAGTGAGCCTCTCATGAACGGCATCAAAGCACTGGCCTTCGTCCTCATTGCGGGCGGCGTGCTCGCACTGATCTACGGCAGCTTCAGTTACACCAAGGACACGACGGCCGTGAAACTCGGGCCGCTCGAACTGACCGTGCAGGAAAAGAAGACCGTCAATGTACCGGTCTGGGCCGGCGTCGGCGCCATCGCCGTGGGCGGCGTGCTGCTGCTGATGGGCCGCAAGGGCTGAGGGTTGGTTCGGTCAGGGTTTGAGGCCTGCCAGTCAGGCTGAACAATGCCGGGTGCTGGCCCTTCGCTTCAAGCCTGGTGCTTCCATAGGTGGGTCCATGATGCGAGCGCCTGATTCAGCGGTCCCGCCACCTCAGGCAGGCCCAGGCACGCCGCGGCGCGGTGCAGCGCCTTCAGCGGATCCGAAAGGTCCGGTGCCTGCGCGCCGTTCTGTTTGCTGAGCTTCTCGCCGTTGTCACCCAGCACCAGCGGGGCGTGTCGGTACACCGGCGTCGGCAGGCCCAGTGCCCGCTGCAGCAGCATCTGGCGAGGTGTGTTGTCGGCCAGGTCTTCGCCGCGCACCACGTGGGTGATGCCCTGGTCGGCATCGTCCACCACCACCGCGAGCTGGTAGGCCCAGAGGCCGTCCGCGCGTTTCAGGTTGAAGTCGCCCACCGTGGCGGTCACGTCCTGGGTTTGTGGCCCGAGGCGCAGGTCGGTCCAGTTCACCAGCGCAGGCTCGGTCGGCACCGCGAAGCGCCAGGCGCGTGCCGGTTTGCCCTGCAGGCCACCGTTTTCCGGGCGACAGGTGCCGGGGTAGACCGCAACGTGGTGGCGCTCACGCCGCAGGCCTTGCGCCAGCAAGGCGGCTTCGATGTCTTTGCGCGAGCAGCCGCAGGGATAGGCCAGCCCGCCGGCGATGAGCCTGTCCAGCGCCTGCTGGTAGAGCGCGCCGCGCTGTGATTGCCAGACCACCGGTTCGTCGCTGTGCAGGCCGCAGGCAGCCAGTTGCTCAAGAATCAGACGGTCGGCACCGGGCACACAGCGCGGCATGTCCACGTCTTCGATGCGCACGATCCAGGCACCGCCTTGGGCGCGTGCATCGAGCCAACTGGCCAGGGCCGCAACGAGAGAGCCCGCGTGCAGCGGGCCGGTGGGTGAGGGGGCGAAGCGCCCTCGGTACAGAGCCCCCACGCTCCGCCGCTTGCGCGGGTCGCTGCCCCCCAGGGGGGCTGTTTCGCCTTGGGGCGGCCCTGCGGCGAAACACGCGTCGCCGGCAGGCTTCACAGCATGTCGAGAGCCAGTTCCAGGCCGGAGACAAACGCGTCTTCCACCCGATGACCCAGGCACCAGTCACCGCACAGGCCGATACCCAGGGCCTGGTCGTGGATGAAGGGCCTGCCCAGAGGTTGCTGGGTTTGTGCAAATCGCCAGCGGTGCACCGCGGCGTGGGTGGGCGTGGCGCGGATGCCGGTGATCTCGGCAAACCCTTTGAGCAATTTGGCTTTGACGCGCTCGGCGTCGTCTTCCAGGTGTTTCGACGACCACGCCGGGCTGGCCTGGATGGTCCAGCGTTCGATGCGCTCGTGGCCGGGTTTGCTGTTCTCGCGGGCCAGCCAGCTGATGCGGTGGTGCGTGCTGCGCGCAGCGTTCCATTGCGGGCCGATGTGGGGCAGGCCGGGCTGCATGGCCTGCGGGTAGGCCACCATCAGTGTCCAGCACGGCGCCACCTGCACCTGGGTGAGTTCGCGGCGCAGTTCCGGTGTGTGCCCGGAAGCCAGCAGCAGGTCGTGCGCCTGCAGGTGCGGAATGGCGAGCACGACGCGGTCAAATCCGCCGATCACATGCTGGCCGCCTTCGTTGTCTTCGGCGCGCAGCTGCCATTGTTCCGGGTGCAGCGCGTCACGCTCCAGGTGGGTGACGCGGGTTTCGGTGAGGGTGCGGGCCGTGGGGTGGCCGTGCAGTTCGGGGTGGGCCAGTGGCTGCATCCAGTGGTGGACCAGCGCGCTCATGCCCGGCGTGGCCACGAAATGCGGCTCTGTGGGTGGCGGGGCACTGGCCAGCACATGGCCGAACTCGTCGAGCACGCGCACCGTGCTCACGCTCCAGGGGCGCACCACGCTCTGGGCCGTGAGCAAGGCCCGGGCAAAGCGCTTGTCGCGCACAGTGAAGTACTGTGCGCCGTGGTCAAAACCGCCGAACTCGGTGCGGCGGGTGGACATGCGTCCACCGAATCCGCGGCTCTTTTCGAACACCGTGACCCGGTGACCGGCCTGCAGCAGCGTGCGCGCGCAGGCCACCCCGGCCATGCCCGCGCCCACCACGGCGAAGTGCATCGGTGCTTGCGGCGCTGACGCCTGGGTGCTGTGGGGGGCGGCTTTGGGCTTCTTATGGGCGGTCATGGCGCGGGTGGTTGGGAGTGGATGTGCATTGACTGTAGCAGCGCATGCGGTCGCGCTGGCCGCCGGGCTTCAAGTCTGGTGGTGGTTGTTCACCAGTGCGGTGCGCGTGGTGGGGTTTTGCAGGCGGTCCAGCCACCAGCGCAGGGCACGGCCGGTGTCGCGGCTGCCGCGTGGCTGGCGCCAGGCGTACTGCAGGCGGATGTTGCGGTCCGGGCGCTGCACGTCCTTGATCACCAGCCGCCCGGCGGTGATGTACGGCTGGGCCAGCGGCAACGGCAGGAAACCGGCGCCCAGGCCGCGCAGCTGGGCTTCCAGTTTGTGCTGCATGGTGGGCACGGTGAGCACGTCCTGACCGGGCGAGATGTTGTGCGTCTGTCCGTTGCCGCGCAAAGTGCTGTCGGCCACCGCCACCACCCGGTGCTGGCGCCGTTCGTCCTCGCTGAGTTTGTGGTCGACAGCCGCCAGCGCATGGTGTGGTGCCACGGCGAACACGAATTCGACCGATCCCAGCGGGGCGGACTGGATCTCGGACGGGTGTGCCGCGTCGCCGGTGATCCCCAGTGCCAGGTCGGCCAGCCCGTTGTAGAGGGCTTCCTGGGTGCCGGAGAGCGTCTCGGCGCGCAGCTTCAGCCGCGTGGGTGCTCCGGTGGCGTAAAAATCCTCGCACAGCTCGAACAGGGTGGAACGGGCGATGATGGCGTCCGCCGCGATGGTGAGCTGCGGCTCCCAGCCGGTGGCCACGCGCTTGACGCGCTGGGCCACCGCGTCGAGTTCGTCCAGCAGGTACTGGCCAGCACGCAGCAGTTCGGCCCCGGCGGGTGTGAGCTGGGCGCGGCGTGCGCTGCGGTCGAACAGCAGCACGTCGAGCGCGTCTTCGATCTGGCGCACGCGGTAGGTGAGGGCACTTGGCACCATGCCCAGCTCGCGGGCCGCAGCGGCCATGCTGCCCAGGCGGGCCACGGCTTCGAGCAGACCCAGATTTTCGGGCGAGAGTGCGGCGCGCTGGGTGGGTGTGGCCATGGGGAAAGTCCCTCCGGATTTGATGCGTCAGGCATCCATCATTCAACTGAATTGAATGATGCCATCAAATGGCTGGTGCCTGCCCGGGTCCCGCACTGGCCACAATGCAGGGCAGGCCAGCGACGTGTGCTGGCCCTCACGGAGACCGACCATGATGCAGATTCGACGCTCCCAGGAACGCGGTTTCGCCGACCACGGCTGGCTCAAGAGCCACCACTCCTTCTCGTTTGCGGGCTACTTCGATCCGGCCTGGATGGGCTGGGGAAACCTGCGCGTGATCAACGAGGACCGCATTGCGCCCGGCACCGGCTTTGGCACGCACGGCCACCGCGACATGGAAATCATCAGCTACGTGCTGCAAGGCAATCTGGCGCACAAGGACAGCATGGGCAATGTGAAAGGCATTCCGCCCGGCGACGTGCAGCGCATGAGCGCTGGCAAAGGTGTGATGCACAGCGAGTTCAACCACGCGCCGGACCAGACCACCCATTTCCTGCAAATCTGGATCGAGCCGAACGTGCGCGGCATCGAGCCCGGCTATGAACAGAAGAGTTTCGCACCGGCAGACAAACGCGGCCGACTGAAGCTGGTGGCCTCGCCCGACGGCGCACACGGCTCGGTGAGCATCCACGCCGATGCGGCCCTGTACGCCGGCTTGCTGGACGGCAGCGAAAACGCCGAGCTGGCACTGGACCCCGCGCGAAAAGCCTACGTGCACCTGGTGCACGGCTCGCTGGACGTGAACGGTGAGCGGCTGCACGCTGGCGACGCCGCCTTGCTGGACGGTGAAGCGCGGCTTCAGCTGGACCACGGCGATGCCGCCGAGGTGCTGGTTTTCGATCTCTCTGCCTGACCTTTTTTCCCATCGCGCTTCGGCGCATTTCAACAGGAGTCTTTCATGGCGAAAGTCATTGTGGTGTATCACTCGGGTTACGGTCACACCCAGCGCATGGCGCAATCGGTGGCGGATGGCGCGGGCGCGGAGCTGCTGGCCATCGACGCCGATGGCAACCTGCCCGCCGGCGGCTGGGAGTCGCTGGCCGCGGCCGACGCGATCATCATGGGCTCGCCCACCTACATGGGCAGCGTGAGCTGGCAGTTCAAGAAGTTTGCCGATGCCACCAGCAAGCCCTGGTTCAGCCAGCAATGGAAAGACAAGGTGTTCGCCGGCTTCACCAACAGCGCCACCATGAACGGCGACAAGCTGTCCACGTTGCACTACCTGTTCACCCTGGCCATGCAGCACAGCGGCATCTGGGTGGGCACCGGCATCATGCCCAGCAACAGCAAGGCCGCCCAGCGAAACGACATCAACTACGTGGGCTCGTTCAGCGGCGCCATGGCCCAGAGCCCGTCGGACGCCGGCGCCAACGAGATGCTGCCGGGCGACCTGGAGACGGCGCGTCTGTTCGGTGAGCGGGTGGCCGCGGTGGCTGCACAGTTCAAAGGCTGACAAGTCCGCTTGCGCATACACGCCGTTGCGCCGCTGGGTCGACCCCATGCGCATCGGCCCGGTGACCCGGCCAAGATCGACCTCGTCCCTTTTGGGGCACCGGCTCCTGCTGCGCAGCCAGGGACGCGTCCGGCTTGCCGGACACGGGACGCACGGGGGTAGCATTCAGGCATGAAGATCTTCAGCATCCTCCCTTGGGCAGACTGGCTCGCGCTGGTCTGCTTTTTTGCCTTGTGGGTGGGCTATGCCTGGTTCGCCCGGGTCTGGGGTCGCCGCCGCTCTTCGCTGCTGGTGACGACCAACCGCTACCGGGCCTACTGGATGCGCCAGGCCGCGTTGCGCGATCCGCGCATGCTCGACGGCCTGATCACGCAGACGCTGTCGAACACGCCAGCCTTTTTCTCGTCCACGTCGATCCTGGTGATCGGTGGTCTGTTCGCCTTGCTGGGCACGACCGACAAGGCTTCCGAACTGATGAACGAGATCCCGTTTGCGCAGGCCACCTCGCTGATCGTCTTCGAGGCCAAGATCCTGGTGCTGGTGGCGATCTTCGTCTATGCGTTTTTCCGCTTTTCCTGGTGCATGCGCCAGTACACCTTTGTGGCGCTGGTGATCGGGGCCATGCCACCGCCCGAGGATTTCGAGTCGGGCAAGTTCGACCTCAAGCAATACGCCGATCGTGCGGCCGCCATGGTGGGCGCAGCGGCCGAAACCTTCAACGACGGTCTGCGGGCCTACTACTTTTCGTTTGCGGCGCTGGCCTGGTTCGTGTCGCCGCTGGCGATGGTGCTGGGCACGCTGGCGGTGGTGGCCATCCTCTACAGCCGGGAGTTCCACTCCGACGTGCTGCGCGTGCTGCGAGACTGAGGCGAAACACCCCGGAGGGTCTCAGGAAGCGGTGGTCGGCTCTGCGGTGTTCTTCACATGGGCGAGCGAGGCAGCCGCGAAGGCCAGGCCCACGGCGGCACCTGCAAACACGTCCAGGGCCACATGCTGCAGCGTGGCCATGGTCGACCAGACGATGGCCAGGCACTGCACCGCCGAGATCCAGCGCAGCACGGCAGGGGCGCGCAGCTGGATCAGGATGCGGTGCAGCCAGCAAAGGCTGAACACCGCCGAAGCCACATGCAGCGACGGGCAGGCGTTGCCGGCTGCGTCCACCCCCTTGACCACGGCCAGTCCAGGGTAGAGGCTCCAGTCGATGTCGACCAGCGGAGTCTGGGTCGGAAACCACCAGAAGATGGCCAGGCAGAACAGGCACATGGCCCCCACCCAGACGCCAAACCACACCAGGGCACGCAGGTTGCCCATCACCGCCGGCGGGAGGAACACGTACAGCCAGAGCGACACGTAGATCGGGAAGGCCGACGGTACAAAACCGACCCAGTGGTCCAGCCAGATTTCGGGCATGACCACCGCCTCGCTGCGCGGGTGCTCCAGGATCCAGAAATAGCTCCAGAAGAACAGCGCCATGAACGCCGTGGTGCCAAACCCCTTGAGTGGCCAGTAGAGGACAAACCGGCGCCCGAGCCGGTACAACCAGCCTGAGGTGCCGGTTGCGGTGGCGGTGATTTCGGCGCCGGCCTGGGCCACGAATGGGGCTGGAACGTGTGCAGCGTCTCGCGGAGGAGGGGTCATGGTGGAGATGGCAGAGGGGCAGGCCGCATTGTGCCGGCTGTACAATCAAAAACACTGATTATTCCGCGCTGATCGGCGGTTTGCGCCGGGTTGATGTCCCTTTTCAACCCGCCGGACCTGCCGGGCATTCGTTACCGGGTGTCGGGGTCGAGCAAGACTGCCAGCCATGAAATGTATGCCATGCAATCGACCGAACTGATTCGCCAATTTCTCCAGGACCGCCTGGGCGCCGCGCCCGAAGCGGTGGTTCCCGATGCCTTGCTCGCCGACCTGGGTGTTGATTCGCTGATGCTCGCCGAACTCATGTTCGAGGCGGAAGACCGGCTGGGGATTTCCATCGATTCCCGAGTGGTGATTCCGAGGTCGGTTGGCGAGATGGTGGCCCTGATCGAGTCCTTGCGCGCAGCCAAAGCCGCCACATCATGATCCGGCGCCGGGTGGCCATCACGGGGCTGGGTCTGGTCAGTCCCTACGGGGGTGGCGTGGACCATTTTTTTGCCCAACTGCTCGCAGGTCGTTCGGCGGTCAGCTTCCTCCAGTCCGATGACAAGCCCAGGCCACTGTCCATGCCGTTCGTGAGTTGCACCGGTTTTGACCCTGCTGCGGCGCTGGGCAAACCGCTGGCGGCCATGATGGAGCGTTTCGCCCATCTCGGTGTGGCCGCGGCTTTCGACGCCTGGCAGGACGCCGGGCTGGAGCGCCTGCCCGCCGACCTGGACCAGCGCAACGACTGGGGCTGCATCTGGGGCACAGCGCTGGGCGGCATCATGGCCTATGAAAAAGGCTACCGCGACATGTGGCAGAACGGGCGCGAGCGCCTGTCGCCGCTGAGCGTGCTGATGGGCATGAACAACGCTGTCAATGCCCATCTGTCCATCCAGCTCGGGCTGGGCGGTGTCAGCATGAGCCACACCGTGGCCTGTGCTTCGTCTTCGGTGGCCATCGGCGAGGCGTTCCGGCGTGTGCGCTCGGGTGAGGCAACCGTGGCGCTCACGGGCGGCTCCGACGGCACGCAGACTTATGGTGTGGCGCGCGCCTGGGAAGCCATGCGCCTGGTCTCGCCCGGCAACGAGCAGACCGCGCCTTCGGCCTGCCGCCCGTTTTCGTCCGATCGCCGTGGTCTGGTGCTGGGCGAAGGCGGTGCAGCGCTGGTGCTGGAAGACTGGGACCACGCCATCGCGCGCGGCGCCCGCATCCAGGGGGAGATGCTGGGCTACGGTGCGAGCTGTGACCGCAGCCACCTGGTGCGTCCCGACACCCAGGGCCAGGCCCGTGCCCTGCAGGCCGCCCTGCAGGACGCTGACCTCAAGCCCGAGGACATCGATTACGTCAACGCCCACGGCACCGCGACACCGGAAGGCGACCCGGTGGAAATTGCGGCGTTGCGTCAGGTTTTTGGCGATCGGGCACCCACGCTGCCCGTGAGCGCCACCAAGTCCATGCACGGCCACCTGCTGGGCGCCGCAGGTGCCATCGAGGCGCTGGCCACCGTGCTGGCGCTGCGCGAGCAGGCCATCCCGCCCACGGCCCACCTGGAAGGCCGGCTCGACCCGGCCTGCGAGGGGGTGGACCATGTGTATGAAGGTCGACGCCAAACACCCCTGCGGGCGGCCTTGTCCAGTTCTTTTGCGTTTGGTGGCAGCAATGCCGTGCTGGTCTTTGCCGCCGCCCCGACGCACACACACCGACAACCCGGGAATTCCCATGTCTGAAAATTTTGCCAGCGTTCCATTCGAAGACCTCATGAGCGAGGTGGCTGCATTGATCGTGGAGGCCCTCAACCTGGACGTGCAGCCCCAGGACGTGAAGCCCGACGATCCGCTGTACGGTGAGGGGCTGGGTCTCGACTCGATCGACATGCTCGAAATTTCGCTGGTCATCTCCAAGCACTACGGCTTCCAGTTGCGCTCGGACAACGAGAACAACGACAAGATCTACGCCTCACTGCGTGCGCTGACGACCCACATCGCCAGCCAGCGCACCAAATGACCTGGGGTGTTTCGCGAGCCAGGGGCCGTTGGCGGATTCAGGTGGCCTGCGCATGAACGGGCTGCCCCTGATCAGTGCTCACGGGCTGGACGACGTGCTTGCCTGGCGACCCTCTGGCGCCGTGACGGTGCGTGCCTTCCTGGCCGATGCCCAGGCCGTGGCAGGCGTGTTGCCCGCGGGCCGGGGCGTGCTCAACCTGTGCGAAGACCGCTACCACTTCGCTGTCCTGTTTGCCGCCTGCGTTCTTGCCGGCAAGACCAGTCTGCAACCCGCCTCGCACTCGGGAGAAACCCTGCAGCGGCTGGTGCAGGAGCACCCGGGAGCGTTTGGTGTGGTGGATGGCCCTTTCGACGTGGGCGGCCTGCCTTGTATCGACTTTCCCGGCCTGGCCAGCTTGCCCCGTTCGCCGGTGCAGGAGATGCCAATGGTCAGTGCCGACCGCGTGGTCGCGATCCTGTTCACATCGGGCTCGACGGGCCTGCCGCAGCCGCACGCCAAGACCTGGGGCCGGCTGGTGCAGAACGGGCAGGCCGAGGCCGCCGGGCTGGGCCTGGCGGGGCGGCGAACGGTGCTCGTAGGTACCGTGCCGGCACAGCACAGCTACGGATTCGAGTCCACCTTTTTGCTCGCGCTGCACGGCGGCTGCAGTTTCTGGAGCGGCAAGCCGTTCTACCCGCAGGATGTGGTGGACGCGCTGCAGGCCGTGCCGCGGCCGCGCATGCTGGTGACCACCCCTTTCCACCTGTCGGCCTTGCTGGCGTCCGATCTGGACTGGCCGGCGCTGGACATGTGCCTGTCCGCCACCGCGCCGCTGGGCACCGATCTCGCCGCGCGCGCCGAGCAGCGCAGCGGGGCACCGGTGCACGAGATTTACGGCTCGACAGAGTCGGGGCAGCTGGCGTGCCGGCGCACCACCGATGGCCCCCTTTGGCACCTGCTGCCGGGCGTCGTGCTGGAGCAGGAAAATGACACCACCTATGCGCGCGAGGGCCACGTGGAAGGCCGGGTGCCCCTGTCGGACATCATCGAACTGCAGGGCGAGGGCCGTTTTCTGCTGCACGGCCGGCATGCCGACCTGATCAACATCGCGGGCAAACGCAGCTCGCTGGCCTACCTGAACCACCAGCTGTGCGCCATCGAAGGCGTGCGTGACGGGGCTTTCCTGCTGCCCGACACCGCTGAGGATGACGCCGACAGCATCACCCGGCTGACGGCGTTCGTGGTGGCACCCGGCATGTCGGCGGACACGCTGCAGCGCATGCTGCGCCAGCGTATCGACCGGGTCTTCCTGCCGCGCCCGCTGGTGCTGGTGGATGCGCTGCCGCGCAACAGCACCGGCAAGCTGCCGCGCAAGGCGCTGCTGGCGCTTTACCAGGAACACCAGGGTCGTGGTCGTGTTTGAGCGGACCTGGCGGGTGCCGTCGCACCACCCGGCTTTTGCCGGACATTTCCCAGGACATCCCATCGTGCCCGGCGTGGTGCTGCTGGATCAGGCCGTGCTGCTGGCGCAGGCGCACCTGGGGCTTGCGGGCGCTGCCTGGCAGGTCGCGCAGGCCAAGTTCCTCAGCCCCTGCGGCCCCGGTGACGAACTGGTGTTCAGGCTGCAGGAAGCGGCGCGGGGCGGGCTGTCGTTTGTGGTGCGCTGTGGCGATCGCGATGTCGCATCTGGCAGCCTGCAGCCTCTGACCCCATGAGAACCGAACCCCGTCCGACCGACGCACAGCCCGAGTGGATGCGGCGCCAGGAACGCAGCAACCTGGCCATCCTGCGCCTGATGGTCTGGATCTCGCTGGCGTTCGGGCGGCGCGTCGCGCGTCTGGTGCTGCACGTCATCGCCGCCTATTTCGTGCTGTTTGCGCCCGCGGCACGCCGTGCGAGCCGCGCCTACCTGCACCGCGTCCTGGGCCGCTATGCGGGCTGGCGTGACGGCTACCGCCACGTGTTCAGTTTCGCCAGCACCATCCACGACCGCATCTACCTGCTCAACGACCGCTTCAGCGTGTTCGACATCGAGGTCCTGGGTGACAAGGTCTTGCTGGCGGCGATCGAAAAGCAGCCGGGCGCGCTGCTCATGGGCGCTCACCTGGGCAGCTTCGAGGTGCTGCGCGCCATGGGCCGCGGGAAGAAGGGCCTGCGCGTGGCCATGCTGATGTACGAGCAGAACGCTCGCAAGCTCAACGCCACGCTCGCGGCCATCAACCCCAAGGCGATGCAAGATATCATCGCCCTGGGACACCTGGAGTCGATGCTGGAGGTGCGCGACAAGCTCGATGAAGGGTATCTGGTGGGCATGCTGGCCGACCGTTCGTTGAACGATGACGCCACGCTCCGGGTCGAGTTCCTGGGCGAGGAGGCGGCTTTCCCTCTGGGCCCGTGGCGCATGGCAGCGATGCTCAAGCGGCCGGTCTTCCTCATGGCGGGTCTGTATCTCGGGGGCAACCGTTACCAGCTGCACTTCGAGCAGTTGGCAGATTTCTCGAACATCGAACGCGGCGGGCGCGACGCCGCGATCAAGGCAGCCGTGCAGGCCTACGCCGACAGCATGGCGCGACTTTGCAGGCTGGCGCCCTACAACTGGTTCAACTTCTTCGACTTCTGGAAAACATGAACAACCCCCCTGCGTCGCTTCGCGCCTTCCTCCCTTCAAAGAAGGGGGAGGCAGCTGGTGGCTCGGCGAAGCCGGTTAAACGGGTGCCCTGGGGAGCGCTTCTGCGTTCCATCGTTCTGGCCCTGGCAGGGCTGGGTTTCATGATGGCCGCACACGCTGCCTACAGCATCGAACAGCTGATGACCGATCTCGCCAACCACAAGGGTGGTCGGGCGCGTTTTGTCGAAATGCGCCATGTGGCCCTGCTCGACAAGCCGGTGCAGGCCAGCGGCGAAATGGTGTACAGCCCGCCCGACCGGCTGGAGAAGCGCACCCTGTTGCCCAGGCCCGAGACCCTGGTGCTGGACAAGGAGGTGCTCAGCATGGAGCGCGACAAGCGCAAACTGACCATCAACCTCGCCAGCCGGCCCGAAGCACTGGCCTTTGTCGACAGCATCCGCAGCACGCTCTCGGGCAACCGCCGGTCGCTGGAACAGAACTACACCCTCAGCCTGCAGGGCGAGAGCAACAAGTGGGTGTTGACGCTGGTGCCGAGTGAACCCGCCATCGCCGCACTGCTCCAGCGCATCACCGTCAGTGGCGGCAAGAGCCAGGTCCGTCATATCGAGTACCTGCAGGTCGACGGAGACCGTTCGGAAATCAGCATCGAACCGATCGAAATCCAATGAGCGCTGCGCCGGGCCGTGCCCAAGCAAGCTCGCACCGCAGCCCGCAGGGCGAAGGTACTCCGGTGAGCGCCGCACGGCCGCCCGAAGGGGCTCCCACCGCAGTCCGATGGACGGAGGTTTTCCAATGAAGTCGGCTGCGGTCCGGGTGTTCCTGGTCTGGCTGGCGCTGATGCTGGCGGGGGTGGCGGTGGTCTTGAACAGCCGGTTCTCGGCCGACATGTCGTTTTTCCTGCCATCCCGACCGAGTGCCGAACAGCAGGCGCTCACCAGCCAGCTGCGCGACGGTACGGTCTCGCGCCTGCTCATGGTCTCGGTGGGCGGTGGGGATGCCGCACAGCGCGCGGCCGTGTCGCGCGAACTGCGCCAGCGCCTGGCCAGTGATCTGGCCTATGTGTCGGTGCAGAACGGCGAAGCGGGCGGGCTGGAGGGCGAGCGCGATGTGCTGCTGCGCCACCGTTACCAGCTCAGCCCCTCGGTGAGCCCCGAACGCTTCACGGAAGCGGGGCTGCTGTCGGCCGTGACCGACACCATCGACCTGCTCTCGTCGCCGGCCGGTCTGTTGCTCAAGCCCTATCTGTTGAACGATCCCACGGGGGAGGTGCTGGCCGTGCTGGGGCGGCTCAACCCGGCCTCGCAGCCGCAGATGCGTGCGGGTGTCTGGGCCTCGCGCAACGGCGAGCGCGCCATGCTGCTGCTGCAGACGCGTGCCCTGGGCTCGGACACCGACGGCCAGTCGGCCGCGATCGACGGTGTGCACGCCGCCTTTGCCCAGGCGGTGCAGGCCACGGGCCACACCGGTCTGGCGCTGGAGATGTCGGGCCCCGGGCAGTTTGCGGTCCAGGCCCGCGAGGCCATCAAGCAGGAAACCTCGCGACTTTTTCTCATCAGCATGCTGGGCATCGCCGGGGTGCTGCTCTGGGTTTACCGATCGCCGCGGCTGCTGGCGCTGGGGCTGCTGCCCATGCTCAGCGGCGCGCTGGCTGGCGTGGTGGTGGTGAGCCTGGTGCACGGCACGGTGTTCGGCATCACCATCGGCTTCGGCACGGCGCTCATCGGCGAGGCCGTGGACTACGCCATCTACTTTTTTGTGCAATCGGGGCGCACGGGTCTGGCCGCCTGGCGCCAGCAGTTCTGGCCCACGGTGAGGCTGGGTGTGCTGACCTCGGCCCTGGGCTTCAGCGCTCTGCTGTTCTCGGGCTTCCCCGGTCTGTCCCAGCTGGGCCTGTACGCGCTGACCGGCGTGGTCACTGCGGCGCTGGTGACGCGCTTCATGCTGCCCGTGCTGGCCGGCAGCGCGTTTGAGGTGCCGGCGCCCGGGGCCTGGGTGCAGCGGGTGCATGCCCTGCTGGGGCAGGCCTGGCGGCTGCGCGCGGTGGTGGGCCTGCTGGCGGTGGTGTCGCTGGCCTACCTCTGGCAGCAGCGTGACGACCTCTGGCATGCCGATCTCTCGGCGCTGTCAACTGTGAGCCAGGCCGAGGCTGAGAGTGACGCGCGCATGCGTGACGACCTGGCCGCACCCGATGCGCGCTACCTGGTCAGCATCCATGCCCCGAGTCCGGAGCTGGCGCTGCAGGCGGCCGAACGCGCCGGTCAGCAGCTGGACCGGCTGGTGGAAGAGGGGGTGATCGGCGGTTACGACAGTCCGGCCCGCTTCCTGCCCAGCGCGCAGCTGCAGCAGCAGCGACTGGCCAGCCTGCCCGAGGCTTCGGTGCTGCAGGCGCGCCTGCAGGCGGCGCTGGTTGACTCGCCCCTGTCCGCATCCCGGCTTGGCCCGTTTGTGTCCGACGTGCAGGCGGCGCGCACGGCCGGTGTGATGCAGCGCGCCGATCTGGACGGCAGTGCGCTGGCGCTGGCGGTGGATTCGATGCTGATGCCTGGCCAGAACGGCGGCTGGAACGTGATGATGCCGCTGCGTCCGGCGCCCGGCACGTCCGATGCCAGTCTGCCGGTGGAGCGCCTGCGCGTGGAGCTGGCGGGCAGCGGCGCGGTGTTCGTCGACCTCAAGACCGAGTTCGAGTCGATGTACGGTGGCTACGTGGGCGAGGCCGTCCAGCTGTCCCTGCTGGGCTTCCTGGCGATCGTGGTGCTGCTCGCGGTGACCCTGCGCTCACCCGGCCGCCTGCTGCGCGTGCTGCTGGCCCTGGTCATCACGGTGATGGTGGTGATCGCGGCGCTGCACCTGTCGGGCCAGCGCCTGCACCTGCTGCACCTGGTGGGCATGCTGCTGACCGTGGCCGTGGGCTCCAACTACGCGCTGTTTTTTGACCGCCCGGCCGGCGGCGAACCGCTGGACGCGGCCACGCTGATGTCGTTGTCGGTGGCGACCGTCACCACGGCCATCGGTTTTGGTGCCCTGGCGACGTCGAACGTGCCGGTGCTCAACGCCATCGGCATCACCGTGGGGCCGGGGGCGCTGATGTCGATGCTGCTGGCGGCCGTGCTGGTGTATCCGAAGGCGGCAGCGGACCGATGAAGCCGACCGAAAGCCAGCTCTGCGGCGCCGACAGCGTACTGTTCATGCTGCCGGGGGCTCTCATGACACCGCAGCACATGGTGCAGGCCGGCCTGTTTGCCGATGTGCAGCGGCGGGGTCTGGCGCTGGACCTGATCGCGCCCGACCTGCACGCCGAGGGCGCCGACAACCAGCTGGCGCTGCGTTCCCTGGAACAGGACTGGCTGGCGCCGGCACGCGCGCGCTACCGGCGGGTGTGGTTGGGGGGCATTTCGCGCGGTGGTCAACTGGCGCTGTCCTGCCTGGCCGGGCGCGCGGGCGAGATGCACGGCCTGTGCCTGCTCGCCCCTTATGCGGGTGGCCGGCTGACCACCAACGCCATCGATCGCGCCGGCGGACTGGATGCCTGGCAGGCTGGCGCCGGCCAGCAATCCGACCCCGACGTGCGCCTCTGGCAGTGGCTCAAACAGCCGCTGCCCCCGGTGCCGGTGTTCATGGGCTATGGGGAGCAGGACCGCTTTGCCGATGGCATGCGCCTGCTGGCGCGGCACCTGCCTGAAGCGACCCACCTCACCTTGCCGGGTGAACACGACTGGGCGGTCTGGCTGCCGCTGTGGCAGCGTTTCCTCTCCCTGGGGCATTTCCCGACCTTGCCATGAGCCGGCCCTGGACCGTTCCCACCGCAATCAAGGCGTCCGCCCTGCTGCACGCGGGGGCTGCGCTGGGCACGGTGGCCGTGCCAGCCGTCTGGCCCTGGGCGCTGGGGGCGGTGGCGCTCAACCACGCGGTGATCACGGTGGCCGGCCTGTTGCCCCGCTCCCGCCTGCTGGGCCCCAATCTGATCCGCCTGCCGGCGGCCGCGATCGCGCGGCGCGAACTGGCCCTGACCATCGACGACGGGCCCGATCCCGATGTCACGCCGCGCGTGCTCGACCTGCTCGACGCGGCCGGCGCCCGGGCCACCTTTTTCTGCATCGGCTGGCGCGCCCGGGCCAACCCGGCGCTCTGCCGCGAGATCGTGGCACGCGGTCACCGGGTCGAGAACCACGGTGACTCGCATTCGAACGCGTTTTCGCTCTTCGGTCCCCGGCGCATGCGTGCCGACATCGCGGCGGCCCAGGCCAGCCTGAGTGACATCACCGGCCAGGCGCCGCAGTTCTTCCGCCCCACCGCCGGCCTGCGCAACCCCTTCCTGGAGCCGGTGCTCGCCAGCCTGGACCTTCAACTCGCGGCCTGGACGCGACGACCCTACGACACACGCGACGGGCGCCCGCAGCAGGTGCTGCAACGCCTGACGCGCGGTCTGGCACCGGGTGACATCCTGCTCATGCACGATGGCCACGCCGCGCTCACGCCCGAAGGACAGCCCGTCATCCTCGCCACCTTGCCGGTGCTGCTGGACACCCTCAAGGCACAACAGCTGTGCACCGTGACATTGCAACAGGCGCTAGGATGAAACACCCCCCACGCTCACTTCGTTCGCTGCCCCCCGAGGGGGTGCGTCAGCGCCTTCGGGCGGCCGGGCGCCACTGACATGAACACTTCCTTTCTCAACACCCTGCTGGACGAAGCAACCCGCCCTTTCAAAAGGGGTGGCCAGTTCGCCTACCACTTTGCCCGCGGAAAGCTGGGCTCTGATCCGATCTTTAGCGAGATGCTGCGCCGCGGCCTGTTGCCTGCCAGGGGGCGGCTGCTCGATCTGGGATGTGGCCAGGGCAGTCTCTTTGGCTGGCTGCTGGCCGCGCAACGCTTGCAGGAGGGTGGCCAATGGCCGGCCGACTGGCCCCCCGCACCGAGCTTCCAGAGCCTGCGCGGCATCGAGCTCATGCAGAACGATGTGGACCGTGCGGTCGGTGCCTTCGGTGCCGATCATCCGGTGGTCCGGGTGGAGCAGGGCGACATGAACCACGCCGACTTCGGGCATGTGGATGTGATCACCATCCTGGACGCGTTGCATTATTTTGACCACGAGCAGCAGGCGGTGGTGCTGCGGCGCATCCGTGCTGCCCTGCCTCCGGGCGGGCTGTTTCTCACGCGCATCGGCGACGCCAGCGCAGGCCTCCCCTTTCACATCTCCAACTGGGTCGACCACACGGTCACCTTCGTGCGCGGGCACCGCCTGCCGCGCCTGTACTGCCGCAGCCTCGCCGAATGGAAAACCCTGCTCGAGGGACTCGGCTTCGTGGTGGATTCGGCGCCCATGAGCGAAGGCAAGCCGTTTGCCAACGTGATGCTGGTGTGCCGGGTGCCCGCCTGAGGCCTTCCTCTACACTGCAGACTTTGTTGTCTGATTGCCACAAGTGACCCCGCTGCAACTCTCCGCCTGCACATTGACCACCGCCCTGGGGCGCGGGCTGGAGGCGACGCGGGAGGCCTTGCGCGCCGAGCGCTCGGCGCTCGCACCCTGCGCGTTCGAATCGGTGACGCTCGACACCTGGGTGGGCGAAGTCCCGGGCGTCGACGCGCAGCGCCTGCCCGAGGCACTGGAGCACTACGACTGCCGCAACAACCGGCTGACCCTGATGGGCCTGGAAACCGACGGGTTTGCGCTGCGGGTGCGCGAGGCGGTCGCGCGCCACGGCGCCGATCGTGTGGGCGTGTTCCTGGGCACCAGCACCGCCGGCATCCTGCAGACCGAGTTGGCCTACCGACGGCGCGATCCGGTCAGTGGCGCATTGCCCGACGATTTTTACTACCGGACCACGCACAACGCGTTCTCGCTCGCCGAGTTCACGCGCGACTATTTCGGTCTGGAGGGCATGGCGATGGCGATTTCTACAGCCTGCTCGTCCAGCGCCAAGGTGTTCGCCGCGGCGGCGCGCCAGCTCGCGCTGGGCAGGATCGACGCGGCCATCGTGGGCGGCGTCGACACCCTCTGCCTGACCACGCTCTATGGTTTTGCCTCGCTGCAACTCACGTCGTCACAACCCTGCCGACCCTACGACGCGGCGCGCGATGGCATCTCCATCGGCGAGGGTGCAGCCTTCGCACTGCTGGAGCGTACGGACCAGCCGGCGCCGGGCACCGTGTTGCTGCTCGGCGTGGGCGAGTCCAGCGACGCGTACCACATGTCGGCGCCGCACCCGCAGGGCCTGGGCGCGCGTTTGGCCATGGAAGCCGCGCTGCGTTCGGCGGGTCTGGGCGCCACCGACATTCATTACATCAACCTGCACGGCACGGCCACGCCCGCCAACGACTCCGCCGAAGGTCAGGCGGTGAGTGCGCTGTTCGGCGATACCGTGCCGGGCAACTCGACCAAGGGCTCCATGGGACACACCCTGGGCGCCGCGGGCGCCATCGAAGCGATCATCTGCGCGATGGCGCTGACCGATGGCCGTCTGCCGGGCAGCCCCGGCACCGGCGCGCTCGACCCGGCCATACCGATCCGTTACCAGCTGCACGGCGCCGACGCGCCCTTGCGCCATGCGCTGAGCAATTCATTCGGGTTTGGTGGCAGCAACTGCAGCCTGGTTCTCGGAGTGAAGCCATGAGCCCCCACACTCCACCGCTGCGCGGGTCGTTGCCCCCCGAGGGGGGTGATCCGGCTTGGGACGGCCCGGCGCCGGATCGCATGAACGCGACACCCCTGCAAGCCTGGATCAATGGCATCGGCCTGATCGCGCCCGGCCTGCCCGACTGGGCCACCGCTTCGGCGGTGTTGCGCGGTGAGTTGGCTTATGTGCCAGCCCCGAGCGTGTTGCCCGTGCCTTTGCTGCTGCCCCCGGCCGAGCGCCGCCGCGCGAGCCGCGTCATCCGGCTCAGCCTGGGCGCGGGCCTGGAAGCGGTGACCCACGCGGGCGCCGACGCGTCCACGCTGGCCACCGTGTTTGCCGCCTCGGGCGCCGACGGCCACAACTGCCATTCGCTGTGCGAGCAGCTCGCGGGCGAGGACCGACAGATTTCACCCACGCGCTTTCACAACTCGGTGCACAACGCCGCCGCCGGCTACTGGGGCATCGCCACGCACAGCATGGCGCCGTGCCAGGTGCTCGGCGCGTTCGACGCCAGCTTCGGCGCCGGCCTGCTCGACGCGCTGGCCCAGGTGGCCGTGGACGGCCAGCCGGTGCTGCTCGTGGCCTACGACAGCGAATACCCCGAACCGCTGCACGCCAAGCGCGCCACGCCCGACTGCGGTGGCGTGGCGCTGTTGCTCAGCGCACAGCGCAGCGAAACTTCGCTGGGGTCGATCACGGTGAATCCCAGCCGGGACGCAGCGGAGGCGATGGGTGATGCAGCGCTCGAAGGGTTGCGCCAACTCATCCCGGCCATGCGCGCCTTGCCCCTGCTACAGCGCCTGGCGCGTGGAACGGCCGGCCCCGTGGTGCTCGACTACCTCGCTCCCATGCAGCTGCAGGTGGGTCTTCAACTGTGACCGTGCTGAACCATCACTGGATCGCCGCCCACATTCCCCACCAGGGCAGCATGTGCCTGCTGGAGAACGTGCTTGAATGGAACGGGCAGCGCATCGTCTGCGAAGCGCTGAGTCACACCGATCCCATGAACCCCCTGCGTGCGGCGGACCGCCTGGGCGCCGCGACCGGCGTGGAATATGCTGCACAGGCGATGGCGGTGCACGGCGCCTTGCTCGCGCAGACCGCCGCCGCACCCACCCAGGGCTACCTCACCAGCGTGCGCGGTCTCAGCCTGCATGTGGACCGGCTGGACGACCAGGCCGGGCCTTTGCGGATCACTGCCGAGCGCCTCTCGGGTGATGCGCGACTCATCCTCTACCAGTTCCACCTCCACCACGGCGAGCGCTGCCTGATCGATGGCCGGGCTTCGGTGGTGCTCGACGCACAGACCCTATGACTTCTTCAGCCAAAAGCAGACGCGCCCTGGTGACCGGCGGCAGCGGCGGCATCGGCGCCGCGATCTGCCAGCGCCTGGCCGCCGACGGCCACCACGTCATCGTGCACGCCAACCAGGGCCTCGACAAGGCGCAGGCCATCGTGGCGCAGATCGTGGCCGAGGGTGGCAGCGCCGAAGCCGTGGCCTTCGACATCACCGACCGGGCCGCGACCGCCGCCGCGCTCGAAGCACTGACCGAGGCCGGGGCGATCCAGATCCTGGTGAACAACGCCGGCATCCACGACGACGCGGTTTTTCCCGGAATGAGCGGCGCGCAGTGGGACCGCGTCCTCGACGTATCGCTGGGTGGTTTCTTCAATGTGACCCAGCCGCTGACCATGCCCATGATGCGCACGCGCTGGGGCCGCATCATCAGCATCTCGTCGGTCGCGGCGGTGGCCGGCAACCGGGGGCAGGTGAACTACTCGGCGGCCAAGGGCGCGCTGCACGCTGCGAGCAAGTCGCTCGCGCTGGAACTGGCCAGCCGGGGCGTGACGGTGAACGCCGTGGCGCCGGGGCTCATCGCCACCAGCATGATCGAAGGCACGTTCGACGCCGACATGGTCAAGCGTCTGGTGCCGATGCAGCGCGTGGGCCGCCCGGAGGAGGTGGCCGACCTGGTGGCCTTCCTGGCCTCGGACCGTGCGGCCTACATTTCCGGACAGGTGATTTCCATCAACGGGGCGATGATCTGATCGCTTCGACCCCATTCCAAGGAGCCTCGAGCCCATGACACAACACCGCAACCGCTTCAAGCGCGGCGCCCTCATCGCCTGTTTCATCCTGGGTGGCACCACCGGTCTGGTCCAGGCCCAGGAAAGCGAAAGCGGCGCGCTGCAGGCCTGCCTGAAGGCTTGGGGCGCACACCCTTTCGGCCCCAACCCCGCTTACCGGACCCTGGCGACTTCGGTCAAGGTGTTCGGCATCGGCCAGGGCACGGCGGACCGCGAGATCACCCCGCGCCCGAGCCTGATCATGGTGAACCCGGGCGTGAACGTCATGGGCGGCTCCGAGGTCGAGCTGCTCAACCCCAACGGCTGGTACTGCCTGCGCGCGGCGGTCAACGTCATGGGCGGCATGGACATCAAGCTGCATTGCGGCGCCCGCCTGGCCTCGGCCAGCAGCGGCACCACCGTCATGGGTGGCGAGAACGCCGCCAAAGGCGTGTCGGTGATGGGCTCGATCAAGGTCGAGCGCGTCGGCTGCCCTTGATCAGCTGGCTTTCAAGTGGTCTGACCGGCTGAACCCGCCAGGGCGCGCGAGCGGCGCATCTGCGGCTCCACCATCGGCACCGTCAGCATGGTGCTGGCCACCGCCATCAGCAGCAGGGCGGTGAAGGTTTCGCTGGTGATCACCTGCTTGTCCAGCAGGATGTTGGCGAAGATGATCATGATCAGCGCCTTGGTCTGCAGCAGCCAGCCGATGATCGACGCTTCGCCCGGCGCCCAGTGCAGCACCCGTGCGGCGATGCGCACGCCAATCAGCTTGCCCACCACCGAGGCCACGAGCAGCAGCGCGGCGGCGGCGAACACCTCGGTGCCGCCCACGGCCCAGTTGGTGCGCAGGCCGGTGGAGAGGAAGAACACCGGCATCATCACCAGCAGCACATGGTGGCGCAGCAGGTCGAGCTTTTCCTGGTTGAACCAGTGACTGTCCATCACGGCGCCGGCCAGGAAGGCCCCCACCATGAAATGCAGGCCCGCCCAGTCGGCACCCAGGCCGCACAACGCCAGCCAGATCGGTGCCACGTACCAGCGGTCGCGCTCGTCCAGCCAGGCCATGAGGCGGCGAAACGCCAGGCCCAGCACCACGAAGGCGATCAGGAAGGCGACCTGTTTGCCCATGCGGCTCCAGTCCATCAGGATCAGCGCGAGCACGCCCCAGATCGCGATGTCGTCGAGGCTGGCGTAGCGCAGGATGCGCTGGCCCAGCGGATGGCGCAGGATGTCGAGCTTCTCCATCAGCAGGATCAGGATCGGCAGGGCGGTGATGGAGCAGGCCATGCCGATGCCCACCACGAATTGCCAGGTTTCTGCCTTCGGGCCTATCCAGCCATCAAAACCCAGCATCACGGCAGCCGCGCCGCAGCCCAGCAGCAGGGGAGCGCCCAGCGCCAGGCCAGCCGTGATGCCACTATCGCGCCGGTGTTGCCAGGCCTTGGTCAGGTCGAGCTCGACGCCCGCGATCATCACGAACAGCATCACCGCCCACCAGGCGATGCCGTTGAGCGAGTGCACCACCGTGGGGGAGAAGACAAATTCGTAGTAGGCCGGGAACCAGTGGCCCAGCACGCCCGGGCCGAGCACGATGCCCATGACGATCTGCACCACCACCAGCGGCGCGAAATAGTCGGTCTTGAAAAGCCGCCAGACCAGCCAGGGGATGCTGAAGATGATCAGCATCGCGATCAGGAAGATCTCGGTGGTGTTCATGGGCGGCGCCCGGTGTATTCGCGGAAAACACCCATGGTGACCGAGCAGGCCACGTCGGCAAAACCGGCGCGCTTGAGCGCATCGAGAATCAGCTCGGGTTCCAGTGCCGATTCGATGGTGTCGCCGTAGTAGGCCCACAGCCGCTGGACGTCGGCATGGCGGCGCGTGAGGCGCGCGAGCACCGGCACGACCACGGCGATGTGAAAGTGCAGCAGGCCGCGCAGCAGCCGGTTGCGGGGCCGGCTGATTTCCATGATGCACACGCGACCGCCCGGGCGCAGCACGCGCAGGTATTCGGCAAACGCCAGGTTCAGGTCGCCCACGTGGCGCAGGGCGTAGCCCATGGACACAAAGTCGACCTGGGCATCGGGCAGCGGGATGGCCTCGGCGTAGGCGACGATGGTTTCCACATCCACCTTCTTGCGCAGCTCGGCGAGCATGCCCGGTGATGGGTCGAGCGCCCACACGCGCCCTTGCGGACCCACAAGCTCATGGCCGGCCACGGTGACCAGGCCGGTGCCCGCGGCCACGTCCAGCAGAGCCATGCCGGGCTTGAGGCCATTGCGCTGCAGCACTTCGCGCCGGTACCAGGCGCCGCTGCCCAGCCCGGTCAGTGCTTCGGCCTTGTCGTAGCCGGGCGCGGCTTCGTCAAACATGGTCTGCGTCATGCGGCGGCGCTCGTCTTCGCTGCCGAAATACTGTTTCATGCGCGGGTCGGCCTTCAGCGCGCCGGTGCGTTCTTGGGGTTCGGTCATGGTCAGTCTCCGGAGGCGCCCAGTCGGCGCCAGATCAATAGCGGCAGGCGCAGCACGAAGCCCAGAAAGAGCCGGGTGTGCATCCAGGTGAGCAGGGTGTTGTCGCGCAGGTATTTGAAGTGCGAGACACCGCCTTCTTCGGCGCTGAGGTAGCGCACGGGCGCGTCGATGTTGATCGGTCGCACGCCGGCCCAGCACAGCCGCACAACGGCTTCGGGATCGAAGTCGAAGCGCCGCATGAAGCGGTTCGCTCGCATGATCCGGGCCAGCGGCGCGATGGGGTAGACGCGGAAACCGAAGAGCGAGTCGCCGATGCCCATCCACAGCGTTTCGAGGTTGGCCCAGCCGTTCGACACCTTGCGGCCGTTGACGCGCAGGGCCGGGGCTTCGGGGCCGAACACCGGCTTGCCCAGCACCATGGCTGCGGGCGTCTTCAGCGATGCCGCCATGAAGGTGGGGATCAGGTCGGCCGGGTGCTGGCCGTCGGAGTCCATGGTGAGTGCGTGCGTGAAGCCGGCGCGGGCCGCCTGGTCGATGCCTTCGAGCACCGCGGCGCCTTTGCCGCGGTTCTCGGGCAGCACGATCACGCGCAGTCCCGAGTCGTCCTCTGCCAGCGCCAGCAGGCTGCGGTCGGTGCCGTCGGTGCTGCCATCCACCACCACCCAGACGGGTACCCATTGCGCGCGCGCCTGGCGCACGGTCTGCAGCACCTGCGGTCCGGGGTTGTAGCTGGGGATCAGGACCAGGTGGGTGGTCGACGGGGTGGGCGTGGTCTCAGGCATGGGGGGCGGTGGGCACGGGGGGTGTCAATTCTTGCCGGAAGTAGGCTTCCAGCGCCTGGCTGAAGGCCGCGTGGTCGGCCGGTGCGTCGAACCGGCGGCCGAGGCGGGCGCGGCAGTGCAGGGGCAAGCTCGGCCTGCGGAACAGGGGCCAGGCCTTGCCGAGGTAGGGCGTTGAAAACTCCAGGAAAACCGTCTGCACCGGAGCACCCGAGCGCCAGGCGATCAGCCCCAGCGTCGGGGTCAGCGGGTCCAGCGGAAAGCCCTGGGTGCGCGTGCCCTCGGGGAAGATCAGCACCTGCGCGCCGGCCTGCAGCGCTTCGCGGCTTTGCTGCACGATCTGCAGCATGCCGTCGTTGCGGATGTAGCGCGCCAGTCGCGCTGCGGAGCCAAACAGGGGGTGCAGCATCAGGGCCGCCTTCATGACGCAGACCACGTCGGGCAGCCTTGAGATGATCAGCACTGCGTCGAGCAGCGAGGGGTGGTTGGCGGCGATGATCAGCGGCCCCTGGTCGCGCAGCGCGTCCAGCTCGCTCAGGTCGAAGCGGCAGGCGCACAGGGTGCTGAGCAGGCGCAGGTAGACGCGGAACCCCCCCATGATGACCGTGCGGCCCAGGCGCTGGCCGACCTTGCGTGGCAGCAGCGGGTGCAGCAGCATGGCGAACGGCAGCCAGGCCAGACACAGCGCGGCCAAGCTGCCCAGCCCGATGAGCATGGCGACCTGTTCGTACAGCGCCCACAGGGGACGGATCAGCGGGTGGCGCTCACTCATCAACCAGGACACGCGTCGTCGATTCGCCCACGATCCAGGACACCGCCACACCGGCGGCGACGTAGTTCCGGGTGCGCACCAGAGGGCTGTCCACGAAACGGGCGCCATTGAGATTGTCGTAGCGCAGGAAGGCGCCAAACCAGTGCTTGGGGTAGCGTTTGGACACGCCCACGAGGTACTGCATGCCGGCGAAACCGCCCCCCGCGGCGTAGGCCGGGCGGTCGGTGGTGGCGTAGGCCGCGTCCACCCCGTAGAAGTAGTCGTGCTGTTTGCGGTCGCCGAACAGGGGTCCGAGCTGCAGCCCGAGGTTCCAGCCGGGAAAACCGGCGAGGTCGGTGATGTCCAGGTTGAGCTTGGGATGCGTCACCCAGCCCAGGCTGCGGGACTGCTTTTCCAGCGTGAAAGCGGTGCGCAGGGGCAGCAGCAGCTTGAGCTGGCGGGCGCGGTCGTCCGTATGCCACAGGGTCAGGTTCAGTTGCGGTCCGATTTCGAAGTTGGCTTTCAGGTCCGGCATGCCAGACCGCACGTGGATCTCATTGCTGGAGGCTGGCGGCGAAAGCGCGACCGAGAAGGTCAGCTCAGCGCGGTCCGAGTCGAACAATTGCGCCCGCACGCCCTCCCGGTCGGCTTTCAGGAACTCGCCGCGGTAGACGAAGTAGGGCGTGGGCAGGAGAAAGTTGTGGCGCTGGTCCGACCCCCGGTAGGCGGGGAAACTGACCGTGGCCACGCCGATGCCGGCTTCCCACAGCGGTAGATCTTCGGCGGCGTGCGCCAACGGACCGGCTCCGCACAGCAGCAGGGCACAGGCGGCGACCTGCCGGAAGGAGGGCGGTGCCGGGCGGCTGTATGGGTGGGTCATGCGTTGTACATGGCGGGGTCGTCCACCTTGCGGATGTTGAATCGGCGACGCTGCCAGGCCATGAACGCGCGTCTGGGTTGAAGGATGTTGGCGGTGTAGTAAATCGCCTTGAACACGAGGATCGAACGCCAGATCGGAGTCTTGCCGAACACGTCGCCCGCGAGCACGGACAGGATGGCTTCCTTGACGCGCAGGACGTTGCGGGGACCCATCAGGAAGTCGCGCATGATGGGGTTGGTGACCCGGTAGATGAACCAGGAAAATGCCCTTGGTCCGTGGCGCATGACGCGGTCAAAGTGCCTGAGTGCCGCGCCGGCCCGCCGCGGTTCACGCAGGCAGGTGTCGACGGTGTCGGCGCCCACCACGGCGCTGTGCATGGCCAGCCAGACGCCGGACGAGAACACCGGGTCGATGAAGGCGTAGGCGTCGCCCAGCAACAGGTAGCTGGGGCCGTGGTTGCTCTGCGATACATAGGAGAAATTTCCGGTGGCCTCCGTGGCGCTGACCTGGGTGGCGTCCCTGAGGCGTTCGACCAGCGGTGCGCAGGTGGCGATGTTGTCCATCATGAACTGCTGCAGGCTGCGTTGGCCGCGGGTCTTCATGTGGTACGGCCAGGTCACCATGCCGATGCTCGTGGTGCCGTTGGTGAGGGGTATGAACCAGAACCAACCGTGGGCAAACCAGAAGATGGTGATGTTGCCCTCGTCGGCGCCTTTGTGGCGTTGTGCGCCGTCAAAGTGGGCGTAGACGGCGGAGCTGTTGTGGCGCGGGTTGCGCTGCTTGATCTTGAAGCGGTTGGCGAGAAAGGTGTCGCGCCCTGAAGCGTCGATCACGAAGCGCGCGCGCCATTGCATCTCGTGGCCATCGTCGCAGCGCGCGGTGACGTTGGCGCCGCCTTCGGCCAGAAAGTCCACCTTCGTGACCTTGACGCCTTCGTGCATCTGTGCACCCTTGGCGGCGGCATGCCGGAACAGGATGTGATCAAAGTCCGCGCGCCGCACCTGGTAGGCACTGGGCATGGACTTGTCCCAGGCATCGGCGAAATGAATGGTCTGTGTGCCATCGTGATCGGGTGACACGAACTCGGCGCCGGGCTTGTGCATGCCGATCGCCTTGATCTGCTCGGCGATGCCCATCTTCTCGAACAGCGGCAGGTTGGCCGGCAGCAGCGATTCGCCGATGTGGAAGCGGGGGTGGTGGGCTTTTTCGAGCACCACCACGTGGTGCCCCTTCTCGGCCAGCAGGCTGGCCACGGTCGAACCGGCGGGGCCGCCGCCGATCACGAGCACGTCGCAGGTGGGGCCTGGTTCCCCCTGGGCCTTAGGATTCATGGGATGAGACTTTGAAATACCGACGGGCGGACAGCGTTGATGGGCGCCTGGAAGCTCTGAATGATAGTCTTTCCGCCCTGGCGAAAGCCGGGCGGCGGGTCCACCTCGATGAGGTGGGGTCCGGCGCTTCAGAAGACCGTTTCGGGCAGCATGCGGGCGCTGTTCGATAACGATCCCGCGTCAGCGGTCGCCGGCAGAAAGGCGCTCAATTCGCCGGCCTGGAGGTCAGGATGGTCGGTCCGGGCCCGCAGGATGATCTCGCCAGCCAGCTGTGTCAGACGGACGTGGGATTCGCGGATGCGCGCCACGAAGCCTTCGGTGTCCAGATCGTCGTTCAGGCTGCGGTTGAGCTCCGCGAACCAGGGAATTTCGGCCTGGTCGAGCATCACCGCCGGGTTGCGCTTCTGGCTCACCAGCGACCACCTGCGCAGGAACGCCTGCACCAGCCCGTTGATTTGCTGGCACTCGGCCAGCTCGCTGCGCAGGGCCGCGAGCGACGAGAGGTCGGTCAGGCGCTGGTGGAAGAAGAACTGGGCCAGCACACCCCAGTAGTAGGTGTAGTCCCAGATCACCTTGACGGGCAGCACCTCCGGGTCGCCAAACAGCGGGTACTGGTCCTGGTACAGCACCATGGTGCTGTCATAGAAGGAATGGAGCAGCTGGTCAAAGATCTGTGCGCGCGCACCCAGCCGCTCGCCACGCCGGTCCATGGCGATCAGCTCGGTGATGTAGGTGTTGCTGATGGCGATGAAGTCGCTGCCCGGTGAGTAGAACGGATCGAGGAACAGGCCTGCTTCACCGGCGAGTGCCCAGCGGTCGGCCGAATACACCTGTTTGCAGCCGTAAGAGAAGCGTTTGAAGAAGGCGAAGTCCTGCAGCAGGTCCCGCTTGGGGTTCAGTTCGTCGAACAGCAGGGGCTGGTACTGCTCCAGCCAGGTCATGGCTTTGTCGAAAGTGTCCATGCGGTCCAGCGGGTGGATCGCCGGATCGGCCACGATGCCGACCGAGTGCGAGCCGGAGGACAGCGGGATGAGCCAGACCCAGTAACCGGCACCCATCAGGTGGTTGGTGGAGAGCCAGCGCGCCTGCGGGTCGCAGCGCTCGCGCCAGGCGGTGTTGTCGGTCCAGTGGTCGACATGGATGCGGTCCTTGATGCGGAACCAGACCGCGTGGGCCGGGTGGTCGTTGAGCTCGGCCAGGTTGAGCTTGCGTTTGAGCAGGCCGGCGCGACCGCAGGCGTCCACGATCCAGCGCGCGTTGACGGTGTGCTGTTCGCCCTGGTGTTCATAAACCACCTCGTGCGGCGCCTGGGAGGCCGGTTCGGCTTGGGTCAGTTCGACCTGCCGCACCATGGCGGTCTGGACAAAATGGATGCCGCGTTGCTGGGCTTCGATGGCCAGGAAGTTCTCGAAGATGCCGCGATCAATCTGGTAGCTGGGCACCGACAGGTGGCGGCTGGCGCCGATTTCTGTGACCTGGTCGATGTCGCGCCGACCTTCGGAAAAAAAGAAGCGGAAGCCGAACTTGCGCAACTGCCGTTCCCGGAGGTGCTCCCCCAGGCCGAGCACCTTGTCGAAATAGTGCGCACCGATCTCGACGGACGACTCACCGATCTTGTGGATGGCCTCGGGAACCGGATGGGCGCGCCGCTCCAGCACCAGGATGTCGATGTCCGGAACACGCCGCTTCAATTGCATGGCCAGCGTGAGACCGGCCAGGCCCCCACCGAGGATGACGACGTCGTGAAGGGGAGGGGTGTTGGGCATCCGGGGAGTATCGCCTCAATCGGTGGCGGGATTGGTCGGTTTCATCGACCGGCCACCGGGCGGTGCACTGCACAGCGGGATTGAAAACGCCCGCAAGTCAGCAGGGACGACATAAAAGGGTCGTGCCCGACAGGGGACTCGTTAAAATTGCCCATCGGCTCTATCGGCCCGTCTCGATCCCGTCGAGCTCGCCCGGCACCCTCCCCAGGCGTGCTCTCCATCGGTTCGGGCAGCACCCTCTCCCCGCGATAACCCCCTTGATGCCCCCACAGTTGCCCGATCCCGCCGACGCCCTGCTGCCCGAACCGATGGGTGCGGGGCTCGCCCCCGCCCGCCCGGTGGCCGATGCAGCAAGGCCAGTGTTCTGGCCTGTGGTGCGCGGCCTGGGCATTGCGGCGCTGGCGGTGGCCTGGGCCTTGATCGCCCACATCACCAGCGCGGGTAACGAGTCCTCGGGCTGGGGCGCGGCGCTGGCCCTGACCCCGATGAGCACGGCCCTGGCGCTGGTGCTCTGGCGTTTGCCCGCCCGCTGGCTGGGGGCCCTGATCGGTGTGGCGGTGGCCGCCGGGCTCGTGTGGCTCTGGCCCGTGCTCAAAGGCCAGGTGGCGCTGCTCTACTACCTGGAGCATCTGGGGGTTTACATCCTGTTGTCGGCTTTTTTCGGCCGCACCCTGTTCGGGCCGAACGAGTCGCTGGTGACGCGCATGGCCCGCAGCGTGCACGGCGGGGTGCTTTCGTCCGCGCAGCTGGTCTACACCCGCCAGGTCACGCTGGCCTGGAGCCTCTTTTTTGCCGGCATGGCGCTGGTCTCCACCGGGCTGTTCCTGTTCGCACCGGTGGTGGTCTGGTCGACCTTTGCCAACCTGCTGGGTGGGCCGCTGATCGCGCTCATGTTCGTGGGCGAATACCTTTGGCGCCGCCGCGCGCTGCCGGAGGAGAAGCTGGCCACCATGGCCGATGCCGTGCGCGCCTGGAAGGCCCAGCGTTCGGACTAGGCGCACTGACGGGCCTGTTCCCCCGCCTGCTGACCCACACCGTGACAAGATAGACCGATGTTCATCCACCTGCGCCTGCACACCGAATTCTCCGTCGTTGACGGCACCAACCGCATCGACGACGTGGTGGCCGCGGCGGCCGCCGATGGTCAGCCGGCGCTGGCCATCACCGACCTGAACAACCTGTTCGGTGCGGTCAAGTTCTACAAGGCCGCGCGCGGTGCGGGTGTCAAACCGCTGCTCGGTGCCGAGGTCATGCTGCAGGGTTTCAGCGACGAAACGCCGGGCGCCATGCCGGGCAGCCACCAGCCGGTGGCGCCGCGCGTCATCTTGCTGGTGCAGGACAAGCAGGGCTACCTGAACCTGAGCGAGCTGCTGGCGCGCGCCTGGACGCGCAGCGACGGCCGCAGCGGCGCGCTGATCCAGCTCGACTGGTTGCAGGAGCTCAGCGGCGGTTTGCTGCTGCTCTCTGGCGCGCAGGCCGGGCCGGTCGGTCAGGCGCTGGTGCAAGGCGACACCCAGCGCGCCGCCGATCTGGCGCTGCAGCTGGCGGGCCTGTTTCCGCACCGCTTCTACCTGGAGCTGCAACGCGCCGGGCGCACCGACGACGAACGCCATGTGAGCGCCACCGTGCAGCTGGCCGCGCGCTTGCACCTGCCGGTGGTGGCCACGCACCCGGTGCAGTTTCTGGAGCCCGACGACTACGAAGCGCACGAGGCGCGGGTCTGCATCTCCGACGGCGAGATCCTGAGCAACAACCGCCGCGTGCGCCGCTTCACCCGCGAGCAGTACTTCAAGAGCGCCGCGCAGATGGAAGCGCTGTTTGCCGATGTTCCCAGCGCCGTCGCCAACACGCTGGAGATTGCCAAACGCTGCAGCCTCACGCTGGTGCTGGGCAAGCCGCAGCTGCCCAACTTCCCGATCCCGCCGGTCAACGGCGTGGTGATGTCGGTGGACGACTACTTCCGCCATGTGTCGCACGAAGGGCTGCAGGGCCGTCTCAAGCACCTGTACCCCGACGTGGCCAAACGCGAGGCCGAGCGACCGCGCTACGTGGAGCGGCTGGAGTTCGAGCTGACCACCATCCTGAAGATGGGCTTCCCGGGCTACTTCCTTATCGTGTCGGACTTCATCAAGTGGGCCAAGGAAAACGGCTGCCCGGTGGGCCCGGGCCGTGGCTCCGGCGCCGGTTCACTGGTGGCCTATGCGCTGCTGATCACCGACCTGGACCCGCTGCAATACAACCTGCTGTTCGAGCGCTTCCTGAACCCGGAGCGGGTGTCGATGCCCGACTTCGACATCGACTTCTGCCAGTCCAACCGCGACCGGGTGATCGACTACGTCAAGGACCTCTACGGCAAGGACGCCGTGAGCCAGATCGCCACCTTCGGCACCATGGCCGCGCGCGCGGCCATCCGCGACGTGGGCCGCGTGCTCGACTTCTCTTACGGTTTTTGCGACGGCATTTCCAAGCTGATTCCCAACAAGCCGGGCATGAGCGTGACGCTGCAGTACCCGCCCAACCCGAAGGTGGAGGGTGACAAGAACAACTACGCCATCGAGATGGAGCCGGTGCTGGCCGAGCGCATCGCGAAGGAAGAAGACGTCAAGACCCTGATCGAGCTGGCGCAAAAACTCGAAGGCATGACGCGCAACATCGGCATGCACGCCGGCGGTGTGCTGATCGCGCCGGGCAAGCTCACCGACTTCTGCCCGCTCTACATGCAACCCGGCAGCGACTCGGCGGTGAGCCAGTACGACAAGGACGATGTGGAGGCCATCGGCCTGGTGAAGTTCGACTTCCTGGGCCTGGCGACGCTGACCATCCTGGAGATCGCCAAGGATTTCATCGTCAAGCGCCACAAGGGCCAGGAGAACTTCCGCTTTGAAGACGTGCCGCTGGACGACAAGGCGGTGTACGCGCTGTTCTCGCGCGGCCAGACCGAAGCCGTGTTCCAGTTTGAAAGCCGGGGTATGCAGGGCATGCTGCGCGACGCCAAACCGAGCCGCCTGGAAGACCTGATCGCGCTCAACGCGCTGTACCGCCCGGGCCCGATGGACCTGATCCCCAGCTTCGTGGCGCGCAAGCACGGGCGCGAGGTGATCGAGTACCCGCATCCGCTGGTGGCCGAGATGCTCTCCGAGACCTACGGCATCATGGTCTACCAGGAGCAGGTGATGCAGACCGCGCAGATCCTGGGCGGTTACTCGCTCGGTGGCGCCGACATGCTGCGCCGCGCGATGGGCAAGAAGAAGGCCGAGGAGATGGCCGAGCACCGCGCCATCTTCCGCGCCGGCGCGGCCAAGAACGCCATCAGTGAAGAAAAGGCCGACGAGGTTTTTGACCTGATGGAAAAGTTCGCGGGCTACGGCTTCAACAAGTCGCACGCCGCCGCTTACTCGCTGCTGGCATACCACACCGGCTGGCTCAAGGTGCACTACACGGCCGAGTTCTTCTGCGCCAACATGACGGTGGAGATGGACGACACCGACAAGCTCAAGGTGCTGGTCGAAGATGCGCAGAAGATGGGCATTGTTTTCGAAGCGCCCGACGTGAACCGGGGTGTGCACCGCTTCGAGCCGATCACCGACAAGTCCATCCGCTACGGGCTGGGCGCGATCAAGGGCACCGGCCAGCAGGCGATCGACGCCATCGTGGCGGCGCGCGAAGGCCGCGGCGAAGGACCGAACGGCGGCGAGAGCGGGCCGTTCAAAAGCCTGTTCGATTTCTGCCGCCGGGTGGACCGCCAGCGCCTGAACAAGCGCACGGTGGAAGCGCTGATCAAGGCCGGTGCCTTCGACTCGCTGCACCTGAACCGCGCCGAGGTGCTGGCCTCGGTGGAGGTGGCGTTCGACTTCGCCGCCGCCAGCGTGGCCAACGCCAACCAGGGCGGCCTGTTCGACATGATGGGCGGCGACGACGACCACGGATCTAGCACGCAGGAGCCTGAGCTGGTGCCCACCACGCCCTGGGGCGTGAAGGAGCGGCTCTCGCTCGAAAAAACCGCCATCGGTTTCTACTTCTCGGGCCATCTGTTCGACGAGGTGCAGCGCGAGGTGCGGCGTTTTGCGCGCACCGAGCTGGCCGACGTGAAGGAGAGCCGCGACCCGGTGATCCTGGCCGGCATCGTGACCGACTTCCGTGTCATCAACGGCCAGCGCGGCAAGCTCGCGCTGTTCAAGATCGACGACAAGACCGCGGTGCTGGAGGTCAGCGCCGACGAGAACCTGATCAACCAGCACCGCCAGACGCTGAAAGACGATGAGCTGATCGTGGTGCAGGCGGTGGCCCAGCCCGACCGTTTCTCGGGTGGCCTGCGGCTGAAGATCCAGCAGATCTGGGACCTGGCCGCCGCGCGCTGCCGATTCGGCAAGTTCCTCCGCGTGGCGGTGAACGGCAGTGCGCCCGCTGTGGCTTCGCTGGTGCGCGAGTTCCCTCCCCGCCGTGAACTCACCGACCAGGGCGAACTGGTGCGCGGCCTGCCGGTGCGCCTGGCGCTACTGCGCGACGGGGCGCAGTGTGAACTGCAGCTGGACGACCGGGCGCTGTTCTTCCCGACCGACGCAGCGCTGGCGAGCTGGACCGCGCAGGCGCACGAGCGACGCGCCGAAATCGTGTTCGACTGACCTCGGTTTCATGCAGGCAGGGGTTGCCTGCCGGGTCCTTCTGCGCAGCCTGTCACCACCGCCTCGGGCTTTTCGCTTCAGTTGCCCTCAACAGCGCCGATGATCAGGACAACCATGAAACTGCAACACAAAGCCTGGGCGTTGGTCCTGGTCGTCGTCGGGCTGTGCACATCGGGCGCCATGCTCGGTGCGTACCACTTCGTCGGGGATTCGTTCAAACAGCTGGAAGCCGAGCGCGCTGTGCGCGAGGGCGAACGTGCCCGTCGGGTCCTCAACAAGCAGCTCCAGTCCTTGAGTGCCACCGCCCGTGACTACGCGTTCTGGGAAGACGCCGTCAACTACGTGCATGGCAAGGACGCGGGCTTCATGTCGGACAACTTCGATGCCGAGAACATGGACTACCTGCGCATCTCCGAGGTGGTGGTGTTCGATGCGCAGGGCAAGGTGCTGACCACTGTCGCCCGCCGCGGCGAGGGCGAACTGGGCAGCGTGTCGCCCGAGCGGGTGGCCCCCCTGGTCGAACTGGCCGCACCGGTCCTGTCGTCCAGCAACTCCAAGTACGCGTTGCAAACCCTGCGTGTGATGGACAGGCAGCTGGATCTGGTGGTGGTGGCCGCGGTGCGCAACCCGGGCGAGGCAGGCCAGAAACCGCAGGGGGCCATCGCCATGGTGCGCCGTTTTGAAGAGCGCGAGCTGGCGGACTTTGCCGAGGTGTTGATGATGCCGACGCGCCTGTCGTTTGACGACCATGGCACTGCTGGTCAGGACATTTACGTCGAGCCGGTGGATGACACGCTCGACGAGTTGCACGTCGAGCTGCCCGACCACCTCGGGCGCCCGGTGGCCGAACTGGTGCTGGGGCTGGACCGGCGGCTGCAGCAGCAAGGCGTTGCCATGGCCTGGGGTGGCATGGTTCTGGCCGCTGTGGCAGGTCTGCTGGCCAGCGGGCTGCTGCTGTTCCTGCTGAATCGATTGATGTTGCAGCGCCTGCAGCGCTTGCACACCGATCTGAAGGGCATCACCGAGCGCGGGCCCAGCGCCTCGGGGCAGGTGTCTGTAGAGGGGGATGACGAGTTGGCCCAGCTGGCGGCGGGGGTCAATGGTCTGCTGTTGCGCGTGCGGCAGGACGTCGAGGCCCAACGCAGCGCCCACCAACGCCAGGAGGCACTGCAGATCCAGCTGATGCAGAGCCAGAAAACCGAAGCGCTCGGGCGCCTCACCGGGGGCATCGCCCACGATTTCAACAACTCGCTGGCCGCGATCACGGGCTGGGTCCGGCTGGCCGTCGAAGATCTGCCGGACGCCAAGCACCCCAGCCACGAAGCCCTGCAACAGGCTCTGAAGGCCACGCGTTACGCCGACGGCCTGATGCGCCAGCTGCTGGCCTTTGGCCGCCAGACCCCGCCCAAGCTGCGGCGCCTGCACTGGACCAGCCTGATCGAAGAAACCCGCCAGATGGTGGGTGCGAGCCTGACGCGCGACTGCGAGCTGGTGGTGGACTACCAGGTGGACGAGGATGAGGTCGATGCCGACCCGACACAGCTGCAACAGGTGCTGGTGAACCTGCTGATCAATGCGGCCGATGCGATGCAGGGCAAGGGCCGCATCGAGCTGGTGCTCAAGGCCCTGGAGTTGCCGCTTCCGGCGCGCGAAGATTCACCGCCGGGAGCCGCCGATCTGGCACCAGGGCGCTACCTGATGCTGACTGTGTGCGACGACGGTCTGGGCATTCCGTCCGAGTTGCGGGATCGGGTGTTCGAACCCTTCTTCACCACCAAGCCCAAAGGCCGTGGCACCGGGCTGGGGTTGTCGGTGGCGCAGGGCATTCTGTTGCGCCATCAAGGCGGTATCGGGCTCGACCACCACGAACAGGGCGGTGCCCGCTTTCACCTTTACCTGCCCGCCAGCCCGCGCGACGCGATGGTGGCACCGATCACCACGCCCGACGGCGGCATGGGCCTCGGGCGCCACCTGCTCTTTGTGGACGACGATCAGCTGGTGCGCCACGCCTGGAGCGCGTTGCTGGAGCGCAAGGGCTGGAACGTGACCCGCGCGCGCGACGGCGAAGAAGCCTGGATCCAGTTCAACCAGACCGGCAAGCACTGGGACCTGGTGCTGACCGACCAGTCCATGCCCCGGCTCGATGGCGTGGGCCTGGTGCAGCGCATCCGGACCACTGCCCACCCGCCGCCGGTGGTGTTGATGAGCGGGCATGTGGACGAGGTGCCGGCCGAAACCCTGCGACAGCTGTTCGCCGCCGTGCTGCGCAAGCCGGTGGATGCCGCCGATCTGGACCGGGTGCTGAAAGACGTGATGGCTTCGGGCGAGTCGCTGATCGCGCCGCTCTGAGCACAGGGCGCGTCAGTCCAGCGGTCGCAGTCCGATGATCAGCGCCGACGGCACGCGCCCATCGGTGTCGCGCGGCAGGCTCGCCGTGCGGTCGATGGCTTTGAGCACCGCCTCGTCCCAGTCGGCGTTGCCGCTGCTCTTGACGATGCGGCGCCCGGTGATGGTGCCGTCGGGCAGGGTGCGCACCTCCACCTCGGCGCGCGGGTTGCCCACGATGGTTTCGGTGAACACCACATTGGGCCGGATGCGCGCCGCCACGCGGCCGCCGTAGCCCGGCGAAGGTCCGCTGGACTGCTGCGCCGTGCCGGTGGCGGCGGGACCGCCGCTGGCACCGGCCTGGCCCATCATGCGAGCGATCTGGTCTGCGCGCAGCTGGGCCAGCCGTTTTTCGTCCGCCTCCTTGCGTTCCTGCTCCCGCTTTTCATCGGCGGCTTTTTTCTCGGCCAGCGCCCGCTTGTCTGCGGCCTGTTTCTCGGCGGCCGCCTTCTTCAACGCCGCTTCCTTCAATGCCGCTTCCTTCTCCCGTTCACGCCGTTCTTCGAGCTCGGCCTTTTTCTTCTGGGCCCGCTCGGTGGCAATCTGGGCTTCGCTCGGGCCCGGGGGTGGGGGTGCCGGGCGCGGTTCGGCTTTCACCGCAGGCCTCGGTTCCGGCGGCGGCGATAACGCCGGGGGTTCAACGGCGCGGGGCGCAGCCTGCACCGGCAGGCGCGACCACAGCTCGGCTTCGAACACCGCGGGCTCGGCGTCCTGCTTCCAGCCCACACCCCAGGTCAAAGCGAGCACCAGCAGGCCGTGTGCCACCAGCGCCAGACCCACCGGGCCGAGCCAGTGCCCCTGAGGCGGTGGTGCGAGGTTCAGGCGCTCTTCGCGGGCGTGTCGGGAGAGCGCGAAGGTGCTGCTCATGGCCAGCGTTTCAACGGGTCTGCACCGACAGGCCCACGCGCGTGACGCCCGCGCGCTGCAGGGTGTCCATGACCTTGACCACGGTTTCGTACTTCACGTTCTTGTCGGCGCTGATCACCACCGGCACCGCAGCCACGTCGCCCGTGCCCTGCAACTGTTTCACGCGGGCCACCAGCTGGCCCAGTGGCACGTCCGGCCCTTCGGTCCGGCTGTTGCCTTCCTGCACCTGGAGCCGTTCGCCCTGGTTCACGATCACCTGCACGAAACGGTCGGGCTGGCGGCTGGCCTGGCCCACGCTGGGCAGGTCGATCTGGCTCGGCGTGATCAGCGGCGCGGTCACCATGAAGATGATCAGCAACACCAGCATCACGTCGATGAAGGGCACCATGTTGATTTCGCTGATGGTGCGGCGGCGGCCTCGACCGCGTGGTGACACGGCGGGCATGCTCAGTGTCCGGTGGTGGACTGCGCGCCCACGTTGCGTTGCAGGATGTTGGAGAACTCTTCCATGAAGGTCTCCATGCGGTTGGCCACGCGGTCGATGTCGTGCGCGAACCGGTTGTAGGCCACCACCGCCGGGATGGCCGCGAACAGGCCGATGGCCGTGGCCACCAGCGCTTCGGCGATGCCAGGTGCCACGGTGGCCAGCGTCACCTGCGCCAGCGAGGCCAGGCCGGTGAAGGCGTGCATGATGCCCCAGACCGTGCCGAACAGGCCCACATAGGGCGCCACCGAGCCGACTGTGCCCAGGAACGAGAGGTTGGATTCGAGCGCGTCGAGTTCGCGCTGGAAGCTCGCGCGCATGGCGCGGCGCGCGCCGTCCAGCAGGGCGCCGCTGTCGGTGATGCGGCGTTCGCGCAGCTTCTGGTATTCGCGCATGCCGCTGGCAAAGATGCGCTCGATCGGACCCGACTGGGGTGCGCTTTTGGCGGCCGCCTGGTACAGCTCGTTCAGGTTGCCGCCGGACCAGAAGTCCCGTTCAAAATCTTCGTTCTTGGCGTTCACGCGCTGGAGTGCAAACAGCTTGCGGAAGATGGCGGCCCAGCTGACGATGGACATCACCACCAACAACAGCACCACGGCCTGAACGACCCAGCTCGCGTTGAGCAGCAACTGGGTGATGGAAAGATCTGGGGTCATGGTGTTGAGAGGCGGCTGATCGGGAAAAGGTTTCAATGACCGGCACGATGCTCAGTCCGGTCGCTGGATTGCGCCCAGCACCGAGGCCGGGATGCGTTGCGGCTTCAGCGTCGCGCCGTCCACCCAGCCGATGCGAATGCGGCCTTCGCACAGCGAGGCAGGCTGGGCATCGGGTTGCTGCGGTTTCAGGAGCGCGTGTTGTTCGATTGTGAGCGAGGCACGACCGGCTTCCATCACCCGGGCTGTAACCAGAAGCAAATCGTCCAGCCGGGCCGAGCGGTGGTAATGCAGATGCGCATCGGTGACCACGAACATGCCGCCGGTCTGCTCGCGCAGCGCCTGCTGTTCGATGCCCAGCGAACGCAGCCATTCGGTGCGCGCGCGCTCGAAGAATTTCAGGTAGTTGGCGTAAAAAACAATGCCGCCGGCGTCGGTGTCTTCCCAGTAGACGCGCACCGGCCAGCTGAACGGGGCGTTCACAGCGCAGCCTCCAGCCGCGCCACCGCTTCGCGCAGCTGGGCCATCGAACTGGCGGTTGAAAAACGCAGGTAGCGGCCGGGTTCGGCCCGGCCGAAGTCGCGCCCAGGCGTGGTGGCCAGCTGGCAGCGTTTCATCAGCTCGAAGGCCAGCGCCCAGCTGCCGCCTTCATCTGGCCGCGCACCCTGTGGCGGGATGCCCCAGCGCTCGCACAGGCCGCGCACGTCCGCCCAGGCGTAGAAGGCGCCATCGGGCATGACCGGCACGGTCAGGCCCAGGCGGTTGAGTTCGGGAATGAAAAAATTGCGCCGGGCCTTGAACTCTGCGCGGCGGCGCTCGTACTCGGCCAGGCTGTCGGGTTCGAAACACGCCAACGCCGCATGCTGGGCGATGGTGCTGGCACAGATGAACAGGTTCTGTGCCAGCCGCTCCACCACCGGCACCAGCGCGGGCGGCAGCACCAGCCAGCCCAGGCGCCAGCCGGTCATGTTGAAGTACTTGCTGAAGCTGTTGATGCTGATGACCTCGTCACCCAGGCCGTCGGGCAAACCCAGTGCGCTGTGGCCATAGTCCTCTTCATAGCTCAGACCGAGGTAGATCTCGTCCACCAGCGTGACGCCACGGCGCTCGCGCACGAAGCGGGCGATGCGCTCCAGCTCGCTGCGGGCGATGCTGGTGCCGGTGGGGTTGGACGGTGAAGCCAGCAGCACGCCACGGGTGGCGGCGCCCCAGGCTTGTTCAACATGGTCGACGCTGAGCTGGAAGCGGTCCTCCGGGCCGGACGGGATCAGCACCGCCGTTCCGTCGGCCGCCTGAACAAACTGCCGGTTGCAGGGGTAGCTCGGGTCGGGCATCAGCACCTCGTCGCCGGTCTCGACGAGCGCCAGGCAGGCCAGCTGCAGGGCGGCCGAAGCCCCGGCCGTGACCACGATGCGTGCCGGATCGATGGCCAGACCGAACCGGCTCGCGTACCAACCGCTGATGGCCTCGCGCAGCGCGGGCAGGCCGGTGGCGGCGGTGTACTGGCTGCGCCCGTCGTGGATGGCGCGCACCGCAGCGGCTTGCACCAGCGGTGGGGCGGTGAAATCCGGCTCGCCGATGTTGAGCGTGATCATCGGCCGCTCGCCGGGGCGTGCCCTCGCTGCCTGCTCGGCCGCGGCCTTGGCCAGCTCCAACACGTAGAAGGGGTCGACCCGCTGGGCGCGCCGGGAGATCCTCATGCCGGTGACCACCGTCGCATCAAGCGGCCGCAGGCGGGGCTGTGGTCTTGCGGGCGGGCGCCTTGGACGGAGCCGCAGCCACTTCCATCGGGCGCAAGCTGGCGGCAAGCTGGTGCATCACGCCATTGACGTACTTGTGGCCATCGGTGCCGCCGAAACTCTTGGCCAGTTCGATGCACTCGTTGAGGACCACACGCCAAGGCACGTCCAGGCAGTGCTGGAGTTCGTAGGTACCGATCCACAGCACGCCGCGTTCAATCGGCGAGATTTCGACCAGCGGCCGGTCCAGCATGGGCGTGATCAGCGCGTCCAGCGCGGCGGCCTGTTCGACGCAGCCGTGCAGCAAGGCGTCGTAGTGCACGCTGTCGGCCTTGTGGAAACCGGCGAGGTCGCGCGTGAAGGCATCGATGTCGGTGGCGGCGTTGCGCCCCACCAGGTGCTGGTAGAGCGCCTGCAGTGCGAATTCGCGCGCGCGGGTGCGGGCCGATTTGTCGGCGGCTTTGCGCGGCTTGGGGACGCTGCTGGTGATGGAGGTGGTGTCGTTCATGTTCAGCCGATGTCTTCCAGCAGGTGGGCCATTTCGATGGCCACGCGCGCCGCGTCGCGGCCTTTTTCTTCCTGGCGGGCCACAGCCTGGGCCAGGTTTTCGGTGGTGAGGATCGCATTGGCGATCGGCAGGTGGTAGTCCAGCGCCAGGCGGGTGACCGCCGAACCGGACTCGTTGGCGACGAGTTCGAAGTGGTAGGTTTCGCCGCGGATGATGCAGCCCAGCGCGATCAGCGCGTCGAAGTCGTCACGTTCGGCCATGGCCTGCAAGGCAACCGGTACTTCCAGCGCACCGGGCACCTTCACGTGGGTGATGTTCTTCGATTGCACGCCCAGCGCCAGCAACTCGGCGTGGCAGGCCTTGAAGAGCGCGTCGGTGATGCCTTCGTTGAAGCGGGCCTGGACGATGCCGATGCTGAGCTTTTTGCCATCCAGCAGGTTGGCCGTGCCTTTGTCTGCGCCGAACATGTGCGGTTCCGTTTCTGTGGTCGGGGTGAAGGGCTCAGGCCGCCGTGCGGCTCAGGTACCCGGTGATTTCAAGGCCGTAGCCGGTCATGCTCGGCATGCGGCGCGGGTTGCCCATGAGTTGCATCTTGTGCACGCCGCATTCGCGCAAAATTTGTGCGCCCACGCCGTAGGTGCGCAGGTCCATGCGGCCGCGCTCGGGCGCCTGGGCTGAACGGGCGGTGCCTTCAAACTGCGCCAGCAGCTGTTCAGCGCTTTCGCCGCAGTTGAGCAGCACCGCCACGCCGGCACCGGCCTCACTGATGTGGCGCAGGCTGGCCTCCAGGCTCCAGCTGTGCATGGAGCGGCCCACCTCCAGGGCGTCGAGCACCGACAGCGGTTCGTGAACCCGCACGGCCACGGTCTGGTCGGGTGTCCACTGGCCTTTGACCAGGGCCAGGTGCAAGGCGCCGCTGGGCTGGTCGCGGAAGGCGGTGGCCTGGAACTCACCGAAAGCGGTGTTCAAGGCGCGTGAACCCAGCTTTTGCACCAGGCTTTCGGTGCGGCTGCGGTGTTCGATCAGGTCGGCGATGGTGCCGATCTTCAGGCCGTGTTCGGCGGCAAAGAGTTGCAGATCGGGCAGGCGGGCCATGGTGCCGTCGTCCTTCATGATCTCGCAGATCACCGACGCCGGGCTGCAGCCCGCCATGGCCGCGAGGTCGCAGCCGGCTTCGGTGTGGCCCGCGCGCATGAGCACGCCACCTTCCACGGCCTGCAGCGGGAAAATGTGGCCCGGCTGCACCAGGTCGGCCGATCGGGCACCGGCGGCGACCGCCACCTGCACCGTGCGCGCGCGGTCGGCGGCCGAGATGCCGGTGGTCACGCCTTCGGCGGCCTCGATCGACACGGTGAACGCGGTGCCCATCTTGGTGCCGTTGCGCGGCACCATGGGCGGCAGTTGCAGCCGCTCGCAGCGCTCCTTGGTGAGCGTGAGGCAAATCAGGCCTCGGCCGAAACGCGCCATGAAGTTGATGGCTTCGGGCGTCACGTGGTCGGCGGCCAGCACCAGGTCGCCTTCGTTCTCACGGTCTTCTTCGTCCACCAGGATGACGATGCGACCGGCGCGCATCTCGGCGACGATGTCTTCCACGGGCGAGATGGCCACCGGAGCCGGGATTTCACGGGCGTTCATGCGGGTTCCTTTTGCGCCGCGGCACTGAGCATGCGCTCCACGTAGCGCGCGACGGTATCGATTTCAAGGTTGACGGAGCCGCCGGCCACCAGCTGGCCCAGCGAGGTGTTCTCCACCGTGTGGGGAATGAGGTTGATGCTGAACTCGCAGCCGGACGGGCGGTCGGCAAAGCTGTTGACCGTCAGGCTCACGCCGTTGACGGTGACGGAGCCCTTGTAAGCGAGGTACTTGCCCAGTGCGGGCGGCGCCAGCACGCGCAGTTCCCAGCTTTCGCCCACGCGCTCAAAGCGGGTCACGGTGCCGATGCCGTCGACATGGCCGGACACGATGTGGCCGCCCAGCCGGTCGTGGGCGCGCAAGGCTTTTTCCAGGTTGATGCGTTGGCCGACGGTGGTCAGCCCGGTGGTACGGGCCAGCGATTCGGCGGAAATGTCGATGGTGAATTGCCGCTCGGGCAGGTCCAGCGTGGTGACGGTCATGCAGGCACCGTTGAGCGCGATGCTGTCGCCCAGCCCCACGTCATCAAGGTAGCCCGGCGGCGCCTCGACGTGGAGGCGCTTGCCATGGTCCAAAGAACTGCCGAGGGCGTGGAGGGCGGCGATGCGCCCCACGCCGGTGATGATGCCGGTGAACATCCTCGTATTTTCGCAGGGTTTGGCCGGGCTTTCCGCGCCGGGGTCGAAACCCGGCCCGAGAAATGCGGCTACCCGGTCGACGCGGTGCCGTTCAGGGATGCAAAAAAGCGTCCCGGCCCGTCACCCGCGCCACGATGCGCAGATCGTCACCGACCCGGTCCACCGACTGGAAACCGAGCGACACGCCGTCGGCCAGCCGCTCCAGCGGCCCCAGGTTCGCGATGCCGTTGCCCTGACCCAGCAGCTGGGGCGCCAGGTAGATCAGGCATTCATCGACCAGACCCTCGCGCAACAACGACCCGTTGAGCTTGTGCCCGGCTTCGACATGCAGTTCGTTCACCTCGCGTTGCGCGAGGTCGCGCAGCATGGCCGCCAGATCCACTTTCGACTCCCCGCCATTGGGTTGGCCGGGCAGGGCGATCACGGTGGCTCCTCGCGCCTCCAGTGCCGCCTGCCGGGCCGGGTCAGCCACTGCGCAGTAGATGAATATCTTGCGCGTCAGCCCGTGTGCCGGCGGCGCAAACAGGCGGGCGTCCAGTGGCGTTTCCAGCCGACTGTCCACCACCACCAGATGCGGCTGGCGAGGCGTGTCCACCCGGCGCACATCGAGCATGGGATCGTCCTCCAGCACGGTACCCACACCGGTCAGCACCGCGCAGGCGCGGGCCCGCCAGGCATGGCCATCGGTGCGGGCGGCTTCACCCGTGATCCATTGGCTGGTGCCATTGGGCAGCGCGGTGATGCCGTCCAGCGAACTGGCCATCTTCATGCGCACCCAAGGCGTTTTTCGGATCATGCGGCTGAAGAAACCGATGTTGAGTTCGCGAGCCGCGCGAGCGGTTGCGCTCTCTGGCGGCAATACCTCCACGTCCACGCCCGCCGCGCGCAAGCGTTCAACGCCTTGGCCGGCCACCAGCGGATTGGGGTCCACCGTGGCCACCACCACCCTGGCAATCCCAGCCGCAATCAGTGCATCGCAACACGGCGGCGTGCGGCCATGGTGCGAGCACGGCTCCAGCGTGACGTAGGCGGTGGCGCCTCGCAGGTCAGCAGCTGCTGCGCGCGCGAACTTGAGCGCCTGAATCTCGGCGTGATCAAAGCCGACACCCTGGGTGGCACCCAGTCCCGCAGACTCGCCGAAGGCGTTCGCCAACACACACCCGACCCTGGGATTGGGGTTGCTGCCCGTCAAGGATGCTTTTGCGCAGGTCAAGGCCTGCTGCATGTGCGACAGCACCGGGTCAAGCTCCAGCATGGACTTGGTTCAGGAGCCTTGGAAACAGTCGGCCAGGGTGGTGCCCGTCGCGTTGTTCGACTGGGTTCGGGTGCCGTCCTGGCTGAGGGCCAAATCTCCGCAGCGATCTCCCGCCATGGCCCCAGCACGCGTAGCCCGCAGGGTGTAGGTGGTGGCTTCGGTGGCTGCCGGTACTACTGCACCGCCCTCGATCAGCTCGATGTTGTACGCGAGGCCCCCGTTGGAAGGGGATCGACTCAGGCCAGCTGGCAAAGCAGCCCCCACATAACTGTCCTGCGCGCCGTAGTAACGCTTCATGAACTGGTTGGCATCCATCATCACCCGCAGCATTTCTGCCCGTTGGGAGCGGCGGACGTATTCGGTGTATGACGGGTAGGCAATTGCTGCCAGTATGCCGATGATCGCAACCACCACCATCACTTCGATCAACGTGAAGCCTCGGGTGAATGGTCGGGCAGGCGTGCGCGAATGGCGGTTCATGGTGTCTCTCGTCGCGATCTAGTCTTGAAATCCGCTGTCGTGGGGTCTGTCATTGCGGAGGCCGGCTCAACTGGTACTGCGTGCGGTTCCATCCAGCTTCGCAACGGGCACCCGCCGTGATGGAGCCTTCCTCTGTACCCAGGATGACGGCCCTTACCGACCGGCAACTCTCTTCCGGCGTTCCTTCACCGTCGTTTTCGCAGTCAGTGCAAGTTTCGCCACCGCCACCGCCACCGCCACCGCCACCGCCACCGCCACCGGGTATGTAGCGAGAATCGCTGGTGGTTGACAGTCGTCTGATGGCAATACCCCGTGAAAAGCCACCCGTGGAAATTTCGGCAACGCTGAACGCATCCAGTCGACCATCGCGGTTGGCGTCAAGTCCTGCCTGAGGCATGGCCCCGGTCACACCGTCGAGCACGTACAGGTAGTTCGCGGGCAGGTTGGACAAGCGGCAGATTTCCTCGTTGGGGTTGCTGGGCGGGGCAATGACGGTGGTAGCAATCAGCACATTGGGTCCGAGGTTGCGCACTTGGTCAATGTTGCGCTCGCCAGGCTGGCGCAGCAGCTCCAGGCGCCAGCCCTTGTGGATGGTCCTGTCGTACCTTGCACGGGTCGTCTGGAAGTAGGTGTTTCCGTCGGGGCCCACTTGTCCCGAGGTGGTAATGAACGACTGGGTCAACAGATCGCTGACCGTTCGGGCGGTGAACGAGGTGACATCCGCTTGACCAATAGGGGTCGGATCGTGGATGCCGTAGATGTATTCGGACTGTGCGGGGATGGCCGAATCCGCGTCGTCGAGCAGCATGCCGGTGGCCACGATGACCGCGGTGCCTTCGCCGTGCTTGGTGTTGAACTGCCAGGCGGGAGCCCCGTAAATCGGCCGGTTGCCCGGCGTCGTGAACAAGGGGCGGTTATAGGACACGGACCATTCGGTGGGCGCACCCAGCAGGTTGAATCGCCAAAGGTTGCCGTTGGCATCACCTGCGTAAGCGGCCACGATGCGTTTGGCCTGGTTTCTCACCACAGTCACGCCACTGAGGCCTCGGCCGGCCGAAAAGCCCGCCGGCAGGCTGATTTGGCGGATCACATCGCCGGTGAAGGGGTCGAGCACCAGCAGTCCGTGCCTCGACCCATCGGTGAAACCATTGTGGTGCCCGCTGTTGACCAGCAACACCCAGGTCCCGCTGCCAGTCTGGCCGCTGCGCGCCGCATGGGTGGTGTATCCCAAAGTGAAACTGGAATTGTTGATTTCATCAGGCCCGGTTTCCCAGAGAAAATCGGGCTGTCCTGGCGTGCGATTGGGCGTAGGGGCGGTTGGGTTCAGTGGTGCGCGCAGTGCATAAATGAGCCGCTCGCCTCGGCCACCCGATCCCACGGCCAGGTGGTTCCAGCGATTGCTGCTGGAGAAGAAAATGTCGTGCTCGCTGATTGGCCCGTCCAGCACATAGCGGAAGCTGTAGTCGTCGCGCGCGTTGTTCAACATCTGCCGGAGGCTGCGGCGTGGCATGTAGACGGCTTGCTCTGTGCCGGTCAGGGCTCCCAGGGCATGGACCTGGCCAGCGTTGGTGGCCACAAAGAGTGATGCAGGCAGGGTCACCTTTTGGCGGACATAGTCCAGGTACTGGTCGCTGCCGCTGACCCGATCCCCATTGGGGACATCGGCCAAGTCGTATCTGAAGTCGCGGTCGCCGCCCATGTAGATGGAAGGTGGGTTGACCATGGCGCCCATCTTTTCTGTGCGCTGGCGGAAGAGCCGGTCGAAGGCATCACGCACCGGGTCCGCACCCCTGAGGTAGTTCACGAAGCGGTTGTCTGTCGGTATCCGGGCGGCGTCCGGCCCGTTGGCCAGGGTTGTCCGGATGTCGGTGGGCAATGCGCTGAAGTTGCCACTGAGGTTGACGGGGTTGTTGCGGCCTGTGATGGAGAACACATTCCGCAGATTGGGCGCGGGAATGGTGTTCTGGGCACTCCAGACCTCGCGCACGATCTGACCGTTGGCGTCGAGCTCCTGTGCCGACACGTTGCCGCTGTTGTCCAGCGTCCGGTAAGTAACGTTGTACTTCAGGTTGCCGGCGATGCTGGAAACCGCGCCGCCCGTGCTGCTGACGGCCACACCCGCGTCGCGGCCAGAGGAGTTGACAATGTCGGACAGGATGAGCTGGAAGGCGCGGCGCACATCGTCGGCGGAACTGACGCTGTAGCCCCGTCCACCGCCCGTGAAGCCGGCCTGGATGAAATCGTTGATGCGGACCTGGTCACCGGCAGCGCCTGCATTCACGTCACCGGTCGCCCAGGTGGGCTGGGTGGCCGACGGAAAGCCCCCTTCGGCGTACTGGGCCTGGTAGTTGGTGATTTGGTTGAAGGTCAGCCCAACCGTGGCGCCAGGCACCTCGCCGCTGGGCCGGATGAGGTAGCCGACCGTGTAGGTGGCCATGTTCTGCCAGAAGGCGGGCTGGCCGGCGCGAGTCTGGACGCCGTTGTCCAGCAGAGGGCGCATGTCCTGGTGCCAGAAATAGCGGGCCGTGAGGTCGGACAGGCCGTTCCGGCCGGCGCTGGGGTACGGGACGTACAGCCGGCGGCCCTGCACAGTGTTGATACCCTGGGGTTGGTATCGGAAGGTTTCGGTTGCGCCGGATGGCAGGGACCGGCTGAACAACGGACCAATGATGTTGTCCGAGTCTTGCGCTGCATTGGCGGTGGTGGTGCCCGCGTTCCATGCACCGTCCGAGAACAGCAGGTTGAACGAACGGCGGCAGCTCATCTCCGGGTTGGTGGCGCTGGTCGGCGTCAACGGGTTGGTTCGCCATGCGTTCTCGGTGACACCAGCCGCAACGTTGTAGTACTGAGCCACCCGATCGATCGTGTTGTGCAGCGGCGTGCCCTGAGCCGGCGCCTGCCTGCGGTTGGCGGTCGAATCGAAGTTGGGAGACGCACCCAGGTTGGAGATGCGGTTCTGGGTGCCGTCCTGGTCGTAAAGCCAGCCGTAGATCTGCAAGGCATCGGCCCGGGCAGCGGTCCGTTGTGCGAGAGGAAGGCTGTCGAGATGGGGGCCGTCCACGCGGAAGTTGCGGACGCCACGCAGTTGCAGCGGCCGGTCGGTGGTGGCGCCGGGCACGAGGTTGTTGTTTCCGATGGTCGCGTTGGTGCGCGCATTGATCAGCGTGTAACCGACCCGGATGCGATCGTCGTAGTCCATGTTGGCGAGCGCTTGCCCGATCGCGGTCGCGACCGCTGGCGCCCGGAACAGGTAGTAACGGTACCAGTTGAGGATGTTGGTGATCTCCTGCGCGCTGGTGCAGGAGGTGGCGCTACAGTCGGTCCGGTTGGCGCCCGCCACGAGAGGAACGGTCGCCGGGTTCCCCGGGCGAATGTCCCTCTGGGTCCAGGCCGTGCAACCGGTCTGTTGACCGGCCACCGTGGTCACGGCACTGCAGACCGCATAGGTGAAAGCCGGGGGGTTGGCGCCGACGGTGGCGGCGGTGTACGAGGTGTGCTGGGCGATGCGTCGCCCTGGTGTGATGTTGTAGATCTGTGTCCAGCCGGTAACGTTGGGATTGGTCGCGTAGCTGGAGTGGGTTGTTCGAATTTCATCGGCCGCATTCCGGAACACCCGATAGTCGAAACCGGCGCTGGTTTGGTTTGACACGAAAACGATGCCATCCCCCGGAGTCAGCGGGTTCCCGTCTGGCCCGACGCGGGGGAGGTAGGTGACGCGGGGGTCGTAGTACAGCGGGTTGACCTGGGCCGAGCGCTGGGCAAACCAGCCCCCACCGGTTCCGGCGGTGGTCCCGTCGGTCGTCACGTTGTAAGTCTCGTGGTACGGGAAAGCCATGGACCCGGAGTTGTCCAGGGCGATCATGAGGTTGGGTTTGGCGCCCGCGGAGCCCACCAGAAGCGGAGACTGGCTGGGCTGGGCCAGCAAAGTCGAGCTGAAGGCCAGCATGCCCGCCAGACCGATCAGCAGACACTGGCGTGCCGAACCGGCCAAGCGGCCAGCGTGAGACGGTGGGCGTTCGCTGTGGAGGCTTGCCATGAAAGAGCGCGTGTTTCTGGTCGTCGTCATTGTGTTCCTCCTTGGGCGGACGCCAGGGGAGCACCCGGCGTCAGAATGGATTGCAGCCAAACTTCAGATCCGGTTTCCAGTCGGCCGTTGCCGTCAACCTGGGCGTCGTTGGACAGGCCGCGAGCGGTCACCAGCACCCGGTCGTTGGTCATGTTCTGTGCAATGCAGGTGGGCGCGTTGGTCAGCCGGGCTTCGGCCTTGACGTTGTCGTCGTAGTCGAGCGGCACCGTGATCAGGTTGGCGCTGCCATCGGCCCAGTTGGCCAGACTCCTCCAGACGGCAGCGGCTTCGGCAATCTGGGCATCGGTGATCACAGCTGTTGAAATGCTGGCATTGAGGGCACCGTGGATGGCTCCCTCGTTGTCGCGGTTGTCGATCACCACCGACTCGCAGAACCGCAAACCGATTTCGGCCGCCTGCCTCGCCACATTGGACGTGCGCAGGTTGTTGGAAAACTGCTCGTGATTGGCCGAACTGCGGGCCGCATACAGGCCCGCAAAGGACACGATGACCAGCAGGATCAAGGCGATGGGCAGGACCACACCACGCTGGCGGTGCATCAAGCGCTCAGTCATTGCTCTCTCCGAGAATCCCGTTCCAGGGGTTGTTGGCCACTCCGGCCGACGCACTGAACGCGCTGGGCAGCCCGGGCCGCAGGTTGCGGGCCATCACGGTCGCCACATAGGCGCGGCGCTGGAAGCCGGCCGGGGCGGTCTGCGCGGCGCCATCGCAGTCGCGGTACTGGCGCAGTTCGTCGGGCAGGTTACCCTGGAGTTCCGAAGTCTGGGCAATGAGGCAGATGCGAGCGCCGGCCACGCGGCTCCAGGCGGCCGCACCGAGGGCATTGATTTCCCATGCCTGGCGATAAGCGGTGACCTGATGCGGCACCACTTCTCCCGCCACCGGCGCACGGGTCATGGCGTACCGGATCTGCAGGTCGATGATGTTGGGAATCAGTGGCGTGGCACCGCTGAAAGCGTTGCCCGTTCGTCCGTTGCAGGTCAACGAAGGTACGTTGTTGTTGTTGGCGTCGGGCGCAACGAAATAGCGGTTTTCGGCCAACGCGACATTGCCGTTCGCAGGGTTGGCTGCAGGGGTCCATGCTGCGATGCCTTCGTGGACACAGTTGGCCGGCGCACCACCGGCTTCTTGCGAGTTCAGCAGGTTGGCCTCGTACCGCACGACAAAGGCGTCCGGGTTGGCATTTTCGGCAGCGCTGGCACAGGCCAGATCGGCAAATGCGTTTTCGTCGTCGTCGGTGAAACCGCCGTCGCAGCCCGCCAGGGGCCGACCGCTGAAGTTGCGTGTGTTGTCGGCCGCCGCAAGGGTGGAAAAACCGGCCAGCCGGAACTGCTGTTGCAGGAGGTCAAGCGCCAGTGTGGCGTCCTCGTTCATCTGGGCTTCCTGTGTGCTGCCGCGGGTACCCTGGCTGGTGGCCACATAAATGGACCCCACAGCCCCCAGCAGAAACAACCCCACTGTCATGGCGACCAACAATTCAACCAGCGAAAAGCCATGCTCACGCTTGCGTGGGCCGTGCTCTGGCCTGCGATTCGGTAGCTGGAGGGCAGCGGACCGGCTCATAGGTTCACCTTGAAGTACATGCAGCTGGCCAGGGGCTCGTCCGCAGCGGGCAGATCGTCCGGGCAATTGCGCTGACCAGCCTCAAAGATGGCCAGAGCATTGCCTTCGTTGGCGGTGGGCTCTTGCCAGACGAGCCAGAAGTCCATCGTTCGGTTGTTGGCCGGGTCGGTCAGCACCACCACCCGCCCCTGGGGCAGGCGCTGCGCGACGGTCTGCATGAAGTCGTTGCGGTCTAAAGCCGCCACCGCGGTGGCTGCGGCAGCATCGTTCGCCTCATCGATGGCGAGGGTGTCGGGGTCGAGGGCGGCATCGTCAACCTCGTCGTCGTATGCAATGTCGTAGTTGCCTTGGTCGTACCCAAAGACGTTCAGCCGTGCGCGGTCTGCGTAGTCGCTTGCAAGCGCGGAACCTGTCAGTCTCAACTGGGCGGCTTTGTTGTAGCTGAATGTGGAAGCCGCAAGCCCGGCAATGCCCAAAAGGCCCAGGGAGATGATCAGCAGCGACACCAGCACCTCGACCAGCGTGGCGCCTTCTTGACGGCTTGCTGGGCGGGTGCCAACCCGTCGGTCACGACTTGGGCGTGGACAAAACATCATGTGCCCTTTGCTTCTTTGCTGAGTCTGGCGCGGCCCGTGCTGCTGATCGTCACCGCGTTCTGTTCCAGCGAATCGCTTCCCCGCGGTTCAATGCGCAGGGTGCTCTGCCGAGCCGGCATCAAGCCTGAAGGCAGAAAAAAGAAGTCGCTTCGGTTGTTGTTGGTTTCCATCCTCACGAGGCCGCTCGAGGCGCCCCGGGTGGCGATGACCGGTTCGTTGGCGTCCAGGGTCTGGTCGTTGTCTCGATCGATGAAAACGACCCAGCCTTGCATCCAGTTCGTATTCCCGGCGCAACTGGCACCATCTGCGCTTGAGCAGATGACAACCGGCCTTGAGCTCTTGATCGCCTCCGAACGCGCCATCTGCAAATGAGAGAGGAAGGCACGCGTGGCGGAGTCACGCTGCCACGCGCGCAGCGTGTCTGTAAAGCTGGGCACGCCGATACTCACGAGGATGGCCAGCAAAGCGATCGTGACCATCAGCTCAATCAAGGTAAAGCCCTTGGGCTGGTTCGGGCGGCCGGCCGGGAAGGTAGGGTTACAGGCGTCCATGACTAGACTGTATTTGCCTCCCGCCTGTGCTTTGTTGTTTGAGCGACAGGGTGCCACTGGGGCCGACAGGCGGCAGAAAGTATTCTTTCGGACGTGAAAATAGTCGCGATCATCGGGTTCGGTTTCAGCAAAGGCCTTTTCCGAACAATCCAGGAATATCAGCGTCTGACCTCGTCCACCAGCGCCCGGAATTCGTCGATGTCTTCGAAACTTCGGTACACGCTGGCAAAGCGGATGTAGGCCACTTTGTCGAGCTTCTTGAGCTCGCGCATCACCATTTCACCCAACCGCGTGGCGGGCACCTCGCGGGCGCCGAGGTTGAGCAGCTTTTCCTCGATGCGCTCGATGGCCGCATCGACCTGTTCGGTGCTGACCGGGCGTTTGCGCAGTGCCAGGGCAAATGAGGCACGGAGCTTGGCTGGGACGTAGTCGACACGGCGGCCGTCTTTTTTCACCACGGCTGGAAAGTTCACTTCCGGCCGCTCGTAGGTGGTGAAACGTTTTTCGCAGTGGCCGCACCGGCGGCGGCGGCGGATGAAGTCCGCGTCTTCGGAAACCCGGGTCTCGACGACCTGGGTTTCCAGGTGACCGCAGAACGGGCACTTCATCGCACGACGTCGCCAGCCGGCATCACTTGTAGACCGGGAAACGCGCGGTCAGGGCGTTGACCTTGGCGCGCACCGCGTCGATGTTGGCCGGGTCGCGCGGGTTGTCCAGCACGTCGGCGATCAGGTGGGCGGTGGCACGGGCTTCTTCGTCCTTGAAGCCGCGGGTGGTCATGGCCGGGGTGCCGATGCGCACGCCGCTGGTGACCATCGGCTTTTCCGGGTCGTTGGGAATCGCGTTCTTGTTGATGGTCATGTGGGCGCTGCCCAGCACGGCCTCGGCTTCCTTGCCGGTGATGCCTTTGGCGCGCAGATCCACCAGCATGACATGACTCTCGGTGCGGCCGCTGACGATGCGCAGGCCGCGCGAGACCAGTGTTTCGGCGACGATGCGTGCATTTGTCAGCACTTGCTGCTGATAGATCTTGAATTCCGGTGTCAAGGCTTCTTTGAAAGCCACGGCCTTGGCCGCGATCACGTGCATCAGCGGACCGCCCTGCAGGCCGGGAAAGATGGCGCTGTTGATGGCCTTTTCGTGCTGGGCCTTCATCAGGATGATGCCGCCGCGCGGGCCGCGCAGGCTCTTGTGGGTGGTGGAGGTCACCACGTCGGCGAACGGCACCGGGTTGGGGTAGACGCCGGCGGCGATCAGGCCGGCGTAGTGAGCCATGTCCACCATGAAGACGGCACCGACTTCTTTGGCGATGTTGGCAAAACGCTCGAAGTCGATGCGCAGGCTGTAGGCGGATGCGCCGGCGATGATGAGTTTGGGTTTGGACTCGCGCGCCTTGGCTTCCATCGCGTCGTAGTCGATGGCTTCGTTCGCGTCCAGCCCGTAGCTGACCACGTTGAACCACTTGCCGCTCATGTTCAGCGGCATGCCGTGGGTCAGGTGGCCGCCTTCGGCCAGGCTCATGCCCATGATGGTGTCGCCGGGCTTCAAAAAGGCCAGGAACACGGCTTCGTTGGCGGAAGCGCCGCAGTGCGGCTGCACGTTCGCGGCGTCGGCGCCGAAAAGCTGTTTGACGCGGTCGATGGCCAGTTGCTCGGCCACGTCCACGTACTCGCAGCCGCCGTAGTAGCGCTTGCCGGGGTAGCCTTCGGCGTATTTGTTGGTGAGCTGCGTGCCCTGGGCGGCCATCACCGCGGGTGAGGCGTAGTTTTCGCTGGCGATCAGCTCGATGTGGTGTTCCTGGCGGGCGTTTTCCAGCTGGATCGCCTTGAACAGTTCGGGATCGGTTTGCTCGATGAGGATGTTGCGGTCGTACATGGTTCGGCAGTCTCGGGACGGTCTCGGGAGATAGGGACCCCGCGCGCTCAGGGGGAGCGGCAGGGACTGCCCAGGCGAACGGCTGATCGTCCGGAGCAACCCCCGGGCGGTACGCTTCCCAGTGGTTGTCCCTGCCTCGGTTGCTGGTTGCAAGGGCAGGGGGGCCACGTCAGCACCAGATCCCGCAGGGGATTGGGCCTATCGCCAGTTGCGTACCCACCGATTTTAGCCGAGGTGGCCGAGCAAACTTGTGCCGGCCCTCCGCATTTCAGGAGTTGGCCAGTGGTGTTCCGGGCGGTTCCACCGGGGCTTCCGGGGCACCGGCTTCAAGGTCTGCGGCCTCGGTGGCAGGATCGGTATCGGCGACGGGCGCCACGACGGGAACTGCCTGGAACTGCGGGAAGCTGGTGGGCATGGGCAAGCCCAAAGCCACGCTTTGCAAGCGCAGATGTTCGCTCATCACCTTGTTGATGTAGCCGCTGCCGTCGGTGGACACTGCGCCCACGTAACACCGAAGACCGCCTTCGACGGAGCCGGTCCGCTTCACGCAGTCCTGCAGCACCTTCACGCCCACCCGGAGATTGGCCACCGGATCGAAGGCGGCCATTTCGCCACCGAAATGCTGGAATTTGTCGGTGTGCACACGGGTCAGCACCTGCATCAGGCCTTGTGCCCCGACCGGGCTCTCGGCGTAGGGGTTGAAGCGCGACTCGATCGCCATCACCGCCAGGATCAACGTCGGGTCCAGTCGGGCTTTCTGGCCGATCGCGAAGGCTTCTGCCACCAGCACGCTCAGCGGCTCCGGTGCCACGCGGTACTTGCGGCTGAGCCAGGCGGCCACGTTGGCCTGCTGTTTGGGCAGGCTGACGGCTTCGGTGGCGGCGACCCGATCCACCGCTGCCGGCTCGGTGGGCAATGAACTTTCGGCCACCACATCGTGGCGTTGCAGCAGCCAGCCCAGCAGCTGCTGTTCGGCGCTGGTGCGCAGGTCGGCGCGGGCACTCAAGGCGATCAGACCCACCGCGAGCACCGTGCCGAGCAGGGCCAGGCCGTTGCGGCTGATGTCGATGAAACCCCGGTACGCATCGACCAGGGCGGTTTTCAGAGGGTTGCCCAGCGGCCGTGAGTCGGTGGGCGGGTTTGCGGTGATCGCTGTCATGTTGTCGCTCCTTTCTGCGCCGCTCGGGCCGGTGGGCCGGTGCGGCTGGATTGGGACGCCATCGACGGGCTTGCCTCGTGGGCTTGTCGGTCGAATTAGCCGGAATCGGCAGCGTTCGGGTTTACCCGAATGGGCAAAAGTTGGCGAATGTTAGGGGGAGTCAAATACCTAGTCAAATTTTAAGAGCCTACTTTAAGCAATATTTGGTTATATAGAAACCGGTATTCGTGGGGTACGTTCCAGTTCCCTAGCGGCCTGCCCAGCGTGGGCGCGGGCTCCCGGTGCAACCCGGGGTGGCTGACCGTCTGTCGGCTGAAAACAACCTTTCATGGTGCAAAACGGCGTTCCGAGGCTGCCGAATGGCGGTTGCTGTTGTGATTGAAATTCCCCATGAAGTTCCGCACGCATGCCTCTTGAAGCGCCGGACGAAGCGGAGTAACCTGCGGGTGTCTGCACTTGAGGCAGGCATCAAACCGGTGTCACGGCCTGTCCGTACCCCGGTCCCCAACGGGAGCAATCTGTTGCTTCCAGGCTGGAGAGACATCCAACTCCCTCCGCCAAAACCGACGGCAAGTGCATCACGCCCGCCGTCAACCCCGACGGGTTCGTCCCGTCGGGGTTTCTTGTTTCTGGGGCCGCTGGTTTCTCCGCTGGTTGGCCCCGGTCGTTCAGCGACACTCGCCGCATGGAAGCCAAACCGTCCTCCGATGTCGACAAACCACCGGGCTTGCGCAGGCGGTGGTTTCGGCTTGTGCTCACCGCACTGGCGGTTTTGCTGGGCCTGTGGGGTGTGGCTTGGCTGGGCATGCCGCCGCTGCTGAAGTGGCAGTTCCAGAAGCAGGCGAGCGACGCCATCGGGCGCACCGTGACGGTGGACACAGTGGACTTCCGGCCCTGGACCCTGGAGCTGGACATGGCGGGGTTGCGGGTCGCCGATGCCGCCGGAAGCGGGACGCAGTTTTCTCTGCAGCGGCTCTACCTGAACGCGGAGTTGCAATCCTTGCTGAGGCTGGCGCCGGTGCTGGACGCGCTGACGCTGGAACAGCCCCGGCTGCGGTTGCGGCACCTGGGCCAGGGTCGGTACGACGTCGACGATGTCCTGCAGCGTCTGGCCCAGCCCGGCACCGACCCGCCCGCCGACCCCGCGCGGTTCGCGGTGTTCAACATCGAACTGACCGGGGGCGACATCGAGCTGACCGACGAGCCGATGGCGCGCACGCACCGGTTGCGCAATCTGGTGCTCAAGGCTCCGTTCTTAAGCAACCTGGATTCGCGCCGCGATGTCCAGACACAGCCCGAGCTGGCCTTTGTGCTCAACGACAGCGCGTTCCAGTCCCGTGCGACGTCCACGCCGTTTGCCGACTCGCGCGCGACCGAGGTGGTGTTCGACGTGCCTGCGCTCGACTTGGCGCCGTACCGGCCTTACTGGCCGGCCCAGTGGTCCGTCCGACCGGAAACCGGCATATTGCAACTGGCCATCAAGCTGGCCTTTGAGCAGAGCGAGAAACCGCAGGTGCTGCTCTCGGGTGAGGTGTCGCTGTCCGACGTTCGACTGGCGCAGGTGCTGCCCAATGGAGCGGACGCCGATCTGTTGTCCCTGGACCGGCTGGAGGTGAAGATCGGCCGGCTGGAGCCACTGGCCCAGCGGATGGACCTGACCCAGGTGACGTTGACAGGCCCCAGCCTGTGGCTGGCACGCGATGCCGCTGGAAGGCTCAACCTCGATCGCATCGCCGCCGGTTTTGCGGCGCCAGAACGGACAGCGTCACCGGCGCCGCCCGTGGCGCCGTGGCAAGTGCGCCTGAACGAACTGCTGCTCGAGCGCGGCACGCTGCACTGGAACGACGCTTCGGTCCAGCCCGCCGCCCGCCTGGCGCTGGAAGACATCCGGTCGGCCGTTCAGGGCGCGGGCTGGCCGGTGCTGGCGCCGATCCCCTTCGAGGCCTCGGCCAGGCTGGGCGCCACACCGCTGACCGTGCAAGGCAGTGCCACCGATGCCACCGCGCTGGCCCGGCTATCGATTGGCGAGCTGCCGCTCGGCCTGTTCGCTCCTTATATGAAGGGGGCGCTGGAGCCGCCCCTGGCGGGCCGGGTCTCGGCCGAACTCGAACTGGACTGGCGCGCCGCTGCGGGCGCACAACCCATGGGGCTGACGGTGCGGGCACCCCGGCTGGCGCTGCAAGCGCTGACCCTGGGTCCACCCCAGCGCCCCCTGGCGAGCCTGCAAGGACTGCTGCTGGAAGGCGGCGAGATCGATCTGGCGGCGCGTGCCGTCACGGTGGACCAACTGGTCATCCAGCGGCCGCGCGCGCAGATCGAACGCGATGCGCAGGGGCAGTGGTCGCCCCAGCGCTGGGCCGCAAGTGGCAGCCGCCCGACCGCGCCAGAGGAACCCACCGCAGTGCCCGCGCCCCCCTGGAAGCTCGCCCTGTTGGCGGTTCGGCTGAACGACGGGGGTCTGCAACTGCTGGACCAGCGGCCCTCAGGCTTGGCCAGTCTGGCGCTTTCCGGGATCCAGCTGCAGGTGAAAAACCTGCGCCCGCTGGACGCCCGCCAGGCGCTGATGCCGGTGTCGCTGTCGGCGCGGCTGGCCGATGCGGGTGGTGGCCCGGCCGAACCTGGGCGGCTGGACTTCAACGGCTCGCTGCGCCTGCCGTCGGGCCAGCCCGGTGACCAGGCTGCGGGTTTGCTGGCGCGTGGCCAGCTGCAGGCCGAGCGCCTGCCGGTGCATGCGCTGGAGCCCTACTTTGGCGACCAACTCAACCTGGAGCTGCTGCGTGCGGACGCCAGCTATCGCGGATCGCTGGAAGCGGCTTTGCCGGCCGAGGGCCTGGCACTCAAGCTGGCGGGCGATGTGGCGCTGGAAGACTTTCGCGCCCACACGCTGTCGCCCAGCGAAGAGCTGCTGGCCTGGAAATCGCTCAACCTGCGCGGCCTTCAAATGGCGATGGCGCCCGGTCAGGCGTTTCGGCTGTCCGTGGGCGAGACGGTGCTGAGCGACTATTTCGCCCGGCTCATCATCAGCGATGCCGGGCGAATCAACCTGCAGGGGCTGGTCAAGGACGGATCAGCGCCTTCGGTGGCGAGCGGCACAACGGCCGCCACCGTGAGCGCATCGGCCAGCCCCACCGCGCGGCTGGCTACCAGCCCCAGCGTAGCCTCCGGGCCGGCGCCCGACATCCGGTTCGGCCCGGTGAGTCTGGTCAACGGCAGGGTGTTTTTCTCCGACCGCTTTATCCAGCCCAACTATTCGGCCAACCTGAGCGAGCTCAGCGGTGGCCTGAGCGCCTTCAGCAACGCCAGCACGCCCGAGGGCGGCACCCCGCAACTGGCCGATCTGGCGCTGCGCGGGCGCGCCGAGGGCACCGCTTCGCTGGAGATCGGGGGCCGCCTCAACCCGCTGGCCACGCCGCTGGCGCTGGACATCCAGGGCAAGGTGCGCGACCTGGAACTGCCGCCGCTCTCGCCCTACACGGTGAAGTACGCCGGGCATGGCATCGAACGCGGCAAGCTCAGCGTGGACGTGGCCTACCGCATCGCACCCGACGGCCAGCTCCAAGCGAGCAACCAGATCATCTTGAACCAGCTCGCGTTCGGCGAGCGTGTCGCGGGCAGCGATGCGCCCAATTTGCCTGTGCGGCTGGCCGTGGCCCTGCTGGCCGACCGCAACGGCGTGATCGACATCAACCTGCCGGTCAGCGGTTCGCTCAACGATCCGCAGTTCCGGCTCGCGCCCATCATCTTCAAGCTGATCCTCAACCTGATCGGCAAAGCCATCACCGCGCCGTTCTCCTTGCTGGCGGGCGCTTTGGGTGGTGGTGGCGACGAGCTCAGCCAGGTGGCTTTTGCCCCAGGCTCCGCGGTGCTGGACGATCAGGGCCGCCAGCGGCTCGACGCCGTGGCCAAGGCCTTGGCCGACCGGCCCGCCCTGCAGCTCACCGTGGTGGGGCACAGCGACCTGGAGGCCGAGCGCAGTGGCTACCGTCGCACCCGGCTGGACGCCCAGGTGCTGGCCGAAAAGCGCCGTGCGCTGGCCCGCAGCGGCGCAGCGGTCACCGGCACGGTGATGGTCACACCGGCCGAATACCCGGCCTTGCTGAAAGAGGTGTACCGGCGCGCCGATATCAGCAAGCCGCGCAACCTCGTGGGGCTGGCCAAAGACATTCCCGTGCCCGACATGGAGGCCCTGTTGCTGGCGGCAATCCCCGTGACCGCCGACGCGCTGCGCGAACTGGCCGTGGCGCGCGGCGTGGCGGTGAAGGACCACCTGGCGAGCCGTGCCCTACCCGAAAGCCGCATGTTCCTGGGGGCGCCCCGGCTGGCGCGGGAGGGGGGCGCCTGGACCCCGCAGGCGGAACTGAAACTCGCGCCGCGCTGAACGTTTCGCATTGGCTTGCGCCTGCGCGGTGACGGCCATGCCGACAGCGGCGACAATAGGCGTTTGTCCCGCGCTGCATCGGCGCGGACGCTTCCCTTCCGAGCCTCCCCTCCATGTCGCTGTTCTCCCTGCGCAAGTCCCTGTCTTCGTCCAACGCACCCGCTGCCGCCGTGAACACACCCGCCACCCCCAAGTCCGCTGCTGCGGCGCCCCATCCCCTGGACGCCCTGACCGGCGGCGCATTCTCCGCCCCAACCTCGGGCGACCGGGCCGCGCGCATCCGCGAGTGGCTGGCCACCGATCCCGGCGTGGACCAGATGAACGAGGTGTTCAAGGAACTCTCGAACCGCGACCGCGGCGCCACCAAGCCGCTGAAGGAAAAGCTCGACGAGATCAAGCGCCAGAAAGCACAGGAGCAGATCGCCGCCGAATGGGCGCAGAAGGCACAGACCCTGATCGGCCAGAACCGCCTGAACCTGGCCGATGCCATGGCCTGGCAACGCGACGCCGCACGCGCCGGTGCGCCGCTCTCGCGCGAGCCACTGGCCGGCTTGAAGCTGGCGCTGGCCGAGCGGGTCAAGGCCATTGAAGACCTGCAGCACCGGGTGCAGGTGGAGCGCGAAGCGGCGGTGCTGATCGCGCAGCGCATTGAAGTGCTCTCGACCAAGCCCTGGCGCGAGGCGCAGCAAAGCGCCGACGGTCTGCGGGCCGACGTGACCCAATGGCAGCAGCAGGCCAGCGGCCTGGCCGACGATCCCCAGTGGACCAGCGTCGAACCCAAGTTCCCGCCCATGCTGGAGGCTTCGCGCAACCAGCTGCAGCTGGTGTGGGACGCCTTCGAGGCCGCGCTGGCGCAAACCGTGGCGGCCGACGCCGACACCAAGGCACCGCTGCCGGCGGTGCCGGTCTGGGCCGACGAGCTGCGCCTGGCGCGCGGCGAAGCCGCCGCCATCCCCGCCGAAAAGGCGGCGCAGGACGCACATGCTGCCCAGGAACGCCGCGCCAAGGTGTTGGCCGAGCTCGACCGCTCGCTCGGTGTGCTCGAGCGCGAACTCGCCGAAGGGCACGGCAAGGCAACACCCAAGGCCGCCGCCGACGTGCGCGCGGTGCTCAAGTCGCACAGTCGCCTGATCGGCCCCGAACTCGAAGCCCGCGCCCACGCCGCGCTCAAGCAGGCTGGTGATCTGGAAGACTGGCAGCGCTGGCGCGCCGACCAGCTGCGCGAAGAACTGGTGAAGAAAGCCGAAGCCCTGCTGCTGGCACCCGAAGGCCAGCGCATCGGCGGACGCAAGATGCAGGAGACCCTGCGCAGCCTGCGCGACCAGTGGAAGAGCACCGACCAGGGTGGTCAGGCCAACCACGCGCTGTGGAAGCGGTTCGACGAAGCCTGCACCGAAGCCCACAAGGTGGTGGAAACCTGGTTGACGCAGGTGCGCCAGCAGGCCGAAGCGCACAAGGCGCAGCGTCTGGCCATCATCGAAGAACTCAGGGCCTGGACCGCCGCCCACGCCGGCAACACCGACTGGAAAGCCCAGGTGCGGGAACTGCACGTGTTTTCGGAGCGCTGGCGCGAAGCCGGTCACCTGAGCGAAAAGGCTTTCGCCGAAATGCAGCCCCAGTGGAAAGAAGCCATGCACACGGCGCATGCCGGGCTGGAAGCCGCTCAGGGCGAGAGCATCGCGCGGCGCCGCGCGCTGATCGATGAAGCCACCGCCATGGGGACCGCGCCGCAACTGCGCATCGACGCAGTCAAGGCCTTGCAGCAGCGCTGGCAGGCCGAAGCGCACGCCGTGCCGCTCGACCGCAAGCAGGAGCAAAAACTCTGGGAGGCTTTCCGGCAGCCGATCGACGAGGCCTTTGCCCGCAAGAGCAGCGAACGCGAAAAAGCCACCACCGCGCTGAACGCGCACGACCAGCGCGTGCTCGACGCCTCGCAGGCGCTCGATGCCGCGAGCGCTCGCGGCGACGCGCAGCAGATCCGTGCGGCCATGGCCGAGCTGGATGCCGCCCTGCGCGGCCAGGCCGCGGCGGTCGCGGCCGCCCCGGCGAGCCCGAGCCCAGCGCCCTCGGCCACTGCGCCGCAAGCGCCCGGCGCCGACCAGGCGTTTGAGGCAGCCCCGGTCGAAGATGCGCAGGTGTCTGAACCGGGCGAAGCGCCTGCTGCCGAAGCGGCGGCCCCCGCCAAGCCCGCGACCCCGCCCAAGAAGATCGTGGCGGTTCGCGGCGATGACCGGCCCGGCATGAAGAAAACCGAGCCCGCCGGACGCGACGACCGCCGTGGCCCGCCCGGACGCGACAGCCGCGATGCGAGGGGTGGCTTCGGTGGCCGCCCCGACGCACGGGGCGACCGGGACGGTCGCGGTGGCGAGCGCTTCGAGCGCGAGGCGCGCGGACCGCGACTGGGCGACGCGGCTTTCCGCGCCCAGCGCAACGCCATCGAGAACGCCGAAGCGGCCTTGCGCAAACTCGCCGCGCAAGCGCATGGCGAGGTGCTGACGCAGCTGATGACGGCCTGGGAGCAACGCGATGCGGCCCAGTTGCCCGCCGCGCAAGCGCTGGGTTCACGAGTCAACGCGGGCACCCGCAGCGCCTGGATCCAGAGCCTGAGCGCGCCCGCTGCGGCAGCGCCCGCTGAGGCCATGCTGCGCCTGGAAATGGCGGCCGAGGTGCCGACGCCCGCCGAACAGCTGGACGCACGCCGCATGTTGCAGCTGCAACTGCTCACGCGGCGCCACGACGCACCGCCCGCCGAGACCTGGGGCCAGGACGCGGCCCGGGTGCTGGCCGGTGCTTTTGATGCGGTGGCGGCGCGGCGTCTTCAGAACGCGCTCAAGGTGCTGTTGAAAAAGTAAGGCGCCAGCCTTGCTGTTCGCTCGCCCTTTCAGTGGGGTGCGCGGCACGCCCGCTGGAGGCTGCCGTTACCGCGCGGGTCTGAAGAACCCGTCGTACAACGGCATCAGTTCGGGGAACTCGACCGCAAAGCGTTCGCGTTGCACAAAGTAGGCTTCGCAACTCACCGCAAAGAACTCGGCCGGGTGGGTGGCCGCGTAGTCGTCGAGCCAGGGCACTTCACCACCAAAACGTTCGGCCAGGTTGACCGCTTCGCAGAAGTTGGCATAAGACGCCTGCATGGTCTCGCGCCAGTGTTCCCGCCCTTCGGTAGCCGGTCTGCCCAGATAGTCCGTGGGCAAGGGCGGCGCGCCATCGGGTTGCTGGCCGTGGGCCATGCCGAGCATGTCGAGCTTGTGCGCAAACTCGTGGATCACCACGTTCTTGCCTTCGGGCGCCAGTTCTGAAGCCCGGCTGACTTCCTGCCAGCTGAGCATCACCGGGCCGCGGTCCATGGCTTCGCCTGCCAGCACCTCGCGGTAGCGGTGCACCACACCGACGCCATCGGTCACTTCGCGCTGGGCCACGGCGGCACCCGGCTGCACCACGATGCCGACGAAATCACCGTACCAGTCCAGCACCTGCAACGGGTCCCGCGTCGATCCGCCCGACGGCGGCGCCATGTGCAGCAAGGGCAGGCAGGCCTGCGCGGCGATGCTCAGCGCCATGGCGTCGGTGATGGTCAGGCCATGGGCGCCGTGAAACTCTTTCTCTTGCAGGAAATGCCCGCACAGTTCGCGCAGCCGTTCTTGGCCGGTGGGCGCCAGCGCCGCCAGAAAGGGCAGGGATTCTAGGGTCCGGCGCCAGAGTGCCTCATCGATCACCGGGGTGGGACGGATGCGCCGCGGCAGCCAGGATTGCAGGGATCGGAGCAGGGAGTTGGCCATCGCCAGCATCTGGTGGCGCTCAGGCCGTCTTCAATGGCCGGCGCTGCAGGCCTGCTGCGGTGAGACGCAGCACCTCGGCGCGTGGCGGGCTGGCAGCCGCATCCCAGTCGGTGAGCACCACACGTTGCAGGCCTCCGCCCAGATCGTGTGTCGCTGGGCGGTGCGTGTGGCCATGGATCAGGGTCTGCGCACCAGCGTGCTGCAGCGACTGGCGCGCGGCTGCGGTGTCCACATCGGCCCAGAGGGCAGGGTCGTGAGCGCTCTCACGCTTGCGGGCCTCGCTCTGCTCGCGCAAGCCGCGCGCCACGGCTTCGCGCTCGGCCAGCGGCTGTGCGAGAAAGCTGGTTTGCCACGCCGGTGTGCGTACCTGCGCCCGGAAGCGCATGTAGTCGGTGTCGGCCAGGCACAGGGCGTCGCCGTGGCTGAGCAGCCAGCGCTGGCCCAGAAAGTCCAGCACGGTGGGATCGTCCAGTGCCTGCATGCCGCTGGCCCGCAGGGCGTCCACGCCCAGCAGGAAATCGCGATTGCCCGCCATGAAAAACACCGGCGTGTGTCGACTGAACCCGAGCAGCAGGTCGGCGCAATGGCGCAGGAAGACCGGCTCATGGGCGGTGCCGGTTTCCGTCAACACATCGTCGCCGACCCAGACCTCGAACAGGTCGCCGAGGATGAAGAGGGCGTCGGCACGATCGGCCGGCGGTCCTTGCAGGTACCGCTGCCACGCCGCGAAGGTGGTCGGGTCGGCCGCCTGGAGATGCAGGTCGGACATGAAATCGACCGCTTGCCAGTGCGTCGGTGCACGCAACTCGGCCAAGCGGTCGGAGAGCGGGGCGTTCATGCAGACAGAGGCCGCAGCCTCCCGCCGGATCAGAGCGCGACGGCTTTCTCGATCACCACGTCGTCCTTCGGCACGTCGTCGTGGAAACCCTTGCGGCCGGTGGCCACGCCTTCGATCTTCTTGACGATGTCGGCGCCGCCGACCACCTTGCCGAACACGGCATAGCCCCAGCCCTGGGCGCTGGGCGCGGTGTGGTTCAGGAAGCCGTTGTTCGACACGTTGATGAAGAACTGCGCGCTGGCCGAGTGCGGGTCGCTGGTGCGCGCCATGGCCACCGTGTAGAGCTCGTTCTTCAGGCCGTTGTTGGCTTCGTTGTTGATCGGCTTGTCGGTCGGCTTCTGGTTCATGCCCGGCTCGAAGCCGCCGCCCTGCACCATGAAGCCGGGGATGACGCGATGGAACACCGTGTTGTTGTAGTGACCTTTGTTCACATACGACAGGAAGTTGGCGGTGGACAGCGGCGCCTTGTCTGCGTCGAGTTCCAGGGTGACGACGCCAAAGCTGGCGATGTGCAGTTCGACTTGGGGATTGGCCATGGTGTTATTTCTCCAGAGAGGCTTTGGTGATGGTGATCGTTTGCTGCGGGACGTTCTGGTGCATGCCCTTGTTGCCGGTGGCTGCGCCCTTGATCTTGTCCACGGTGTCCATGCCCTGGATCACCTTGCCGAATACGGCGTAACCGTGTCCGTCGGGGTTCGGTGCATTCAGCATGGCGTTGTTCACCACGTTGATGAAGAACTGGGCAGTGGCCGAATTCGGGTTGGCTGTGCGGGCCATGGCAATCGTTCCGCGGTCGTTCTTCAGGCCGTTCTGGGCTTCCAGGACAATGGGCGCGCGGGTGGCCTTTTGCTGGAGATCGCTGTTGAATCCGCCGCCCTGGATCATGAAGCCATCCATGACCCGATGGAAGATGGTGCCGTCGTAGTGCTTGTCGCGCACGTACTGCAAGAAGTTCTCGACCGTCTTGGGGGCTTTGTCGGGGTAAAGCTCCAGCACGATGTCGCCCATCGAGGTGGTCAGCCGGACCTTGGGGGCCGATGATTGCGCCAGCGCGCCGCCGGGCAGCAGGGCCGCGGAAGCGATCAGCGCGGCCAGAAGCGCACCGAACCGGCGGCGCAGCGCACTGGCCGGGGATGTGTGGTTCATCAGGGAGTTCCTTCAAAAAAAATCTTCCACTGGGCGCTTTCGCGCATCCAGTACTGCCGCTTGGTCACGCCGCGGGTTTGGCCGTTGGCCACCTCGCCGAACGTCACCACCATGGTGTCCTGCGTATCGCGCCACTGGAGCACGGACAGGTCTTTGAGCGCCACGCCACGCTGGGCGGCGGCCGAGCGCACTTCGTTTTCCACCCTGGGCCACCACTGGGCCAGGTCGCGCCCCTGGTTCTGGAAGCGGCTGGAGTAGAAGGACTTGAGTTGGTCGAGGTCGCCCTGACCCTTGGCGGTGCGCCAGGCTTCGAGCGAGGCTTCGAACTGCTGGCGCGTGGCATCCAGCTCTTCGGGTTGAACCCACTGCAGCTCGGGCGCGATCACCACCGGCGTGGTGCGGATCTGTACCGTGCGCAGCAGGCGTTCCAGATCGGGGTTGGACAGCACCACACAGCCGTCGGATGCCAGGGGCGCGCGCACAAACTGCTCGCGCGGCGTGCCGTGGAGCCAGATGCCGCTGCCGGTCTTCCCGCGCTGAACGTCCAGCGGGTTGGGGTAGTTGATGGGCAGTGCTCCGACGCCGTAGAGGTCGGGCAGGCTGTCGGGGTTGAGGTTGCTGGTGATGTAGTAGACGCCCAGCGGGGTGCGCTTGTCGCCTTCGAGTTGTTTTTCGATGCCCTGGAGGCCGACCGATATGTAGAAGTCGGCGATCAGCTTGAGGCGGGGCGCGCTGGCGAGCACACCGTTCGCGGGCTGGGGTGTCTGGTTCTCAAACAGGTACAGGCGCGAGCGCGCGGCATCCACCGCAATGGCGTGCCTGCTCTGGGAGGCCAGGCTCAGGAACTGGGTCGGGATGCTGCCTTCGGGCGGGCGCTCGGTGAGAGCGCGAAGACGACGGCGCGATTCATCGCGCAGGACGCTCAGCTGCTCCATGGCCGCCTGTGCCTTGGTGTCGGGCACATCACCCAGCTGACTCACCGGCCGCATCTGCAGACTCAGCAGATCGCCATGGACCAGATGGGCCAGGTGGAAGTTGGGATGGTCGCCCACCAGCCGGTCGGCCTTGGCCAGTGCTTCGCGGTGTTGACCCTGGCTGATGAGCCGGTAGATCTCGATCAGGCGGGCCTCGGCCTGCCCCAGCTTGGACGATACCTCTTGCAAGACCTCGCCCGACAGGGGACGGGACAGCAGCCCGGAGGCGGGCGTGCCGCTGGTGAGTTCGTCGGCAGCGCTTTGAACCCTGGCCAGGGCGGAGTCGATCAGCGAAGGTCGACCGGCCGGGCTGGATGGGGTCGGGGTGGCCGAAGCCGATGCCGCCAGGACCACCGGCTCCTGCATGGAGCCGCCGAGGTGGCTGCGCTGCCAACCGGAGGACACCCAGAACACGGCTCCTGTCGCCAGAAGCAGCCCGACCAGCGCCACCACCACGCGCCTCCAGCCGCCAGAACCGGTCCCGGGGAAAGCGGCGGGGAGGCTGGCGTGGCCGCGCTGAGAAGTCCGCCAACCAGCCATCAGGAGCCCGTGAATTCGCGCACGATCAGCCAGCGGTTGCCGCTCTTGATCATGTCGAGTGTCTTGCGGCTGGTCACGTTCAGGTTGTCTGAACTGTAGGCTTGGCGGAATTTCGCCGTGGCACGGTCACCGTTGACCGTGATGTTGATGTCGCTCAGGTCCACGCCGATGCGGTTGCGCGGCAGGATGCGGGCCTTGCGGTCGGCTTCCCACTCGCCGCGCGACTGGCCACCCGGCGGCGTGAAGCTCGGTGCGTAGGCACCCAGGTAACCCTGCATGTTCTTGCTCGACCAGGCCTTGGCCCAGGTCTGCAAGGCAGATTCCACATCGTCTTGCACCGCGCCCGATGCGGCGGCGGGCTGTGCGGGGGCGGTCACCGCTGCCGTTGCGGTGGCAGGCCGGGTGGTGGCTGCCGGCGCGGTGGCTGCGGCCACCGTGGAGGGGCGGACGCCCCTGCCGTCGGCGGCGAACAAGTTGCGGATCAGGCTGAGCTTGGGAGCGACCGCGGCATTGCCCGCATCCAGTTGCAAGGCCTTGCTGTAGGCCTGGCTGGCGAGCTTGGCGTACACGTCGCCCAGATTCTCGTGGGCCGTGGCATAGCTGGGGTTGGTCCGTATCGCCATCTCCAGCGCGGCGCGGGCCTTGTCGAACTGGCTCTGTCCCGCGTAGAGCACGGCGAGGTTGTTGTAGGGCTCGGGCAACTCAGGGTAGTCTTCGGTGAGTTTGGAGAAAGTGGCAATGGCATCGGCCGGCTTGCCGCTCTCGGTCTGGATCACGCCTTTGAGGAACCGCATTTGCGGGTCGCGGGGCTTGGTGGCCAGGAACTGGTCCACCTTGGTCAGGGCTTCGCTCATCTGACCGGCGCGCATCAGGCGGTTGACCTCGGCGTAGTCCTCGGTCTGTGCCATGGCCAATGGAGCGCTCAAGGCAGCAGACACTGCCAAGGACAAGGCCAGCAGACGCAGGGGAGCGGGCAGAAAGGAGGCGTTTTTCGCAGATGGGAACATGAGACCTCGGATGGCAAATGCGGCACAGCGAAGACGGCAATTCGGCTTGCAGAACTCCACCACAAAACCCGCCGGCGCACAGGCGCGCTGCACCGGGCTGGCTATACTGGCGCATTGTATCTGAGGGTGTAAGTCCAACGGCTGCCTTTCCCGACGGGTGTGCTCTGCGCCGGTTGGTCGAGAGTGCGGCCGATTTCATTTCACCGACAGACGTTTTCACCACGTCCTTCCCACATCCATTCCCGACCGGCCCGCACGAGCGGTTCGTCAGGTCCGATGTGGTCTGATTTTCATGACGCTCAGCATCTTCAACACCCTGACCCGCCGTGCGGAGCCGTTCGAGCCGATCGAGCCGGGACATGTGCGCATGTACGTGTGCGGCATGACGATTTACGATCTGTGCCACATCGGTCACGCCAGGATGATGATGGCCTTTGATGTGGTGCAGCGCTGGCTCAAGGTCAGCGGCTACCGCGTCACTTACGTGCGCAACATCACCGACATCGATGACAAGATCATCAAGCGGGCGGTGGAACGGGGCATCACCCTGCGGGCTCTCACCGATGAGATGACGGCTGCGATGCACCAGGACATTGCGCTGCTCGGGATCGAGCCGCCGACCATCGAGCCGCGTGCCACCGAGTACGTGCCCCAGATGCTGTCGCTCATCGAACGGCTGCAGGCCAAGGGACTGGCTTACCAGGCGGACAACGGCGATGTGAACTACGCGGTGCGCAAGTTCAAAGGCTATGGCAAGTTGTCGGGCAAGTCGCTGGACGACCTTCGCGCCGGTGAGCGCGTGGCCGTGGCCGGTGACAAGAACGATCCGTTGGATTTCGTGCTGTGGAAATCCGCCAAGCCCGACGAACCGGCCGAGGCCCGCTGGGAAAGCCCGTTTGGCCCCGGTCGCCCGGGCTGGCACATCGAGTGTTCGGCGATGTGCTGCGCCACTTTGGGCGAGACGTTTGATATCCATGGTGGCGGCGCCGACCTGCAGTTCCCGCACCACGAGAACGAGATCGCCCAGTCCGAAGGCGCGACCGGCAAGCCGCTTGCCCGGTTCTGGGTGCACAACGGCTTTGTCCGGGTCGACAACGAGAAGATGTCCAAGAGCCTGGGCAACTTTTTCACCATCCGCGAAGTGCTTGCGAAGTACGACCCGGAGACGGTGCGTTTCTTCATCCTTCGTGCCCATTACCGCAGCCCGCTGAACTACAGCGACGTGCACCTGGACGATGCACGCGCCTCGCTCAAGCGCCTGTACACCGCACTTTCTCTCGTGTCGGTGGCTCCCGCAACCGAGATCGACTGGAACCAGCCGTTTGCCCAACGCTTCAAGCAGGCGATGGACGATGACTTTGGAACCCCAGAGGCGGTGGCCGTGCTGTTTGATCTGGCCAGCGAAATCAACCGCAGTCAGGAAGCCGACCTGGCGGGGCTGCTGCGCGCGCTCGGCGGCACACTGGGTCTGCTGCAAGCCGATCCGGCCGCTTTTCTGCAGGGCGGCGGATTCACGGCAGGCGGGCTGAACGAAACGGCCATTCAGGGCCAGATCAACGAGCGAGCCGCGGCAAAGGCGGCCAAAAACTACACCGAGGCCGACCGCATCCGGCAGGCGCTGCTGGCTCAGGGCGTGGTGCTCAAAGACGGTCCGCTGGGCACCACCTGGGAGCGCAGCTGATGGCCTCGTCCGTGCAGCCCGAGGTAGGGACCGATGCGCCGCTCTACTGGCAGGAAGCCTGTCGCCATCTGATGAAGCGCGACCGGGTGATGAAAAAGCTCATCCCCCAGCACGCGGGCGTGAGTCTTCAATCGCGCGGTGATGCGTTCGTCACCCTGGCCCGCAGCATCGTCGGGCAGCAGATTTCGGTCAAGGCGGCGCAGTCGGTCTGGGACCGGTTTGCGCTGCTGCCGAAGAAGATGGTGCCGGCCCAGGTGCTCAAGCTCAAGGTGGACGACATGCGCGCGGCCGGTCTGTCGGCCCGCAAGGTCGAATACCTCGTCGATCTGGCCCTCCACTTTGCCAACGACCAGGTCCATGTGAAGGCCTGGGCCGAGATGGACGATGAGGCCATCATCACCGAGCTGGTGGCGATCCGCGGCATCGGGCGCTGGACCGCCGAAATGTTCCTGATCTTCCATCTGATGCGGCCGAACGTGCTGCCGCTGGACGACATCGGTCTGCAAAACGGCATCAGCCGGGCCTACTTTTCGGGCGAGCCGGTGAGCCGCAGCGAAATTCGGGAGGTCGCGGCTTCGTGGGAGCCGTTCTGCAGCGTGGCCACTTGGTATATTTGGCGATCGCTGGACCCGCTGCCGGTCAGCTATTGAAGCGTCACCGGACGTCGTTCACACAAGACCAAAGGAGTCCCACCTTGGCCAAGAGAAACTTCCTCGACTTCGAGCAACCGATTGCCGAACTCGAAAGCAAGATCGAAGAACTGCGCTATGTGCAGACCGAATCGGCGGTCGACATCTCCGCCGAAATCGAACAGCTTTCGGGCAAAAGCCTGCAGCTGACCAAGGACATCTACAGCAACCTCACGCCTTGGCAGATCACCAAGATTGCCCGGCATCAGGACCGCCCCTACACGCTGGACTACGTGCGCGAAATCTTCACGCACTTTCAGGAACTGCACGGCGACCGGCACTTCTCCGACGACCTTTCCATCGTCGGTGGTCTGGCGCGCTTCAATGGGCAGCCCTGCATGGTGCTGGGCCATCAGAAAGGCCGCGACACCAAGGAACGTGGCCTGCGCAACTTCGGCATGACCAAACCCGAGGGTTACCGCAAAGCGCTGCGGCTGATGAAGCTGGCTGAAAAGTTCAGGCTGCCGGTGTTCACCTTCGTGGACACCCCGGGCGCTTACCCGGGCATCGATGCCGAAGAGCGCGGCCAGTCCGAGGCCATCGGCCGCAACATCTTTGAGATGGCGCAGCTGGAGGTGCCCATCATCTCCACCATCATCGGTGAGGGCGGTTCGGGTGGCGCGCTGGCCATTTCGGTGGCTGACCAGGTGCTGATGCTGCAGTACTCGGTGTACTCGGTGATCAGTCCCGAGGGCTGTGCCTCCATACTCTGGAAGACCAGCGACCGGGCCAGCGATGCCGCCGACGCACTGGGCATCACCGCCCACCGCCTGAAAGCGCTGGGCCTGGTCGACAAGATCGTGAACGAGCCGGTCGGGGGCGCTCACCGCGATCACGGCCAGATGGCGGCCTTCCTCAAGCGTGCGCTGGGCGACGCCTGGCGCCAGGTGGCCGATCTCAAGGTCAAGGAGCTGCTGGATCGGCGCTATGCGCGCCTCAACAGCTACGGCCGTTTCACCGACACCAAGGCCGACAGCAAGGCGGACAAGCGGTGAGGTGAGCACCGAGGTGAGTGCTCCAGCGCCCGCGCCCAACCCAGGCCGGCTGGCGCTGGACCGCTGGTGCGCTCGCTGGCTGCCCGAGCCCGCAGGCCCTGTGGCCGTGGCCTACAGCGCGGGAGCCGACTCCACCGCTTTGCTGCTCGCGGCCCACGAGCGTTGGCCCGGCCGGGTGATGGCCTTGCATGTGCACCATGGATTGCAGTCAGCGGCCGATGGCTTTGAATCCACCGGCCGCAGCCTGTGTGGTGGGCTTGGCGTGCCATTCACCTCGCTTCGCGTGAAGGCGGCCCATGAAGCGGGACAAAGCCCGGAAGAGGCGGCGCGCGTTCAGCGTTATGTCGCGTTGGCTCGAATGGCCGAGGCCGGGGGGGCTGCCTGCGTTCTCCTGGGGCAGCACGCCGACGACCAGGCCGAAACCCTGCTGCTCGCGCTGAGCCGGGGCGCAGGACTGCCGGGGCTCGCGGCCATGCCCCAGCACTTCGAAAGGCACGGGGTCGCATTCGGCCGCCCGCTGCTGGACCTGCCATCGAAGACGCTGCGCGACTGGCTGGTGGCGCAGGGACATGGTTTTGTGGACGATCCGAGCAACGCCGACCACCGGTACACGCGCAACCGCATCCGCGGGCAGTTGCTGCCGGCCTGGGATCGTTGCTTTCCGGGGTTCCGTCCTATGTTGGCGCGCAGCGCCCGCCATGCGGCGCAGGCCCAGGCGCTGCTGGACGATCTCGCGCGCATCGATCTGGCGAAGACCGGGGCGCCGCCCGACATCAAGGCCCTGCAATCTCTGAGCCGCGAGCGCCAGGCCAACGCGCTGCGTCACTGGCTGCGCAGCGGTGCCGGGGTGGCGGCCAGCGCCGTGCAGCTCGATGAGCTGCTGGATCAGGTGGCCGACTGCACGACGCGCGGACACCGTATCCGCATCAAGGTGGCCAACGGCTTCGTGATCCGCGAGGGTGGGCACCTGGACTACCTGGGTCAGGACACCGCACGGCCGATATAATTTCAAGGCTTTGCACCATGCGTTTGGCACGGTGCAAGGCCCCTTCGCAGCATCGCTGGCTGCGGCGATTTCCATCTTCTCCATCCACCCATTCCCATCCGATGGCTTTGATAGTTCACAAGTACGGCGGCACCTCCATGGGGTCGACCGAGCGCATCCGCAACGTGGCCCGGCGAGTGGCCAAATGGCACCGGGCCGGCCACCAGATGGTGGTGGTCCCCAGCGCCATGAGCGGCGAAACCAACCGCCTGCTGGGCATGGCCAAGGAGTTGCAGCCCGCCACCCAGGGCCAGGCCTATGGCCGCGAACTGGACATGCTGGCCGCCACCGGCGAACAGGCCTCGTCGGCCCTGCTGGCGATTGCGCTGCAGGCCGAGGGCATTGACGCCGTCAGCTACGCCGGCTGGCAGGTACCCATCAAGACCAACAACGCCTACACCAAGGCCCGCATCGAATCGATCGACGACGCCCGCGTGCGCACCGATCTCGACGCTGGCAAGGTGGTGATCGTCACCGGTTTTCAGGGCGTGGACCCGGACGGCCACATCACCACGCTGGGCCGTGGCGGCAGCGACACCTCGGCCGTGGCCGTGGCCGCTGCACTGAATGCCGCCGAATGCCTGATCTACACCGACGTGGACGGCGTCTACACCACCGACCCGCGCGTGGTGCCCGAAGCCAAGCGCCTGGAGCGTGTGAGCTTTGAGGAGATGCTGGAGATGGCCAGCATGGGCTCCAAAGTGCTGCAGATTCGCTCGGTGGAATTTGCCGGCAAGTACAAGGTACCGCTGCGTGTGCTGTCCAGCTTCACGCCTTGGGACATCGACCTGAACGAAGAAGCCGCCTCCGGCACCCTGATCACTTTTGAGGAAGACGAAGATATGGAACGAGCCGTTGTTTCCGGCATTGCCTTCAACCGTGACGAAGCCAAGGTGTCCGTGCTGGGCGTGCCCGACAAGCCGGGCATCGCCTACCAGATCCTGGGCGCCGTGGCGGCCGCCAACGTCGAGGTGGATGTGATCATCCAGAACCTCTCCAAAGACGGCAAGACCGATTTCAGTTTCACCGTGCACCGCAACGACTTCCAGAAGACGCTGGATCTGCTCAAGTCGCAGGTGCTGCCCGCGCTGGGTGCGGCCGACGTGGTGGGCGACAACCGCATCTGCAAGGTGTCCATCGTCGGCATCGGCATGCGCAGCCACGTGGGTGTGGCCAGCCGGATGTTCAAGTGCCTCAGCGACGAGGGCATCAACATCCAGATGATCTCCACGTCCGAGATCAAGACCTCGGTCGTGATCGACGAAAAATACATGGAACTGGCCGTGCGTGCCCTGCACCGCGAGTTCGATCTGGACCAGACCGCCGACACCATCTCGAAGTGATGCTGCGCCGCCCGTCGCCTCGGAAGCGCGGGCGACTTGAGGCATAATCCGAGGCTTTGGAGTGATGACCGAGTGGCCGAAGGTGCTCCCCTGCTAAGGGAGTATGGGGTGTAGAGCCTCATCGAGGGTTCGAATCCCTCTCACTCCGCCAGACAAGACCCCGTTTCAGCGAAAGCCGAAGCGGGGTTTTTCTTTGTATGGGCCGGTGTTCTGACGTTGTTCAGTCTTCGTCAATGGAAGCGCTCCAACGCTGGTTCCACTGGCCGCGCCCCGAGAGTTGCTGCATGTCGCGCCGGTCGCGTTTGGTGGGGCGCCCTTGCACCAGCGCAAGGGCGGGTTCTGGCGCCAAGCGGCGTTGTTCGGCCTGGGCCAGGCGGAGCGCCACCGATTCGGGTGTTTCGTCGTAGAGCAGGGCGGCGGTGCTGGCCGGACCGCGCACGCCGCTGAGGGCGAGCACGACCACGGTGCGCACCAGCGGGCCGCTGCGCAACGCCAGAACGTCGCCGGGTTTCACGTCGCGCGAGGGCTTGCTCACCTGTCCGTTCACCATGACCCGGCCTTTGTCGATGGCTTCGCAGCTCAGACCGCGCGTCTTGTAGAAGCGCGCGGCCCAGAGCCATTTGTCGAGCCGGACCTTGCCGCTTTCGGAGATCGTCATGAGCCTGGAGCTTTCAGCGCGAGTGGAAGGCGCACGGTGGCGTCCAGCCCCAGCACCTGGCCGTGGGCTTCGCGGTTGGGCAGATCGATGCTGCCGCCGAGCGACAGCGCAATGCCGTGGCAGATGGCCAGGCCGAGGCCCGAGCCGCCCGTACCTGGCGCGGCGCTGTGGCGCTGCGGGTCGGTGGCGAACGGCTGGAAAAGCCGCTCGCGCAGCGCTGCAGAGATGCCGGGGCCGCTGTCGCTCACGGTGAGCGCGGCGGTATGACCGTCGCAAACCAGCGTCATCCCGAGTCGCGAGCCCGGAGGCGTGTTCTTGACGGCGTTGTGCAGCAGGTTGCGCACCAGTTCGCGCAGTGCCCATTCGTGCGAGCGCACCGGCGCGGCCTGCACCTCCAGCGAAAAATCGAGCGAACGTTCGGCGATGAGCGGGGAGAGGTCCAGTGCCACGTTGCGCACCGCATCGGCCCAGTCCACCACGGGAGCTTCCTTGTCCTCACGCAGCTGCTCCACCTTCGCCAGCGCGAGCATCTGGTTGGCGAGCTCGGTCGCTCGTTCCACGGTGTGGCCGATCTCTTCCAGCGCCTGTTGCGGTTCCACATCGCCCCGGCGCGCCGACTGCACCTGGGTTTTCAGCACGGCCAGCGGCGTGCGCAGCTGGTGCGACGTGTCGCGCACAAAGCGCTTCTGATGTTCCAGCAACTGCGACAGGCGCTGCATGTGCTGGTTGGTGGCATCGATCAGCGGATGCAGTTCGCGCGGTGCGCCGTCCAGCGGCAGGGGGGACAGGTCGTTCTCGCTGCGAGCGGTGAGGGAGTGGCTGAGGGCGCGCACCGGGCGCGTGGCACGCTGCACCACGAACACCACGACCATCGCGATGAGCAACATCAGGACGGCCTGGCGCCACAGCGTGTCGAAGAGAATTTGCAGCGCCAGCGTCTCGCGCAGATCCAGCGTTTCGGCCACCTGGATGGTGGCCATGCCCTGTCCGGATTCGCCTGCCACGGGCTGCAGCAGCACAGCCATGCGCACCGGAACGCCGCGGTATTGCTCGTCATAGAAATGCACGAGGGCCGCGTAAATCTTCTGATCGGGCAGGCTGGATCGGGTCACAGGCAGGTCCCCGAAACCCGACACGAGTTCACCTTGAAAGCCGTTGACGCGGTAGAACATCCGGCTGCGGTTGTCGGCTTCAAAGGCCTCCAGTGCCGAGTACGGAATCGATGCGCGCACCTGCATGCTTTGCGGGGAGCCTTCCACGGAGAGCTGTTCGCCGAGCGATTTGGCCGTGGCCAGCAGGGTGCGGTCGTAGGCGGTGTCGGCAGCGGTCAGTGCCTGGCGGTACAGCACCACGGTGTTGACCATCATGAAAGCGAACAGTGGCAAAAGAATGCCCAGCAACAGCGTGCGCCGCAGGGATCGGGCAGAAGGGGCGCCCGGGGTCGGCGGTCTCATGTGCTGGCCTTGAGCAGGTACCCCAGGCCGCGCAAGGTCACCAGTTGCGCGCCCGTGTGGGCGATTTTTTTGCGCAGCCGGTAAGCCACCACCTCGATGGCTTCGATCTGGACCTGGTTCTCGCCCGGGAAGACCAGTTCAAACAGGCGCTCCTTGGCGACAGCGTGGCCCGGCTTGCCGAGCAATGCCTGCAGCAGCGACAGCTCGCGCGGCGCCAGTTCCATGGCTTGGCCATTGAAGTAGACCGCGCCGTTGTCCCGGTCGACCTGCATGCCGCACCACACCGGTTGCCGACTCGCTGGGCCCGAGGTCGGGTCGGTGTTGCCCGAGCGTCGCACCAAGGCCCGCACCCGGGCCTCCAGCTCGTCCAGGTCGAACGGTTTGGGCATGTAGTCGTCGGCCCCGGTGTTGAGGCCGAGGATGCGGTCGCCGACGGTTCCGCGCGCGGTGAGGATGATGACCGGCGTGGTGAGTCCCGCAGCACGCGCCTGGCTCAGGATCTCGAGGCCATCCAGCCCGGGCAGGCTCAGATCGAGCAACACCGCGTCGGGCAGGCTGGCTTGCCACAGGGCCAGTGCGCGGGCGCCGTCTTCGCAGGTGAGCACCTGCAGGCCGCGGCGCTCGAACGAGCGTTGCAATGTGGTCCGCATGGCGGGGTTGTCTTCAATCAGGAGCAGTTTCATGCTGCGCGGATTATCAACACGCCTGCGTCGCACGGCGAGTTCGACGTGTGGTCCAGCCTTCCCAAAAGTTCACCAGCAGGGTTTTCCATAGGCATTTGTACAGCGAACTGACAGCTGCGAAGACGAGCATCGCGTTCCGTGAAACGTCGGTGCAGGAGCCACTGGCGTTCACGTGCCCCCGTGGGGTCTTGAGTCTGTCCTGGTGCCAGGCGCGACGGCCATCTTATTGAACCAAACAGAAAGTGACTATGAACAGAAACCTGACGGTATTTGCGATGTTGGGCCTGGTGGGTGGGCTCGCATCGGCCCAATCCTCCGTGACCTTGTACGGCGTTGCTGACGCGGCGGTGGAACGGGTCAAGGGCGCCACTTCGACGGTGCGAATGGCTTCGGGGCAACAGCAGGGCTCGCGCTGGGGTGTGCGGGGCAGCGAAGACCTCGGTGGTGGTCTCAAGGCGGTGTTCCAGTTCGAGGGGGGCCTGAACCTCAACACCGGTGCCTCGGGGCAAGGGGGCCTGGCCTTTGGCCGGCAGGCCTATGTCGGTCTGGCGGGTGGCTTCGGTGCTGTTCGCCTCGGTCGCCAGTATTCGCCCATGGACGACATCGCGGGCGTGGTCGGCACAAAGACCTACGACGTGCTCAGCGTGGTACCCATCATCGGCAATGGCGAATTCAACCGGGTCAACAACGCGATCAACTACCTGTCGCCTTCGGTAGGCAACACCACGTTCCAGCTTCAGTACAGCTTTGGCGCCCAGCGGGGCCGCAGCGATCCGAACCCGGACTTCGGCCGACTCGTCAGCGCCAACGCGCTGCACGCCAGCGGTCCGCTGACCCTCGGTGTGGGGATCATCAAGGTGACCGATGCCGACGGCACAGTCGCGGGCAATCAGGGTAAGAACGCGGTGCTGTTCGTGGGTGCCTACGACTTCGGTGTGTTCAAACTCACCGGCTACTACGACGTCGAGGACAAGGCGGCTGAGAAGCTCAAGGTGTTTGGCCTGGCCGCGGCCTTCAAAGCTGGCGAGAACACCGTGGTCTCTGTCGGCGCGGCCCAGGCCAAGGATGTCAACGGATCGGCCGCCGCAGCCAGCGACGACGCCAAGATCTACACCCTGCAGGCGAGCCACAACTTGTCCAAACGCACGGCTCTTTACGGCCACATCACCGCCGTTTCCAACGGCGCTGCCTCCGCGCTCGGCTTCAACAGCCCCGTCGCCGGATCCAGCTCCAACGGCATTCAGTTCGGCCTGCGTCACCGCTTCTGATCCATGTTGTCCATCTTCCTAGGGTTAACACTAGGGAAGTGGACAGCCAATTGACAGCGCTCGGTCGCAAGATGCCCTCACAGACAACACCCCCTCAGGAGACCTCCCATGCGTCGCGACACCTTCCTCAAATCCCTGGCCGCGCTGGCCGCTGCCGGTGCCCTGCCCAACGCTGCCTGGGCCAGCAACAACATCAAGATGATGATTCCCGCCAACCCCGGCGGCGGCTGGGACGGCACGGCCCGCGCACTGGGCGAAGCCTTGCGCGATGCCAAGGTGGCCGACACCGTGACTTTTGAAAACAAGGGCGGCGCAGCCGGTGCCATTGGTCTGGCCCAGTTCTTCAATGCCAGCAAGGGCGACCCGGATGCCCTCATGATGATGGGCCAGGTGATGCTTGGCGGCATCATCACCGGCAAGCCGCCGGTGTCGATCACGCAGGTCACTCCCATCGCCCGCCTGACCACCGAATACAACGTGTTCGTGCTGCCCGCCAACTCGCCCTTCAACACCATGAAGGACGTGATCGAGGCCTTGAAGAAAGACCCCGGCAGCGTCAAGTGGGGCGGCGGTTCGCGCGGATCCACCGAGCACATCGCCGCGTCACAGATCGCACAGTCCGTGGGCGTGCCCGCCGCGAAAATCAACTACGTGCCCTTCCGGGGCGGTGGCGAGGCGGTGGCCGCCATCCTGGGTGGCAATGTCACCGTGGGCGGCAGTGGCTACAGCGAATTCCAGCAATACATCGAGAGCGGCAAGATGAAGGCGCTCGCCATCACCTCGGGCCAGCGCGTCAAGGGCATCGACAAGATCCCCACGCTCAAGGAGCAGGGCATCAACGTGGAGATCGGCAACTGGCGCGGCGTGTTCGGCGCGGCCGGCATCACCCCGGCCCAGCGCGAGGCGCTGACGCAACGGGTGGTGAAGGCCACGCAGAGCAAGGCCTGGCAGGATGCGCTGGTCAAGAACAACTGGATGCCGGCCCTGCTGACGGGCAAGGCGTTCGACGAGTTCGTGGACAAGGACTTCTCCAGCCTGCGCGCCACCATGGTCCGCGCCGGCATGGTCTGACCACCGGTCCGCCCACCGTGTGATGCAGCGGCTGCGGCGTTCGCGTCGCGGCCGTTCCTTTTTTCGTCGTCGTTTTTCAGGCAGGAGCGTTCCATGCAAGCCCCCACACCACCAGCCCCAGAGTCACGCCCCGATCACCGCACCGGCCAGCTGGTCCTGGGCATTGCCGCCGTGCTGCTGGCCGCCGGTCTGGCCTATGGCGCCGCCAACATTCCCGCGGACGCGGGCTACGCGGGCGTGGGCCCGAACTTCCTGCCCTGGGTGGTCGCAGCCGCCATGGGGCTTTGCGGTGTCTTGCTGATCTGGGAGGTGCGCACCGGCGGCTTTCGCAACATGCCCGAACCCTCCGGCGCGGCGCGTGGCGACTGGCACGCGATGGCCTGGGTGTCGGCCGGCATCCTGAGCAACGCGGCGCTGATCACCACCATCGGTTTTGTGCTCAGCTGCGCGCTGTGCTTCACGCTGGCGGTTCGAGGTCTGCGCATCAGTGAAGGCAAGGCCGCTGGCGATGCGATGAAGACCGTCAAGGATGTGGTGATCGGCATGCTGATCGCGGCACCCACCTTCTGGCTGTTCACCAAGTTCCTGGGCGTGAACCTGCCGGGTTTGACCGGCACAGGCTGGATATGAATTCGCTTCCAGACCTGAAAGGAATTCACCATGCTTGAAACCTGGAACAACCTGCTCGGCGGCTTTGCGACCGCGGGCACCCCGATCAATCTGCTGTGGGCGCTCGCTGGCTGCGCGCTGGGCACCGCCATCGGTGTGCTGCCTGGCCTGGGTCCTGCGGTCACGGTGGCCATGCTGCTGCCCATCACCTCCCAGGTCGAACCCACGGCTTCGATGATCTTTTTCGCCGGCATCTACTACGGTGCTATGTACGGCGGTTCGACCACCTCCATCCTGCTCAACACCCCGGGTGAAACCGGCACCATGGTGACCGCGCTCGAAGGCTTCAAGATGGCCAAGAGCGGTCGCGCTGGCGCGGCCCTGGCCACGGCGGCCATCGGCTCCTTTGTGGCGGGTTCCATCGCCACCGTGCTGGTGACTTTGTTCGCCCCCATCCTGGCCGAGTTTGCCGTCCAGCTCGGGCCGCCCGAGTATTTCTGCCTGATGCTGCTGGCCTTCACCACCGTGAGCGCGGTGCTTGGGCAGAGCACGTTGCGCGGCATCACGGCCCTGTTTTTTGGCCTGGCGCTGGGCCTGGTCGGCATGGACCAGATCACCGGCCAGGTGCGCTACACCGGCGGCGTGATCGAGTTTCTGGACGGCGTCGAGGTGGTGCTGGTGGCCGTGGGTCTGTTTGCCGTGACCGAAGCGCTCTACAACGCCTTGTACGAAGGCAGGAGCGAAACCAGCCTGAACAAGTTGAACAAGGTGCACATGACACGCCGGGAATGGAAGCGGTCCTGGCCCGCGTGGCTGCGCGGCACCTTCATCGGGTTTCCTTTCGGCACCATTCCCGCGGGTGGCTCCGAGATCCCGACCTTTCTCAGCTACGCCACCGAACGCAAGCTGGCCGACCCCGAGAACAAGGCAGAGTTCGGCACCACCGGCGCCATTGAAGGCGTGGCCGGTCCCGAAGCGGCCAACAACGCCGCGGTGACCGCCACCCTGGTGCCGCTGCTGACGCTGGGCATTCCCACCTCGGTCACCGCGGCCATCCTGCTGAGCGCGCTGCAGAACTACGGCATCAACGCCGGTCCGCAACTGTTCCAGACCTCGTCCACCCTGGTCTGGGCGCTGATCGCGTCGCTCTACATCGGCAACGTGATGCTGCTGGTGCTCAACCTGCCGCTGGTCGGGCTGTGGGTCAAGCTGCTCAAGATCCCGAAGGCGCCGCTGTACGCCGGCATTCTGATTTTTGCCACCGTCGGCGTGTACGGCATGCGCCAAAGCTCGTTCGATCTGTTCCTCATGTTCGGACTCGCGCTGGTGGGTGTGGTGCTGCGGCGTTTTGACTTCCCGACCGCACCGGTGATCGTGGGCCTCATCCTGGGGCCACTGGCCGAGGCCCAGTTCCGCAACGCCATGTCGATCGGCGAGGGCAGCGCGGCGGTCTTTTTCCAGCGTCCCATGTCGGCCACCCTGCTGGCCGTGGTGGTGCTGGTGCTGGTCACGCCGCGCCTGCTGGCCTGGCACCGGAGGTCGTGATTGCCTGACGCGGTGAGAATCACCGGATGACCCAACAGACGGTGATTTTCGATCTGGGCGGCGTGCTGCTGCACTGGCAGCCGCTGACCCTGCTGCGGCAACTGCTGCCGCATCGCGCCCCCGACCATGAGCGCGCCCAGGCGCTGGCCCGCCAGCTGTTCCAGGGCTTCGACCCGGGCAGCGACTGGGCCCTGTTCGATCTCGGGCAGATTGAGCCCGATGCGCTGGCCCGGCGCATCGCGCAGCGCACCGGCCTGCCGGTGGCCGAGGTGCAGGCGGTCATCGATGCCATCCCGCCGCACCTGGCCACGCTCGAAGGCTCCGAGGCGCTGTTGCACGAGCTGCGTAACCAGGGCCACCGCCTGTGCTTTCTCTCCAACATGCCCGCCCCGTACGCCGAGCGGCTGCTGCGCGAAAAGCCGTTCTTCAGCGCATTCGAAGACGGCATCTTCTCGGCCCATGTGCAGCAGATCAAGCCCGACGCGGCCATCTACGCGCTGGCCGTGGAGCGCTTCGCCCTGGGCCAGGACGGTGTCTGGTTTGTGGACGACGTGCAGCGCAACCTCGATGCGGCAAAGGCCTTCGGCTGGCGTGGCTTGTGCTTTGAGTCGGCCGGGCAGGTCAGGGCGCAACTGGTGGAGGCCAGCCTTTTGCAGGGCTGACAGAGCGGACAGCCGCGGCCGCAACGCGAAGAAGCATCTGAATTCAGGATGCGTTCGAACCGGCTTTGCCGGGCCGCTCGCATCGCCCCCTTGAGGTGGTAGCGCCCAGCGCTGCGAGGATGGGCCCTATCATGCCCCCATGAGCCCCGACACCCGACTGCCGCGCGACGCCCAGAGCATCCTGGAGCTGGCCGCGCGTTCCATGTTCGATCTGTTCGCCAACGCCAGCGAAGGCATGCTGCTGGTGGACCGCAAAGGCCGCGTGGTCTGGATCAACGACCAGTACCGCCGTTTCCTGCCCGCGCTGGGCTACGAGCGCGAGGAAGACTTTGTCGGTCACCCCGTCTCCAGCGTGGTGCAGAACACGCAGATGCACCAGGTGCTGGAGACCGGGAAACCGATCCTCATCGACCTGCTGACCAACAAGGCCGGCACCTTTGTGGTCAGCCGCATCCCGCTGCGCGACGACGCGGGTGCGGTGATCGGGGTGCTGGGTATCGTGCTGTTCGATCACCCCGAGACCACGCTGCAGCCCTTCATTGCCAAGTTTGCGCGGCTGGAGCAGGACCTGAACGAGGCCCGCCGCGAGCTGGCCAGCCAGCGCCGCGCCAAGTACACCTTCGCCAGCTTCGTGGGCACCAGCCCGGCCGCGCTGGAGGTCAAGCGCCAGGCGCGTCGCGCCGCGCAGTCGGCCAGCCCGGTGCTGCTGCTGGGCGAGACCGGCACCGGCAAGGAACTGCTGGCGCACGCTATCCACGCCGCCTCGCCGCGCGCGGGCCGGTCGTTTGTGGGCGTGAACATGGCGGCGGTGCCCGAGGCGCTGCTGGAGGCCGAGTTCTTCGGTGTCGCGCCCGGTGCCTACACCGGGGCCGACAAGAAAGGCCGCGACGGCAAGTTCAAGCTGGCCGACGGCGGCACGCTGTTCCTGGACGAACTGGGCGACATGCCCATGGCCGTCCAGGTCAAGCTGCTGCGCGCGCTGCAGGACGGCGAGATCGAGCCCCTGGGCTCCAACCAGCTGATCCGCTGCGACGTGCGGGTGGTCGCGGCCACCTCACGCGACCTGGTGCAGCTGGTGCGCGATGGCCTGTTCCGCGAAGACCTGTACTACCGGCTGAACGTGCTGCCGATCCGCGTGCCGCCGCTGCGCGAACGGCGCGACGACCTGCCGCTGCTGTTCGAAGCCCTGTGCGAAGACATCGCCGCGCGCGGTGGAAGCGCCCAGCACGAACTGGACGCCGGTGCCCTGGCCTTGCTGGCCGCGCAGCCTTGGCGCGGCAACATCCGCGAACTGCGCAACGTGCTGGAGCAGCTCGCCTTGCGCAGCGACACGCCGCAGATCCACGCCGCGCAGGTGGAGCAGGTGCTGCGCGAGTCGGGACTGGACCGCATCGAACCGGCCATGTTGACCGCAGCGCTCAGCCGTGACGTGCCGGCGGTGCCCATCGATGAGCGTTCCCTGCCCGAGCAGATCGCCGAGTTGGAGCGCCGCGCCATCGCCGCCGCGCTGGTGCGCACCGGTGGCAACCGAGCGGCAGCGGCCCGTCTGCTGGGCATTTCACGCGCCAGCCTGTACGACAAGCTGGGAGAAATGTCTGAAATTCAGACGAGCGTCTGAATTTCAGACGGTTTTAGGGTGGGATAAGTGTCTGAAATTTGGACGCTTCATCGGATGAGACGCGCAAGTCCTTGATTCACAAGGCTGCTCTCGCTTGGCACGCTCCCTGCAGAGACGGTGACGAAGGCGCCGCCCCGGTGACCCGACCACAACAGGAGACAAGACATGTTCCAGACCACGCGCCGCGTTGCGGTGATGGCCCTTGCCTGCACCGCAACGCTCGGTTTCGCCCAGTCGAACAAGGGCGAGATCCGCATCGCCCACATCCACAGCAAGACCGGTCCGCTGGAGGCGTACGCCAAGCAGACGCACACCGGCCTGATGATGGGTCTGGCCTACGCCACCGGCGGCACCATGATGGTGGCGGGCAAGAAGATCGTCGTGATCGAAAAGGACGACCAGGGCAAGCCCGATGTGGGCAAGAGCCTGCTGGCCGCCGCCTACGCCGACGACAAGGTCGATCTGGCCATTGGCCCGACCGCCTCGCCCGTGGCCCTGGCCATGCTGCCGGTGGCCGAGGAATACAAAAAGATCCTGCTGGTCGAGCCCGCCGTGGCCGACTCGATCACCGGTGACAAGTGGAACAAGTACATTTTCCGCACCGGGCGCAACAGCAGCCAGGACGCCGCCGCCAACGCGGTGGCGCTGGACCAGCCGGGCAACGTGGTGGCCATGCTGGCCAACGACAACGCCTTCGGCCGCGACGGCGTGAAGGCTGCCAAGGACTTCATGAAGAAGGCCAAGATCGTTCACGAAGAATACCTGCCCGTGGGCACGACCGACTTCACCGCCGGCCTGCTGCGCATCGTCGACAAACTCAAGGACCAGCCCGGCACCAAGTACATCTCTGTGGGCTGGTCGGGCGCGCCGACGCCGTTTGCCAAGATCGCCGAACTGGATCTGGAAAAGCGCTACGGCATCAAGCTGGCCACCGGCGGCAACATCCTGCCCGCGATGGTGGCCTACAAAAACTTCCCCGGCATGGAGGGCGCGCTGTACTACTACTTCGGCATCCCGAAGAACCCGATCAACGATGCCATGGTGGCCGAGCACTACCGGCAGTTCAAGACGCCACCGGACTTCTTCACCGCGGGTGGTTTCTCGGCTGCGATGGCGGTGGTTACCGCGCTGAAGAAAACCAGCGGTGACACCAACACCGAAAAGCTCATCAGCACCATGGAGGGCATGAGCTTCGACACGCCGAAGGGCAAGATGACCTTCCGCAAGGAAGACCACCAGGCCATGCAGAGCATGTACCACTTCAAGATCAAGGTGGACCCGGCGTTTGCGTGGGGCGTGCCTGAGCTGGTGCGCGAGATCAAGCCTGAGGACTTGAACATTCCCATTCGCAACAAGAAGTGATGGGGTAGCCCCCCTGCGCCGCTTCGCGGCTTCCCCCCAGGGGGACAACGCCTGCGGCCCGGCAAAGCCGGTTCCGCGGCGTTTCTGGTGTGTCGCCGCTGGCGGCGACTGCTCGCGCAGATGCGCTGCGCTTCTGTTTTGTAGCGCTCGGAGATTCCATGCTCGAAACCTCTGATCTCACGGTCCGCTTCGGTGGGCACGTGGCGGTGAATGCTGTGTCCTGCGCGTTCGCGCCGGGCACGCTCACCGCCATCGTCGGCCCGAACGGTGCCGGCAAGACGACCTATTTCAATCTCATTTCGGGGCAGATCAAGCCCAGCGCTGGCAGCGTGCGCCTGGAGGGGCAAGACATCTCGTCGCTGGGCGCACCAGCGCGCGCGCAGGCGGGGCTTGGACGTGCGTTCCAGCTCACCAATCTGTTTCCCAACCTGACCGTGCGCGAGAACGTGCGGCTGGCGGTGCAGGCCAAGGCCAGGGCCGGGCTGAACCTTTGGCGCATCTGGAGCGACCGGCGCGACCTGCTGGAGCGTGCCGAGGAAGTGCTGGAAACGGTTGCTCTGACCGACAAGTGCGATGCATTGGCCAGCAGTCTGCCGCACGGCGACCAGCGCAAGCTGGAAGTGGCCATCCTCATGGCGCTCGACCCGCTGGTGTTCATGTTCGACGAACCCACGGCCGGCATGAGCGTGGACGAGGTGCCGGTGGTGCTGAACCTGATCCGCCAATTGAAGAACGACAAGACCAAGACCATCCTGCTGGTCGAACACAAGATGGACGTGGTGCGCGAGCTGTCCGACCGCATCATCGTGCTGCACAACGGTGAGCTGGTGGCCGACGGCGACCCGGCCGAAGTGATTGCCTCACCGGTGGTGCAGCAGGCTTACCTTGGCATCAACCCCACGGAAGAGGAGCCGGCATGAAAAACCTGCTGACCCTGAAAGGGGTTCATACGCACATCGGCGCGTACCACATCCTGCACGGCGTGGACCTTGTGGTGCCGGCCAACCAGATGACCATGCTGCTCGGCCGCAACGGCGCCGGCAAGACCACCACCTTGCGCACCATCATGGGCCTGTGGCACGCCAGCCAGGGCACGGTCACTCTCGATGGCGTGGACATCACTCAGCAGCCCACGCCCGACACCGCACAGAGTGGCGTGGCCTATGTGCCCGAGAGCATGGGGATTTTCTCGGACCTCTCGGTGCGCGAGAACATGCTGCTGGCCGCGCGCGGTGCGCGCACGCTGGACGACATCGACACCACGCGGCTGGAATGGATCTTCGGCCTGTTCCCGGCCATCAAGAAGTTCTGGCTGCACCCTGCCGGCAAGTTGAGCGGTGGCCAGAAGCAGATGCTCGCGGTCTCGCGGGCCATCGTCGAGCCGCGCAAGCTGCTGCTGATCGACGAGCCCAGCAAGGGCCTGGCGCCCGCCATCATCCAGAACATGATCGCGGCCTTTCGCGAGCTCAAGGCCGCCCAGACCACCATCCTGCTGGTCGAGCAGAACTTCAACTTCGCACGCCAGCTGGGTGACTCCGTGGCCGTGATGGACGACGGGCGTGTGGTGCACAGCGGCTCGATGGCCGAACTGGCGGCCGACGAAGCCATGCAGTCGAGATTGCTCGGACTGTCTCTCGGAGCACACCAATGACACCCCACGCTCATCACTTCGTGTATTCGCTGCCCCTCCAGGAGGGGCGTGCCTCCCTTGGGGCGGCCCGGCGGGAGGCATCATGACACTTCTCAAAGCCGACTTCGACTGGAAGCCGATTGCCCTCGTGCCTGTGTTGGCGCTGATCGCGTTGCCCGCCGTGGGCAGCCCGTCCACCTGGGTCACGCTCACCGTGGCCGGGCTGGCCATGGGCATGATCATCTTCATCATCGCCTCGGGCCTCACGCTGGTGTTCGGCCTCATGGACGTGCTCAACTTCGGCCACGGCGTGTTCATTGCGCTGGGCGCCTTCGTGGCCACCACCGTGCTGGCCAGCATGACCAGCTACACCACAGCAGACAGCCTCTGGCTCAACCTCATGGCCTTGCTGCCGGCCATGCTGGTGGCCATGGCGGTGGCGGGTGCGCTGGGCTGGGTGTTCGAGCGCCTGATCATCCGCCCGGTGTACGGCATGCACCTCAAGCAGATCCTCATCACCATGGGCGGCATGATCATCGGCGAAGAGATGATCAAGGTCATCTGGGGCCCGGGGCAGATCGCGCTGCCGCTGCCCGAGAGCCTGCGCGGCTCCTTCATCTTCGGCGATGCCGCGGTGGAGAAGTACCGGCTGCTCGCGGTGCTGGTCGGTGTGGCCGTGTTCGCCGCCATGGTGTGGACGCTCAACCGCACCAAGGTCGGCCTGCTGGTGCGCGCGGGCGTGCAGGACCGCGAGATGGTCGAGTCGCTCGGCTACCGCATCCGCCAGCTCTTCATCGGCGTCTTCGTGGTGGGCAGTGCGCTGGCCGGGCTGGGCGGAGTCATGTGGGGCCTGTACCAGCAGACCGTGTTGCCGCAGATGGGCGCGCAGGTCAATGTGCTGATCTTCATCGTCATCATCATTGGCGGCCTGGGCTCCACTACCGGCGCTCTCATAGGCGCGCTGCTGGTCGGCCTGATGGCCAACTACACCGGCTTCCTGGCGCCCAAGGTCGCGCTGTTTTCCAACATCGCGCTGATGGTGGCCATCCTGCTGTGGCGGCCGCAAGGTGTCTACCCGGTCACGAACCGCTAAGGAGCTGAACATGTTGTCCCGACTCCTGTCCAACGACCTGCCGCGCAGCCGCTGGCTCACCGCCTTGCTGATCGTGCTGTTCCTCGGTCTCGCGTTCGCACCCTTCCTGTTCCCCGGCGTGAAAGCGCTCAACGTGGCGGCCAAGGTGTTGATCTTCGTGGCGCTGGTGGCCAGCTTCGACCTGCTGCTGGGCTACACCGGCATCGTGAGTTTTGCGCACACCATGTTCTTCGGCATCGGCGCCTATGGCGTGGCGATATCGCTCAACTCGGTGGAGCAGGCGAGCTGGGGTGCGCTGGCGCTGGGCGTGTTTTGCGCGCTGCTCATCTCGCTCCTGCTGTCGCTGCTGATCGGCCTGTTCTCGCTGCGGGTCAAGGCGATCTTCTTCGCCATGATCACGCTGGCCGTGGCCTCGGCCTTTCTCACGCTGGCCTCACAACTGTCGGACTTCACCGGCGGCGAAGACGGCCTGAGTTTCCGCGTGCCCGAACTGCTGTCCCCCGGCTTCATGCTGCGCGAGGAGCCGCTGACGACGCCCTTTGGCGAGGTGGACCTCAATGGCCGCCTGATCACCTACTACCTGATCTTCGTGGCGGTGACCGCGATCTTCCTCACCATCCTGCGCATCGTGAACTCGCCGTTCGGGCGCGTGCTGCAGGCCATTCGCGAAAACGACTTTCGTGCCGAGGCGCTGGGTTACCGCACGGTGGTCTACCGCACCTTGTCCAACGTCCTTTCGGCCTCGTTCGCCACGCTCGCCGGCTGCCTGCTCGCCATCTGGCTCCGCTACCAGGGGCCCGACACCTCGCTATCGTTCGAGATCATGCTGGACATCCTGCTCATCGTGGTGATTGGCGGCATGGGCACGCTGTACGGTGCGCTCATCGGCAGTGTCATCTTTGTGCTGGCGCAGAGTTACCTGCAGGATCTGCTGCGCCTGGCTGGACAGGCCACCGAAGGGATTCCCCTGCTGCCCGCGCTGCTCACACCCGACCGCTGGCTGCTCTGGCTGGGCTTGCTCTTTGTGCTCTCTGTGTACTACTTTCCGTCCGGCGTCGTGGGCAAGCTGCGGGAGCGCGCCGTGCTGGCCCGCCTCCGGAGGCTCTCATGAGCGCTGTTACACCGCATTCCCGCTACCTGCGCTGCGAAGGTCGCGAGATCCACTTCATGGACTGGTTGCCGGCAACGGGCACTTCCGGCAACTTGCCCGTGATCGCATGGCACGGCCTGGCCCGCACCGGGCGCGACATGGATGCGCTGGCGGCGCATCTGGCGGGGCTGGGTCATCGGGTGATATGCCCGGACACCATCGGTCGGGGTTTGAGCGAATGGAGCCCGGTACCTGAAGCCGAGTACTGCCTGGCGTTTTACGCCCGCACGGCCACCGCGCTGGCCGACCAGCTGGGCCTGGACCGCTTTCACTGGGTGGGCACCTCCATGGGCGGGGCCGTTGGCATGGTGTGCGCAGCGGGTGCCTTGCAGGAGCGGATAGAGCGCCTGGTGCTCAACGACATCGGCCCGCAACTCGCCTGCGCAGCGGTGGAGCGCATCCGCAGTTACGCCGGCAGCCCGCCCAGCTTTGCGAAGGTGAGCGAGCTCGAAGCCTACTTTCGAACCGTCTACAAGCCTTACGGGTATTTGAGTGACGCGCAGTGGACGCTGCTGACCGAAAGCTCCACCCGCCGCCTGCCCAATGGCCGTGTGACGCCCCACTACGACCCGGCCATGGTGATGCAGTTCAGCCACCACCCCGCCGACTACGACCTGTGGGAGTGCTACGACCGCATCACAGCACCGGTGCTGTGCCTGCGCGGCGCCGAGTCGGATTTGCTGCTCGCCGACACGGCCGAAGCCATGGGCGGGCGAGGGCCGCGGGCTCAGGTGGTCAACATCGCCGGCTGCGGCCATGCGCCAGCGCTCAATGTGCCCGAACAGCTGGAGCTGGTTCAGCGCTTTCTGGCAGGGCGGTGAAGGGCCCTAGATCAGCGGACGCAGACCTCGCGCCGCCTCCTGCAGCACCGGCAGCAGGCGCTTGACTGCGTCGTCGCGGTGTTCTTGGTTGATTGGCATGGTCACGCTGATGGCTCCGTGCACCGCGTTGTTGCGGTCCAGCAGCGGCACCGCGATGCCGCGGAAATTCAGCTCCATTTGCTGTTCCGACAGTGCCCAGCCCTGCCGTCGGACCTGAGTCAGTTCCGCACGCAGTTCGTTCGGGCTGGAGATGGTGTAGGGCGTGTAGGTGCTCAGTCTGTGCTGGCTCAGCCAGCGATCCGCAATGGTTTCACCCAGTCCGGCCAAAATGGCCATGCCCGCCGCTGTCACCTGCGCCTGCACTCGAGAACCCAGCATGTAGCCGGTGTTCATGTGCCGGTGCGCGCCGCTGCGGGCAATGTAGACCGTGTCGGCTCCATCCAGCACGCCCAGGTAGGCCACCTCCTGTGTGCCACCGGCAATGCGCTGCAGAAAGGGCTGCACCAGCCTGGGCAGCCGGGCCGACTCCAGAAAGGCGTGCCCCAGTCGCAGGATGCGCGGGGTCAGCCAGAACAGCTTGCCGTCGGTGCCCACATAGCCCAGGTGGGCCAGTGTGAGCAAGTAGCGCCGCGCGGCGGTGCGTGTGAGGCCGCATCGGGCGCCAGCCTGGCTGGCTGTCAAACGTGGATGCTGGTCATCAAAGGTTTCGATGACCGCCAGGCCCTTTTCCAGACCAGCGATCCAGTCGCGTTTTTCCAAAGATGGCGTGAGCAGCAGCGTGGCTTCGGTCATGAGGCGGATGCGTTTGGGTTTGCGTGAAAACCCGAATTTTGAACGTTTATCACCAAATCGTGCGCGATGATCGTTCTAATGAGGTTTGCAGACCGTGAGATACGCGGGCTGAACCCCTACAGTGCTCTGAAGCCGGAACCTCGATTCTTTCAGCGCTCGCGGACGCTGCCCATGCGTTTCGCCCGAGGCGTTTGGACATTTTTGGAGACAAGTTCATCATGAGTGACCTGCTGCTCAACACCAGCGACCACCGCGAACCCCTGCAAGCCTCGTTCAGCGACGCTGCCAACCCGCTGGGGCTGGACGGCATCGAGTTCATCGAATACGCCACCACCAAGCCGCAGGCACTGGGCCAGGTGCTGGAAACGATGGGCTTTCGCCCCGTCGCACGCCACCGTTCGCGCGAGGTGCTGCTGTATCGCCAAGGTGATCTCAACATCGTCGTGAATGCAAATCCTTGGGACGCGCAGGGTACGGGCAAGGGCAGTGATGCCCCCATCATTTCGGCGATGGCGCTTCGTGTGCGCGACGCCCGCGCGGCCTACCATTACGTGCTCGATCGCGGCGCCTGGTCGGTGCCCACGCACGCCGAGGTGATGGAGCTGAACATCCCTGCTGTCCACGGCGCCGGTGGCAGCCGCATCTATTTTGTGGACCGGTACAAGGAGTTCTCGATCTACGACGTGGACTTCGTTCCCATCCCCACCGTGGACCAACGCCCGCCCGCCACCGCCGGCATTCATTTCTTCGGCGTGGTGCAGTACATCGGCCCCGAGCGCACCAACGACTGGATCGCCTTCTACAGCGAGCTGTTCGGCACCGAGGTGATTCCCGACGAACAGCGCTTCGGCATCATGCCCAAGGGCACTTTGCTGCGCACCCCGGCGCTGGACCCGGCCAAGCGCTTCATGCTGCAGCTGGTGGAGCCACCGCTGAACGTGCACGATGCGCAGGAAAAACTGCAGCGCATCGGCCTGGGTGTGCCCGACGTGATGGCCGCCGTCAAGGCGCTGCGTGCTCTGGGCGTGGAGTTCGTCGAGACCGAGGCGGCCCACACCGAACAGCGTGGTGCCATCAGCAAGACCTACCTGGGCTCGGTGGTGTTCGAGCTGGTGCACAGCCAGGGTAGTGGGGCCTGACCATGAGACCGACCTCAGCAGCCATCCGCGAAGCCATTGCCGGGTTCGGCATGGACACCATCACCCTGGCCGGCCCGCTGGAAGCGAAGCTCGCCGCCATGAAGGCCGCCGGTTTCTCGCAGGTCATGCTCAAGGCGAACGACATCAATGGTCACCCTGGCGGCATCGACGCCGCGGTCGCGGCCGTCAAGGCCAGTGGCCTGCGCGGTACCGGCTTTCAGGTGCTGCGAGACTTTGAAGGCCTATCGGGTCATCTGCACCAGTACAAGGTGGACATCGCCAAGGCCATGCTGGAGATGTGTGCTGCCCTGGGATGTCAGGTGCTGCTGGCCTGCTCGTCTACTTCCGTTCACGCCAGCAACGACCTGGACCACCTTGCGCGCGACCTGCGCAAGCTCGCCATGTTGGCGCTGCCGTTCGGCATCAAGATCGCCTATGAGGGCCTGTCGTGGGGCCGCACTGTCAACGAGTTCACCACTGCGTGGGATGTGGTGTGCCGCGCCGACTGCCCCAATTTGGGTTTGGGGCTGGACTCGTTCCACATCTTTGCGGCAAAGACCGCCCTTGACGAGATCGACTACCTCGACCCCAGCAAGATCTTCCTGGTGCAACTGGCCGACTTCATGTGGCAGGAAACCAAGACCTTGGAAGAGCGCATGACCACCGCGCGCACATTCCGCGTGTTCCCCGGTGAAGGCGTGCACAGCGAGCAGTTGGCTGACCTGGTGTGTCGGCTGGACAAGCTGGACTACGAGGGGGACTACAGTTTTGAGGTTTTCAATGACGACTACCAGCAGATGCCGCTGCCCATGGTGGCCGAGCGCGCCCAGCGCGCTGCTCTCTGGCTGGCTGAAGATGTGCTGCGCAGATCGGTTC
>LNFM01000558.1_pt1 | contig 156128 bp, 146 predicted proteins | sample 596031 | NCBI WGS metagenome assembly LNFM01 (sample SAMN04254537, study PRJNA301005) | activated carbon metagenome | isolation source: dual media filters at the Ann Arbor, Michigan drinking water treatment plant | place: USA: Ann Arbor | reverse complement strand
GATGCTGGAACGGGGTGCTCGCAAGTCTCCTCGGCGAGGGCGCATGTTCCTCGCTTCCTTCAGGCAAGCCTTTCTTTATACGTTGTATTTTTCTTTACCCGATGAGCGGATGCTGTCCCGGATTGGCCCAGCCTGGCATCAGGCGCGGTCTTGTATTCCAGGACGGAAGGGGGCGTCGTGCTGGATATTGCCGAGAAATCCAGGATGGTCACCGTCTACTACGACGGCGAGTGCCCCTTCTGCTCCGAATTCGTGCGCCTTCTGAGGCTGCGTGAGAGCGTCGGTGCGCCGGAACTTGTTAATCTGCGTGACGCTACTGCGGCGCGAACTGAGCTCGAGGCCCAAGGCTTCGATCTCGACCGCGGCATGGTCGCCGACATCTCGGGTGTTCGTTACGGGGGGGCGGACGCTCTCAATGCCTTGGCGCTTCTGACGACGCCGAGTGGGTTGTTCAATCGCGCGACCGCGGTGCTGTTCTCGTCACCCGTGCTGGCGCGGATCGTCTACCCCATCATGCGCGCCGGGCGGAATGCCACGCTGACCTTGCTCGACCGAAGGCCGCTCCGTCCCGACGATGCCGGCTGGGAGGCGATGTTCCAGGTTTTCTCCCTGGTCTTCGGCCTCTTCGCGGTGATGCATTTCTTCATCAACGCCTTCGACTACACACCCTTTGAGGTCTACCCATCAAGCTGGGTGCTTCTGATCTGCGGCGCGGCCCTGCTGCTGCGGCCGGGATCGCGTCGCGTTTTCATCGTCCTAGTCGTGGCGATGATGGTCGATGCGTGGCTGCGTGCCCCGATGCAGTCAAACCATACAATCATCAAGAACTTCCTCCTCATCGCTTTCCTCGGTAGTGCGATATGGCACGCACTCAAGGGATCGCGGTGGTCAGATTTTTTCCGCGACGCGGCACCTGTGGGGCGGGTTCTGCTGCTGACGATGTATTTCTACGGTGTGTTCCACAAGATCAACGAGGGCTTCCTCGATCCTTCGGTGAGTTGCGCTGTCGTGCTGTGGAAGGTCATGCCCTGGCCGATCCACCTGCTCGACCATCCGGTCATCCATTATCTCACGATCTACGGCACGTTCGTCGTCGAGACCGTGATCGTGGTGATGCTGCTCGTTCAGCGCTGGCGGCATTGGGGCATCGTGCTCGGCGTCGGCTTCCATGGCCTCATCGCGCTGAGCGGCTTTGCGATGTATCCGGCCTTCTCTACGCTCACCATAGCACTGCACACACTGTTCCTGTCGCCAGAGCAGGCTCGGCGCATCACGAAGGGAGAGAACTATCAAGGGTTGATTGCGGGACTTCGCTCATGGAAAGGGGCTGTGCTTCTGCCCGCGGTCATGCTTTTCATAGCGTGGTTCGCCATCAAGCGCGATTTCAATATGGTTGCGTTCGCATGGCTTACGCTGGCCGCGCTTGTCGTCGGTGTGGTCCTGTTTCCCGGCAAGCTCGCCGATGACGAGCCTGCCGCGTCGGCAAACCCCGAAGGTCCCCTTTTGTGGTCGCGCCTTGGGTGGCTCAACGCAGTGGGCATCCTGTTTTTCCTGAGTTGCGCCTTGCCTTATGTGGGACTTAAGAGCGCGCAGACCGTCAACATGTTCGCTAATCTGCGCCTTGAGGGCGGGATAAACAATCATCTGATCATGCGCGCCCTGCCCATGCCCTTCGATTATCTCGACGATCTTGTCGAGATCCGCGAGGCATCAGGTGACCGCATGTTGCAGATCGCGGCGCGCGCCAAGCTCGGCATGGTTTACTACCACCTCCTCGATCGCCTCGATCGCTCACCCGAAGCGAAAGTCAGCTTCGTTCGCAACGGCACGCTTCACGTCAACCAGAGTGCAGTATCGCTTCGCGACGACATTTCGCGCGTGCTGCATCCGCAATGGTTCCGCAAGTGGTTCCACTTCCAGTGGGTGCCGCTCGCTAATCCCCCGAAATGCATCTGACAGATGCGCCTCAGGCGCGTCGCGCGGACCTCCTGCGCGATCGTGATCATCATCGTGATGCCCACCCGGGTCGCGCATGGATGCTCGCGGCGCCAGCGCATGAGACAAAGTGCGCGGAAGGTCTGCAAACTCAAGCGTTTGAAAATGCACGAAGGCTCTGCCATCCTCGGTGCAACCAGCCACGGGGAACTCACCTAAATGCGCATCTTCACGGCCACGCTCGGCACTGAAACCAACACGTTCGCGCCCATGCCGACCGGCCTCGTCGAATTCCAGGGCAAGGCCTACGACATGGCGGCGACGCCATCCGAACTGTTGCCCGCATTCGGCCAGCTCTGCAAAGCGCTACGCGAACGGAGCGCGGAAGCCGGCTGGACGCTCATCGAAGGCAAGCTCGCCTTTGCCCAGCCCTCAGGCGTAACTGCGAAGAGTGCATACGAATTCCTCCGCGACCAGCTTCTCGCGGACCTCAAGGCGGCCATGCCGGTCGACGGGGTTCTGCTCCAGATTCACGGCGCCATGATTGCGGATGGATATGAGGACGCCGAAGGCGACCTCCTCGCGCGTGTCCGCGAACTCATCGGCTCGGATGTCTTCCTCGGCGCCGAGCTGGACCTGCACTGCCATCTCACCGCGCAAAAGGTCGGCGCCGTCGATCTCATGGTGATCTTCAAGGAATACCCGCACACCGACATCTACGATCGCGCGCGCGATCTCGTGCGTCTTTCCGAGGATGCCATTGCCGGCCGCACGAAGCCCGTCATGCACCTACGCGATCTCGGATTCATCTCGCTCATTCCGACGACGCGTGAGCCCGCCCGCAGTCTCGTGGATCGCTTCTATGAGATGGAGGGCAAGGACGGCGTGCTCTCGATCTCGTTCGGGCATGGATTTCCCTGGGGTGACAGCGTCGACCTCGGTGCGCGGCTTCTCGTCGTCACTGACAGGGACGCGGCGAAGGCCGAGCGCATTTGCAAGGAACTCGGCGACGAGATCATCGCCATGCGCGACAAGTTCGCGCCGCCCTATCCCGATGCCGACGGCGCGATCACGCGCGGGCTTGGGAGCAATCACATGTCGGTCGTGCTGGCGGACAGCGCGGACAATCCAGGTGCTGGTGCCGGCGGCGACTCGACCTTCATTCTGGCCCGGCTGCTAGAGCGTAAGGTCGAGAATGCCGTGATCGGGCCATTCTGGGATCCGGTCGCCGTGGGATTCTGCTTGCAAGCGGGTGTCGGTGCGACTTTGAAGCTGCGGATCGGTGGCAAGGTCAGCCAGTACTCGGGACCGCCGCTCGACGTCACGGTCGAGGTTCTCGCGGTGAAGAAGGATGCTTGGCAGGATGGACTGAGTGGTACGATCGCGCCGCTCGGCGATGTGGCGGTCGTCCGTATCGATGGCGTGAAGGTCGTGCTGACGACGCACCGCACACAGGGCTTCGGCACGGACCTCTTCGAGCAGTTCGGCATTGTTCTCGCCGAGACGAAGCTGATCGTCGTCAAATCCTCGCAGCACTTTCATGCCAAGTTCGGACCGATCGCAAGCGAAGTGGTCTATGTGGATACGCCCGGTGTTGCGCCGGCCAATCTGCGTTTCCTCAAATACGAGCGTGCGCCGAAGAGCCTGTGGCCGCTCAGCGGCTAAAGCGTCGGACCTTAAATGCGACCCACGTCTGGGTCGATCTCAGAGTCGCATTTAAGGTCCAAAGACGCTTTAGAAGCATGGCATTATAAAGCAACATTGGACTTGAAATTCACTCGCTAACCAGCAGCGAATTGAGGTGAATTTCAAGTCCGTTGCTTTAGGCCGCATCCGCGCCTCAGTTCAGGACCTCGATCATGGCCTGGTAGTTGCGTTGTCGTGCGTGCTCCAGAGGTGTCACGCCGGATCGGTCGCCGAGGTCCTTCCGTGCTCCCGCCTGCACCAAGGCTCTTGCCGTCGCGACGTGTCGCCGGCCACCGTCGCCAAGAACGACGGCTTCCATCAGCGCGGTCCAGCCGAGATTGTTGACGTGGTCGAGAGGCGCACCCGCTTTGATCAGCGCCTCGACGACGCCTTCGTGCCCGAGATGCGCAGCCGCAATCAGGGCCGTGCCGTCATAGCGGCTGGTAATCGCTTTTGGATTCCCGCCGAGTTCGATTGCAAGCTCGACCATACGCACATCATCCTTCACGGCGGCAATGATGATGACGTCATAGCGGCTGTCTTCGAGCGCATTGATGTCCGCGCCGCCGGCAACCAAGACGCGCAGGAGGTCGTAGTGCGAGCCGAACGCTGCGACGTGAGCAGGTGTGCGGCCTGCGGCGTCACGCGCGTTGGCATTGGCGCCGCTTGCAAGCAGTGCCTGCACTTCCAGCACATGCCCTGCAGCGGTGGCCTTGTGTAAGCCGGTATACTGCGAGACCTCGGTAGCGCTCGGGGGTGTTTGGGCAAGAACGGCATCCGAATGTGCTGCCAGGAGAGCAATCCACACCAGGATGAAACTTCTCGTGTATGCGCAGGACATCTTTGATCTCCCGGTCTGGTCCGGAAGTGATCCTATACCGATGGAGCTGCTGGACAGATAGTGCTTCGACGACCGCGCGCTTGCCGAGGGCGCGGAACCAGCTAGCCGGTATTGCGAAGGCCTGCCGCAATGCCGTTGATCGAGATGAGGATGCCGCGTTGCGCCTTCTCGTCGATCTGCCCGGCGCGCCAGCGCCGCAGCAGCTCCACCTGCAGGTGGTTGAGCGGCGCGATGTAGGCAAAGCGATGCGCAATGGATCGCGCGAGCGATGGGTTGTCGGCGAGCCGTCGGGATTCACCCGTGATGGCTTCGAGTGCCTGAACGGTCTTCGACCACTCCAGTTCGATGGCCTCGAATATGGTCTTGGCGAGCTTTTGATCGGGCACCAGCGCGGCATAGCGGCGTGCGACGGCGAGATCGGCCTTGGCCAGCACCATATCCAGATTGGACAGGATCGTTCGGAAGAACGGCCACTCGCTGTTCATGCGCCGCAAGAGCGCCAAGCGTGCATCGCCGTTCGCGGCCACGAAATCTTCGACCGCCGAGCCGAAGCCGAACCATCCGGGCAGCGTCACGCGGCTTTGTCCCCACGAGAAACCCCAGGGAATGGCGCGCAAGTCCTCGATGCGGCGATTGGCCTTTCGCGACGCCGGTCGTGAGCCGATATTGAGCTCGGCAATTTCCGAGATCGGCGTCGCCGCGAAGAAGTAGTCGGTGAAGCCGTCCGTGCCATAGACGAGCTTCCGGTAGGCCGTCATGCTGCTAACCGAGAGTTCCGCCGCGGCATCCAGGAACTCGGACGCGGGCGCTTGTCGATTTGTCAGAAGGGTTGCTTCCAGGGTCGCCGCCATGAAGGTCTCGAGATTGCGGCGGCCGATCTCCGGGTTCGCGTATTTGGCGTTGATGACTTCCCCCTGCTCGGTGACGCGGATCTGGCCCTTCACGGTGCCGGGCGGCTGCGCGAGTATGGCCTGATAGCTCGGACCACCGCCACGTCCCACCGTGCCGCCGCGCCCGTGGAAGAGCCGAAGGGCGAGGCCCGGCTTCTCGTCGAAGACTTTCCCGAGCGCGGTCGACGCGCGATAAAGCTCCCAGTTCGCGGTGAAGTAGCCGCCGTCCTTGTTGCTGTCGGAGTAGCCGAGCATGACATCCTGGACGGCGCCGGAATTGCGCATGAGCGTCTCGACGCCCGGCAGATCGTAGAACTCGCGCATGATGGGTTCGGCAGCGCGCAGATCCTCGATGGTCTCGAAAAGCGGCACGACAATGAGATCGACCTCGGCGCGGGAGATGTCGCCTTGGGCAAGAGATCCGTGCAGCAGGCCGCATTCTTTCTGCAGGAGCAGAACTTCCAGAAGATCGCTGACGCTCTCCGTGTGGCTGATGATGTAGTGGCGGATCGCTTCGGCGCCGAAAGCTTGGCGCAACTCGCGCGCGCGCTCGAAGATGGCCAGCTCGCCTTGCGTGCTCGCGCTGTATTCGACGCCGCGGATTTGCAGCGATCGCGGATCCTGGAGCTGCGCGAGCAGTACTGACTGTTTCCGCTCCTCGGAGAGCTCGGAATAGTTGGGCTCGATGCGGGCCGCGGCGAGCAGCTCGGCGACGACGGCTTCGTGGCGGTCGGAATTCTGCCTCAGATCGGTCGTCGCGAGATAAAAGCCGAAGACCTGAACGGCGCGGATGAGCGGGGCGAGGCGGAAGCGGATGAGTGCGCCGCCATGATTGGCCAGGAGCGAATCGCGAATGACGATGAGATCGGCAAGGAACGTGGCAGCATCCGGATAGGGCGCGCTCGGCGCTACTGCGTGGCGCAGTGCTTCGGCGCCGGTGAGCGCCTTGATGGTCGCAGCAAGGCGGCTGTAGATGCCCGTGAGCGCACGGCGGTAGGGCTCGTCCATCCGCCGCTGGCTGTTGTCTCCGGATCGCGCGGCAAGCTCCAGCAGTGCGGACGTCGATGGTGTCAGCACGCTCGACATCGACAGCTCGGCGCCGAGCTTGTGGGTTTCGATCAGGTAGTGGCGCAGCACCGTTTCGGCGTATCGCTTGACGGCCCAGTCGAGCGTGCCGGCATTCACGTTCGGATTGCCGTCGCGATCCCCGCCAATCCAATTCCCCATGCGAAAGAACGATGAGACGGGGCGTCCGAGAAGCTCCTCGAGCTCCGCGTAGAGGCGCGGGATCTCGGTCAGGAACGTCGACGTGTAGTAGCTCAGCGCGTTCTCGATTTCGTCTCGCACGGTGAGCTTCTCGGTGCGCAACATCCGCGTCTGCCAGAGCTGGGCGATGCGTGCGCGCAGCCGCGCCTCGTTCTCGGATCTTTCGCGCGGCGTGCGGAGGTTCTCGCGCTCAGCCAGCAGCTCCGCGATATCGCGTTCGGCATCGAGCGTGCTCTTGCGCTGAACTTCCGTCGGATGTGCCGTCAGCACCGGCGAGACATAGCTGCCGGCGAGGGCGCGCTCGATGCGGTCGTCGGTGATGCGCGCCTCGCGCAGGCGGGTGAAACAGCGGGCGAGGCTGCCGTCCTGTGGCTCGTCCTCGATCTCATGAACGAGGCGACGGCGGACATGGTGGCGGTCCTCGGCCAGATTGGCCAGATGCGAGAAATAGCTGAAGGCACGAATGACCGACACGGTCTCCGCCGGGCTCAGCCGGCTCAGCAACGTATCGAGATTGCGCCCTGCCGCTTCGTCGGACTTGCGCTGAAAGGCGACGGAGAGGCGCCGAATGGCCTCGACGATCTCGAAGGCGTTCTCGCCATCCTGCTCTCGGACAGTGTCGCCCAGGATCTGACCGAGCAGGCGGATATCCTCCTGCAGGGGGCGATCCTTTTCCAGGAACGTCTGTTCACTATCGGAGAACGTAGCGGCCATGGTGTCGCTCCAACCTGGCGCCGGGGGCGTTCTGGCCACTGGCTGGGAATTGCTCCATGATCAATCAAAGTCTGTGCAATACGGCCGCCATATCAAGCACAAATACTGTGCACGAACGGGCGATCGTGGGGCCTGCGTTCTCCGCTGAGCGTGTCCTCGGCGCGCCAGCCTCGTCCGCATCGTCAATTGAGAGGCGAGTCGGCTTGTACCGATACCGTGCTTACGATTAATTTCCGATCGGCGACTCGGCGCAGGTCACACTGCGGCGCGAGGGGGAATTGGGGGATGCGTATGAACTTGGCTCGAACGGCATTGCTTTGCGCCCTGGCTGGCGCGGGACTCGCGTGGGGCGGGGCTCATGCTCTCGCGCAGTCGCAATGGGGGGCGGCCGGACCTGTCTTCCAGAGCGACGTCGAGCGGCGCGAGCGTGAGCTCGAGGCCCAGCGTGCTGAGCGCCGCAAGAACTATGGTCCGACGGTCTATCCCAAATTCATGGACGGCGGTGGCAAGCCGGATATCAAGCCGCAGGAGCCGCCGATTGTGTACCTCGACAAAGGCGAGGAGCCAGGCACGATCATCGTCGATACGGGCGGGCGCCAGCTCTATTACGTGCTGCCGGGCAAGAAGGCCTATGCCTATCCGATCTCCGTTGGGCGCGACGGCTTCGAGTGGACGGGGACGGAGAAGATCAGCCGTGTTGCCGACTGGCCCTCTTGGACGCCGCCGCCGGAGATGCACAAGCGCCAGCCCGGACTGCCGATCACGGTCTCGGGCGGTGTCATCAATCCGCTCGGCGCCAAGGCGCTCTACCTCGGCAGCACGATCTACCGCATCCACGGCACGAACAACGAGCGTTCGATCGGCCGCGCGTCGTCGTCGGGCTGCTTCCGGATGATGAACGAGCACGTCGTGCATCTGGCGACGATGGCCAAGGTCGGGACGACCGTGCGCGTCGTCGCGAACTACTCGGGCGCGAATACGTCAGCACCGGTATCCTCGATCTTCTCTGGCTTCGGGTTCGGCGCCAGTGACGACCCGCCGCGGAAGAAGCAGGTGAAAAGGAAGTCGGCCAAGTCCACCAAATCCGCCAGCAGCAGCAAGCAGTAGTGCTCACACGGCCCAGCAGGCGCAGCCGAGCGCACCCCAGAAGCTTTTGAGATCCGCGACTGGGAGTGCGTTGGTCCACGCTGCTGCGTGATCATGACCATGGACACCGCACGCGTGTGCGCAGCCGCAGCTCGTGGCCGCACGTTGCTGGATCGGCTGGCTGCCACTGGATGTGGACGCACCCCATGCTCCATATCCGCCGAACGCGCGCACAGGTGACCAGTCGGGCATGGCAGGCGGTGGTCCGCCCTCGTCGAGGCCGGCAAAGGCGCCCGCAGCATACACAACCTTGCCGCCGACGATCGTCAGCTCGGCGGTCGTGTCGACAATCTCCAGCTCCGGGCACTTGAAGTAGTCGCGGTCGGGCACCGTCAGGTCGGCGAGCTGACCGACTTCGATGCGGCCCTTCTTGCCCTCCTCGTTGGAGAACCACGTGACCTTCTCCGTCCACATGCGGAGCGCGGTCTCGCGATCGAGGCAATTGTGCTGCGGGTAGATGCGCAGGCCGCCAACGGTGCGCCCCGTCACCATCCACGCGAGCGAGACCCAGGGATTGTAGGAGGCGACGCGTGTCGCGTCTGTGCCGGCCGAGACCTTCACGCCTTTCTCGAGCATCCGCGCGATCGGCGGCGTCGCCTCGGCGGCACGGGCGCCATAGCGCTCGACGAAGAACTCGCCCTGGTAGGCCATGCGGTGCTGTACGGCGACGCCGCCACCGAGCGCCGCGACGCGATCGATCGAGCGCCCCGAGATCGTCTCGGCATGATCGAAGAACCAGTTGAGCCCCGCGAGCGGGATGTCCTTGTTGACCTTCTCGAAGACATCGAGTGCGCGCGAGATCGTCTCGTCGTACGTCGCGTGCAAGCGCCAGGGCCAGCGGTTCTCGGCCAGGATACGCACGACCGCTTCGAGATCGCCTTCCATTTCCGGCGGCATGTCCGGGCGCGGCTGGCGGAAGTCCTCGAAGTCGGCGGCGGAGAAAACGAGCATCTCGCCCGCGCCGTTGTGGCGGAAGTAGTCGTCGCCCTGCTTGTACTTCGACGTGCGTGTCCAGTTGAGGAAGTCGTCCTTCTCCTGCTTGGGTTTCTGCGTGAAGAGATTGTAGGCGAGTCGCACGGTCAACTGCCCGTCATCGGCGAGCTTCTGGATGACGGCATAGTCCTCCGGGAAGTTCTGGAAGCCGCCACCGGCATCGATCACGCTCGTGACACCAAGCCGATTGAGCTCGCGCATGAAGTGGCGCGTCGAGTTCACCTGATAGTCGAACGGGAGCTTCGGTCCCTTAGCGAGCGTCGCGTAGAGGATGGTCGCATTGGGCTTGGCGAGCAGGAGGCCCGTCGGAATGCCGGCGGCATCGCGTACGATCTCGCCGCCGGGTGGGTTCGGTGTGTCCTTGGTGTAGCCGACGACGCGCAGTGCCGCGCCATTGAGGATCGCGCGATCATAGAGATGCAGGATGAAGACGGGCGTATCCGGTGCTGCGGCATTGAGCTCGTCGATGGTCGGCAGGCGCTTCTCGGCGAACTGCTGCTCGGTGAAGCCGCCGACGACACGCACCCACTGCGGCGGCGGTGTGATGGCGACCTGCCGCTTCAGCATGTTCATGGCATCGGCGAGTGAGCGCACGCCGTCCCAACGAAGCTCCATGTTGAAGTTGAGGCCGCCGCGCACGACGTGTGTGTGGTTGTCGCAAAGGCCCGGAAGGACGCGCCGCCCCATGAGATCGACGAGCTTGGTCTGGGGCCCCGCGAGTGGGACGACGCCCTTGTCGCTGCCGACGGCCGCGAACTTCCCGTCCTTGATGGCGACCGCCGTCGCGGAAGGATTGGTGCGGTCGAGCGTGGTGATCTGCGCGTTGTGCAAGATCAAGTGGGGGGTAGGCGATGCCGCCATGGTGCGCTGTTCCTTGGCTCTTTAGTGTGATGATCGAGAAATTCGCCAGAGCTCTCGGCTTGGTACCGAGCGAATTTCTCGATCTGAATCACACTAGCAAATCTAAGATTCTAGTGTCCCTTATGATTCCGAAGTTCGCTCGTAGCCCGCATCGAGGTAGGGCGAACTTCGGAATTGGGACACTAGTGAACTTTCGGACGTGCTGCGATCAGGTGCTGGACGAAAGGCGGCTTCGTGCCCTTATGGAACTTGTGCAGGCGCTCCTGCACTTCCCGGTCGTCGGCGGTGACGCGATGGTGCTGGCGCTGGTGCTCGATCCAGGAAGAGACGAGGAAGGTCTCGATCATGCGTCCGGGTTCGGCGACGTCCTCGAACACATCCCAGTCGTAGGCGCCATCGCGCAGCCGCTCGTGGCTGAGCTCGCTGATCGCGGCGAGAAAGGCTTCGCGATCGTGGGGAGCGATTTTGTATTCGATGATGATCTGCACGGGACCGCGGTCAAGTTCCACGTCACCGGAAAGAACAGGATCGGGCCAGTGCAGGGAGGGCGTGAGATCGATGTCGGCGCCTGTCTGCAACTTCCAGCGCATGAGCAGCGGAATGCAGGCCAGCGCCCCCGCGGCCGCAATAATATGCGCCGTCGGGAGGCCGCTGAACTTGGCCACCTGCCCCCATAGCGCGCTGCCGATCGTCATGGCGCCAAACTGCACGATGGCGAAGACGGCGAGGCCGCGCCCCTTGACCCATCCGGGCAAGGCGACCTGGGCGGAGACATTGAGCGGCGCGAGAACGGCGATCCAGGAAATGCCGGCAATGAGCGCTGCGGCGAGGCCAACATAAGAGGATTGCGCAAGCCCGAAGAGCACGAGAGCGAGGGCCGTTCCAGACGTGGCAGCGGCGACGAGCTTGTCAGGGCCGAGCAGCGCTTTCAGGCGCGGCAGCAGGAACGCGCCGCCGACCGCACCCACGCCGATCGTGCCGAGCAGCAGGCCGTAGAGTTGCGGTCCGGTCGCGATCTGGTCGCGCGCCACGAGGGGCAACAAGGCCCAGTAGGCACTCGCAAAGACAAAGAAGCCGGCCGAGCGCACGAGCGTCGCAGTCAGGTGGCGATTGTGACGGACGTGGCGCCAGCCGATGCCGAGCGCAGAGCGAAAGCGCTCTGGCGGCAGCGCACCGGCAGCAGCTCCAACAGGGCGCCACCACCACAGCACGCCGATCACGGCGAGCGTGCTGATGGCGTTGAGCCAGAAGGGCGCGGCGAGGCCGGCAACGCCGATGACGATACCGGCGAGCGTGGGGCCGATGGCACGGCTGATGTTGATGCCGACGCTATTGAGCGAGATCGCCGCTTGCAGATCATTGCGCGGGATGAGCGATGGCACGATCGCTTGCCATGCCGGCGCAATGAGCGCCGATCCCGCTCCGACAAGGAACGTGAAGAGCAGCAGAACCCACGGTGTTACCAGATCGTACCAGACCAATAGGCCGAGTAAGGCGACGACGACCGTGACGGCGGCATTGACCGCGATGAGCAGCCAACGCCTGTCGATGATGTCGGCAAGGGCGCCGGCTGGAAGGCCGAGCAGGACAACCGGCAGCATCGTCGCCACCTGGACAAGCGAGACGATGAAGGCGTCGCTCGTCAGGCCTGCCATGAGCCAGCCGGCTGCCGCGTTCTGCATCCACGTGCCGACGTTCGACACGACCGTTGCAATCCACAGCGCCGCAAAGACGGTGTGCTTGAGCGGGGCGAGCACGGAGCCTTCTGGCTGAGCCTTGGTGCCTTCTGACGCTGCCATTGCCCACCCGCCCTTCCAGAGGACCGATGGCCGTTACGGCCACCGGTCTCAGCTATCGATCTCAGACCTTGGCCGGGTTCGGGCCAATGCGCTCGCCATGCTTCACACGTTCCGGGGCCTTGTGGACCATCGTATAGGCGTAGTCGACGCCCATGCCATAGGCGCCCGAATGCTCCTTAACGATCGCCATAACGGCATCGTAGGTGTCCTTCCGCGCCCAGTCGCGCTGCCACTCGAGCAGAACCTGCTGCCAGGTGACGGGGACAACGCCTGCCTGGACCATGCGATCCATGGCGTACTTGTGCGCATCGACGGACGTGCCGCCGGAGGCATCGGCGACCATGTAGATTTCATAGTCGGTATCGTTCAGACACGAGAGAGCGAACGTCATGTTGCAGACCTCTGTCCACAGGCCCGAGACGACAACTTTCTTTCTGCCCTGCGCGGCGTTCGCTGCAAGGGCATCGCGCACATTCTGGTCGTCCCAGGAATTCATCGACGTGCGCTCGAGCAGCTTGTTATCCGGGAAGACCGCGAGCAACTCGGGGTAGGTGTTGCCGGAGAAGCCATCGGTCTCCACCGTCGTAATTGTCGCCGGGATTTTGAATGCCTTTGCGGCCTTGGCCAGACCCACGACGTTGTTCTTGAGTACCTGGCGGTCGATCGATTGCACGCCGAAGGCCATCTGCGGCTGCTGGTCGATGAAAAGAACCTGGCTATTCTGCGGAGTGAGAACTTCGAGATAGGATGGTTTGGACATTGCTGCTTCTCCTTGCTGAGTGGTTGGCTGGTTGGTCGGTCGCGAACTGATGCAGGGTCAGTTAGTGGACGTCTCGCGGGTTATTGCTGAATTCGGGATGGAGTACCCCCGACAGGGCAGCGCGAACCTGCGAGATCTCGTCGTCGTTGATCGTGTGGCCCATCCCCGGATAGATGCGTTTGATGACATCGCCACCGAGCGCGCTCAGGACGCGCGCCGACTCATGCACGCGGCCGACCGGGATGTGGGCATCGACATCACTGCAGCCGAGGACGACGCGCGTTCCGGCAAGCGAACCACCATACGTGCGCGGCGTTCCTTCGGGACCAATGAGCCCTGAGCTGAGGCCGATGACCGCGCCATAGCGCTGCGCATTGCGCGCTGCATACTCGAGCGCGAGACAGCCGCCCTGCGAGAACCCGAGGAGCACGATCTTCTCAGGGCCGAAGCCCTTCCGGCCGAGATCCTCGACAAGCGCGCCGACCTGAGCGAGCGCACGCGAAAGATGTGGCTCGTTCTGTGCGATCGGCGCCAGGAACGAGTGCGGATACCACGTCCTGCCCGGTGCCTGGGGTGCCAGATAGGCCATGTCCGGTTGCGCGAACACTTCGGCCAGATCCAGCATCCCTTCCGCGGTCGCGCCGCGGCCATGAAGAAGGATCATGGCCGCCTTGGCGCGGGAGAGCGGTGCACCGGCAGTCTCGATGTGAGCTGCCGTGTTCATGCTGCAACCTCCAGTGTGGGCAGAACGGCTTCGATCTGCTGCCGCTTCGACTCCAGGAAGCGCGGGAGCTTCAGATCGGTACCGAGCGTTGCGATCGGCTCGTCGACCGTGAAGCCCGGCGCGTCCGTGGCGATCTCGAACAGAATGCCGCCCGGCTCACGGAAGTAGATCGAGCGGAAGTACTGGCGATCCCTCTGCTCGGTCGCATATATGCCGTGCACCTCCGAGAGCTTCCTCGCGATCTCGGCCTGCTCGGCATCATCCTTGGCGCGGAAGGCCACGTGATGCACCGAGCCACGCCCCATCCGGCCGGGAAGGAAGCCCTTCGCCTCGCGGATGTCGACGATGCCACCAACCGCCCCTTCGCTCTTGAAGCGCACGTAGGGGCCCTCCTGCCCGACCCTCGTGAAGCCGAGGACATCCGCCAGGATGGCGCCGGTGAGCTCAACGCTGTCGAGCATGAGTGTCACGCCGTGGAAACCACGGATGGCGTGCTCGGCAGGAATGTCGCCGGTCGTCCAGGCCGGCTCGTTCTCTGCGCCGGGAACGCCGATCAGAGAGAGTCCCATACCGTCCGGATCGGTGAACTCGAGCACGACCTCGCCGAAACGCCTGATCGGCGCCTCGTGCTTCGCGCCGGCCTCGACGAGGCGATGCGCCCAGAAGCCGATCGACTGCGCGGGAATGCGCAAGGCGGTCGTCTGCGTCTGGCCGACACCGACGCGGCCGGGCGCGGCGTGCTCCCAGGGAAAGAACGTGAGGATCGTGCCAGGATTGCCGGCCTCGTCGCCGTAATAGAAGTGATAGGTGCCGGGATCGTCGAAGTTGACGGTCTTCTTGACGAAGCGCAGGCCGAGCGTGCGCGTGTAAAAGTCGAAGTTGACGTTCGGCCGGCCGGCGATCGCCGTCACATGATGGATGCCGCTCATTTGGGGCCACCTTTCTCCGCCAGGGGCGGGTTCTCGAACTCTCTGCACGCAATATGTGGTCGTCCCATATCATTGACAATGGCCAGAATTGTGCGCTTTGTGTCTCCAATTCATCGACAATCGGGCAGGTCGAGGGAGGAGATCGGATGGACAAGCTCACGCGGCTGCGCGCCTTCACCAAAGTCGTCGAGCTCGGCAGCTTCTCGGAGGCCGCGCGCAGCCTGCGCCTCTCGCGCTCGGCCATCAGTAAATATGTGATCGAGCTCGAAACCGAGCTCGGCGTACAGCTTCTGCATCGCACCACGCGCAGTGCGAGCCCGACTGACAATGGGCGCGTGTACTACGAGCGGTGCGTGGCGATCCTGTCGGATATCGAAGAAGCGGATCTGACAGTTTCGCAGCTTCAGGCGGCGCCGCGCGGCACGCTCCGGGTTAATGCGCCGATGTCCTTCGGCACGCTGCATCTCGGCAAGGCCATTGCGGCGTTCATGAAGCAATATCCCGAGCTGCGCATTCACCTGATCCTCAGCGACCAGCAGCTCGATACGGTGCAGGAAGGCTTCGACGTCACCATACGCATCGCGGACATGGCGGATTCGAGCCTTATCGCACGGCGTATCGTGCCGGCGCATCGTGTCCTGTGCGCCTCTCACGCCTACCTCGGGGAGCACGGCACGCCGAAGCATCCGAGCGATCTGCGCGGGCACGAGCTGCTGTCCTATGACTATCTCGGCACGGGTGTGCAGTGGAAGCTCACCGGCAAGGACGGCGATCATTGGATCAACGTGCCGTGGCGGCTCTGCACGAACAACGCGGAGATCTTGCGCGATGCAGCCCTCGAGGGGCAGGGCATCGCGCTTCTGCCGACCTTCATTTCAGGCCCCGAGCTTCGCTCCGGAAGCTTGAAAAGTATCCTCGCCGGATATCGCGCGCCGGAGCTTTCGGTGTGCGCGCTCTATCCGCCGACGCGGCACGTCTCCATGAAGGTGCGCGCGTTCATCGACTTTCTGGTCGCGCATTTCGGCGACAAGCCCTACTGGGATGCCGGCATCTGACCGGACGTGGTGGCCAGATGCCCCGCTGATCCGGGCGCGGATGACTTACACCCGCCTAAGAATGCCTGGAAACCGAACAGCTTGATTGAATTGTCCGGCTTTCGGAAGTTAAGCTGGCTGTGCCATAAATTCGGGCAGCGGGCCGACAAGCGCTAGGCTGCGCGCGGATCGTGGGCTGAGAAGCATAACTGGAGAAGCAGAATGAGACGTTTGATCGGAGCCTTGGCTATCGGCGTTGTCGCCGCGCTGATGGCCAATACGGCAGCGAAGGCCGACCCGCTCGCCGAGATCAAGAAAAAGGGGACGCTCATCGTAGGCGTCAAAACCGACTATCCGCCGTGGGGTACGCGGGACGCGAGCGGCAATATCGTCGGCATGGAAGCCGACATGGCTGCCGACGTGGCGAAGCGGCTCGGCGTGAAGCTCGAGCTCGTCTCGGTCGTCTCGTCGAACCGGATGCAGTTCCTGCAGCAAGGCAAGATCGATCTCATGATCGCGACCATGAGCGACACGCCTGAGCGTCGCAAGGTCGTGGGCATCATCGATCCGGTCTACTACGCCTCGGGCGTCGCGATCCTCGCCAACAAGAAGGCGAACATCAAGAGCGCCGCCGATCTCAAGGGCAAGCCCGTCTGCGCGCTGCAGGGCGCCTTCTACAACAATGACCTGCAGTCGAAGTACACCGGCCAGGATCTCGTGGCCTTCAAGGGTGTGACGGAGGCCGAGCAGGCCCTTCTCGACGGACGCTGCGTCGGCTTCGTGTATGATGACGTCGTGCTCGTGTTCAAGAAGGCCAACGACAAGAAGTTCGAAGGCTTCGATGTCGTCGCGCTCCCCGAGTGGAAGCCCGTTCCGTGGGGGCTCGCCGTGAAGATCGAGGATCTCGACGGCCCCTGGGGCAAGTTCATGGCTGCGACGACGAAGGAGTGGCTGGCCTCGGGCACGTTGCTTGCCCTCGAGAAGAAGTGGGTCGGCAACAATACGCAGTGGCTGATCGACGCCAGCGCCGCCGCGAAGAAGTAATTCGGTTGATGCCGGGCGGAGCGGTTTCGACCGTCCGCCCGGCATTTCTCTATCTCCACATGGCATTCCGAGCGACGGGACTTGAATGGAAGGTCTTTGGGACTTCCTGCGCAGTCTGCATGACGCGTATGGCATCAATCTCGTCCACTTCTACGATACGTTCGAGCGCACCCGCCTCCTGCGCGGCATGTGGACGACGATCCAGCTCGCCGCTACGTGCGTCGTCCTGAGTGTTCTCATCGGCATCATCGGTGCATGGCTGCAGGGGAGCCGCTTCAAGATCCTCAAGGGGTTTGTTCAGGGCTACATCCAGTTCTTCCGGAACACACCGCCGCTCGTGCAGATGTACTTCTTCTATTTCGCGCTCGGCCCGCAGATGCCGCGCATCGAGAACGAGTACGGCATTGCACAACCCATGCTCGGCAGCTTCGCCTGGGCGGTGATATCACTCTCGTTCTTCGCCGGCGCCTTCAACATCGAGATCTTCCGCTCGGGCGTCGAGGCCGTCCAGAAGGCGACGGTCGAAGCGGCGGATTCGCTCGGCTTCAACCGCTGGCAGATCTACCGCCTCGTCGTGCTGCCTCTTGCCGTGCGGGTCTGCCTGCCGGCGCTCAACAACAACCTCGTGAACCTCATCAAAACAACGACGCAGGCCTACGCGATCGCCGTTCCGGAGACGCTGTACATCGCGAGTCAGATTTGGTCGGACCGCATCAACGTCTTCGAGATGATGGTGACGCTGCTGACATTCTACCTTCTGCTGGTCGGCATCTTCGTGTGGCTCATGACACGGCTCGAGCGCTCGCTGCGTGTTCCGGGGTTCGGCCAATGAGCGCCGGCGGCAACAGCAATCTCATTCTCGCTCCGGTCGCGCCTCCGTCGTCTCAGGGCGAGACCGGCTTTCTCGCCAGCGCCTTCACACCGCGGGCGCTCGGTATCGCGCTCGGTCTTTTTGCGAGCGTTGCACTCGTCAGTGAGGCCTGGGCACAGCTCGTCGCCGGAGGTGAGAGGCTCGGTATTCTCGCGACGCTTTGGAAATGGGCGCCGCTCGTCCTGATCGGACCGCCTCGCGAGTTCGGTGGGTTCGCTCTCAATATTCTCGTCAGCTTTCTCGCAATGGCGATCGGTACGGTCAGCGGGCTCGTGCTGGGCCTCGGGCTCATCTCGAAGTTCGCTCCCGTGCGGTCCGTCTCTTGGGCGATCACGCAGTTCTTTCGCAATTCGCCCTGGCTCGTCCTGCTGTTCTTCGTGATGCTGCTGACGCCCTTCCAGTTCCGGATCGGCGGCCTCACGATACCCTTTCCGGCGTGGTTCAAGGCAACCGTCGGCCTCGCGCTGCCGGTAATGGCCAATGTTGCGGAGATCGTGCGCGGCGCTGTTAATTCCATCCCGACCGGGCAATGGGAGTCGGCGGAAAGTCTCGCCTTCTCGCGCCTGCAGACGCTCTGGCGCATCATCCTGCCGCAGTGCGTGAAGCGCATGATCCCGCCATGGATGAACTGGTACGCGATCCTGACCATGTCGACGCCACTCATATCGATCGTCGGCGTGAACGACGCCATGACGCTGACGCAGGATGCACTCGCTTCCGAGCAGCGCACGGACCTACTCATGCCGATGTATGGAATGCTGCTGCTGTTCTTCTTCGTGTACTGCTATCCGATCGCGCGCTGGACCATCCGGCTCGAGCGCAAGTTCGCGGTCCGCATCTGAGGTGAGCGCAATGACAACCGCCTGGACGCCGGATCAGCCTATCGTCGGCATAAAAGACGTACACAAGTCCTTCGGTCCGATCGAAGTGCTGAAAGGCGTCAGCCTGAACGTCCGCAAGGGCGAGGTCGTGTGCATCATCGGGCCCTCGGGCTCGGGAAAATCGACCCTGCTCCGGTGCATCAATGCGTTGGTGCCGATCAACCAGGGCTCGATCAAGGTCGAAGGACAGGAAGTGCACGATCCAGCGCTGGACAAGCTCGAGCTGCGCAAGAAGGTCGGGATGGTCTTCCAGTCTTACAACCTCTTTCCACACAAGACGGCGCTCGAGAACGTGATGATGGCGCCGATCCATGTGCTGAAACGGCCCAAGGAGGAAGTCGAGGCACAGGCGCGAGGCCTCATCAAGAAAGTGCGCCTCGAAGGCAAGGAGGATGCCTATCCGGGCGAGCTGTCCGGCGGCCAGCAGCAGCGCGTCGCCATTGCGCGATCGCTCGCCATGAACCCGGATATCATGCTGTTCGACGAGGTGACGGCCGCACTCGATCCCGAAACGGTCAAGGAAGTGCTGGTGACAATTCGCGAGCTCGCGGAGGAAGGTATGACGTGCATGCTGGTCACCCATGAAATGGGCTTCGCTCGTGAAGTTGGCGATCACATCTACTTCACGGATCGAGGTATCATCGTCGAGCACGGACCGCCGGCAACTTTCTTCACGAACGCCAGCGATCCAAGGACGCGCGCCTTCCTGAGCCAGATCCTCTGACGGGCAGCGGCAGGAATATCGCGAGCGACGCAAGCCAGTACAGGAGAACGAGCATGGCGCAGGAACGAGCTTCTGAAGACGAGGCGCTTTGGAAGCGCGCCGACCGCCATCTCGTGCGCTACGGGCACTACTTCCAGCCAGTGCTCATCGACAAGGCGCAGGGCGCCTTCATGACGACGACCGACGGCCGACGCATCCTCGACTTCGCATCGGGGCAGATGAGCACGATCCTCGGCCATAGCCACCCGGAGATCACCGCTGTCATTCGCGAGCAGGCGGGCGAGCTCGTGCATCTCTACAGCCAGCTTCTCTCGCGGCCAGTGATCGATCTCGCGGAGAAGCTCGCCGAGCTTGCGCCGGGTGATCTCTCGCGCGTGCTGTTGCTCTCGACGGGCGGCGAGTCCAACGAGGCGGCGCTGCGCATGGCGAAGACGGCGACGGGCCGCTACGAGGTGCTGGCGCTGTCGCGCTCATGGCATGGCGTGACGGGTGGCGCATCGTCGGCGACGTTCTCGAGCAGCCGGCAAGGGTACGGACCAGCTTTGCCGGGCTCCTTCGCGCTGCCGGCGCCGGTGCCCTATCGCCCGGCCTTCATGAAGGGCGACACCTACGACTGGGAGGCGGAGCTCGACTATGGCTTCGAGCTGTTCGATCGCCAGTCCACGGGCAGCCCCGCAGCGCTGATCCTGGAGTCCATCCTGTCGAGTGGCGGCGTTATCGTGCCGCCCAAGGGATATCTGAAGGCTGCCGCCGAGCGGGCGCGCAAGCGCGGGATGCTCGTCATCGTCGATGAGGCGCAGACCGGCCTAGGCCGCACCGGCCGCCTGTTCGACTGCGAGTACGACGGCCTCACTCCGGACTTTGTCACGCTCTCGAAGACGCTCGGTGCGGGTCTTGCGCTTTCTGCCGTTATCACAACGCCTGAGATCGAGCAGCAGTGCTTCGACAAGAAGTTCCATTTCTACACGACGCACGCCTCGGACCCGCTGCCCGCTGCCGTCGGTCTCAAGGTCATCGAGATCATCCTGCGTGATCGGCTGGCCGATCGTGCGCGTGCCGCTGGTGAGCGGCTGAAAGCGGGCTTCGAGAGCCTGATGCAGCGCTACGAAGTGATCGGCGACGTGCGCGGGCGCGGTCTCATGATGGGCGTGGAACTCGTCAAGGATCGGCGCACGAAGGAGCCGAACCCGGAGCTTGCTGGACGCATTATGGCTCGCTGCTTAGAACTCGGTCTCTCGACGAGCGTGTCGCGCGGCGGCTGGGGCATCTTCCGTATTGCCCCGCCGATCACCATCACCGACGAGGAGATCGACCTCGGTTTGTCGATCTTCGCCGAGGCCTTCAAGGATAGCGTTTGAAGCGCTCGTGTTGGCGCACTTCATCCCCTCTCCCCGCCTCCTGCGGGGAGAGGGTTAGGGTGAGGGGCGGGAGCTTGTTCGACGTCGGTGTTTGCCGCCGCCCCTCATCCTAACCTTCTCCCCGTAAGCACGGGGAGAAGGGACATGTTGCGCCTCGGGGTGAGGACTTTCAGCTCTCCGCGCCGTAGACAGCGCTTGCAGCTTCCGCACTGACGAAGCCTTCCAGAACGTCGGCGCGGACGCTTTCGCGATCGCGCTGGCGCGGATCACCGAAGCCACCGCCACCCGCCTCCGTGACGGTGATGCGCGCGCCCGGCGCAACCTCGATGCGGCCCTTCGCGTGCACGGGCTTGCCGTCGACGGCGTGCACGCGCAATGACCCTGCGCCACCGCCGAACTGTCCGCGCGCCGGAAACTCCATGCGATTTCCCATGCCGAGCATGGTCAGTGTGTGGCCCGTGTCATTGCGGAGCACGACCTCCTGGCCGAGACCACCGCGCCAGCGACCCGGGCCGCCCGAGTCCGTGAGCAGGCGCTTGCTCTCGATGGTCATGTTGGTCAGTGCCTCCCAGATCTCGACTGGCACGACGGCCATGTTCGAGGGATGAGGCAGCGTCGCCCAGCCATCGAGGTTCTCGAGCGCGCCATAGCCGCCTGCCGCGAAGTAAAGGCAGGAGAAGGCGCGATCGTCGCGACGGCGGCCCTGGAAGGTGATGAGGTTCATCATGCCGGAGTCGGCCTGTACGCGGTCGGGTGCGGCTTCCGCGAGCGCGCCGTAGATCGTCGGCGTCACGAAGTGACCCATGGCATGGCGGCCGCCCGTCGGGAATGGCGGGAGCGCATTGAGGATGCAGCCTGGCGGGGCCTTCACTTTGATCGGCGCGACGGAACCCTCGTTGTTCGGGATGGACGGCAACGTCAGTGACTTGATTGCGTGCAGCCCCATGGCATTCGTGTAGCAGATGGGCACGTTCACGCCCGCGCGTACGCAGCCCGAGGTGCCGTCGAAGTCGATCTCGACACTGTCGCCCTTGACGTCCACACACACGACGAACTCGACGGGCTCCCCGAAGCCTTCGACCTTGATGCGATTGCGGTAGGTGCCGTCGCGGAACTCGCTGATCTTCGCGCGCATGGCGCGCTCGGACTGGCTGCGGATCGCCGCTGACAGCTCCTTGAGATCATCGAGGCCGTATTCGTCCATGAAGGCGAGCAGCTCGCGCCCGCCGACCTCGTTGCAGCTCACGTTGGCCATGACATCGCCCATGACCTGCTCGGGCACGCGCACGTTCGTGCGGATGATCTCGACGATCAGCTCATTAAGGCGGCCCGCTTCGTAGAGCTTGCAGATCGGCAGGCGCAAACCTTCCTGGTAGACCTCGGTCGAGGCCGAGCCGAAGCCATTGCCGCCGATGTCAGGAAGGTGCGTGATGCTGACCGTATAGGCGACGATGCGGCCCTTGCGGAAGACGGGGCGCATCATCGTGATGTCGAAGAGGTGGCCCGTCCCGAGCCAGGGGTCGTTCGTGACGATGATGTCGCCGGGCTTCAGCGTTTCGGCCGGGAACTTCTTCAGCATGTGACGCGCGGTGACGGGCGCGCTGCCGATGAAGGCCGGAATGCCGAACGTGCCCTGTGCAATGGAATTCGTCTCGGCGTCGAGGACGACGCACGAGAGATCGTAGCTTTCATAGACGATGGTCGAGAACGAGCTGCGGACCAGCGTCGAGACGATCTCGTCGGTGAGCGAGACCAGCCGGTCCCACATGATGCCGAGGCTGACGGCGTCGAAGGATTTCGTGCTCATGGGTGTGGTTCCTTCAGGCGCTCAGTTCGGCGATCAGGTTGAAGTGCGCGTCGACCGTCACAGCGTCACCGCTGCCGATGACGCACGTGCTCTCGTGCTCCTCGATGAGGGCTGGGCCTTTGACGACGGCGCCGGGGGCGAGAGCGTAGCGGTCGTAGACGGGCCAGTCGGTGACGTCGCCGCGTGCCGGATCATAGGCCTTGCGCGTGCCCTTGAGCGCGCGGTCGGCGCCGCCCGCGGCCTTGCCGCCGTGGCCTTCGGCAATGGAGGGCGTCGGGCCCACGGCTTCGACCTTCCAGTTGACGATCTCGGTCGGCTCGTCGAGGCGCAAGCCATAGGTTTTCTCGTAGGCGCTGCCGTACAACTCGCCGAGATGGTCGAAGAGGCCAGCGGCGGTGCCGCTCGCGGGGAGTGTCACCTCGATCTCGTGGCCTTGGCCCTGGTAGCGCATGTCGAGGTGTCGGACGATCTTGATGTCGGCATCGGCGACGCCTGCGCGTTTGAGGTAGCCGGATGCCTCACTCTCCAGGGCCGCAAAGGTCGAAGCGAAGTCCGATGCATCTATGTCCGCGACATGAATGCGCCGCGAGCGCGCGACCTCGAAGGCCAGCGGGCTCACGAGCAGGCCGAGGGCCGACATGACACCGGCGCCGACCGGCAGGATCACGCGCGGAATCTTGAGCTTGCGCGCGACCGACAGGGCATGGAGCGGACCGGAGCCGCCGAATGCCACCATACTGCTGTTGCGGTAGTCGAAGCCGCGCTCCGTCGCATGAATGCGGAAGGCGCGCGCAACGTCCTCGCAGATAATGTCGTGAATGCCCCAGGCCGCGCGGAGGGTCTCGAGGTTGAGCGGCTTGCCGACATTCTCGGCAATGGCTGTCTCAGCGGCGGCCTTGTCGAGCTTCATCTTGCCGCCGAGGAAGAAGTTCGCGTCGAGATAGCCGAGAACGAGGTTGGCGTCGGTGAGCGTGGGCCGCGTGCCGCCCTGGCTGTAGCAGGCGGGGCCCGGCATGGCACCGGCACTGCGCGGGCCGACGCGTAGCAGTCCGCGTGCGTCGACCTCGGCAATGGAGCCGCCACCGGCGCCGATCTCGATCATGTCGATGACGGGAATGCGCACGGGGAGGCCGCTGCCCTGGCGGAACTCGTGCACGCGCGCCACTTCCATGAAGTACTTCTTGATGGCCTGGCCGTCTTTGACGAGCGCGCCCTTGGCTGTCGTGCCGCCCATGTCGAAGGAGAGAAGGTTCGGCAGCTTGAGCGAGCGGCCATGATGGGCGCTCATCAGGGCGCCGGCTGCCGGCCCCGACTCGAGGGCGCGCACGGGATAGCGGCGGGCGGCATCCGTCGTCAGCGTGCCACCGCTCGATCCCATGATGTAGAGACGGCCGGTGAAGCCGGCCCCGGCGAGGCCATCCTCCAGCCGCTTGACGTAGCGGTCGAACATCGGCTGCGTGAAAGCATTGAGCGTCGTCGTCGTCCAGCGCTCGAACTCGCGCATGTTGGGGAAGACATCGGCTGACGTCGAGACGACCAGCTCGGGCGCGGCAGCGCGCAGGATCTCGGCAGCGCGCAGCTCGGGCTCGGGATTGAGATAGCTGTGCAGGAAGCAGATGGCCACGGCCTCGACGCCGAGCTCGCGGAACTTCAGCGCCGCTGCGCGCACGCTGGCCTCGTCGAGCGGCCGCTCGATGCTGCCGTCGTAGCGCACGCGCTCGTCGACTTCGATCCTTAAACGGCGCGGAACGAGCGGAGGCGGGTACTTGATGCGCAGGTCGAAGAGGTCGTAGCGGCGCTCGGGGCCCATATCCATGATATCGCCGAAGCCCGCCGTAACGAGCATACCCGTTACGGCGCCGCGCCGTTCGATCACGGCGTTCGTCACGAGGGTCGTGCCGTGAACGATGTCGACGATATCGCCGATGCCGATGCCGCTGTCGGCAACGAGCGTGGCGACGCCCGCGAGCACGGCCTCGGAAGGATCGCTTGGGGTGGTGAGCCGCTTGTGGATCGCCATTCGGCCGCCGGTGGCGTTGCTCAATGCGAAATCTGTGAAGGTGCCGCCGATATCGACGCCGATCCGGTACATTCCAGTCCTTTCGATTCTCTGTTGCGGGCAGAGACTTGCACGCCGCGCCGGCCATGAAAACTGGCAGCAGACGCGCAGTGGCATTGCTGCATCAGTGGGGCTGGACTAGCCGCCGGCGAGGCTAGCGAAAGGCTCCGTATGCGCAGCAAGCGGCTGTCGCGGCGAAATGGTTAACTCGCCAGGAAATGCTGGTTCCGCGCCTGGACTCAATGATTCGAGAAGACCAATGGCACGCGCGGCGCCAATTATAGGCGCGGCTTCTGATGTAGTTGGATCCCCTAGCGACCGAACTCGACAATATAGGGTGTGCCGGCTCGAGTGATGCGCGCTCGTGAAATCGGCACGGCATAGTTTGCAAACTCGCTGATCTGGCCGGCTTCACTGATCGTGAGCTCGTTTACGGACTGGATGATGTCTTCTGCGCGCAATCCGGACGAATGCGCCGGTCCATCCGGCTCAACGCCCGTGACGACGACACCCCGCACCTGACCATAGTGCGGCGAGCGCGGCCCTATGCTGGTGACTGTGAGGCCACCAAGTCCATTCACGTCGCGCGAGACCGTGATGGCCGGCGGGTCCGTGAGCTGGTCGGTCACTGTGAGCCGCAGCTTCTGCGTTCCCGTGGGCTTCACGAAGTCGATCTCGAGCTCGTCTCCGACCACGGCGCTGCCGAAGTGAGCAATGAAGTCATTGGAATTTCGAACGGGAAACCCATTCACGGCAACAATGATGCAGCCCGGCTTGACGCCCGCAACGTCTGCCGGCGAGCCGGGCGCCACCCGCGAGACGAGTGCCGCGCGCCTGTTCGGCAGGCTGTGTTGTTTCGCCAGTGCCGGCGAGAGGTCAGTCGTCTCGAAGCCGAGCGAGCCGCGGCGCATGCGCCCGTGCTTGTAGAGCTGATAGCCGACACGGCGCGCCATGTTGATCGGAATGGCGAAGGCAATGCCGACGGAGCCGCCGCTCTGGCGCCCAACGGCTGTGTTGATGCCGACAAGCTCGCCGTCGAGATTGACGAGGGCGCCGCCGGAGTTGCCCGGGTTCACGGCTGCATCGACCTGGATGAAGCTCTCGTAGATGTCATAGCCGATGCCTGAGCGCTTCAGGCCGCTGACGATACCGGCACTGGCGCTGCCTTCGAGGCCGAAGGGATTGCCTAACGCGATCACGAAGTCGCCGACGCGCAGTTGTGACGAGTTGCCGATCGGCATGGGCGTGAGGTCTTTGAGATCGATCTTGATCATGGCGACGTCGGTGCCGGAATCGACGCCGATCAGCGTTGCGGGCGCCTCTCGACCGTCATGAAGCCCGACTTCGATCGTCACGGCATCGCGGACGACATGATGGTTCGTCGCGATAAGTCCGAGTTCGGCATTGACGATCACGCCGGAACCGCCCGATCGAAACGGGCGCCGTGTCGGCTCGGCTGGGGGATCTCCCTGGCGCAATTGAACGGGTACGAGTGTTTCGCCTGTCACTCTGATGCTCACGACTGCGGGCAGCGCGCGCTCGATGAGCTGGGCGAAGCTGACCATCGGTAGCGGTAGCGCTGCAGGGCGTGCCAACCTGCTTTCCGGCGGCGACGGCTCGCTTGCCATAGCAACGCAAGAGAAACCGAGTACGCCAAGAATGGCTGTGATGGGCGCAAACAGCTTCGAATACCGCATTTCTGTGCTCCTCGCGCTCATTGCTTCAGAAGGTGCTCATGATCATCTTTTGATTGCATTCACGAGTGAGCGCCGGACACGCGACGGAGAACGCGCATCCGGCACTCATCGGCGTCACTGCTTGGGAACCGCGACGACTGGGGGCAGCATGCCTTCCGAGCGCACCTTGCTAATGAAGGCCTTGCTGTCGAATGCTGTTGGGACCGAAGCGCCCTCGGCGCGGAGCTTCTCGAAGAATTCCTCGGCGCTGAGCGGCTTGGAGCTGCTCGCACCCTCCAGCTGCAGCTTGTCGAAGAACTTGCCGGCATCGAAGCTCGACGGCATGGATGCGCCCTCGAGCTGAAGGCGATCGAAGAACTTGCGCGCGTCGAAGCTGCCGGACTGCGCAACGGCCGCGCCGGTCGAAAGAGCGATGATCACACTGGCGATGATGGCTGACGACTTCATGGGAGTATCCCTTCCTTAGCAAGGCACTCGAAACTCGATTGCTCGAGCGCACGTTTGGGCTCATGTGCAGCACCGCATCCCGGTGCCTCATCAGAGTTAATCCGCAGCCGTGTTCATCGCCAGTTAGGTGTCGCAGGCTTTGGCAAAGTCTTGTTAAAGCGCGTAGCGTTGTGTGTTTGCGCGCGTTTAGCGCAGTAACCACGTACGGCGCGACCATCGAGCGGCGCGTCGCTAGGATGTCTCGATCACACTTGAGTTTTTCGCGATTTCACCATCGCGTCGGCGCGTGCAGAATTCCGCGCTACGGTTATCGAGACAACGTTTAGCATTGTTCTACATCCCTTTACTCGCGATGCGCGCATCCGATCGCTAACTTCATTGCAGCATATGACGATGCGCGGTCTGCTTATGTGGAGGTTTGCACCATGAACGCAACTCACCAGGATGCTTTCGGGTACGCCGGCAGAAGTAGAAGCGGCCGGCTTCACGATCAGGATGTCTACGCGGTGCTGCTCGGCATGGCCGGACATGATCTGCGCCAGCCATTGCAGGTTCTCCAATCGACACACGATTGGCTGGAGAATCATTTCGGGCAGGACATGGCGCAGGCGCAGTTCGCCCGAGGTCAGCGCGCGATCCGCCTCATCGCGGAGCAGCTCGATCGTCTCGTCTCGGTCATGCGTCTCTATGAGCAGACCTCGAATATGGAGTTCACCGAGGTGGCGCTCGGTCCGATACTGAGTGGGATCGCTGCCGAGAACCGTGATCTGGCTCTCGCCCGGGACGTCGAGCTTCGGGTCCGCCCGACCGGCGCCGTCGTCGTGAGCAACGAGGTCGTCCTCGAGGGCGTTGTGCGGAACCTCGTGCGCAACGCCATAAAGTATACGCCGGCGGGCCACGAGGTCCTGATCGGATGCCGCCGCTCCGGCCGGAATGTCCGGATCGATATCTGCGACACGGGAATCGGGATTGCCCCCCATCAGGTCCCGCGGGCTTTTGAGGCTTTCAAGCGGCTCGACAGTTCCACCTCCGACGGGCTCGGCCTTGGCCTTTACGTCGTTCGTCGGGCAGTCGCGCTCCTCGGCCATCGCATCGAGGTTCGCTCGTAGGTTGGCCGGGGGTCGCGGTTTTCGATCGTCTTGCCACGTGCAGATGGGTGAACGGGCCTGGTTGCAAAGGCTCGGGCGGCGCTGGCCCTAGCAAGAATTTACATCGTCTAACTGGCACGGACAGGCTCGGTAAGCATCAATCAAACCGACCAAATGCCGGCAGGGTTCACCAGCGAATGCCGAACTCACTGAACATGCAGACGGGCGCGCGGAACGGCAAAACCGCGATCGTAACGGGCGCAACTCGAGGTATTGGCGCGGCGATCGCGCGGCGCCTCGCCTTGGATGGTTTCTCGGTTGTCCTGACGTTCGTCCAGGACGGGGCGGCGGCAGATGCACAGGTTGCGGTCATCAGAGCGGCGGGAGGCCGCGCGACGGCTGTACAGGCGGATGTGAGCGACGCCGATCGCTTCGAGCAACTGTTCGATGAGGCTGAGGCGGCATACGGCGGCAGCGATGTCCTTGTGAACAACGCCGGTGTCATGATGCTGTCGACGATCGTGGAAGCTACGGATGACCATTTCGATCAGCAGGTGGCCGTCAATCTGCACGGGGCTTTCAACGGCATGCGGGAGGCGGGTAAGCGCCTGCGTCCCGGCGGTCGGATCATCAGCATTTCATCGAGCATCGTCGGCCTCTATCTGCCGACGTTCGGCATCTACGCGGCAACCAAATCGGCGATCGAAGCCATGACTCGCATTCTGGCAAAGGAGCTGCGGGGTAAGAGCATCACGGTGAATGCCGTCGCGCCCGGTCCCGTCGCGATCGACACGATGCTCAATGGTCAATCGCCCGAAGTCGTCGAGCAACTGAACCAGCTGGAGCTGTCCAAGCGATTGAGCGAAGTCGAGGACATCGCGTCGGTGGTCTCATTCCTCGCCGGGTCTCAGGGAGGTTGGATCAACGGCCAGGTGCTGAGAGCCGACGGAGGGCTCGTCTAGGCGCGTGAATGACTGTTGAGAACGAACTGCTGAAAAAGGAGTGATCATAGCCATGTCTCAAGATGCACAACACACCGAACAATGGCGATCCACTTCAGCGCCTGCGCACGTCACACGTCGTGCAGCGTTGCAGGCTGCAGCCGGTGCCATGGCATTGGCAGGGGCATCGAGCACGCCATCGCAAGCTCAGCAGGCTCAGCCCGCACCGACGGCGGCCAGAGCTCCAGAGCAGGCGACCATACGCCTCGTCGTGAACGGGCAGCCGCGGACGCTTTCCGTCGATCCGCGCCAGTCCATTCTCGATGTTCTGCGTGAGAGCCTCAACCTGACGGGCACGAAGAAGGGCTGCAATGCGGGAGCCTGCGGTGCCTGCACCGTTCTGCTGGATGGCCGCCGCATCAACTCCTGCCTCGCGCTCGCAGCCATGCACGACGGCGCCGAGATCACGACGATCGAAGGCCTCGCCGAGGGCGACAAGCTGCATCCTCTTCAGCAGGCCTTCATCGATCATGAAGGCTTCCAGTGCGGATACTGCACGCCCGGCCAGATCATGTCCGGTGTTGCCTGTATCGCCGAAGGCCATGCCCGCTCGCCCGAGCAGATCAAAGCCTGGATGAGCGGCAACATCTGTCGGTGCGGCGCCTATGCGGGCATCGTCGAGGCGATCACCGAAGTGGCGAAGGAGGGCAAGCTATGATCCCGTTCAGCTTGCAGAAATCCACTGATGTCGGCGAAGCCATTGCCGCCGCGACAGCGGGCGGTCGCTATATCGCGGGCGGCACGACACTGGTCGATCTCATGCGCGACGAGGTCGAGCGGCCCGGGCGGTTGGTCGATATCAATGCGCTGCCCTTGAAGCGCCTTCAGACCGTGGGCGACACGCTCGTCATCGGCGCGCTCGTCACGATGTCGGATTGCGCGGCGCACGCGGACGTGCAGCGCCTGCAGCCGGTGATCTCGGAATCCCTCGTGGAAGGGGCCTCGCCGCAGTTGCGGAATCTCGCGACGATCGGCGGTAACCTACTGCAGCGCGTGCGTTGCCCGTATTTCCGGATGCTCGATGCGGCGTGCAACAAGCGCGATCCGAACTCGGGATGCTCAGCGATCGACGGGTTCAACGGTGGGCACGCAATATTGGGTACAAGTAGCTCTTGCATCGCGGTGCATCCGTCGGATCTGGCGGTCGCCCTCATTGCGCTGGATGCCACGATGCGTGTGCGCGGGCCCAATGGCGAGCGGAGTTTTCCGGTCGAGGAACTGTTCCGCCTACCGGGTACCACGCCGCACATCGAGCACACACTGCAGCCCGGCGAGTTGATCATCGATGTGCGCGTGCCGAGCGGGCGTTACGCGCGACGGGCTCGCTATCTCAAGGTGCGCGATCGCTCGTCTTACGAGTTCGCCGTGGTCTCGGCCGCGGCAGCACTCGACATCGAGAATGGCACCATCCGTGAAGCCCGCATTGCCTGCGGCGGTGTCGGCACCATGCCCTGGCGCATGCGTGCGAGTGAAAAGGCCCTGGCCGGTAGACCGGCTGATCGCGCCACATTCGAGCAGGCAGCGCGTCTGGCGCTCGCCGGCGCACAAGCCAGGTCCGGCAATGCCTTCAAGATGGACCTCCTGCCCGCCACCATCGTTCGGGCCCTCGAACTCGCGAGAGATGTATCATGAACCTGCAAGCGATCGGAAAGCCGCTGGCACGCGTCGATGGTCGCGCGAAGGTGACTGGCGCAGCTCACTATGCGGCCGAGTTCAATCAGCCCAACCAGGCCTATGCCGTCATCGTTTCGAGCAGCGTCGGTCTCGGCCGGATCGCCAGCATCGATACGGCGGCGGTGGCGCGGCTGCCGGGCGTTCTCGCGGTCGTGAGCCATCTCAATGCGCCGCGCCTCGCCTACAATCCGCACAAGTCCGGCATCGATCCGCCTGTTGGTGAGCGCCTGCACGTTCTGCAGGACGATCTGGTGCGTTTCTACGGTCAACCCGTCGCAATCGTCGTCGCCGATACGCTCGATCGCGCGGAATGCGCTGCGGCTGCGCTGCGCGTTACGTATGAAGCGCGCAAACCGGTCGTCGACCCGCGCGACAAGCAGGCACAGCCCATGGCTCCAGCTGCGTACGGTCCCGTGGAGGCGGACAACGTGCGCGGCGATCCCGATGCGGCATTGGCAGCGGCAGCCGTGTCCGTCGACGTGAGCACGGACATCGGGCGACAGAACCATCATCCCATGGAGCCGCACGCGACCATTGCGACATGGAATGGCGAACAGCTGACGCTTTGGAGCAAGAGCCAGTACGTCGCTAACGAGCAGGCCGAGATCGCGGCGGTCTTCGGCATCCCCCAGCAGAATGTGCGTGTCATCTGCCCGTTCATCGGCGGTGCTTTCGGCACGAGCCTTCGTACGTGGCCGCACGTGACACTGGCGGCGATTGCGAGCCGGCAGGTCGGCCGGCCCGTGAAGCTCGTCCTCACGCGACGCCAGATGTCCTACACGACTGGACATCGGCCGCGGACGTTGCAGCGCATGGTCATCGGTGCAACGCGTGACGGCCGCCTGACCAGCATCATTCATGAAGGCATGGGCGAGACGAGCCGCTACGAGAACTTCGTCGAGTCGCTGACGGCCGGCACGGACTTCATGTACTCGTGCCCCAATGTGCGCACGCGCTATCGTCTCGTGCCGCTCGACATCGGAACGCCCACCTACATGCGTGGTCCCGGCGAATCGAGCGGCATGTATGCACTCGAAACGGCGATGGATGAGCTGGCTTACAAGCTCGGCATGGACCCGATCGAGCTCCGCCGGCGCAATGAGCCGACCATTGACGAGGGCTTGAATGTGCCGTTCTCCAGTCGCTCGCTTATGCAGTGCTATGCGGCAGGGGCAGAGCGCTTCGGTTGGGCAAAGCGCACGCCCGAGCCCAAGTCCATGCGCGATGGCCGGCTGCTGATCGGCATGGGCACCGCAACGGCGACCTATCCGGCCCTGCAGTTCCCGTCGAGTGCGCGCGCGCGTCTCCTCGCCGACGGTTCGGCTGAAATCGAGGTTGCCGCCAGTGACATGGGGCCAGGCACATACACCTCGATGACGCAGGTTGCCGCCGAGATACTCGGTCTCCCTGTCGGCCGCGTGAGGTTCAGCCTCGGAAACTCGGATTTCCCGCCGGCGCCGCCGCACGGGGGATCGCAGACCATGGCCGCCGTCGGATCGGCCATTCGCGCGGCCTGCCTGGCGGTGCAGAACATGCTCGTCGAGCGCGCCATCGCCAATCCGCGCTCGCCGATGCACAATGCCGGATTGGATGCACTCGAATGGGTCGAGGGCCACCTGCGCCGAAGGGGCGGTATTTCCGCCGAGCAGTCTTACGCGGAGATCATTGCGGCGGGTGGCGGTGCGCCGGTCGAGGCGACCGTCAGTGTCGAGCGTGATCCGGAAATCGCGGCCAAATATTCCATGCACGCCTTTGGTGCGGTTTTCGTCGAGATCTCCGTCGATCCGGATGTCGGCCTTGCGCGCGTGAGGCGGGCACTCGGCGTCTACGGTGCCGGGCGCATCGTCAATCCGAGATTGGCGAGAAGCCAGTGTGTTGGCGGCATGATCGGCGGTATCGGCATGGCGCTCATGGAGCACACCTCGCTCGATGCGCGCGATGGGCGTCCTGTCAATGCGCACATGGCCGAGTATCTGCTGCCGGTGAATCTCGACATTCCACAGCTCGATGTTCACTTCGTCGATGAGGTCGACCCGCACGTTAATCCGCTCGGCGTGAAGGGTCTCGGCGAGATCTCGCTCGTCGGCATGGCGCCGGCCATATCGAATGCCGTCTTCCACGCGACGGGGCGGCGCATCCACGAGCTGCCGATCCGCATCGAGCACCTGCTCAAGCTCTAAAGGCTGCAGAAGCACATTTCCGAGATCGAGAGCGAGAACGGTCGGAGCGGTTTGCCTCTCTGGCAGTTTCGCGGCTTGCCAGCAGTGGGATCGGGTCGTAGCCTGCAGCGATGTGATGGAAATTGCTCAAAGAGGCCGCAATGCATAAGCGCAAACTCGGACGGAGCAAGCTCGAGATCGCACCGCTTGTTTTCGGTGGCAACGTATTTGGCTGGACGGTCGACGAAAAGAACTCGTTCGCCCTGCTCGATGCCTTCGTCGATGCCGGATTCAATTGCGTCGACACGGCGGACGTGTACTCGCGCTGGGCGCAGGGCAACAAGGGCGGCGAGAGCGAGACGATCATCGGCAAGTGGTTCAAGGCGCGTGGGACACGGGACAAGATCATCCTCGCCACCAAGTGCGGAAACGAGATGGCACCCGACAAGAAGGGGCTCTCGAAGGCCTACATCATGCGCGCCGTCGAGGACTCGCTGAAGCGTCTGCAAACCGATTACATCGACCTCTACCAGTCGCATCGCGATGATCCAGCGACGCCGCTCGAGGAGACCATGGCGGCGCATGCCGAGCTGATCAAGGCCGGCAAGGTGCGCGTCGTCGGCGCCTCGAACTACAACGCGGATCGACTGAAGGCAGCACTGGCCGCGAGCGCCAAGGCGGGCATTCCGCGCTATGAGACGCTGCAGCCGAACTACAACCTTGCCGATCGGGGGGAGTTCGAAGGTGCGCTGCAGGATCTGTGTGTCGCCGAGGGAATCAGCGTCATTCCCTATTATTCGCTGGCGAGCGGCTTCCTTACGGGCAAGTACCGCTCGGATGCCGATCTCGGCCAGCGCGCGCGTGCGGGCGGCGTCAAGAAGCATCTGACGCCGCGCGGCTTCGGCGTTCTGAAGGCGCTCGACGCCGTTGCCGAAACGCATGACGCCACGCCGGCACAGGTCGCGCTCGCGTGGCTCCTCGCCCAGCCGGCGATCGCGGCGCCGATTGCGAGTGCGACGACGACGGCGCAACTCGCTGAAATCCTGAAATGCGCCGACGTGAAGCTCAGCAAGGACGACGTCGCTGCGCTTTCCAGGGCGAGTGCCTGAGGCGCGGAGAGCCTCGTCTGTGACGCGTGTCCCTATCTTCTCGACCGGGTCTTGCTCCCCCGGTCGCCGGCGCGTGCCATCCGCCGGAATGATCCGCACACGAAGCGGGCGAGGACGGGGCGGATGTTGCGCCCGTCAAGCGGGATGAACGCTGTAGCGCGTTGCTGTCGACGGGATTGCGATTGACTGACGGAAGCGTAATACTGCGCTGCCTAACCACAAGAAGTTTCGGGAGAAGACGCCTATGAGACTATCAGGAATTGCGTCCGCGGCTGCCGCGGTCGCTCTGGCCGTGTGCGCGATCGCGCAACCTACAGAGGTAAGCGCTCAGACGACGCATAAGCTTCGCTTTCAAGCGAGCTTCCCGTCAGCGAGCATGAATTTCACCAACTTCAAGTACTTTGCCGAGCGGGCCAAATTGATGTCGGGTGGCCGCCTCGATATCGAGGTGTTGCCGGCAGGAACGGTCGTGCCTGCGTTCGAGGTGCTCGACGCGGTCCACAAGAAGGTCATAGACGGTGGCCACACCGCTGCCGCCTACTGGCTCGGCAAGCATCGGGCCGCAGCGCTGTTCGGACCGTCGCCCGGCGGCCCGTTCGGGATGGATATGACCGACTATATGGGCTGGATCCATGATGGCGGCGGGCTCGAGCTCTACCGCGAGCTCTATCAGGATCAGCTCAAGCGCGACGTAGTGCCGATTCCACTGACGTCGGTCGCCAACCAGGCTCTCGGCTGGTTCCGCAAGCCGGTGAAGAGCTGGGAGGATCTGAGAGGTCGCAAGTGTCGTCAGACTGGCGTGACGGCCGAGGTCTTCGCCAAATCAGGTATGGCGACCGTAAACCTCCCTGGCGGTGAGATCGTGCCGTCTGCCGAGCGCGGCGTCATCGACTGCGGCGAATGGGTCGGTCCTGCCGAGGACATGTCGATCGGCTTCCAGACTGTCTTCAAGTATCTCTACATGCCGTCGACGCACGAGCCTGCGACCGTGCTGGAGCTGCTGATCAACGCCGATGTGTGGAAGGCGATCGGCCCGGATCTGCAGGCGATCATCATCGCGGCGAGCTGGGAAGCCACGTTCCGCTCGCAGACGATCATGAACAAAGCCAATGCGGTCGCGCTCAAGGAGCTGCGTGAGAAGCATGGCGTCAGCATCGAGCGCACGCCTGACGACATCCTGCGCAAGACGCTCGAGGCGTGGGACCAGATCTCCAAGGAGGCCGCGGAAAAGAACCCGTTCTTCAAGAAGGTTCTCGACTCGCAGCGTGACTACGCCTCGCAGGTCGTCCCCGCGCGCCGTGAAGTGATCCCGCCGTATTCGGCCGGCGCCGACTGGTACTGGCCCGCCAAGAAGTAGGGCTCCGACACGGATTGGAAGGGGCTGTGCCGGACGCGCAGCCCCTTTCTTTCAGAACCAGAAACGAGAGCAATTCATATGACCATTGAGCCCGTGACGGACCGGTCGCGACAACCGTCGCCCGGCTATCTCGCCGTGATTCGAGCAATCGACGGCATCACGACGTGGACCGGCTACGCCTTCACGATCCTGATCGTGCCGCTGGTCATTTCAAACGTCATAGAAGTCTTCATGCGCTATGTCATGAAGGAGCCGACGACCTGGGCGCTCGATGCGACGACCATGTCGTTCGGCGCGCTGTTCATGCTCGGGGCGGCATACGCGCTTCTCAAAGGCGCACACGTTCGCACGGACATGCTGTGGGAGAAATTCTCCGACCGCAAGAAGGGCGTCATCGACAGCGTTGCCTACATCATCTTCTTTCTACCGTCGATGGCCATTCTCTTCATGCTCTCGGTCGACGATTTTTTCTATTCGCTGTCGATCGATGAGCGATCCACCTCCAGCCTTTGGCAGCCGCCACTCTGGCCGCTCCGCGCCGTGATACCGATCGCGGCGGGGCTGCTTTTCATCCAGGGCATTTCCGAGCTCATGAAGAGCCTATGGGCGGCCCGTACGGGACAGGTTCTGACGCAGCACGAGAAGATCGAGGTCTGACGCGCGATGAGCACCAATGAAATCCTTGGACTCATCATGCTGTTTGGCATGGTCGGCGTCATCTTCATCGGCTTCCCGATATCGTTCACCCTCCTGTTTCTGGCCTTTGCATTCGGTTCGTTCGGCATCGGCGCGGATCAGACTTTCAATCTTGCGTACCTGCAGATCTGGGGCACCATGAAGGAGGACATCCTCCCTGCGGTGCCGCTGTTCATCTTCATGGGCTACATGACCGAGCAGGCCGGGCTCATGGAGCGCCTGTTCGTGGCGCTGCGCCATCTACTGGCGCCCGTGCGCGGCTCGCTCTATCTCGCGGTGATCCTGACCGCGACGATCTTCGCCATGGCGACCGGCATCGTCGGTGCTGCTGTCACGGTGCTCGGAATCATGGCCGGGCCTATCATGATCAAAGCCGGGTATGACGCGCGTCTCTCGGCGGGTGCCATTGCAGCAGGCGGTACGCTCGGCATTCTCGTTCCACCGAGCGTGATGCTCGTGGTCATGGGGCCGACCATGGGCATCCCCGTCAACATGCTGTATTCGGCGGCCATGGGGCCGGGCCTCTTGCTGGCCGGCTCGTACATCATCTATTGCATGGTGCGCAGCTTCTGGAATCCCGCGCTCGGCCCGCCGGTGCCGGAGGAAGAGCGCATCCACGACTACCGCCTTGTCCTCAAGGAGGTCCTGCTGGGCGTCGTGCCGCTTGCCGCGCTCATCGGCTTCACGCTCGGAACAATCCTCGCGGGTCTCGCAACGCCGACGGAAGCGGCCTCGTGCGGTGCTTTCGGCGCGACACTTCTGGCGCTGCTCTATGGTCGCCTTACGCGGACCGCTCTCTTCAATGCGGCGGTGAGCACCATGGTGACGTCGAGCATGGTGTTGTTGCTCGCGGTGTCCTCCAACGTCTTCGGTGCGGTATTCACCCAGCTCGGCACGGCGAGCGTCATCACGAAGACATTGGTAGGATTGCCGATCGCGGACATCTGGAAGCTGTCACTGATCATGCTCCTGATCTTCGTGCTCGGCTGGCCTTTCGAGTGGCCCGCCGTCGTGCTGGTCTTCCTGCCGATCTTTCTCCCGGTGGTGGAGAATCTCCAGCTCGGCATGACCAAGTTCGAGATGCTCTTGTGGTTCGGTGCGCTCGTGGCGGTCAACCTGCAGACGGCGTTCCTCAGTCCACCGGTGGCGATGTCCGCCTACTATCTGAGAAACGTCGTTCCGCAGTGGAGTCTGGCGACGATCTACCGAGGCATGGCCGATTACATGGTCATTCAGATTATCGTTCTCATCGCCATCGTCATGTTCCCGAGCATCGCGCTCTGGCTGCCGCTTGCGCTCCGCTAGGCACTGGAGATCAAGCTGGAAATGAAAAGGGGGCTTCGGATGAAGCCCCCTCTTGCATTCGATCAGCGTGGCGTCATTACTTGTCGAGCCAGGCCTGCTCCATGCGCCAGCTATTGTAGAGCGAGTTGATGTGGCTGGTGACGCCCTTTACGTGCGGGGCCCAGCACGTCGCTGCCTTGTTGTGCAGGATGATCGGGCGCGCCACGTCCTCGACGATCTTGCGCTCGGCCTGCCAGAGGATCTGCTTGCGCTTGGCAGGGTCCGTCTCGCGTGACTGGGCGAAGATGAGAGCGTCCACTTCCTTGTTGCAGTAGCCCGTGTAGTTGCGCTCCGACGCGCAGGTGTAGTTCTCGACGAGATTGACGTCTGGATCGTCGACGCCGACACCGGTCGTGTTGAGGCCGACGGCATAGTCCTTGCGCGTGACCTTGGCGTGCCAGAGGGGCGTGTCGACATTCTCGAGCTCGCCCTCGATGTAGACCGCCTTCATCTGGTCGATGAAGATGACGGCGGGGTCGCGATAGAGCGGGATGTTGCGCGTTGCGACCTTTACTTTGAGCGTCTTGCTGGCGCTGTAGCCGAGATCTTCCATGATCTTGCGCGCCTGGGCGAGATCCTTCGAGCGGTCAGGATTGTAGCCCGGCAGCTTGGCGAGTTCCTCGGGCGGCATCGACCACACACCTTCCGGCCCTGGCAGCATGACCGCGCCGATCGAAGATTTGCCTTCGGCGAGAATCGTGTTGAAGGCCGCGCGGTCGATGGCCAGTGCCATGGCGAGCCGGATCTTCGGATTGTCGAAGGGTGGCGCCGATGCATTCACGATCATGTTGATCGTGTTGTTCGAGGGTACGAACTGGCAAACCGACTTCGGTGCCTTGGCCTCGACGTCTTTCAGGCCCGCGACCGTTATGTCGGAGACGAAGGTGAGGTCGACCTCGCCGGCAATGAAGGCCAGGACGCGCGTCGAGCGGTTACTGATGACGCGATACTCGATGCCGTCGAGGCGCGGCAGCCCCTTCTTCCAGTAGTCGGGATTGCGGGCGAGCTTGATGGAGTCGCCGCGCTTCTGCTCGGCAACCTTGAACGGCCCCGTGCCGACGGGGTTCGCGCGCATCTGCTTCTGCTCGACGTGGCAGGGATAGATCGGCGTATAGCCGGAGGCCAGCAGTGCGAGGAAGCTCGGCTGGGGCGCGTTCAGCTCGAACGTCACCTCATGGTCGCCCTTGGTCGTGACGCTCTTGAGATTGTGGTACCAGATCTTGCGCGGGTTCTTGCGGAAGTCCTCCGACTTCACGAGGCCTGAGATGAGTTCGAACGTGCATTTCACGTCATTCGCCGAGAAGGGCTTGCCGTCGTGCCACTTGACGCCCTGCTCGAGCTGGAAGGTCAGCTTGGTCTTGCTGTCGTCCCACGCCCAGCTCTTGCCGAGATCGGGGACGATCGTGCCGAGGTTCGCCTCGAGCTTCGTCTGGTCGAAGAGCACGAGGTTGTTGAACACGGGCATGAAGGGGAACACCGTCGAGATCGTCGCCTCCTCGTGGATGGAGGCGCTCGGGGGTGTATCCCAGACGTAGGTCTTGAGAATGCCGCCCTGTTTCTGTGCGTGGGCGGCGGGGGCGAAAAGGAGCGTGGCCAGGGCGAGCGCGAGTGCCCTCCGGCCTCTAGAAACGGTCATCGTGGCGTTCTCCCAGGTTCCGATCTGATGTCGGCCGTCGTGGCGCCGGATCGAGCCGGGCCATGCGGTATGGGAAACATATCACGCAATGCGCGCACGCCAACACTTCGTGCCGCGCGTTGACGCAGGCTCATGCTGCATAGCATTCTTTCCGGCGGCCAGACTTAGCGGCCATGGCCTTCAGCCCAGGACAGATTTCCGCATGAGCCAAGCCGTCGATCCGATCACGGTCTCCGTGATCCAGCACCGTCTTCGCGCGATCGTCGAGGAAATGGGCGAGGCGATGCTGCGGACCTCCTACTCGCAGATCCTGAACTCCAGCCGCGACTTCTCGACGGCGCTGTGCGATCCCGAGGGGCGGCTCGTTGCCCAGGCCGAGCATGTGCCGATCCACGTCGGCGCGCTCCCCTTCGCGGCAAAGTCCGTCTACGACTTTTTCAAGGGCACGATCCGCCCGGGTGACGTGTATCTGCTCAATGACCCGTACCGGGGCGGCAACCATCTCCCGGACCTGACGGCGTTCGTGCCCGTTTTCGACGGCGACAAGCTCGTCTACTGGGCGATCAACCGCTCGCACCAGAGCGATATCGGCGGTGCCACGCACGGCGCGTACAACGCGAGCGCCAAGGAGATCTTCCAGGAAGGTCTGCGCGTTCCGCCGCTGAAGCTCTACGATCAGGGCGTGCGGCGCGAGGACGTCTACGAGATGATCGTTCTCAATGTGCGTCACCCGCGCGACTTCCGCGGTGATCTCGCGGCCATGATCGGCTCGGCACGGCTCGGCGAGCGGCGCATGAGCGAGCTCATTCGCGAGTTCGGTTCCGAGCAGTCACGCGCCGCGGTGGAAGCCGTGCTCGATGGGGCCGAGCGGCAGGTGCGCGCGATCATTTCCGAGTGGAAGGATGGCGTGTACGAGGGTGAGGCCTTCCTCGACGACGACGGCCATGGGTTCAAGGACGTCTACATTCGAGCGAAGGTGACCAAGCGCGGCAGCGATCTCGATGTCGATCTCACCGAGAGCCATCCGCAGGTCACGGGCTTCATCAACTCGTCCTACGCGAATACGCAGTCGGCCGTCGTGGTCGCGCTCGCGTATCTGATCGATCCCGACACGCCGAAGAACGATGGTGCCTTCCGGCCGCTGAATGTGAAGCTCAAGGAAGGGACGGTCGTGTGGCCGCGCCCCGGTGCGCCGGTGACGCTGTGCACGAACCACTGCGGACAGGAGATCATGGAGGCCATCATCCGGGCGCTCGCGCCGGCCTGCCCTGAGCGCGCCATGGCCGGTTGGGGACGGCGCTTCCGCGTGGCCATTCAGGGCGTGGATCCGCGCACGTCGAAGCCCTTCATCTGGCATCTCTTCCAGGCGCGGCCGGGCGGTGGCGCCTCGTCCGCTGGCGACGGATGGGCTGCAGCAGGCGAGTGGCAGGCGGCGGGCGGCATCAAGTTCGGCAGCATCGAAGTGCACGAGGTGCGCTTTCCCTTCTTCTTCCGCCGCCACGAGTTCCGCCCCGACAGCGGCGGCGATGGCCGCTATCGCGGTGGACCGGGCGCCGAATTGGAAATGGTCATCGAGACGGCGGAGCCCGCAGTCGGCAATACGGCCGGCGATGGCGTGAAGTACGGCGCTTGCGGGATGGTCGGTGGCGAGGACGGTGCGCCGCATAACTATTGGCTGGAGTCCAAGGGATTGCCGGATCGGCCGCTCAAGACCAAGGAGACAGGCGTGGTGCTGAAGCCCGGCGATATCCTGCAGGTGCGCTCGGGTGGGGGTGGTGGCTGGGGTGCACCTTCGGAGCGGACGGATGAAGCGCGTGCGCGCGACGTCACGCTCGGCTTTGTGTCGAAATCGGGACACTAGCGCATGTATCGCATTGGAATTGACGTCGGCGGCACATTCACGGACCTCGTGGCCGTGGATGCGGAAGGCCAAGTCACCATCGCCAAGGCCGCATCGACGCCGCAGGATCAGTCGATCGGCGTCATGGATGGCCTCGAGCGGCTCGCGGAAGCCATCGGCATCACGCGCGCCGACATGCTCGCCAAGACCGAGATCATCGTCCACGGCACGACGGTCGCGACGAACGCGCTTCTCGAGCACAAGGGCGCCAAGGTCGGTCTGCTCACGACGGAAGGACATCGCGATATCGTCGAGATGCGCGAAGGTCTCAAGGACGATCGCTACAACCTGCGCATGGCGCCGCCTGATCAGCTCGTCCCGCGCGAGCGCCGCCTCGATGTGCGTGAGCGTATCCGGCCCGACGGGCGCACGGAGGTGCCGCTCGATCGCGCTTCTCTCGAAGCGGCCATTGCGTCGCTGAAGCGCGACGGTGTGGAAGCGGTTGCGGTCTGCTATCTGCACGCATGGCGCGATGGCGCGCACGAGCGGGCGACGGTGGAGGCCGTGAAAGCGGCGCTCGGCGATACGTATGTCTGTCGCTCGTCGGAAGTGCTGCCGCAGATCAAGGAATACGACCGCGTCTGCACGACGATCGTGAATGCCTATGTCGGCCCCGTACTCGAGCGCTACCTGACGCGGCTCGCGATGCGACTCGGCGAGGCGGGACTTGCGGGTCCCGTGCTCATCATCCAATCGCACGGCGGTGTCGCAACGATCCCCGATGCCGTGCGGCTTGCGGCTGGCGCTGCGCTTTCGGGGCCGGCAGGCGGCGTCGCTGGCAGCCGCTATGCCGCACGCCTCATGGAGCACGGCGATCTCATTCCCTTCGACATGGGCGGCACCTCGACGGACATATCGCTCGTCATTGGTGGTGAGGCCGCCATCGCCTCGGATCGCCGGCTCGGCGGTCAGCGGGTTGCACTCCAGAGCCTCGACATTGCAAGCATCGGTGCGGGCGGCGGCTCCATTGCCGAGGTCGATGCCGGCGGCATCCTTCATGTCGGTCCGGAGAGCGCGGGCGCCATGCCGGGCCCGGCCTGCTATGGCCGGGGTGGTACGCGCGCGACGGTGACGGATAGCAATTGCGTGCTAGGGTTCCTCGATCCCGACAACTTCCTCGGTGGACGCGCGCATCTCGATGCGCCCGCGGCCGAGGCGGCTGTCGATCGCGTCGCGGCGAAGCTCGGCGTCGACCGCATGACGGCAGCGGAGGGCATTCACCGCATCATCAACACGCGCATGGCGGAGGGTATCCGCCTCGTGTCGGTGCGGCGCGGCGTCGATCCGCGGCGCTTTGCCATTCTCTCGTTCGGCGGCGCGGCGGGATTGCATGTCACGGATGTGGCGCGACAGCTCGATGTGACGCGCGTGATCGTGCCACGGCTTGCGGCCGTGCTTTCAGCGTGGGGTATGCTCGCCTCGGACTTACGTTATGAGCTCGCGCGCACGCACATCGGCGATGCCACGCACCTCGATGCTGATCAGCTCAGAGCCGCATTCGGAGAGCTCGAGGCCGAGGGCCGCGCGCGCATCAAGGCCGCAGCGCATACGGGTGATGTGCGCGTGCAGCGCTCCGCCGACATGCGCTATGGCGAGCAGATCTTCGAAGTGAACGTGCCGCTCGACGGGATCGCGCTTGATGATCCGAGCCTCGTTGCGCGCATGTCCGATGCCTTCCACGCGCGGCATGAAGAACTCTACACCTACAGTCTGCGCGATCAGGAGGCCGTGCTCATCAATGCGCGGGCTGCCGTCATCGGTGCCTTGCCGAAATTGCCACAGGAGCCGGCGCTGCCCGCGCGCGCACCTGCCGCGCCGCATCGTCAGCGCCGGGTCTATCTCGGTGGCTGGCATGATGTGCCGGTCTACGCGTTTGATGGGCTGGCGCCAGGGCAGGTTGTGGAGGGGCCGGCTGTTGTCGAGTCGTCGACGACGACCGTGCTCCTTCGCGCTGGCGATCACGCAACGACCACAGCATTTGGATGGCTCGACATTCAAGTTGGCTGATCCTGTACCGGCCCAGTGCCGGAATCCCATCGGAGAACACCATGCCCAAGACCGCGCGAGGCCTGAACTACGTCGCCAACGACTTGAGACCGCCCTGGCGGACGCCGGGGCTGCCAGTCGTATTCAATCATGGCATCGGCACCAATCTCGGTATCTGGTCGGCGTGGGTGCCAGCGGTGGCGGCTCGTCACCCGATGGTACGCTTCGACATGCGCGGCTTCGGTCAATCGCCCGTACCGCCGGCTGATCACCGCTGGACGTTCGACGAGATGGTCGATGATCTCCTGGAAGTCGCCGCAACGACGGGCGCCGGGAAGGTGCATGTGGTCGGCGAGTCCATTGGCGGAACGATCGCGCTCGTCGCCGCACTCAAGGCGCCAGAGCGTTTCGCCTCGGTCGCAGTATCCAATGCATCGCATCGCGGGCCTGGGATCACGAACATCCAGGGCTGGCGCAAGACCTACGAGAGCCAGGGCAACGCGGCTTGGAATGCCGAGATGATGACGAACCGCTTCTATCCCGGAGCCGCTGATCCCGCCGCATTGGCGTGGTTCTCCGAGGTTCAGGAGAAGGCCGATCGACATGCCGTTCTTGCGCTTGCAACGCTACTGGCCGGTGCCGATCTCAGCGAGGCGCTGCGTGGATTGAAGGTGCCGTTGTCGATCACACTGCCCGACTCGAGCCCGTTCATTGCGCCATCGCATGGTGCGGAGATGCACGCTCTCGTTCCGAATTCGCGCCTGAGGATCGTGCCACATGCCAAGCACGGCCTGCCCTTCAGCCATGCGCGCGCCGAAGCGGAGGCGCTCGTTGCGTTTCTCGCGGAAATCGAGGGGGAGGCTGATTAGCGTAGCCTAGCGGCTCTGCTTGTGCTTTCGCAGGGCGTCGCCGAAGGCCTCGAACAGGGTCTTGTTGACCGCGTTGTTCTGCGCCTCGTACTCCGCGTGCCACTGGACGCCGAGTGCAAAGCCGGGCGCTTCCGCGATGCGGATCGCTTCGATGGTGCCATCCTCCGCGACGCCTTCGACGACGATGCGCTCCCCAGGCTCGAGAATGCCCTGGCCGTGCAGCGAGTTCACGCGGATGGTCTCGCGGCCGAGGAGGGTTGCGAACGTGCCACCTGGTACCAGAGTGACTTCGTGGCGTTCGGCGAAGACGACGGTCGGATCCGGGTGGATCTCGCCGGTATCGAGGCGCGGCATGCGATGGTTGAGGCGGCCGGGGATCTCGCGGATCTCCGGATGCAGTGAACCGCCGAACGCGACATTCATTTCCTGGAAGCCGCGGCAGATCCCGAAGATCGGCTTGCCACGATCGACACAGGCTTCCAGCAGCGCCAGGGCGATGGTGTCGCGGCGCTCGTCATAGGGCTCGTAGCCGGCGTGTGGATCGGTGCGATACCGGGTCGGATGCACATTGGCGCGGGCGCCCGTCAACAGAATGCCGTCGACGACATCCAGTAGCGCACCGAGATCGGTGATTTCCGGGGCGCCCGCGAACATCATTGGGAGCGCGCCGGCCACCTCGGCGATGGCGCGGAGATTGCGCTCGCCGACGAGCTGCGCGGCAAAGCGGTTCTCGACGAAGTGCGAATTGCCAATCACACCGACTACGGGTTTCATCGCCGTCAGACCCCAGCCCCGTCTTGTCTCATCTCATCGGCCCGTTCTCAGATCGCGGAAGGCCTCGTCGAGCCGGCGGAGCGCCTCCTCGAGGATCGAGCGCGGCGTCGCGAAGTTGAGACGCAACCGCGTCTCCCCGCCCGGTCCGAACTGCTCGCCGGGGCTCGGGAAGATGCTCGCCGTCTGCTTCACGCGCTTGCTCACTTCCTCGGGCGAAAGGCCGGTGCCGGCGAAGTCGATCCAGGAAAGGTATGTCGCGTCGAGCTTCATGGCACGCGCCCCGGGGGCGGCGGCTTCGATGCGGGCATGGAGCAGGTCACGGTTGCGCGCGAGATAGGGAAGGAGCGCATCGAGCCAGGCGTCGCCCGTCCGCCAGGCGGCCTCGGTCGCGATCATGCCGAAGGAATTGTAGGAGCCGAGGCCCGAGGCCATGATGCGCGCATCGATGCGCTTCTTGAAATCGGCGTTCGAGGTGAAGCAGGCGCCGACATGCGCGCCGGCGAGGTTGAAGGTCTTGGTCGCGGCGACGCACGTGATGAGGCGATCGGCGCATTCGGGGGCGGCCGTCAGCGTCGGTGTGTGGCGCGCGCCGGGGAAGACGAGGTCGCAGTGGATCTCGTCGGAGACCAGAATGAGGTTGTGCCTGGCGCAGAAGGTCGCGAGCGCCTTGAGCTCGGCCGGCGACCAGACCGTGCCGCCGGGATTGTGCGGGCTGCACAGGAAGACGATCTTCGTGCGTGGCGTGAGCTTCGCCGCGAGGGCATCGAGATCCATGGCATAGCGGCCGTTGGCCTCGACCAGCTCGGCGTCGAAAATGCGTCGCTGGTTGGCGACGATGATGCGACGGAAGGCGTGATACACGGGCGGGAAGACGACGACCTCGTCACCCGGCTCGGTCAGTGCCTGCAGGATGAGGCCGAGGCCCGATACGATTCCCGGCGTTGGGCTGACCCAGGCCGGGTCCACCTTGAGCCCATGGCGGCGCGCCATCCAGGATGCGAGTGCCTCTGCCCAGGTGCCTGTATCGGCGTAGTAGCCGTAAACCCCGCGTTCGAATATGGCAGCCAAAGCCTCCGTCACGCCGGGCGGTGCCGCAAAATCCATGTCGGCGACCCACATGGGGATCGCGTCGGGAGCCGTGATGCCGGAAAGCTTCGCGATGTTGTCCCACTTGGACGAATGGGTGCCGCGGCGTTGAATGACGCGGTCGAAGTCGAACATGATCTAGAGGCTCCCGGGGCGGCCGACACAACCGCCTACTGATGCTGGGCACCGTGCTCATGGTCAAGCGCTGCGAAGCGCGCCGCGGCCATGCAGGCGTCGCATTGAGGACAGATCCAGGGGTTCGCCGCCGATTTTATGGTCGGAAAGCGCCGTAATGCGCAGTCCGGATCACATCATTGCCACATTGAAATATAGAAATAGTTGTGTCCGGGTAACGCGCAATAATAACAAAAGCACCGGTGGTGAGGGAATTCGTCGCAAGGGGGTGCAGTGTGCGTGCACTGTTCGTTACCGCAGCAGGTTTGGTCATCAACGGGTTGCTTGCCTGGGCTCCGGTCCACGCTCAACAGCAGCCGGCGCCGTTTATCATCGCGCAGGCGCAGGGCAAGGGCGTCCCGAAGCGCGCGCTACCTGTGCCTCCGAAGCCGACGAGCTATGACGAGAACGAGCGGGCCGCGGTCCTCAACAACTGGACGGTAGGTCTGGCGGGCGGTCTCCTCGAGGGGACGTTCGTAAACTATGCCGCGGATCTCGGTCGCGCCCTCGACGATGGCGACAACCTGCGTGTGCTTCCAATCATCACCTACGGTGCGGTCGGTAACGTCAACGATCTCATTTATCTCAAGGGCGTCGATTTCGCGATCACCTACGCGGACGTGCTCGACCACTACAAGAACGTGCTGAAGGTCCCGAACATCGAGAAGCGCGTGAACTACATCATGCCGATGTTCCAGGGCGAATTGCACATTTATGCGCGCCCGGAGATCAATTCTCTCGAAGATCTGAGGGGCAAGAAGGTCAATTTCAATACGGTCGGAAGTGCTGCCAACTATACCGGCGGTATCGTCTTCGATCGTCTCGGGCTGCCGGTCGAGCGCACCTTTCTCAACAACGCGATCGCCCTCGAAGGCATGAAGAAGGGTGAGATCGCCGCGATCATTCATGTGGTCGGCAAACCCAACTCTCTGTTCACGAACATGAAGCCGGAGCCTGGCTTCAAGTTCTTGCCCCTCGAGTTCAATGAGAAATTCGAGGACTACTATGTCCCGGCCGAGCTCACCAGCGCGGACTATCCAAATCTCATTCCCAAAGGGCAGTCCGTCTCCACCATCTCCGTGATGGCACTGCTCGCCGTGTTCAACTGGAACCCCAACGTCAATGGCGACCGCTATCGGCGTTGCGTCCGCTTCATCGAATATCTCTTCGAGCGCTTCGACAGGCTGCGCCAGCCGCCCTACCAGCCGAAGTGGAAGGAGATGAACATCGCGGGGACAATTCCCGGCTGGACTCGGTTCCCGCCGGCCCAAGAGCTAATCGACAAGTCATATACGACTACCACGTCCAGCATCGACACTTCGATGGCGCGAACGCAGGCAGCGAAAGCTGCACCGCTCGATCCTGCCGAGCAGGATCGGTTGTTCCGTCAGTTTCTCGAGTGGAGTAAGCAGAGGCGCTAAATTCCAGTCGTAGACGGACCGCCAAGAAGTCCGGACGACGATCAGGGGTCATTGAGGGAGGGAGGCGAGCGTTGCATACGCGGCAACAACGCTTGGTCAAGCACCAGCAGAAGCCACTCACAGTGTGCGCTGTGCGCGCCCGCTATGACACGCCGCGCCGATGGGCGTTCGCGACACTCACAGCGACGGCTCTGATGGTGAGCAACGTCTCGCAATTGGGCTTGATGGGGCCCGCACAGGCACAGCAGCAGGAGTTCTTCCTGAACGTCGCACCCGTCATGCTGGCTGAGCCGGCGACGCGGAGCCCTCTGCCGATCCAGGTCGGCCCGCAGGATGCGCTCCTCCGTAACAGCTTCGTGCGTATCCGCGGCTTGCCGACGGCCGCAACACTTACCGAAGGGCACGCGATCAGTGCGGGCGCCTGGGCCATCCCGCTCATGGGCCTTGCGAGCCTCGGCATTGTCCTTCCGGTCGGCCTCCAGCAGGGGCGGTGGGATGTCGTCGTCGCGCTGGTGACGATCGAGGGCAAGGTCCTGACCGAGGCCAAGACGGCGCTCGTGGTCGGGCCTGTTCAGCTCATTGCGCCGAGCCCGCAGCAGCAGGCGCAGCCCAAGCAGGCGCCGAGCGTCGTTGCGGCACTGGCCCGACCGATCGAGCCATTGCCAAGCCCGGAGCGCGATCGCGCGCTCGGCCTGCACGCAAAGGGCAACGAGCTGCTTGCGCAGGGCAATATCCAACCTGCGCGTGCTCTGTTCCGCCGTGCCGCGGAGGCTGGCCTCGCCGAGAGTGCACTTGCGCTGGCCAGTACCTACGACCCGCAGGAACTGGTCAAGCTCAAGGTCGTTGGCCTGCAGCCGGATATAGCCATGGCCCGCCAGTGGTACACCAAGGCGCGCGAGCTTGGAGCCGAGGAGGCGCAGCCACGCCTGAACCGTCTGCCGGCTCGCTGAGAATTTAGCCGCGTTCTGCCTGCCAGCGCTGAAAGCCGCCGGCCCTGAGATCACAGGCCGGGCAGCTCCCGCAGCCGTATCCCCACGCATGGCGCGTCGCGCGCTCGCCGAGATAGCATGAATGCGTGTGCTCGATGAGTATGTCGACGAGCGCTCCACCGCCGAGCTCCTCGGCAAGTGCCCAGGTGCCGGCCTTGTCGATGTACATGAGCGGTGTGTCGATCGCGACCGAGCGATCGAGGCCGAGGCTCAGGGCGTGCGCGAGCGTCTGCAGCGTGTCGTTGCGGCAGTCGGGATAGCCCGAATAGTCCGTCTCGCACATGCCGCCGACGAGTGTCGCGATACCACGCCGGTAGGCAAGCGCGGCGGCGTACGTGAAGAAGAGCAGATTGCGCCCCGGTACGAACGTGCTCGGCAGGCCGGAAGCGGTCATCTCGATCGCGGTCTCGCGCGTGAGGCTCGTCTCGCTGATTTGCGCCAGCGTCGGCAGCGAGAGCACGTGATCCTCGCCGAGACGCGCGGCCCAGCCCGGAAAGCTGTCTGTGAGTGCTGCAATGACCTTGGCCCGTTGATCGAGCTCGACGCGATGGCGTTGACCATAGTCGAAACCGATGGTCTCGACGCGGTCGTAGCGCGTGAGCGCGGAAGCCAGGCACACCGTCGAGTCCTGCCCACCGGAAAAAAGTACGAGCGCCGCGCGCTCAGCAGGGGTCGTCATCGGACCTCACAAGGACGAAACTGGCAGATGACTACGCCTGCGCGCGCAGCGGATCAACAGTCATGCCCCAGCGATGCCCCAGACGAATGCAAGCCCCGGCGCGGGGCCGGGGCTTGCCTAATCTCGAGACGATCGCCCAGGTTTAGTTGGGCGTCGACCTTAGTTGGGCGTCGACGGAGCCGACGGCGCCGGTGTCGGCGTCTGAGTGGGAGCCGGCGTCGGGGCCGTACGCTCGATGGTCGTCTGCTGCGTGGTATCGGTTGGCGTTCTGCTGATGCCGATGAACAGCATACCCAGGATTGCCATAAGCGCGGCGATACCGAGGATCACGCTCCATCCGCTCGCGTCGTAGTTCGGAGCGCGGTGGATATAGTCCTGATACTCATGCGGCGAATGCCGATCATGATCAACGGCCATAACTCATCTCCTACTATTGCTCGACTAGTGCTTGCGGTTTCCACTGTTGGTCTGGCTGGAGAACGCGCGGCGCGAGGTGGGGTTCCTCACCCTTGACCCTGGAGGTCATTGCGCGCCGGAGCTGGCCGTGGCCTCCGAGCTTCGGTAGGGTTGATGAAAGGACCCCCACTGACGATTGGGAGCAATCTGGGAGAGCGCCATGTCTACTGCCGAGCTCGAGCGGCTCAAAAGTTTCCGTATGCCCTTTGCCGATCTTCTCGGCATAGAGTTCATCGCGGCGACGCGCGACGTCGTCAGGGCTCAGCTCGTCGTCCGGCCCGAGGTCTGCACGCGACCGGCAACGATCCACGGCGGCGCGATCATGGCTTTCGCCGATACGCTCGGCGCGGCCGGGACTGTGCTCAATCTGCCCGACGGCCACTCGACGACCACGATCGAGTCGAAGACGAACTTCCTCTCTGGCGCGCCGGTCGGCACGACAATCATCGGCGAGGCAACGCCGGTCCACCGCGGGCGACGCACGCAGGTCTGGCAGACGCGGATCACGCGCGAGAACGACGGCGGTCTCGTCGCGCTCATTACGCAGACGCAGATGGTGTTGGAGCCTAAGCCTGCTATAGCGTGACAGGGTTGGCGCTCACGCTCTACAACCATGCTGGAATGTCGAAAGCCCGGGAAGGGCGAGGAGAACCAGGCCCGTCAGGGCGAGGAGAGGAAGCGTATCCATGTTTGATTTGAAGGGTAAGGTCGCGCTCATCACGGGCGGCAACGGCGGCATCGGGCTCGGCATGGCGGAGGGCCTGGCTTCTGCTGGTGCGGACATCGTCATTGCGGCGCGCAAGGCGGAGAAGTCCAAGGCTGCGGCAGCCGAGCTCGCCAAGCGCGGCGTTCGCACGGGCGTCGTCGAGGTCAACGTGGCGGATGACGCCTCATGCCGCGCCATGGTCGCGGCCGCGGCCAAACAGATGGGTCGCATCGACATTCTCGTGAACAATGCCGGCATCAACATCAGAAAGCCGCCTGAGACCTACACGGTCGGCGAGTGGCGCGAGATCCTGTCGATCAACCTCGACGGCGCCTTCTTTTGCTCGCAGGCCGTCTATCCCGAGATGAAGAAGGTCGGCGGCGGCAAGATCATCAACATCGGCTCGATGATGTCGCTGTTCGGTGCGCCGCTGACCACGGCCTATGCCGCGTCCAAGGGCGGCATCGTGCAGATGACGCGTGCGCTCGCGACGGCCTGGGCCAAGGACAACATCCAGGTGAATTCGATCCTGCCGGGTTGGATCGATACCGAGCTCACGCAGCGGGCGCGGGTCGACATCGAAGGGCTCAACGAGAACGTGCTCTCGCGCACGCCAGCAGGTCGCTGGGGCAGGCCTGAGGACTTCTCCGGCATTGCCGTGTTCCTCGCGGCACCGGCGTCGGACTTCGTGACGGGGTCGGCGATACCAGTCTGCGGCGGCTTCTCGATCCGCGGCTGAGGATTCTCATTGGGCGGGCTCACCCGTCCAACCTCAGCCGCCGCGCGCTGGCGGTGTCTCCGGCGCCTTGGGCTCGTCCGGCACCTCGTCCACATCCTCGGCGTCGAACGTGCCGGGCGGTGCGGGCGCGGGGCGCGATTTCGCGGCTCGCTCCTCGATCGTGCGATTAATGAGCGAGCGCACGCCGTCGAGGTCGCGCAGATGGATATCGTGCTGATTGTACGGGATCTCGATACCTGCCTGCTTGAAGGCTTTCATGATGGCGATGCGAAGGTCCGACTGAACGTTGCCGGCGCGTGAAACGTCCGCAACGAAGAACCAAAGGAAGAAGTCGAGCGAACTCGCGCCGAAATTCTCGAAGATGGCGCCCGGCGGCGGCTCCGTCAGTACCTGTGGGTGGGCCTTGGCACAGGCAATGAGGATCGCGAGTACCTTCTCTGGATCCGCGTCATAGTTCGCACCCACGCGGACCGTACCGCGGCCCATGAGGCTGCGATGGGTCTTGTTGAGCACGCGTCCGGTAATCAGCTCCGAGTTTGGGACGATCAGGCGCGCGCGGTCGAACGTCTCGATCTCGGTCGAGCGCACGCTGATGCGGCGTACGCTTCCTTCGCGATCTCCGACGACGATCGTATCCCCGACTTTGACAGGCCTCTCGACGAGCAGAATGAGGCCCGAGACGAAGTTGTTGACGATCGACTGCAGGCCGAAGCCGATGCCGACCGACAGGGCACCAGCGACGATGGCGATGTTGGTGATGTCGAGGCCGGCATAGGAGACCGCGAGGATCGCTGCCAGCGCGATACCGGAATAGCCAAGGGTGGTCTCGATCGAATTGGCAATGCCCGACTCGATGCGCCGCGGCTGCAGCACACGCTCACGCAGCCAGCGCTGGAAGACGCGCGTCGCGAATGCCAGGGCGATGAAAAGCAGGATGCCGAAGAGAATGCGGGCCGGCGAGATGCGAAGCTGGCCGATCTCGAAGCCGAAGAAGGCGCGAGCAAACCAGTCTCGGATCTCTGCTGCGGAGAACCCCCACTGCACGAGTACGAGGGGAGCCGCGACTGCAATGAGTACGATCGTCAGCAGGGCCTCGGCGAGCCATGCGACTTCGCCGAGGCTTGTCGGCGCGATGTTGAGGCGCCTCGAGAGTGTGTATCCGACGGGGTTGTCCGGCTGGTCGATCGTGCGGGTGATCGAACGTATCGTCAGGTAGATGAGACCCGCCGCAACGATGACCGTGCCGGTCAAGACGAGCTGTTGCGCGATGAAGCGACCGAGGGCGAGATAACCGAGGAGCGTCGTCGCCAGAATGAGGATCGTCAGCACCCACAGCGGCAGCTTCAGCCACCAAGGCGTCAGCCGGGTCGTGGGCGGAAGCATCACCGCGTCGGAGGTGGCCGTGGGCACGGGGCGGGGTGTGAAGGGCGTGAGCAGTAGGGCGGTCAACAGGCCGGCATAGGCAAGGCTCGCGAGGAAGGTCCTCACGACCGTGAGCGAGAGCGCTACGACCAGCACGCGGCCTATATCGTTCAGCGCAAGATCCACCGCATAGACGGCGACGAGGCCGATCAGGCACCAGCTTATGCGGCTCGCGGATTCGTCGGTCAGGTTCACGAGACGCAGCCCGGGATCGCGCGGCGAGAGGACGACGCGGATCAGGGTGCCGACAACGATCGTAAGTAGAATGGCGGAAAGCCAGGCTGCGGCGATGTTGCCGCCCGGAAGGCGCATGAGGCCGAGACGACCCAAGCCGACATACAGGATCGCGATCGCGGCCAAAGCCGGCAGCATCCGCAGAGGCGCGATCCAGGCGATCCGCTGTGCGCGCTGGATGAAATTCCGTCCTTCGGGTGGCGGCGAGTACGTCACTCGATCGACATACCGCGTGCCGAACCAGAGCCCGGTGAAAGCGATGACAGCGCCCGCCAGCACCCCGAGGACGCTGGGCATCATGTCGGACGCGACCTTGAGCCAGTCGGACGCGATATAGCGCCCGAACTCGACCGTGCTCTGCAGGTCCTCGCTGGCGAGAAGCCAATGGTACGGCAGAAGCGGGCTCTGCGTGCGCTCGAACAGATTGCGCGTGAAGAGGGATTGGCGGAGCTCCGTAATACGCCCAATCAGGTCGCGCGTACGTACGTCGGTGAGGTCCAATGTCTTCAGGGCGCCATCGAGCGACGAGACGACGGTTCCGAGCCGTTCGCGCTCAGCCGCGATAGCGGGCGTTTCGGGCGGCGCATCCTTGGCGGGGAGGGGGCCGAGGCTCTCGATCTGCCGCCGTGCGGCGGTGAGCAGAGGACGGACCAACTCGGCGGTCTTGGCGCTTTCCGCCAACAGCTGGTCCAGTTCGTTGCGCAAGCGCGCGAGATCGGCGTCGGAATCGCGGATGCGATCGAGGGACTTCTCGGCCGCGTCGATCGAAGCCGAGAGGCGCGCGATCTGCTGGGCGATCTGCGCCGGCACCTCGGTTCCTGGTGCTGGCTTCGCGATGGCAGGGGGCGACGGCGTCTGGGCGCCTTCAGTCGACGGTGCACCAGCCGGTGCCTGCTGCGGCGGCTGTGGCTGCTGAGCCATGGCCGGCGCGGCCACAAGCAGGACCGTCGCGAGGAAAGCCGCGATCCAGATCCGCATGGGCGTTGATGTCATCACGTTACGGTCCCCGGAACGGTGCATGGACTCGCCATGCTGCGCCGGCCTTGCGACGCCTCCTTATGCAGGATCTCAACTATTTCACGCCCGGAGCCGCGTCCAGGGGTTGAGCGCTCGTCCAATGCTCAGCCTGAGGTGCCATCCGCCGCTCCGGCGGTGGCGGCTCCAAGCGTGCGTGGTGAGCGGGTGTAGACGGGTTGGGCGGAGAGAGTGGGGGGCTGTGCGGGGGGCGTCGCCTCGATCGCGTCGCTGGGCGTCATCACGGGACGCGAGGGTATGCCGGTCTCGATCACGACATCCACCGGCCCCCCGGTCATGATCAGGTGCTCGATGTTGTCGCGGCGTACGAGCACGAGGCGGCGGCGGCCATCGACATTGGCGTGATCGACCACGGCGAGGCGGGGCTCGGCACGCGGGCCGAAGAAGGAGATGCGTGGCGGTGTACCGTTGAGATATCCGCGCACAATCCAGACAGCTCCGACGATAGCAATTGCCGCGGCAACGCTGAGGAGCGCGTACCAGATGAAATTCGCCATTTCTCGCCGCGACCGCTGCCGCGCTCCCTCACGAACCAGTCCACACAAGCACGCCATCTGTAACAGCGAAACGGCGCCAGTCCACAGCCGCATTCCCAGGCATGAACAGGGAATATGGACACGGTTCGGCGCCAAAATGACGCCGGCCGACGATCGATATGCGGTAGCGCTGTCCGCGAATCTTGTCTCAGGCGCGAAACGTCGCGCCTCCACATCAGGCGGTGTGGTGTTTACGGCGCTTCAGCACATCTTAACGGTGTTCGATGTGTTCTGGCTGTGTGAAAGGCGCATCGCCAGTGTGATGATCGAGAAATTCGCCAGATCTCGGGCGGGGTACGGAGCGAATTTCTCGATCTGAATCACACTAGCAAATCTATGTTTCTAGTGTCCCTTTTGCTTCCGAAGTTCGCTCCGGACGCCAGCATCGAGATCAAGCGAACTTCGGAATCGGGGCACTAGTGCTATGTCAGGGGGATATCGGCATTGCTGCACGACCTTCGGCAACTGGCCCGCGCCCCTGTTTCGCCGAATCAGCTACGGTGCCGGGCGATGACCGGGCTCCATGAGAAACGCAGTGAGTTCACATTGATGGGCACGCCTTCCCGTGGCGGCGTCATACTGGCGGCGACGCTGACGCTCGCTGCCGCGCTCATGCTCGGCATCGTGGCCATGTTGTCGGCCCGCGCGACGGGGCCGATCGTTCTCGGCTTCCTGTCGTTGCTCGCCGTGATCGGCGTATTTTTCCTGTTCGGCACGGCGGCTGGGCTCATACGCCTCAACGTCGAGGACGAGCGCGGCGATCTCAACGAGCGTGCGGCGGAGGGTATCGATCTCGGATTTCTGGTTACGGATGCGGCGGGTCGGACGCTGAAGGCCAATCGCGCCTTCCGCCGGATCGTCGGCGAGCATCCGTCCGGCGAGCCGCGCGCCCTCGAGGATGCCTTTTCAGTCGAGCCCGAGGCGGGGCAATGCCTCTTCCGGCTGCTCCGCGCTGTCGAGCGCGGCGAGGCTCGCCAGGAGGAGTTCCGGATTCGTGGCCATGACGGGCGCTCGCGGACTTCGCGGTGGCTGCGCGTCACCGTTCGACCGATCCCGGCTGCGCTCGGCGGTGGCGAAGGCCAGCCACGTACGCTGTGGCAGGTTGCCGACATCACGCAGGAGCACGCGCGTGTCGCCGAGACGCTGCACGGTCTCGAGGCGCGTGTTGCCTACTACGACGGCCTGCCGCTCGGCGTGATGGAGCTTGCGCCTGACGGGCGCATCACGGAGATCAACCGGACGATCGCCGATTGGATCCATCGCGATCCGGCAACGGGCGGCGCGCAGGATCTGAGCGTTACGAACCTTTTCGCACCTGGCGCAGAAGCCGCGATTCGCGCGGCTGTGACGACGTCAGGGGGCCAGTGGGTCAGCGTCGAGACCGAACTGGTCCCGAGCCCTGGCGTTTCCGTACCGATCGAGATCATTGCGGTGCCGCCGGCCGATCCGACGCTCCGGGAAAGTGTCCATCTGCTGGTGCTCCAGCGGCGCTCGCGCTTCGGCACCGAGAGCGGTACATTGAGGAAGGACGGCGAGCTGGCGCGTTTCCTGAATGCCGCCCCATTCGGCATGGCGACGATCGCTGCCGACGGACGCATCCTGAACGCCAATGCAACCTTCGGGCAGCTCTTCCATACTCAAGACGCGGGGGGCATCGCGACTACCGCCGATATGGTACCGCGGATCGCGGATAGCGATGCTCGTGCTGCGTTGAAGCGCGCCTTTGATAATGTCGTCAAGGGCCGCTCGTCCCCCGAGCCTGTCGAGGTGACGCTCGGTGCCGAGGGCGAGTTCACGCGACGCCTGTTCTTCACACCGGTGCCCTCCGGCGATGGCGAGGCGGCAGCGGTCATCTACGTCATCGATGCAACCGAGCAGAAGGCGCTGGAGCTCAAGTACGCCCAGAGCACGAAGATGGAGGCCGTCGGCAAGCTGGCAGGCGGCATCGCGCACGACTTCAACAATGTCCTGACGGCGATTATTGGATTCTCGGACCTGCTGCTGCAGACGCATCGGCCGACCGACGCCGCCTACAAGGACATTATGAATATCAAGCAGAATGCGAACCGTGCCGCGGGCATGGTGCGTCAGCTGCTTGCCTTCTCACGCCGCCAGACGCTGATGCCGGAGGTGTTGGAGCTCGGCGACGTCATCAGTGACACGAGCACGGCGCTCCTGCGCAAGCTGATCGGCGAGACCGTCAAGCTGGAGACGCGGCACGGGCGCGACCTCTGGTTCATCAAGGCGGATCGCACGCAGCTCGATCAGGTGTTGCTCAATCTCGCCGTCAACGCCAAGGACGCCATGCCGAACGGCGGGCAGCTCATCATCTCGACGCGAAATGTCGGCGAGGCCGAGACGCGGAACATGCGTCAGCAGGGCATGGTGCCAGGTGAGTACGTCGAGCTGTCAGTCTCCGATACGGGCCACGGCATGACGCCCGAGATCATGGCCAAGATCTTCGAGCCCTTCTTCTCGACCAAGGAGGTGGGCAAGGGTACAGGCCTCGGCCTCTCGACGGTCTACGGTATCGTCAAGCAGACGGGCGGCTTCATTTTCTGCGATAGCGCGCCGGGGCAGGGGACGACGTTCCGCATTCTGCTACCGCGCTACGTGCAGACAGAGGCGGACGTCAGGGCGGCTCAGCGACCCGTGAAGAAGGAGAAGGCGCGCGACCTCACGGGTAGCGGCCGCGTGCTGCTGGTCGAGGACGAGGATTCCGTGCGCAGCTTCGCGGTCCGCGCGCTGAAGCGTCAGGGGTATGATGTGATCGAGGCGACGTCCGGCGCCGAGGGGCTCGAAAAGTTCGAGGAGGTCGGCGGGCAGGTGGACCTCGTCGTCAGCGATGTCGTCATGCCCGAGATGGATGGGCCGAGCATGCTGAATGAGCTGCGCAAGAAGCGGCCGGATATCAAGATCATCTTCATGTCCGGCTATCCGGACGATGCCTTCAAGCGCAATCTCAATCCGGGCGAGACCTTCGCCTTCCTCGCCAAGCCGTTCACACTCCCGCAACTCGCGGCGAAGGTGAAGGAGGAGCTGGAGAGGTAGGGGCGATGAGGAGCGGCAAACGCCGATGTCGCGCAAGCTCCCGCCCCTCATCCCGACCTTCTCCCCGTGAAGGACGGGGAGAAGGGGAAGTGGGCGCCGAACTCGGGGCGAGGGGCGGCAAGAAGCAAGGTCGGCGCACCTTACTTTCCCCTCTCCCCGTTCTTACGGGGAGAGGGTTAGGGTGAGGGGCGGCGGCGCACGCCGACGTTCGCACAAGCTCCTCTCCCTGCGTCTGCGGGGAGCGAGTACAGTAGCGGGCGTCGGCAATCTCTTAGGCATGGTCGAAACTCCATGCGGCACTCACAACCTTGGCGTACCAATCGATCGCGCATCCTGCGTGCAAACGAGACGTCGGCAGAGGCCAAGCTCTGGGCAGAGTTGCGCAGTCGCCAGCTTGGTGACCTGAAGTTCGTGAGACAGGCACCGGTCGGCGACTACTTCGTGGATTTCCTTTGTCGCGAGCGAAAGGTCGTTGTGGAACTCGACGGTGGGACGCATTCAACGGAGGTCGAAATCGCAAGAGACGTTGCGAGATCGGCTGAGTTGAGCGGCCGAGGCTACCGTGTCTTCCGCGTTTCGAATGCAGACGTGTTCGAGCACCTGGATGAAGTGCTTGCAGCGTTGCTGGCATTCATAGAGCTGGATGGGGAGACGTAGGAATTTGGGGCCGCCCCTCATCCCGGCCTTCTCCCCGTGAAGGACGGGGAGAAGGGGAAGGAATGGCGCGCACGCACACTTGACCTAGCCCGCCCCCCGCTCCACCAATCCGACGATATCGCTCATGATGGCGTTGAGCTCGAAATTACGTGGCGTGTAGACGCCCGCGACGCCGAGGCCCTTCAGAAGCTCCGCATCCTCCGGCGGAATGATGCCGCCGATGACGACGGGAATGTCGCCCGCGCCCTCCTGCTTCATGCGTTCGAGAACGTCGCGCACGAGCGGTACGTGACTGCCCGAGAGGATCGACAGGCCGACGACGTGGGCGCTTTCCTCGACGGCGGCACGCACGATCTGCGCAGGCGTGAGGCGAATGCCCTCGTAGACGACTTCCATGCCGCAATCGCGTGCGCGAACCGCAATCTGCTCGGCGCCGTTGGAATGGCCGTCGAGGCCCGGCTTGCCGATCAGGATCTTGATGCGCCGGCCGAGGCGGTCGGACACGTCGTCGACACGCTTGCGGACGGCATCCACGTCGCCGGTCGTCGATGCGGCGACCTTGCCGACGCCCGTCGGCGCGCGGTACTCGCCGAACACGCGACGGAGTGTCGTGCCCCACTCGCCGGTCGTCACGCCCGCCTTGGCGCAGACGATGGAGGCTTCCATGATGTTCGCGCCCGAGCGGGCATCCTGCTCGAGCGCGGCGAGCGCTTTCTCGCAGGCCGCAGTGTCACGCGCCGCGCGCCACGCTTGCAGCCCGGCAATCTGGTCGGCTTCGACGCCTTCGTCGACGGTGAGGATCGCGCCCGTCCCGGCGGAGAGCGGCGAAGGTTCGGACTCGCCCCAGCGGTTCACGCCGACGACGATCTGCTCGCCGGCCTCGATGCAGGCAACGCGCGCGGTGTTCGATTCGACAAGGCTGCGCTTCATGTAGTCGATGGCAGCGACGGCACCGCCCATTTCCTCGATGCGGCGCAGCTCGGCCAAAGCCTCTTCCTTCAGCTCCGCGACCTTGCGCGCGATCTCCGTCGAGCCGTCGAAGATGTCGCCGAATTCGAGGAGATCCGTCTCGTAGGCAAGAATTTGCTGTGTCCTGAGCGACCACTGCTGATCCCAGGGACGCGGCAGGCCCATGGCCTCGTTCCAGGCGGGAAGCTGCACGGCGCGGGCGCGCGCGTTTTTCGAGAGCGTCACGGCGAGCATCTCGAGCAGGATACGCGGGACGTTGTTCTCGGGCTGCTGCTCCGTGAGGCCGAGTGAGTTCACCTGCACGCCATAGCGGAAGCGGCGGTGCTTGATATCCTTGACGCCGTAGCGCGTGGCGGTCAGTTCATCCCAGAGCTCGGTGAAGGCGCGCATCTTGCAGATCTCGGTGATGAACCGGAGACCCGCATTCACGAAGAAGGAAATGCGGCCGACGACCGTGCCGAATTCCTCGTCCGGCACCACGCCCGACTTTTTCACCGTGTCGAGCACGGCAATGGCCGTCGCGAGCGCGAAGGACAGCTCCTGCACCGGCGTCGCACCCGCTTCCTGCAGGTGGTAGGAGCAGACGTTCGTCGGGTTCCAGCGCGGCACTTCCTTGTAGGTGTAGGTGATCGTGTCGCGGATCAGCCGCAGCGAGGGCTCGGGCGGAAAGACGTACGTGCCGCGCGAGAGATATTCCTTGATGATGTCGTTCTGGATGGTGCCGGTGAGGCTCGTGCGCGGTGCGCCCTGCTCATCGGCGACGGCGATGTACAACGCAAGCAGCCACGCCGCCGTCGCATTGATCGTCATGGACGTGTTCATGCGGTCGAGCGGGATGCCGTCGAGCAGCGCGCGCATGTCGCCGATGTGGGAGATGGGCACGCCGACCTTGCCGACCTCGCCGCGCGCGAGGACATGGTCGCTGTCGTAGCCCGTCTGAGTCGGAAGATCGAAGGCGATGGAGAGGCCGGTCTGGCCCTTGGCGAGGTTGGTCTTATAAAGCGCATTCGACTTGGCGGCGGTCGAATGGCCGGAATACGTGCGGAAGATCCAGGGCTGCTCGATAGGCTTCACGGGCTTCTGCATGGCCTCACCCACCGCGGCGGCGGCGCTCCCCATCGACGGTCGATCCGTCAGAGTCCAGACTAGCCGAGCCATATTGCAATGCAACAGAGACCTTTGCCTGATTTCGCGCCTGCGAACCGCGCGCATTCGCAGGAGAGGGCTCTGCATTGCTGTGAACGGCCTTGCAAAGGTCGTGGTCGGACCGCAATATAACTCCGACGCCGAGGGGCGCCGGTGGAAGCCGGCTGAGATCATCCAATCCCGGATGAGCACCCTTTGAACCTGATCCGGATCATGCCGGCGAAGGGACGGGAACCATGACCACATCCATCTTCCTGGCGCGGCTGATCGGACCGATCTCTCTGGTCACCGGCATTGCGCTCTTCATGCAGGCCGACACCTACAAGGTGATGGCGCTAGAGTTCATCCGCAGCCCCGCTCTCCTGTATCTATCCGGGGTGCTCGCGATGTCCTTGGGCCTCGCCTTGGTCCTCACGCACAATGTGTGGGCCGCGGACTGGCGCGTGCTCATCACGATTTTAGGCTGGCTGGCGACCATTGGCGGCGCCATCCGCATTCTCGCTCCGGGGACGGTCAAGTCCATGGGCGAAAACATCCTCGAAAACAGAACTGCGATGACGATCGGCGGCGGCATCTGGCTCGCGATCGGCGCCATCCTCTGCTTCTTCGGCTACCTCCGCTAACAACGTCTACCTCGAAGGGAAACGCTCCCATGAACAAGATCACGCGCAAGAAGGACCTCATGGTCCCGGAAGTGACGACCGGCTCCATCAAGGGCTCGGCGAAGGTTTATGACGCGCCCGAGGGCTTTGCGGATGTTCGCGTGCCCTTCCGCGAGATCGCGCTGACCGAAGCGTCGGGCGAGCCGCCCTTCCGCGTGTACGACAGCTCGGGGCCTTACACGGACGCCAACTTCAAGATCGATGTCGAGAAGGGCCTGCCGCGTCATCGCGAGGCCTGGATCCGCGAGCGCGGCGGCGTCGAGCAGTACGAGGGTCGCGAGATCAAGCCGGAAGACAACGGCAACGTGAAGGGCAAGCATCTCGCGCGCGACTTTCCCGATAAGGCGAAACCTTTCCGCGGCGTCGGGGATGCGCTGGTGACGCAGTACGAGTTCGCCAAGGCGGGCATCATCACCAAGGAGATGATCTACGTCGCGCACCGCGAGAACCTCGGACGCAAGCAGGCGCTCGCTCGCGCCAAGGCAGCGCTGAAGGACGGCGAGAGTTTCGGGGCGTCGCTCCCCGAGCACATCACGCCGGAGTTCGTGCGCGACGAGATCGCGCGCGGCCGCGCGATCATCCCGTGCAACATCAATCACACCGAGTTGGAGCCGATGATCATCGGCCGCAACTTCCTCGTGAAGATCAACGCGAACATCGGCAACTCGGCCGTGACGTCGTCGGTCGAGGAAGAAGTCGACAAGATGGTGTGGTCGATCCGCTGGGGTGCGGACACGGTCATGGACCTCTCGACGGGCCGCAACATCCACAACACGCGTGAATGGATCCTGCGCAACTCGCCGGTGCCGATCGGTACGGTGCCGATCTATCAGGCGCTGGAGAAGTGCAACGGCGATCCCGTGGCGCTGACGTGGGAGCTCTATCGCGACACGCTCATCGAGCAGTGCGAGCAGGGCGTCGACTACTTCACGATCCACGCGGGCGTGCGGCTCGCGTACGTGCCCCTGACCGCGCACCGCGTGACGGGCATTGTCTCGCGCGGCGGGTCGATCATGGCGAAGTGGTGCCTCGCGCATCACAAGGAGAGCTTCCTCTACGAGCACTTCGAGGAAATCTGCGACATCATGCGGAAGTATGATGTTTCGTTCTCGCTGGGTGATGGCCTGCGTCCGGGCTCGATCGCGGATGCCAACGACCGCGCGCAGTTCGCGGAGCTGGAGACGCTCGGCGAGTTGACGCAGATCGCCTGGAAGAAGGGCTGCCAGGTCATGATCGAGGGCCCGGGCCACGTGCCCATGCACAAGATCAAGATCAACATGGACAAGCAGCTCAAGGAGTGCGGCGAGGCGCCGTTCTATACGCTTGGGCCGCTGACGACGGACATCGCGCCGGGCTACGACCACATCACGTCGGGCATCGGCGCGGCCATGATCGGCTGGTTCGGTTGCGCGATGCTCTGCTACGTGACGCCGAAGGAGCATCTGGGGCTGCCGGATCGTGATGACGTGAAGTACGGCGTCATCACGTACAAGATCGCGGCGCACGCGGCGGACCTCGCCAAGGGGCATCCGGCGGCGCAGCTACGCGACGATGCGCTCTCACGCGCCCGCTTCGACTTCCGCTGGGAGGATCAGTTCAATCTCGGCCTCGATCCCGACACCGCGCGCAAGATGCACGACGAGACGCTGCCCAAGGACGCGCACAAGGTCGCGCATTTCTGCTCCATGTGCGGGCCGAAGTTCTGCTCGATGAAGATCACGCAGGACGTGCGCGACTACGCGGCGAAGACCAATGCCGGCAACTCGGCGATGGTCGAAGCGGAGAAGGGCATGGCCGAGATGTCCGCCAAGTTCCGCGAGATGGGCGGGCAGGTCTACGTCGCGGCTGATGCTGCGGTGAAGACGCCGGCGCATCTGCCGGGTGAGGCCGGCAGTTCGCCCGAGGCGGTGAAGGCCAGCAACAAGGCGTTGGGGTAGGGTGAATTAAGGCGTGCCCATGATCCGCTATGATGAGCACGCCGAATTTCAGATCGAGCGACGTGGTATCGAGAATGCCTGGGTGGAGGAAGCGATCCTCCACCCCGATGTCACGGAAATACGAAGCCGCAGGCTGTCCCATCCGGAACTCCGGCTGGCGTGAGCCATTTCGGCAGACCCGATGGCCTCAGAATGGCGCCAATGGTTCACTGGCTATGCCGAGCCGCTTGGCAATCTGCCGAGCGGTGCGCTCTCGTTGCTCGGTTATGCTGCGGACGGCGCTTCTCGACACGTCGAGGATGACTTTGGGTGCCACTTCGGGGGTACCGCTGTTGAATGGCGGCTCGGGTGCATAAGCCATATAGAGCTGAATGGCTCGGGCGACATCTTCGCCACGCAAATTGGCAGCGAGCCGCAGGGCACCGTCAATGCCTGCGGTGACACCGGCGGCAAATACCCATTTATCATCGACGACGACGCGCTCGTTGACCGGCGTCGCGCCGAACAGCGGCAGGAGATGAAAGGAAGCCCAGTGCGTCGTGGCACGGCGCCCCACCAAGAGGCCGGCTGCTCCGCAAAGTAACGCGCCCGTGCAAACGGAGAAGACGGAATGCGCACCCCTGGCCTGAGCCGCAATCCAATCCAGCACGAAGTTATCGTACATGAGTGCTTCTTGGCCAAACCCGCCAGGGACATGCAGCACGTCGAGCTGAGGCGCTTCGTCTAGCGTGGCGTCGGCAATCAGGCGCAAGCCCTTCACGTCGCGAACGGGCTCCTTCGACTTCGCATAAATGCGATAAGTCGAATTCGGCAATCGGCTGAGCACTTCGAATGGGCCGGTCAGATCGATCTGATCAATGCCCTCGAACAATAGAGAGCCAATCTCAAGGTGTCTGTCGGGCGGAATCATTGTGATTTCCCTTTTACGATCTGGGCTGGACATGACCACCGTAGCCGATCATCTTCTGGCTAGAATGCCAAAGAGCCCACCAATCCCGCCACCAAAGATTCGCAGGGTCGACATTGTCGTCTTCCCCGGCGTGCAGCTCCTCGATGTCTCGGGGCCACTGCAGGTCTTTGCGACCGCGAACGACGAAGCCGACAAGGAATTGGGATTTCGTCCTTATTCGTTGCATGTTGTCGCCAACGGCGCGTCGGTGACATCTTCGTCTGGATTGAGAATCGAAGTCGAGCCTCTGGCCTCCAAGTCATCGCTGGACACGGTGATCGTCGCAGGCGGTCCGGGCTCTGACAACGCTGCGAATTGCCCCGAGGTCCGCGCGTGGCTTCGCAAGCGAGCGCCGCAAGCGCGACGGGTCGCGTCGGTATGCACTGGCGCCTTCGTGCTGGCGTCTGCCGGACTGCTGGAGAAATGCCGAGCGACAACGCATTGGGCCTATTGCGACGAGCTATCTCGGCGGTTCCCAACGATAACCGTCGAGCCGGATCCCATATTTGTGCGCGATGGACGAGTTTGGACCTCTGCCGGAGTAACGGCGGGCATCGACCTGGCGCTTGCGCTCGTCGAGGAGGATATGGGCCGCGCGATCGCACTGGCGGTGGCGCGCTACCTCGTTGTTTTCCTGAAGCGACCGGGAGGGCAGGCGCAGTTTAGCCGAGCTCTTTCCCTGCAACGCGCCGACGACCGGTTCGGTGCGCTGCACGATTGGATTGACAGCAACTTGGTTGGCGATCTTTCACTCGCGGTGCTTGCAGAGCGGTGCGGCATGAGCGAGCGAAGTTTCAGCCGTCACTACCTCGCAGCTACCGGCAACACACCTGCGCGCAGCATCGAACGTCTGCGCGTCGACGCTGCTTGCAGATTGCTCACGGATACTGGACTGCCGGCGAAGCGCATTGCGAAGCGCTGTGGGTTTCGAAGCGAAGAGACGATGCGACGAAGTTTTGTCAGAACCGTCGGTGTAGCGCCGCAACAGTATCGGGCGCGCTTCGGCACCTGACCCAATTGTCGCAGAAGGGGGATCTTTCCGCACCCGTCTGAGGTTGCCGTGATCTGGCGCCGGCCGCGGGCTGACACCCCTCACCCACCAACTTATCCCCACCCACCTCGCTTGCCCCACACTCCCTCCCACTCTTCCCACGAGGGGCGCTGTCGACGCGCGCTCACGGTGCTGGACGAGGCCGCAAGACGGGATGACGCCAAAGGGCGCGCCCAGGAAAGAACGTAGAGGCCGGATCGGCTCTGCCGGCTGCCGTGCCTGGAGACCGTTCTTGCGGCGCAAGGCGCGGCGGTTGTTCTTCGCCGGCATTAGAGAGTCTGGCCTCCGCGCCTTGCTCCCCTCATTTCATTCAACAGCCCGGCGCAGCGCGCCGGGCGCGTAGGGATTCCCCCCACCCCTAACCCCTCCCCACAAGGGGGAGGGGGAAAGGCGCGGCGCGTGCCTGGATGATCCGCATCCGAAGCGGGCGGCGTGTCGCGTGCGGAGTGCGCGTCTGTGGTGTCGGCACTGAAGCCCAAGCTGATCGTGCTGACATCCGGTTCCGTATGGTGCAGATAGTCCCACTGGATTGGGGGACTCATCACATGCGCCTACGCACCCATCAAGTCGGCGAGCTGATCGGCATACTCCTGCTGCTCGCGTCGACGGCCATGCAGCTCTTCTATCTCGAACCGCTGAAACGCGAGATCGAGATGCGGCTCGTGGCTTTCAACATCCAGCAGTCGGCGCAGATCCAGTTGCGGACGGCGTATGAGAACCAGCTCGCGTTGCTGAAGGTGATGAACGCGCCTGCCGAGCAGATCAGCGCGGCGGAGGCGCAGCGGACGAAGGTGCTCGGGCAGTACAAGTCCTCCGACGCTGATATCGCGGATGTCGTGCTCGCGAAGGAAGACGTCGAGAACTATCTCGAAATCGTCGTGGTCGTGCTGTTCGCGCTCGGCAGCGTCCTCGCAGGCCTCGGCCGCCTCATCGAATTCCAGGTGGCGACGCGGCTGCAGCGAGAGTGAGCTAGAAGCGCGTGATCTTATAGATCTCGCCATCTGCGTCGTAGGTGGTCCAGTCGCCGATCTGGGTGCCCATGTCGAAGTGGCCCGAGCGCAGGATGGTGCCGTCCTTGCGGAACCACTCCCAGTAGCCGTCGAGTTGCCCATCGCGCAGCCAGCCTTGGGCGCGGACGCTGCCGTCCTTGTGGAAATGCATCTCGCGCTTGCGTGGTGGTTTGGCCATGCCGCAAGCTAGTCGAGAGACTGCAGATATTCCAGCAACGGCCGAGCTTTTTCGCCACCCATCTTGGCGTGCGTGACGAGGGGAATGCCGTGCGGGCCGGGTGCATTGGCGGCTAGCGGGTAAGTCGAGATGGCGGCCTTGACGACATCGAGGTGGCCGAGCATGGCAGCAGCGAAAATGTCGAGGCGCGCGCCATTGTCGAGCAGAAACTCTGCGATCTCGCGACGGCCCGTATGAGCGGCCGCTCCGAGCGCGGTCTCGAAGTCGCCGCCGCCCCAGTCCCAGCACGCATTGACGAGCTTCGGCTCCTGCGCGAGCAGCTCTTTGACCCGGTCCAGATCCTTGTGCGCCTTGAGCACGAATTCGTTGACCAGCTCGGGCGCGATGGGAGGGGGTCGTTCCATGTCGAGATCTCTGCTTTCCGCGAATGCTGACGCCGACCGTAGCGGCTCCGCGCAATACCGTCAGCAGCATTTGGGCGCTTGCATGGCTGCTCGTTCTGGATTGATGTGCGCATGGCGAATTGGTCGGAGTGAGAAGGACGGCGATGACGACGCTCTACGGCATTCCCAATTGCGACACCGTCAAGAAGGCGCGGACGTGGCTCGATGCCAAGGGCATCGCGTACGAATTCCACGACTACAAGAAAGCGGGCATCACGGCGGCGAAGCTGAAGGCCTGGAGCAAGGTGCTCGGTTGGGAGACCGTGCTCAATCGCGGCGGCACGACCTTCAGGAAGCTGCCCGATGAGGCGAAGGCGGACCTCAATCAGACCAAGGCGATCGCGCTGATGATCGAGCAGCCGTCGATGATCAAGCGTCCGGTCGTCGAATACGAGGGTGGACTGCTCATCGGCTTCAAGCAACCGGAGTGGGAGGCCGCATTCGGGAAGTGAGACTAGAGGACTCTCGTGAACCGAGCTTTGGATCGCTCGCGCGCCTTTTGCGCCTCGACCTCGCGATCCTTGGGTGGAGCATTCGTCTCCAGGGATGCGAGCAGGCGCGTTGCGGCGGCGGTCACCTCATCGATGGCCTGCGCGAATGCGGCGGCATTGGCCTGCGATGGCGCATTGAAGCCACTGAGCTTGCGGACGAACTGCAGAGAGGCCGCGCGGATTTCGTCTTCCGTCGCCGGCGGATCGAAGTTGAACAGCGTGCGAATATTGCGGCACATGGGCGTCCTCCTTTGCGTTAGAGATAGGGGGCATGGCCCTCGGCGTCGAGGGGAGCAACAGTCGAGGAGGGCCGCCGTGGCCAAGAACGCGACGGGCAAGATCTACATCGGCGTCGGCGGCTGGACCTTCGAGCCGTGGCGGGGCACTTTCTATCCCGACAAGCTGCCGCAGAAGCGCGAGCTCGAATATGCCGCGAGCAAGCTTACGTCCATCGAGATCAACGGCACGTACTACGGTTCGCAGAAGCCGGAGAGCTTCGCGCGCTGGCATGACGAGACGCCGGACGGATTCATCTTTACGCTCAAGGGCTCGCGCTTCACGACCAACCGTCGCGTGCTCGCCGAGGCGGGTGAGTCCATCGAGCGGTTCATGACGGGTGGCGTCCTGGAGCTGAAGGACAAGCTCGGCCCCATCGTCTGGCAGTTCATGCCGACCAAGAAATTCGATCCCGCCGACTTCGAGGCCTTCCTGAAACTCCTGCCGAAGAGTGTCGAGGGAAGAAAGATCCGCCACGCCGTCGAGGTGCGTCACGAGAGCTTCCGCGTGCCAGAGTTCGTCGCCATGGCGCGCGAATATGGCGTCGCGATCGTGATCGCGGGAGACAGTGATTTTCCGCAGATTGCCGACGTCACCGCGCCCTTCGTCTACGCGCGCATCATGGGGACGGAGGAGAAGGAAAAGGCCGGCTATTCGAAGAAGGCCCTCGATCAGTGGGCGGCGCGCGCGAAGGATTGGTCCGTCGGCAAGGTGCCTGCGGGCCTCGATGCTGTGAGCGCTCAGAAAGCCGATGGCAAGGCGCGCGACGTCTTCCTCTATGTCATCAGCGGCTACAAGACGCACAATCCTGCCGCCGCCATGGCGCTCATCGAGCGCGTTGGTTAGGGCCGCTATCTCAGGCGATCGTACACCCGTCCAATCAGCGAGCGGCCAGATGTGGGGCGCGGCGCTTTTGCTGGAGGTAACTGGGTTACCGGAGCAGGAGCGCTCACCTGCGTCTGACTGACAGCGGCCTGCGGCGGGTTCGCGACATACTCGCGGATAGCGCGGTGAACGAACGCGAGCTTATCATAGGCGGGCGCGGGGATCACGAAGGGATAGAAGTCGTTGTGGCCCATGCCGCGGCTCATGTTGTTGAGCGCGATCGTGAGCGGGACCCACCGTTCCATGAGTGCTTCGAAGGATTCCTCGCGGTGCACGTCATAGGCCTTGAACGGCCATGCGGCGCCAAAGAGAAGGCCGGAAGCGCGCGGCTCCATGCCCTCGGCCTGTGCCGTGTCAATCGACGAAACCATGTGCAGGTAGTGCGCCCAGGTCTCCGCCCAGTCCTCCCACGGATGTGCGCTCGCGTAGGCGGAGACGTGCCGCGCGGACCAGTCGGGCGGTGGTCCTTCCGAGTGATGGCGCGCAAGTGCGGTGCCGTAGTCCTCGCGCTCGTCGCCGAAGAGCGCGCGGAAAGCCTCTTGACGCCCGCTCTCCGCGATCAGCACGTTCCAGTAGAAGTGTCCGCTCTCGTGGCGGAGATGGCCGAGCAGCGAGCGGTAAGGCTCGCCGAACTGCTGGCGCTGACGCTCACGCTCGACGGCGTCGGCCTCCAGAACGTTGATGGTGATGACGCCATCGAGATGGCCGGTCGCAGCGTCGACGAGGAAATCGAAGGCGAGACGCTCGCCGCCCGAGGCGGTCGTGTCGAGCGGCAGGCCGAAGCGCAGCAGATCGTAGACGAGGCGCTTTTTGGCGCGCTCCAGCTCCTGCCACGCCGTGAGGTTGCCGTTGGCGGAGAGGTCGGGGATTGTCCGGTTGAGGTCGCAGGCAAGACAGAAGCCGTCGCCCGTATCGGCAGGGGTCAACCAGTTGCATGCGGCATGGGTGGCGTTGGCGCAGTAGCGTAAATCCCCGCCTTCGTGACCAATCGTACGATAGTTGCCGGCGACCTCACCTGCAGGTTCGAGCGCGACCACGGAAAGCCGCTCGGGATGGAACCCGAGCTCGGCCGCGCATTTCACGCACTGGACATTCTCGAAGTAGACCTTGTTGCCGCACTTCGAGCACGCATAGTTCTTCATGGTGCAATGCCATTCATTTCCGGCCGGTCGTCCCCGGGATGTGCCACTGGATGCGCTACCGTTCGAACGTCCTGTGTCGCAGAACTCTTATCCGCCCGCCTGCCTAACGTGCCAAATTTTTCGGCAGCCAGGTGGCCATTTTTCAGCAGTGTGCCCGCGGGCTGGACGGCGCGCCACGTAAGATGCGTTTACCAATCGATTGCACTTGTGGCCTCGCAGCGGACTCTGTATCGGAATCCTGACCTGCCCACCAACGCCCGGCCGCCCGGTTCGTTCCGGACCGGTGCTCGGCCATGGCCTCGGAGGCGGCTCGCGGAAAGGCCGCTAGCGTGATGATCGAGAAATTCGCCAGATCTCGCGGCATGGTGCCCAGCGAATTTCTCGATCTGAATCACACTAGCAAGTTCATGATTCTAGTGTCCCTTTTGATTCCGAAGTTCGCTCGGGACGCCGGCATCGAGGCATGGCGAACTTCGGAATCGGGACACTAGCACCCATGGCACTTCATGTTGCGCTGAAGCACGAGACGATCTACCGCTACGATCGGCGCATCGGCATGGGACCTCAGGTCATCCGGCTGCGGCCCGCGCCACATGCGAGGACGCCGATCCTCAGCTATTCGATGAGAATCGAGCCGGCGCTGCATTTCCTGAACTGGCAGCAGGACCCATTCGGCAACTATCTCGCGCGGGTCGTGATCCCGGAGGAGACGGAAGTCTTCTCGGTCACCGTCGACCTGATTGCCGATATGGCAGTGATCAATCCGTTCGATTTCTTCGTCGAGGAGAGCGCCACCGAGTGGCCCTTCGAATATGACGCCGCACTGACGAAAGAGCTCCAGCCGTATCTGGATATGGAGCCCGCCGGCCAGCGGCTTACCAAATACTTGGCGGGGATCGACAAGCGTAAGCAGACCACGATCGACTTTCTCATCGATCTGAACCGCAATCTTCAGCACGAGATTCGGTATCTCATCCGCATGGAGCCCGGCGTGCAGACGCCGGAAGAGACGCTCGGCAACGCTTCCGGGTCGTGCCGCGACAGCGCGTGGCTGCTCGTCCAGATCCTGCGCAATCTTGGCCTCGCCGCTCGGTTCGTGTCCGGCTATCTCATTCAGCTGACGCCCGACGTGAAGTCGCTCGATGGTCCGACGGGCACGGACATCGATTTCACGGATTTGCACGCGTGGTGCGAGGTCTATCTGCCGGGGGCCGGCTGGATCGGACTCGATGCGACCTCGGGTCTGCTGACTGGCGAGGGGCATATCCCGCTTGCCGCAACACCAAGTCCGACGAGCGCGGCCCCGATCACCGGCAGCCACGGCCGCGCCGAGGTCGAGTTCGAGCACCGCATGGGGGTGACGCGCGTGCTCGAGACGCCGCGCGTGACGAAGCCCTACAGCGATGAGCAGTGGCAGGCCATTCTCGATGCTGGCCATGCCGTGGACGAGCGCCTCAAGAGCGGCGATGTACGCCTCAGCATGGGTGGCGAGCCGACATTCGTCGCGGCGGATGACATGGAGGGCGCGGAGTGGAATACCGGTGCGGTCGGCCCGAACAAGCGGCGCTATGCGGATGATCTCGTGCGCCGCCTGCGGGACCGCTTCGCGAAGGGCGGCCTGCTCCATTATGGCCAGGGCAAATGGTATCCCGGCGAGCAGCTCCCGCGTTGGGCATTCGCGCTCTATTGGCGCGCGGACGGCGAGGCGCTTTGGGAGGATCAGGGCCTCATTGCGCGCGAGACCACCGGGCGGCCACCGTCGCCCAACGATCTTCAGTTCTTCATGCGCGGGCTCTGCACGCAGCTCGGCCTGCCGACGGAGAGCGGCATGGCGGCCTACGAGGACCCCGTCCACTTCATGGCCGTCGAGCAGAAGCTGCCGCTCAATGTGACGGTCGAGGACAACAAGCTCGAGGATCCCGCCGAACGCCAGCGCGTTATGCGCACGTTCGAGCGCGGGCTCGGCGCGCCGGTCGGCTATGTGCTGCCTGTGCAGGTCTGGCATACGCAGGATCGTGGCCGGAGATGGGTGACGGAGCGCTGGGCACTCCGGCGCGGCAAGCTGTTCCTCGTGCCGGGCGACTCGCCCGTCGGCTTCCGCCTGCCGCTCGGCTCCGCGCCTCTGGTGTCGCCGATCGACTATCCACACGTACTGCCGCGCGATCCCTTCGCGCCGGCACCAGCATTGCCGGAGCGCCGCGTTCTCATGCAGCGCCGCCGCACGGTCGCGTTGGAAGGGCCACAGGCGCTGCCTGACTTGCCCCACGACGTCGTCGCCGGCTCGGTACGCACGGCACTTGCTGTCGAGGCGCGCGATGGCCGCGTCTGCGTGTTCATGCCGCCGCTCGAGGATGCCGAGGACTATGCAGCCATGATCGCGGCGATCGAGGAGACGGCGCGCGCGACCGACCTCGCCATCCACATCGAAGGGTACGAGCCGCCACGTGACCCGCGCCTCAATGTCATCAAGGTGACGCCCGATCCGGGCGTGATCGAGGTCAATGTTCAGCCGGCCATGTCCTGGGACGAGGCGGTGAATATCACGACCGGCCTTTATGAGGACGCGCACTTCTGCCGCCTGAGCGCAGAGAAGTTCATGCTGGATGGCCGCCACTCCGGCACGGGCGGCGGCAACCACATCGTGCTCGGTGGTGCGACACCGGCCAACAGCCCCTTCCTGCGCCGGCCCGATCTGCTCGCATCGGTCATTACCTACTGGCAGAACCATCCTTCGCTCTCGTACCTCTTCTCGGGCCTCTTCATTGGTCCGACCAGCCAGGCGCCGCGCGCGGACGAGGGTCGCCACGAAGCGCTCTACGAGTTGGAGATCGCGCTCTCCGAGGTGCCGGATCTGGGCGCCGGCAGCATACCGCCGTGGCTCGTCGACCGGCTCTTCCGCAATCTGCTGATCGACGTCACCGGCAACACCCATCGTGCCGAGATCTGCATCGACAAGCTCTACTCGCCGGATGGCCCGACGGGTCGGCTGGGGCTCCTCGAATTCCGTTCCTTCGAGATGCCGCCACACGCGCGCATGAGCCTTGCCCAGCAGCTTCTGCTGCGGGCGCTCGTCGTGATGTTCTGGGAGAAGCCCTACCGGCAGAAGCTCGTGCGCTGGGGCACGGCGCTGCACGACCGATTCATGCTGCCTCACTTCCTGTGGTCGGACTTCTCCGATGTGGTCGGTGATCTCAAGGCGGCCGGCCTGCCCATCGAGCTCGATTGGTTCCTGCCGCACGCCGAATTCCGCTGTCCGGTGCTCGGCAAGATCGCGACGCATGACATCGAGCTGGAGGTGCGTCAGGCCCTCGAGCCATGGCATGTGCTCGGCGAGGAAGGCGCTCCCGGTGGCACGGCCCGCTACGTCGATTCCTCGCTCGAGCGGGTGCAGGTTGCGGTGCGCGGTCTGACTGGCGACCGCTTCGTCATCACGTGCAATGGCCGCACGCTACCGCTGAGCCCGACCGGGACCTTCGGCGAGGCCGTCGCCGGCGTACGCTACCGCGCCTGGCACCCGCCATCCGCACTCCATCCGACCATTCCGGCGCACGTCCCCCTGACGTTCGACGTCTTCGACAGCTGGACGGGGCGGTCGATCGCGGGCTGCCGCTATCACGTCTCGCATCCCGGTGGACGCAGCTTCGATGTTTTCCCGGTGAATGCCTATGAGGCGGAGGGGCGGCGCCTCGCACGCTTCGAAGCGCACGGTCATACGCCCGGCCAGATGACCCCGCAGCCGGCGCGAATCAACCCGGATTACCCGGTGACTCTCGACCTGCGCCGGAATGCTTGATGGAGGCGAGCTGTGTGTGGCCGGCGTCACAGGCTTGGAGGCAAAACCTGCGGCAGGTCGGCGCCTGTTGCAGGGGTGACGATTCGGCGTGCTAGACACGACGTGTTCGGCGCTTTGATGCAGCGGCGCCGCGGCGGGGAAAAGCTAAGCAAGGTCCGGCTCTGATGAACACGATCGCCTCCGCCGTCCGGGATGGCGGACCGAACCTCGTTGACCGCTATCTCACCTCCACTGGCGGGGGCTACGACGAGCTGCGGGCATCGGGCGACGCCCGCCGCCATTGGCGCCTCTTCATCGACGGTATCGGCAACCTGCCGCCCGCCGATCTCGCGGCGCGGGCGGTAAGCATTGACCGGCGCGTGCGCGAGACCGGCATCGCCTACGACATGTTCGCCGATCCCAATGCGGCGACGCAGAAGTGGCAGCTCGACCTCATGCCGGTCGTGCTTTCCAGTGTCGAATGGCGCTGGCTGGCGACGGCGCTCACGCAACGGGCGCGATTGTTCGATGCCCTACTCGCGGACCTGTACGGCGAGCAGAAGCTTATGCGCGCCGGCCTCGTGCCGCCCGAGCTCGTTTTCTCCGACAATGCTTTCCTCAGACCCTGTCAGGGCATTCTCGACAGAGCGGGGCCGCTCCGCTTCTACGCTGCGGATCTCGCACGCGGCGCGGACGGGCAATGGCGCGTAATCGACAACCACCTTGAGACGCTCGCCGGTCTCGGCTTCGTGCTCGCGAACCGGGTTGCTCACACGCATGTGACGGGTGACCTCTTCAAGCATGTCAATGCAGTGCGTCTCGCCGCACACTGCCAGCGCCTGCAGAACGCGCTCGCTGCGCACGCCGGCCGCGACAACGCAGCGATCGCGCTGCTGACGCCGGGCCCGCACCACGAGGACTATTTCTCGCACGCCTATCTCGCCCGCTACCTCGGCCTGCTGCTGATCGAGGGCTCGGATCTGCGGACGCGTGGCGGCCACGTCTACCTGAAGACGCTCGAAGGCTTGAAGGAGATCGACCTCATCGTCCGCTGCGTCGACGGCCGCCAGATCGATCCGCTGGAGCTCGATCCTGGTGGCTTCATGGGGCCGGCGGGTCTGCTGCGCGTGAACCGCGAGATGCCGCGCTTGGTCGTCAATGCCGTCGGCTCCGCAGTGGCGCAGAACCGCGGGCTCGGTCCCTATCTGCCGGCACTCGCCAAGCACCTCCTCGGCGAGGATCTGCTGCTCTCGGATGCACCGCGCTGGTGGCTCGGCGACCCTGCGGCACGGCGCCATGTGCTCGAGAACCTCGACGACCTCGTGATACGGACTGCGCAGGAAGGCACCGGACGGCCGGGGCAGGCGGCGCTCGGTCAGGCGCCGCGTGAGATTTCCGCTGCCGAGCGCGAGCGGCTCAAGGCCGAGATCGCGCTGCATGGGGCGCGGCTCGTCGCTGAGGAAAAGATCGGCTTCAGCACGTCGCCCGCTTTCGAGGGTGATAGCCTCTTGTCGCGACCGTTCGCCATGCGCATCTTCGTGGCGCACACCGGCAATGCCTTCGAGGCTATGCCGGGCGGACTTGCCATGACGGTCGACCCGGCAAGGGCCGTGGCGCTAAGCGCGCCCGATGGCCACACGCGCGATGTCTGGGTGCTCTCGGACGCGCAGCAGGCGCCGCACGTCAGCCTCTGGCGGCCGAAGCTCGAGATGGCCCGCGTCGAGCGCTCGCAGCGTGTGGTGCAGAGCCGCGTCGCCGATGATCTCTACTGGCTTGGGCGCTACAGCGAACGCGCCGACTGGACCATGCGGCTGCTGCGCGGCGCGCTGCGTCGCATCGGAGAGGACAGCGGGGCCGTCGGTGGGCTCGACGCCGTGCGCCGCTGCCTCGATATGCGGCTGACCGATCCCGAGACGGCGGACGCCGGCGTGCACGCCCATTCCGCCAACGGTGATATCGAAGGCCGCTGCCTCGATCTCGTATCGCGCGCCCGCAGTCCGCGGACGCTCGCGCGGACGTTGGAGGGGCTCTATCAGGTCTCTTATCTCGTGCGCGACCGCCTCTCGCACGAAGCCTGGCAGACGCTGAGCCGCTTCCGTCCCGGCGAAGCCTGGATGCGTGCGCTCAACAAGGCGGGCCCTGCCGCGTTGCTCGATCTGCTCGACGAGGGTCTTGCCGCGCTCTCCTCGTTCAACGGTCTGACGCACGAAAACATGACGCGGAACTACGGCTGGTCGTTCCTCGACATGGGCCGGCGCCTCGAACGCGCTTACAACCTGAGCGAGGCGATCCTCACGCTGTTCATTCCGCCGCCCGATCCCGAGGAGGAGACGAGCAGCCTGCTGCTGCTGTTGGAACTGGCCGACAGCTTCATTACCTACCGCTCGCGCTACCGTCTTGATCCGATGCTGGCGCTGGTGCTCGACCTCCTGCTGCTTGACGAGGCCAATCCTCGCGCGCTCGCCTATCAGCTGGCGGCGATCTCCAAGCACCTGGAGATGCTGCCCGATGCGCGCCAGGGCGTCAGTCTCGCTGAGGACCGGCGGCTCATTCTCTCGCTCTTGACGTCCGTGCGACTTGCCGATGTGATGGCCATTGCGGACGAAGAGGATCGCGCGACGCTCGAGCGGCTCATGCGGGAAGAGCTGCAGATCCTGCCCGAGCTTTCCAATGCTGTCGCGCGCCACTATTTCAACCTGACCGAAGAGACCCCGCACAGAGTTTTGACGCGTATCGAGCCGCGGCCATGATTTTCGAGGTCAGTCACCGGACACACTACCGCTATGCGACGCCTGTCGCGCAGTCGCAGCACCTCGTGCACATGACGCCGCGCCCGGTGCCGCACCAGACCACGCTTCGTCATAACCTCATGGTCGAGCCGGCGCCGGCCATGCGCCACGAGGGCGTCGACAGCTTCGGCAATCGCTTCGTGGAACTCGAGGTGGAGGTCCCGCACAAGGAGCTGGTGCTGCTCGCGCGCAGTGCCATCGAGACGCGCGCACCGGTGGCGGCCGATCTGGCTGCGACGACGCCGTGGGACAGGCTAGACGACCTGCTCGGCAATGGTCCGGACGGCCTCGATCTCGATGTGATCCAATATCAATGCACCACGCGCATCACGGGGGCATCGCTCGCGATCGCGGATTATGCGCGGGCATCGTTCGGGCAGGGGCGGCCGGTCCTCGACGGCGCGATGGACTTCACGCGGCGCATCTATGCCGACTTCCATTTCGATCCTGGTGCAACCGACGTCTCGACGCCAGTGGAGCAGGTCTTCATGCAGCGCCGCGGTGTCTGCCAGGACTTCGCGCATCTGGCCTTGGCGGGCTTGCGTGCGCTGCGCGTGCCGGCGCGCTACGTCAGTGGCTATATCCTGACGCATCCGCCGCCCGGCCAGCCGAAGCTCGCAGGCGCCGATGCTTCGCATGCCTGGATATCCGTGTGGTCGCCCGAGACGGGATGGCGCGATTTCGATCCGACCAACGGCATCGAAGTCGGCGAGGAGCACATTACGATCGCCCATGGCCGCGACTACAACGACGTAAGCCCGATCAGCGGCGTGCTGATCGGGGGCGGCGAGCATGTCGTCACGGTCGGCGTCGATGTCGTGCCGCTGTCGGCAGCGCCCGCCGCCAACTGAGGCAACGTTCCTCAACCGGCGAGATGAAAATCGGGCGGCTCGACGTGCTTCTCGAAACCAGGGCGCGCCGCAAGGCGCTCGAGCCACGCCTCGACATGAGGGAATTTGGGGCGATTGTTGGCAAGAAGCGTCCAGCGGTAGACCGCGCACCCTACCGGAATGTCGCCGACGGAAAAGCGATCACCCGTTACGAAATCGCGTTGAAGAAGATGCGCGTCGAGTAGCGCCAACGGCTTCTTGAGCTCGGTGAATGCATCCTCGGCCGCTGCCGCATTCCGCTGTGCGGGCGGCAGTCGAAGCAGCTCCATGACGAGCGTGTGCAGATGCGGCTCCAGATATTCGTTGGTCCAGGCCATCCACTGGCTGGCCTGTGCGAGCACTTCAGGCTTCGATTGATACATGGCTTCCGGTGCGTACTTGAGCGCCAGATACATCAGGATCGCGTTCGATTCCCAAAGAATGAAACCGTTGTCGTTGATGGTCGGCACCGTGCCGTTCGGATTGAGCTTGCGATATTCGGGGGTATTGACGATTCCGAAGGGAGGACCGCCTTTCGACACGTGCCCCTGCGACCCCATGGTGCCGCTCGCAAGTGTGAGCACATATGGAACGTCTGCTTCGGCCATGCCCCAGAGCACACGCTCCGTGCAGATTGACGTGGGTCGCCCCCAAACCTGTATCATTTCGCGTCCTGCTCAAGACTTTCGTGGCAAAGGCCTAGCATGTGCCTGTCAATGCGGGCAATCGAGCTGCGAGGTCATGAGAGCACGGCGATCTGCTTTCTCTTGATCAGGTCGAAGTCGATCTCGGCGCCGATTCCCGGCGTCTCGGGACAGTGTGCCATGCCGTCCTTATCGATCGTCACGTCGTTCAGGACACCGTACTTGTGCGCGCCGTGCGGCAGCAGTACCTCGAAATACGTCGTGTTGCGTAGCGAGCAGGCAAAGTGGAGCTGCGCCATGTTGTTGAGCGAGTTGCCGCCATGATGCACCTCGTAGTTCATGTGGAAGGCCTCGGCGAGGTGCGCGGTCTTGATCATGGTCGAGAGGCCGCCTTTAACCGGAATGTCACCGCGCAGATAGTCGGTCGCGCGTTCGGTCAGCCAGATGGCGTACGTTCCGATGTCGCCCGCCGGGTATTCGGTCGCGAGGATTGGGATCGAGAGCTTCTGGCGCAGCTTGACGTAGGAATAGATGTCTTCCTCGTTGAGCGGGTCCTCGTACCAGAGAAAGCCCATCTCCTCGATCGCGCGGCCGACCTTCAGCGCTGCCGGGTAGCGATAGCTCCACGTGGAATCGAGCATCAGCGTATAGCCGTCGCCCACTGACTTACGCACGGCCTCGCACACCTTGATATCCTCCTCCGGATCCTGCGGCGGATGGATCTTGTAGGCCTTCCAGCCGGCTGCTTTGAACTCGGCCGCTTCGCCGGCATAGGCCTGCCGACCGTCGAGGATCTGGCTCGAGGCATAAGCGCCGATCGACGCGCGTCCGGCGCCGAGGAATTTGTAGAGCGGCAAGTTCGCGGCCTTGGCGGCGATGTCCCAGAGCGCGGTATCGCAAGCACCGACCGTGCGCAGGCCCGCCGTGCGCTGCTTGGCGCGCAGTGCAGCATGAAGATCCGTGCGCGCGAGCGGGTCCTTGCCCACGAGAACGGGCTTAAGGAAGCGGATGAGGGCGCCGGCATCTGTATCGGCGGGGTTCGTTGCGCCACCGAGAAAGGCGTGGCCTTCGATACCCTGATCGGTGCGCACGGTCAGCAGGCCGAGGTTGCTCCGTCCGCCCGAGTTCTGCGAACCGGCGTGATAGCGCGTCGGCGGGATGTCATCCCAGTTGAATAGCGTGAGCTCGACGTCGGTGATCTTCATGGGCAGCATTCCTCCACTTGGTCATTGTTTGTTGCGACCACGATCGATCGTCGCTTAGGCGACGTCAAGCAATCGCTGCACGCATTGACGTCCGCGCTGTTCTCGTCTTCACTCAGGACAATGCTCGGATGTTGGAGCACAATCATGAGGCACACGCGACGCGAGATGCTCTCTCTGACGGGCGCGGGTCTGCTACTCCCGCTCGCATCTGCCGTGGTCGAGGCCACCGAGAAGCCCGAGCCGCAGCGGAACGATGACGGCCTCTACACGCAGCCGTGGTTTCACGAGTCCTTCCTCGATCTCAAGGACGACCTTGCGGAGGCGGAAAAATCGGGGAAGAGCCTCGCCATTCTCTTCGAGCAGCGCGGCTGCCCCTACTGCAAGGAAACGCACGTCACCAATCTTTCCGATCCCGAGATCGCGGCCTACATTCAGAAGCACTTCCTCGTCATTCAGCTCAATCTGCACGGCGCGCGGACGGTGACGGACTTCGACGGCGCGGCGCTGGAGGAGCGGGCGCTCGCCCGGCGGTGGGGTGTGAACTTCACGCCGACCATCTTCTACTTTGTGCCGCCGTCCGATGCGCTTGCGGGCAAGGATGGCGGCTCGGCAGCCGCCTGGAAGCTCATCGGCTACTGGAAGCCATTTCACTTTCACTCGACATTCGTCTATGTGCACGAGCGCGCCTACAAGGAACCGGGCGGGTTCCAGAAATGGCTCGGCGAGCGTGCCGAGAAGCTGCGCGCGGAAGGCAAGGGCGTGCGGCTCTGGTAGATTGGCTAAGAGAGATCACGAGCAAACGGAAGGAAGAAGGAAGATGGCACGACAGGTCACGATGGCGCTGCTGGACGAGATCCAGGACGGTTTCAACAAGCAGGATGTGAAGGCGATCCTCTCGCACTTCGCGGATGACTGCGAATGGGTCATGGCGCGCGGGCCGAATGCCCCCGAGGGGCGCCGCCTCATCGGCAAGGCCGAGATCGGCGAGGTGCTGAGCGCCCGCTATCGCGATATCCCCGACATGCGTTGGGAGGAGATGCGCCACTGGATCGTCGACCAGACGAAGGCCATCTCCGAGTGGGTCGTGCGCGGTACGCCGAAGAACGGCGGCGAGCCGATCAATCTCGTAGGCTGTGATCTTTGGGAGTTCCGCGACGGCTACGTGACGAAGAAGGACACGTATTGGAAGACCATCACTTGACGTTCAGCGATTGTTTGTAATTTTCTGGTCGACTAACGAAATCCCTCCTCGCGTCTGCGAGGAGAGGACCACGGCGGGGGGCGACGAATGGTGCCGATCAAGCGTCGCTCCCCGTCCTGCTTCTGGCGCCGATGATCTGAGCAAAAGCCGGCGGCACCCTTCAGGTAAGCTCCCCAAATGCGCATCGAGTATCATCGCTCGCTCATCGCGGACACTGGGCGTCTCGCGGCATTCGAGCGCGCGCTTGCAAAGGTCATCCGCAAGGGCGAGACGGTCGTCGCCGATATCGGCACCGGCAGCGGCGTTCTCGCCATGATTGCAGCCAAGCTCGGGGCGCGCAAAGTCATCGCCTACGAATTCGCGGAGATCGGCGCGCTGGCCGAGCGCCTCGTCAAGCTCAACAAGCTGCGCAACATCGAGCTCGTTCCCATGCGCTCGACCGAGATCATCGAGCCGGAGCGCGCCGATGTCGTGGTCACCGAGACGCTCGGCAACTACGCGCTGGAAGAGTTCCTCGTCGAGACCATGAACGATGCGGCTGCGCGCCATTTGAAGCCGGGCGGGGTGCTCATCCCGGGCGGGCTAGAGCAGATGGTCGCGCCGGTCATCGCGTCGCGCTGCCGCGATGAGCTCGTCGCCTGGGAGCGACTCGGCCGCGGTCTCGACTTCGGGCCGGCCAGCGTCATGAGCCTCAACAATGCCTATGTGCGCGCTTTTCCTCAGGCAGAGCTTTTGGATGGTGGTCGTACGGCCGTGACCTGGGACAAGCTCGATTTCCACGTTCGCAATCGCTTCGCGCGCAAGGGTGCGGGGGAATGGCAGATCCGCGAGCCCGTCACGGTCCACGGGCTCGCCGTGTGGTGGTCGGCCGAGCTGGTGCCAGGCGTGGTGCTCTCCACATCGCCGCTCGCGCAGCCGACGCACTGGGAGCAGCTTTTCCTACCGGCGCTGGAGCCGATCGCACTCAGGACGGGCGAAACTCTGGTGGCGCAATTGCGCTCGCACTCCTCCGAGGAGGGGGGAACGGATCTCGCCTGGGGCTTCCGCGCGAAGACGGCAAAAGGCAAGCAGCGCCTTGCTCAGGACCTGAGCCTCGAGAAGGGCTTCCTGCCCTAAAGCGTCGGACCTTAAGTGCGACCCACGATTGGGTCGAGCTCACAGTCGCATTTGAGGTCCAAAGACGCTTCAGATGCACAGCGTTCTAAAGCAACTTTGGACTTGAAATTCACGCTCCGCCTGGCCTCGATCTGAGGTGAATTTCTTGTCCGTTGCCATAGGCCTCCCAGAAACGTGAGCAAGTGTGAGCGGATTTACCCGGCGGGCGGCAGTAAGTTCATGCTGCTTGACCATCAATATCTTGCCCGCCGTTCACTCCAGTCCTACGTTTTTCCCTAATTGATCAGATTAGCGAAGCCGAGGCATTGCCATGCGCGACACGACGCGACGCCAGTTCATAGCTCTTTCCAGCGGCATTGCCATAGCAGGCAGCGCAGACCTGCTCCTTCGCTATGTGCCAGCCGCCGCAGCGGACAAGCCGGGCAAGAAATTTGAGATCGAGCGCACACCCGATGAGTGGCGCAAGCTGCTGACGCCCGCGCAATACTATATCCTGCGCGATCACGGCACCGAACGCGCCTTCACGCATCCCTATGACAAGCTCTACGAGGCCGGCGTGTATAACTGCGCCGGCTGCGATCTGCCGCTCTATTCCTCGACAACCAAGTATGACAGCCGCACTGGGTGGCCAAGCTTCTGGAAGCCGCTCGACAATGCCATCGGCACCAGGGAGGATCGCACGCTCTGGCTGATGGTGCGCACGGAGGTGCACTGCCGGCGTTGCGGCGGCCATCTCGGCCACGTGTTCGATGATGGTCCCCCACCGACACGTCTGCGCTATTGTATCAACGGCGAGGCCATGAAGTTCGTGCCGACACGAGCGGATGCGAGCCAGGATCCGAAGAGTGCCGAGAAGAAGCTCTGAGCGCACGGCGCGCGAAGTCGATTGCAGGAGGAAGCACGATGCGAGCGCACTTCGGTAAGGCCTTTTCGCTGTTTGCCGGCGTACTGGCCGCTGCTCTGATCATGGCCCCGGCGGCGAATGCGCAGTCGGCGTCACCACAAGCCGAGAAATCAGCGACACTTGCCGTGGCGACATTTGCAGGTGGCTGCTTCTGGTGCATGGAGCCGCCCTACGACGCATTGGAGGGCGTGGTCTCGACGACCTCCGGCTTCATGGGCGGGACGACGCCGAACCCGACCTACCAGCAGGTCACCAGCGGCGGTACGGGCCATATCGAGGTGGTGCAGGTCCGGTACGACCCGGCAAAAGTCACCTACGAGAGGCTGCTCGAAGTCTATTGGAAGAATGTCGACCCCTACGATCAGGGCGGGCAGTTCTGCGATCGTGGCGAGTCCTACACGACCGCGATCTTCACGCACACGCCGGAGCAGAAGAAACTCGCCGAAGCCTCGAAGGCATCGCTTGCTGCGTCGGGTCCGTTCAAGCAGCCGATCGCAACGGTCGTGCGCGACGCCGGTCCTTTCACAGCCGCCGAGGACTATCACCAGGACTACTACGTCAAGAATCCGGTGCGCTATAAGTACTACCGCTATCGCTGCGGACGCGATGATCGTCTCCAAGCGATCTGGGGTAAGGCGACGAATTGAGTGCGGCGATCGCCAGGCGCGCCCTCACTTGCTGCGCGAGCGTGGCTTACGGATTGCCGGCGTTGCCGACCCGACATCACGCTTGATGCGCATGTTGTACGAGAAGCGGTTGGCAGGGTGGAGGTTGATCGACAATTCGACCAGCCTGCGTCCGGTGACGTAGTAACGACGGATGACGCGGAGCGCCGGGGTACCTTCCGCAACCTCGAGCAGTTGCGCGTACTCTCCATTGAGGGTGACCGCGTCGATCTGCTGCTCGACCTCGACCAAGGTCTCGCCCGAATGGCGCTCAATCATTTCCCAGATAGCTGTTCCGACCGTCGGGATCTCGGCCTTGATGGCGCTGAAGGCATCGTCGATGAAGATCTCGGCGTGACTGACCGGCTTGTTGTCGCGATCGCGCCGGCGGATGCCCGTGATGCGAAGGAAGCGCCGGCCGGGACGCGCACCGATCAGCGCTGCCTTGCTGCCGCGCAGAACCGTCTCGTCGACGTCCTGGATCTCGAGTCGCATGCCGGTCGCATACTGGCGGATATCGCCAACCGAATGCATGGTGAGTAAGAAGCGCGCGGCGGCCTGGCGTGCTTCGACGCGCGTGCCAACACCCTTGCGGGCCGTCACCAGCCCCATGGATCTGAGATGCTGGATGGCCTGGCGCACGACGTAGCGCGAGACGTGGAACTGCTGCTGCAGCTCGGCCTCGGTCGGCAGCAGAGAACCCACGGGATGGGCGCCCTTGGCGATCTGCCCCGCGAGCGTCGCTGCAATCTGCACGTAGAGCGGCTGGCGACGGACGGTGCCCGGCGAAGTCGCGTCGGTGCCCTGCGGTGCGACGTCCTCTGCCTCGAATTCGTCCATGCGCCCTGCCGAGCCGAAGGAAAGTTATGAGTACCCTAACCGCAATTGGCAGCCCGTACATCAATCAAAAGTCATAGATACGCCAATAAACGCCGTCCCGGCAAAAAGGTAAACGCGTGATCTGCGCGAGATTATGTCAATGTCGGAAAGATGTCCCGATAGCCCATGGCGGCAGGATCGAAGAGAATGTCACTCGGCTTCAGCGGCCGAGCCAGCGCCAGTCCTTCGAGCGTGCGGCAGCGGGAAAGAGCCACATAGGCCTGTCCATGGGCGAAGGTGCCACGGCCGAGGTCGATGTATACGCGATCGAGGGTAAGGCCCTGTGATTTGTGGATCGTCAGCGCCCAGGCGAGGCGCAGCGGGAACTGCTTGAAGGTGCCGGCGACAGTCTCGACGATCTTCTGCGCGGTCGTATCATACGCATAGCGGCGCGATTCCCACGTGACCGGCTCGACCTCGTGCTCCTTGCCGTCGACCTCGATCCACACGCGCTTTTCGTCGAGGCGGGAGATGCGCGCAATCGTGCCGTTGACCCAGCGGCGTTCGGAATCGTTGCGCAGCAGCATGACTTTGGCGCCGGCCTTGAGCATCAGCGTCGTGTCGGTCGGCTGCGCGCCCTGAGAGAACTCTCCGGTCATGGTGGCCGAAAACGTCACCGTCGCGGCAGGGAGCGCATCGAGATAGGCCATGTTGATGCGGTTGGCGGCGGCATTGGTCGGCGTCAGGATGACGTAAGGCTCGCCCTCGGCGAGCGTGCGGATCGGCGCGACGCGAGAGTTGAGCAACTCGAGATGCTCCGGCTCCACGTCCCCGCCGCGGATGTGCGTCAGCACGTCGATCAGCGCCTCGTCGCTCTGGCGGAAGACGCGTGAGAGCTCGAGCAGATAGGTGCCGACGCCTTCGCGCAGCGCGCCGATGCTGAAAAAGAACGGTCCACCGTGCGTCTCTTCGAGGTGCGCCGCGACTTCCGCCTCCTGCACGACGGGCGGGAGCTGGTGCAGGTCGCCGAAGAGCACGAGGCGCACGCCGCCGAAAGGTTCGCGCGGGCGACCGCGGTTGATGCGCAGCGACTGGTCGATGGCCCACATGAGATCCGAGCGAACCATGGAGACCTCGTCGATGACGAGCATCTTCAGCTTTCGCATCACCGCGCCATTGCGGCTGCGACGGATATCCTCGGGGTTAATGAGGCGCGGCGGCAGGCCGAAGAAGGAGTGGATCGTCTGGCCGCCGACGTTGACCGCCGCAAGCCCGGTCGGCGCGACGATGACGTGCTCTGCTTCGAGCATTTCACAAAGCGCGCGGAGCAGTGTCGATTTACCCGTGCCTGCGCGTCCGGTGACGAAGAGGTGGCCGCCGTCCTCGCTCAGATAGTCGAGCGCAGCATCGTATTCGGCCGTCGCGCCGAGATGGGACGGCCATTGGCGCTCAATTGGTCTGGCCGACAGTTCCTGCGCCAAGAGTGTGTTCCTTTGCTTCTCCTTCTCCCCGTACTTCACGGGGAGAAGGTCGGGATGAGGGGCGGCCACACGCGCAGACGTTAGTGTATGTCGCCGCCCCTCACCCTGGCCCTCTCCCCGTGAGAACGGGGAGAGGGGAAAATCTCAGTCACCATAGAGCTGGCGTGTGGCGACAGGATAGACGCCTTCCTGCCCGAGCATCCATACGCCGAAACCATCATTCCCGAAGAGCGGCTGGAAGGCCGCATCAAGCACGTTGAGGCCGCCCGTGAAGGCGCCGAATGCCGGCAGCACGAGCCGTAGGCGATTGCCGACGAAACAGGGGCGGCGCAGCGTGTGACCATAGAGCGAAAGACGCGCGGCCGGATGGAGATGGCCTGCGATCTCGTGTGTCGCATGACCTTCGGTCGGCAGGTGGACGAGTCGCAGGCCGCCGACGGTGATCCCATCCACGACCTCGCCGCCGAGCTGGCGGCCGATCTCGGGGTCATGATTTCCGGTCACCCAGATCCAGCGTCGGTCCTCCTGCAGAATGCGCAGCGCTGCGAGGTCGCCGGCGGCAATGCGTTCGGCCGCGCCGCAATCATGCAGGCTGTCGCCGAGCGCGACGACGATCTCGGGATGGTAGCGCTCGATGGCGATCGCGAGGCGCTCGAGCGTCTCGCGCGTGTCATAGGGTGGCAGCAGCGTGCCGCGCGCGGCATGGGCCGACGCCTTCTCCAGATGCAGATCGGCGACGATCAGCATCCGCTCTCCCGGCCAGTACAGCGCCCCCGACATATCGGCCACGAGCTGCTTGCCGCAGATCGAGAGCGTCTGCGCGGCGGCATCGTCGATCCGCGCCCGCTCGGGGCTCAATGCAAGAACGCTCATCGGGCCTCCAGGTGTTCGGGACTGTGTTCGGGCTCGGCGGCTTCGGCGATCAATTCCTCGGCCGCCTCCTTGAGCAGGGCCTCGGCGGATGCGCCGATAACCGCCTCGCGGCCAAGCTCGACGATCAGCGGCACGGCCAGCGGCGAGACGCGATCGAGGGCACTATGCCTGATTCTCCCCTTGATTCGCGCCAGGAAGCCGGCGAGGCGCTGGATATCCAGGAGCCCCGTCGCCGCATCCTGGTATGCGGCCTCGAGGAGAATGTGGTGGGGGTCGTGACGGCGCAATACGTCATAAATGAGGTTGGTCGAGACCGAGAGCTGGCGGCTGTTTTTCTTGTGCTTGGGCGCGCGCCTCTCGACCAGGCCGGCAATGACGGCGCAGGTGCGGAACGTGCGCCGCATGAGGCTCGTCTCGGCAAGCCAGGCTTCGAGGTCGTCGCCGAGCATGTCCTCGTCGAAGAGGCGGGCGAGATCGAGTTCGCCGTCGGCGAGCATCCGGCCGATGTCGCGGGCTGCCCAGACGGAGAGTGCATAGTCGTTGGCGACGAAGCCGAGCGGCAGCGCACCGGCGCGATGCAGGCGGCGGGTGAGCAGCATCCCGAGCGTCTGATGTGCGATGCGCCCCTCGAAGGGGTAGATGGCGAGATAGTGACGCCCGCCGCGCGGAAAACTTTCGATGAGCACTTCGTCGGCAGCGGGGATCGTCGAGACGCGCTGCTGAATCTCGAGCCAGTGCGCGACCGATGGCGGCAGGCTTCGCCAGTGCACGGGATCGGCGAGCATTCGTCTTACGCGCTCGGCTAGGTGGGTCGAGAGGGGGAACTTGCCGCCGGGATAGCTCGGCACTTTCGGGTCCTTTGCATTGGAACGCGAGACAAGCAGCTCCTCGTCGGTCAGACCCTCCATGCGAAGGATGTAACCGGCAAAGGCAAAGGTATCCCCGGGGCTCAGCTCGGCGGCAAAATCCTCGTCGATCTCGCCGAGCATCCGCCCCCCCAACAGGCTCTGCGCCGAGCCAGGACGCCGGCGGCGCGCGCTGACGAGGCGTACTTTGAGCAATGGCTTCTCGACGATGGTACCGACATTCATGCGGTACTGTTGCGCAAAACTCGGATGTGTCAGGCGCCAGCGGCCTTCGCTATCGGGCTTCAGGCGTGCAAAGCGCTCGTACTGGCGCAGCGCATAGCCGCCGGTCGCGACGAAATCGACGGCGCGGTCGAAATCGACGCGCGAGAGATCCGTATAGGGCAGTGCCGTGCGGACTTCGGCGTGGAGCGCATCAGCGTGAAAAGGGCCTGCGCAGGCCGTGCCCAGAATGTGTTGTGCGAGCACATCCATGGTGCCCCTGCGGCGGATCACGGCATCCTGCTCGCCGGCGAGCGCGGCTTCGAGCGCGGCGCGGCATTCGAGCACCTCGAAGCGATTCGCCGGAACCAGGATCGCCTTAGAGGGCTCGTCGAGGCGGTGATTGGCGCGGCCGATACGCTGGATGAGGCGCGAGGCGCCCTTGGGCGCGCCGAGATGGATGACGAGATCGACATCTCCCCAGTCGATACCGAGGTCGAGCGTCGAGGTGGCAACGACAGCGCGGAGCGCGCCGCGCGCCATGGCTGCCTCGACCTTGCGTCGCTGACCGACATCCAGCGAGCCGTGGTGAAGTGCGATGGGCAGGCTTTCCGTATTGGCCTTCCAGAGCTCCTGGAACATGAGCTCGGCTTGCATACGCGTATTGACGAACAGCAGCGCGAGGCGATGACGCGAAATCGCTTCGAGCACGTCGGGGACAGCATAGCGCGCGGTATGACTCGCGATGGGCATGCCGCCCTCGGTCTCGATGATGCTGATCTCGGGCTTGGCACCGCCGTCGACTGTCACGATATCGGAGAGCTGGATCGCGTTGTCCGGCGTCATCTGCGGCGTCAGCCAGGCTCTGAGTTCGCTCGGCTGGGCGACCGTTGCCGAGAGGCCGATCGACATCAGGTCCGGCGCAAGCGTTCTGAGGCGCGCGATGTCGAGCGCGAGCAGGTCGCCGCGCTTGGAGGGGGCGAGCGCGTGCAGCTCATCGAGGATCAGCGTGTCGAGATCGCCGAAGATGTAGGCCGCATCCGGGCTCGCCAGTAGGAGAGCGAGCTGCTCCGGCGTCGTGAGCAGGATCTCGGGCGGGCTCAGCCGCTGGCGCTGGCGCTTGCTCGCCGGCGTGTCACCGGTGCGCGTCTCGACGCGGATGTCGAGGCTCATCTCGGCAATGGGCGAGAGCAGATTGCGCGCGATGTCGACGGCGAGCGCTTTCAGCGGTGAAATATAGAGCGTTCGCAGGCCGGCTGCTCGCGCCGGCTGCTCGCGCTTCGTGTGCAGCGAGACGAGGCTCGGCAGGAAACCGGCGAGCGTCTTGCCGGCGCCGGTCGGCGCGATGAGGAGCGTCGAGCGGCGGGCCTCGGCCTGGGCGAGCAGGGTGAGCTGGTGCGGGCGCGGCTGCCAGCCTTTGGCGCGGAACCAGCCGGCGAACGGCTCGGGCAGCACGACCGCGGGTTCGGCCTTGCTACGTGGCCGCGTCGAGCTCAGGGGCCGGGATTTGGGGCGCGCGCGCATTGCCGTGAGCTTAGCACGGCAGTGTGCAAGTCTACTGCGGCGATTGGTGAGCTGGCGCTCCCCTTAGCCCTTCATCTTCGGGTCGAGCCAGTCGCGCAGGCTGTCGCCGAAGAGGTTGAAGGCGAAGACGGCGAGCGTGATCGCGAGGCCGGGGAACAGGATCATCCACGGCGCGGCCTTGTAGAAATCGGCGGAGGCGCCGGACAGCATGAGACCCCAGGCTGGTGTCGGCTCGGTAACGCCGAGGCCGAGGAAGGAAAGGCTTGCCTCGAGCAGAATGGCCTGGGCGATGAATGCCGTGACCATGACGAGGTAGGGCGCCACGATGTTCGGCGCGATGTGACGCAGGATAATGCGGGCGTCGCTATAGCCGGCCGCGCGGGCGGCGTCGATGTACGGCATCTGAGCGATCGACAGGGTCGATGATCGGGCGATGCGGGCCATCTTCGGCACCATCGGGAGGGCAATGGCGATGATCAAGTTCGCGTCGATGCCGAACCAGAGATTCTTCCCGAGCACCGCGACGACGACCATGGCCAGCACGATGATCGGGAAGGCCAGCATGATATCGACGATACGCTGGATGATGTTGTCGATGCGGCCCCCGAAATAGCCGGACGTGGCGCCGATGAGCGCGCCGGCGGTGCAGCCGACGAAGGCGGAGAGAATGCCGACGGCCATGGCCGTGCGGGCGCCGTACACGAGGCGCGAGAAGACGTCGCGCCCGTACTGGTCGGTGCCCATGGGATGCTCGGCGCTCGGGGCCGTTAGCATGGCGGCGAAGTCGATCTCTTCGGGATGGAAGGGCGAGATCCAGTAGGCGCCGATCGCCAGTCCAAAATAGGCGAGGATGATCAGGAAGCCGACAAAGCCGAGCGGCTGCTTGCGGATGAAGTGCAGCACCGGATTGGGACGACGAGGGCGTGCCCGGGCAATTGTTGATGGTGTGAGGGCAACGTCGGCCATGGTGGGTCTCCCGCTCAGTTAAGGCGGATGCGCGGATCGAGCCATGCATAGAGCAGGTCGACCACGAGATTGACGAGGATGAATGTCACGGCAATCAGGAGCACGAGGCCCTGGATCAGCGTGAAATCGCCACGGGTTGTGGCGTCGACGAAGAGCTTGCCGATGCCGTTGATGTTGAACACTTGCTCGGTCACGACGAGACCGCCGATGAGGAAGGCAAACTCGAGCCCGATGACCGTGACGACCGGCAGCATGGCATTGCGCATGGCATGGCGGCGCGTAATTATGCGACGAAAGACACCTTTCGCGCGCGCCGTGCGGATGTAGTCCTCGCGCATGACCTCGAGCAGCGCCGAGCGCATCATGCGCGTCGCAACTGCGGCATAGCGATAGCCGACGGAAAGCGCCGGCCAGAAGAGCGCAGCGAGATTGGCCATGGGATTCTCGAAGATCGAGACGTAGCCAATCTGAGGTAGCCAGCCGAATATGGTGATCAAGCTCATGACAATGATCATGCCAAGCCAGAAGCTCGGTATGGCGAGCCCGGAGACGGCCAGCACGCGCACCGTGTAGTCGATCCAGGTATCTCGATAGAGCGCGGATATGGTGCCTAAGGGTATGGCTATGAATACTGCGATCAGCGTCGCCATGATCGCGATCTGCAGCGATACCGGAAAGCGGATCATGATCTCGTTGACCACCTTGTCGCCTGTCCAGAGCGACTTGCCGAGATCGAAGTGTGCAAGCCCCCACATGTAGTCGACGAACTGGTAGCCGATCGATTTGTCGAGGCCGAGCCGCTTGCGCTCGGCGATGATGGCGTCCTCGCTGACCGCGACGCCGTCGGCGCGGAGTTTCACGACGACCACGTCACCTGGCATCACGCGGATGAGGAAGAAGACGGCGACGGCCACCCCGATCAATGAAGGGATGACGAGCAGCAGGCGCCTGATGATGTAGCCGGTCATGAGCTTCCGATTCTGGCCGAGCGAAGTTCAGTTGATCCCCTCTCTCCGCTTATGGAGAGAGGGGACGGGTTCGCCTATTCGTCGAGCCAGACGTGGGTCAACTGCTGGCCGGTGAAGTGGCTCGGCGTGAGTTCCCAGCCCTTCACCTTCGCGTTGTTGACGACGATGCGCTGATACCAGAGCAGCGGGATATTATAGGCTTGGCTCAGAACATACTTTTCGAGATCGTTCACGACCTTGAGACGGGCCGTCGGATCGACCATGCCGGACTGCTGCGTGTACATGTCGTCGATCTTGGTATCGGTGTGTCGCGAGTAGGCGATCGCGGACACTTTCTTACTCAGCAGCGTGTTGTACTGAGCGTTCGGGTCGTCGGTGAAGTCCGAGATGTTCTGCACGCAGACATCGAAGTTGCCGCTCTCCATGCCGTCGTACCAGAGCTTGGTCTCGACCTGCACGTGCTCGGTCTCGACGCCGATACGACGCCACTGGTCGATGGCGAAGATGCCGGCCGGCGTGAAGGGCTGCGCGATCGTGCGGTTGAGCAGCTTCACCTTCAGATTGCTGACGCCGGCCTCCTTGAGCAGGCGCTTTGCCTCCTCGCGCGACTTGTTGATGTCCGGCCAGAAGCCCGGAATCTTTTTCAGCTCTTCATCTGAGATCGAGAAGGGTGAGCCAGGTCGGAAGACGCCGCTCACGCCCTTGATCAGTGACACCTTGCCGAGGCTTTCCGAGCCGCCCCAGCGGTCGATGGCGAGCGTCAAAGCTTGACGAACACGCACGTCGTCGAACGGCTTCTTCTCGGTGTTGAAGGAGAGGAGGATGTTGGTCACCCACGGCCCTTCCATGACCGTGACCTTGTCCTTCATCGCGGCGACGAGCTGATCACGCTCCTGCGGTGTGCGCCCGCGGAACTCTGCGTCGAACTGGCCGCCTTGCATGCCCGCGACGACCGCCGTGCCGCGCACGAAGAAGAGGCGGTATCCGTCGAGGTAGGGCCTCGGCTTATCCCAGTAGTCCTCGAAGCGGGTTGCGACCCAATGCGAGCCCTTCACGTACTCCACGAACTTGAAAGCGCCCGTGCCCATGACCTCCTTGGAAGGATATGTCGGATCCTTGGCGAGCTTGGCGGCGCTGTAGACGCAGTTGAAGGGCGAGCCGAAATGCAAAATCATCGATGCATTGGGTTGCTTCAACTTGAAGACGACCGTGTAGTCGTCAGGCGTCGTGATTTCCTTGATGTCCTGGTGCACGGCCTTGCGCGAGGAGACCACGCCTTCGGGCGGGTTCACGATGCGCTCATAGGTGGCCTTGATGTCCGCCGAGGAGAAGGGCGAGCCGTCATGCCACTTCACGCCGCGGCGTAGCTTGAAGGTGTAGGTCAGTCCGTCCGGCGAGATCTCCCACGATTCGGCGAGATCGCCCTCGATCCTCGACTTGTCGTGCGGGCCGACGATTTTGAGCAAAGTCGAGTACTGCGGCACGACCGGATGGATCATGGCGAACGTCGTCGTGCCGTGACAGTCGGTTGTGGGCGGCTCGGCGACTGATGCGAACTTCAGAATGCCGCCGCGCTTGGGCGTCTCGGCGGTGGCTGGCGCCGCGGCCAGCGTCATAGCAGCCAGGGCAATAGCCAGACTTGTCGTGCTTCTCATTTTCGGTTTCCTCCAGAGCGTCAATTTTCTGTTCGCGGCGCTTTGTGATGTGCGCCGTTCTTCGGTAGCGATTCAGGCGTGAATACAGGCGACGGTATGTCCCTCCGCAAGCTCGCGCGTTGCGGGCACCGCCTGCTTGCATTCGGCAGTGACCTTTGGGCAGCGTGGATGAAAGACGCAGCCCGAGGGTGGATTCAACGGACTCGGAAGCTCGCCCGTTATAATGGTGCGCGGCCGCGTCCGCTCGATGACAGGATCAGGGACAGGTGCAGCCGCGAGCAGTGCTTGCGTATAGGGATGGCGCGGATTGGCGAAGAGCTCGTCCGATGATGCCAGCTCGACAATGCGGCCGAGATACATGACCGCGACACGGCTCGAGATATGGCGGACGACCGCAAGATCGTGCGCAATGAAGAGATAGGTGAGGCCGAGCTTGCGCTGGAGGTGCTCGAGGAGGTTGATCACCTGGCCTTGGATCGAGACGTCGAGCGCCGAAACCGCCTCGTCGCAGACGATCACATCGGGCTCGACCGCAAGCGCACGCGCGATGCCGACGCGCTGGCGTTGACCGCCAGACAGCTCGTGCGGATATCGCAGGGCCATGTAGGGGAAAAGCCCGACGAGCTGCAGCAACTCGGAGATCCGATCGGCAATTTTGGCTTTCGGCACGATATCATGGACGCGCATCGGCTCGCCGATGATCTGGCCGACGGTCATGCGCGGGTTGAGCGAGGAATAGGGATCCTGGAAGATGACCTGCATCTTCTTGCGCACATCGGTCATCTCGGATCGCGAGAGTGCCGCGAGATCAGTACCGGCGAACAGGATCTCGCCGCCTGTCGGATCGTCGAGGCGGAGGACAAGGCGACCCAGGGTCGACTTTCCGCAGCCGGACTCGCCGACGAGACCGAGCGTCTCGCCTGGCATGATGTGCAGAGACACATCGTTGACGGCTTTGACGTGCCGCACCGGACCCCGCAAGAAACCGCCGCCGACAGGGAAGAACTTTGACGTGTGCGCGATGCGGAGGATGGGGTCGCCGCTGTCCTTGACGCTGTCGTCGTGTGGGACGTCGACGCTTTTGAATGCTGCCTTTTCGAGGGCGTCGATCTCCCCCGCACGATGGCAGGCTGCAAAATGCCCGCTCTCCATCTCGACGAGGGCAGGGACCTGAGTGCAGGCGTCGATGGCATAGCGGCAGCGCGGGCGAAAACGGCATCCTTCGGGCGGATCGAGCAGATTGGGGGGCGCACCTTCGATGGTGGTGAGCTGAGACGAGCGACCTCGGTCGAGACGTGGCACGGCGGCCAGCAGACCACGAGCGTAAGGATGGATGGGGTGCCCGAAGACCGCTTCGGCGGGGCCGGTCTCGATCAATCGCGCGGCATATGTGCGTGATAATGATGACGGCGATGCCCAGACGCCGCGAGAGATCCTTCATCAGCTCGAGGATCTGCGCCTGGATGGTCACGTCGAGCGCCGTGGTCGGCTCGTCGGCAATGAGCAGCTTGGGATTGCAGGCGAGACCAATCGCGATCATGACGCGCTGCCGCATGCCGCCGGAGAGCTGGTGCGGATACTGCTCGAGCCGGCTCTCGGGGTCGGTGATGCCAACGAGCGTGAGAAGCTCGACGGCGCGCGCGCGCGCCTCCGCCTCGCTCATCTCGAGATGCATGGTGAGCGGTTCCATGATCTGCAGCCCGATGGTGAGCACCGGGTTCAGCGAGGTCATAGGCTCCTGAAAGATCATCGAGATCTCGCGCCCGCGAATGCGGCGCATTTCCTCGTCGTCGAGGTCGAGAAGCTCGCGTCCCTCGAAGCGTACCGAACCGTCGACGATCCGCGCCGTGTTCGGCGGCAGAAGCTGCATCACGGCAAGAGCCGAGACCGATTTGCCCGAGCCGGACTCGCCGACGATCGCCACGATCTCGCCGGGCTGGACAGAGTAACTCAGTCCCTCGACGGCACGGACTGTTCCGTTCTCCGTGACGAAGTGAACGTGCAGATTGTCGATCGCGAGAATTGGCGTGCTGGAGGCCGCACATGCGGGCTCCGCCATCCCCGCGCTGGCCTCGATGCCTGCGGTCTTTGCGACTTCGTCTTGCAACACGGCCCCCACGCCAATCCGAGGCTGGCGCGCGGGCTCAGCCGTGACTAAGTCCGGACTATTGTCGGCGAACAATGGGGGGCGTTCAAGGCTTCTGTGCCATCTATTTCTTCCGCAGTGCAGCAAGCATTGCTGTTATCCCAGGTGTGCAGTGCGGCATCTGTCCGAGAGCGCAGTAATTCGAAGAGCTTCAGGTTCGGGCAGAAGTCCGGCGTATCCTGCGTTCGCGCTTCATGCTCGAGCCATCGCCAGCACTCATCGGCTGCAATGCAAAACAGGCAGCGCTTACGTGCTTCGGCGTAGGCCTCGCCCTGCGCCAGTCGGACAAAGGCGAGCGGTTCGACGCCGAGGCGATCCATCATGCGGTGCAGGCGTACGGCCTGATGCTCTACGCGACGGTACATTGGCCAGTCCATCGCCAGCCTCCTTCGATCAAGGCATTCGCGACGCTATCGAAGAGAGCCATGGCCACGCCTGTCATTGATGCAGATCAAGGGCGCGGCGAAGCGCCGTTGCGACGACCGTGCGACTTGACGTCTAATTCACGTGGAGGCGCGCCAAGCGCCGCAGATCGAGGGAGATCGCCCGTGAAGATCAGCGAAGTTCGCACCCACGTTCTCGAAGCGCCGCTCTCCGAGCCCTTCGGCTGGTCCTTTTCCTCGACGGCCGTTCGCGCGAGCTGCCTGGTCGAGATAACGGCGGATGACGGAACGATCGGTTGGGGCGAATGCTACGGTCCGGCGCGTATCAACGCCGCGATCACTGAAGCGCTGAAAGGGCGCCTGATCGGCCGCGATCCGCGCGCGACCGACGTCATCTGGATGGATCTCTACAATCACTTCCGCGACTACGGGCAGAAGGGCGTCGTGATCTCGGCAATCAGCGGCATCGACATTGCACTCTTCGATCTGAAGGGGCGGCACTTTGGTGTTCCAGCGTCGATGCTTCTCGGCGGCGCTAGTCGGACGTCCGTCGATGCTTATGCGACCGGCACCTATCGTCTCCGCGAAGGCGATCCGCTCGACTATGTGGTCAAGGAGGTGCAGGGCTACGTTCGTGAAGGCTTCAAGGCCGTCAAGCTGAAGATCGGGTTCGGCGTCGACGAGGACGTTGCGCTCATACGCGCTGTACGCGCGGCGGTCGGTCCGAAGATCGGCGTGATGCTCGATGCCAATCACGGCTTCGATGCGCTGGAGGCCATCGCGCTCGGTCGGGCCGTCGCCGATCTCGATATCGGCTGGTTCGAGGAGCCGGTCGTGCCTGACGATCTCGACAGCTATATCGAGGTGCGGCGTGGCCAGCCGATCCCGGTCGCGGGCGGTGAGTGCGAGTTCACGCGCTGGGGCTTCCGCGAAGTATTCATGCGACGTGCAATCGACATCGTGCAGCCGGATACCTGCGCCTCCGGCGGACTCTCCGAATGCAAGAAGATCGCCGACATGGCGGCGGCGTTTGGCGTGCGCTATGTGCCGCACGTCTGGGGTACAGGCATCGGTCTCGCAGCGTCGCTACAACTGCTTGCTGCACTACCGGACGTTCCGCCGCGTCATACGCCCCGACCACCGATTCTCGAATTCGACCGTTCCGAGCATCCCTTCCGGCAGGCCGTGCTCAAGACGCCCATCGAGCACCAGAACGGTCGTGTCGCGATTCCCTCGGGGCCAGGACTTGGCATCGAGATCAATCGCGACACGATCGCGCGCTATCGCGCGGTGTGACAAAGCCGGCACTATCAGAAAGATGACACCGGCACTTCCTCACTAGAGCGGCTTGATCGCCACCTTGCGGAACTTCATCACGCCGCTGCCGTGCTGCAGCGCGAGATGGCCATCCATGAGCAGTTCACTGCGGAGCCGCGAAGTTTCCTTCCCGTTGAGCACCAGGATGATGTCACGGCCTTTGGCCGTAATCTCGTAGGTGTTCCATTTGCCGCCGGCCTTGGGCATTGGATTCACTTCGGCGAAGCGGACGATGGCGCCGGTGCCGTAGGTCGGATCCGGGCGCTGGTCGAAGATGTTGGCTTCGTAGCAGTTGCGATCCGTGATGTTGGTCGGTTCCTGGCAGCGCAGGAAGACGCCGCTGTTGGCGTCATCACTCGACCAGAACTCCACATAGACCATGAAGTCCTTGAGCTTGTCCTTGCTGACGAGATAAGCGGGATCTTTGCTGGTACGCTTGTCGGCGACGATTGCGCCGTCCTCGACACGCCAGTTCGTTTCGCCGACCAGATTCCAGTCGCCGACTGTCTTGCCATCGAAGAGCTGGGTCCAGCCGTCGCCGCTTTGTGCCGAAGCGAGCTGTGGCAGGCAGGTCATGGAAAGCGCAAAGCAGAACAGCCCTGCGAAGAGGGCGCGGATAGAAAATCGAGTCACGGTTATTCCTCCCAGGATGCGAAATCGAACGATTGTTCGTGGACGTTGACGTCTCTTGCTTCGCGGACCGTGCAGTAGCGTGTGTCGGCTCTCCTCCTCTCGGTTGACGGATATGACTTCGCTCACGGCCGTTGTGGTCCGCGCGCGGATGGTAGGAGCTTTCGAAATCTTGCGGAAGGCGGGGCGCGGCGCCAGCTGATCACCAGCGTGTGATGGCGCACTGCAGCGTCAAACAGGCCGTTCAGCGCATGACGCGGCCGAGCGTCGCCGCTGCGACGCGGGCCGGCACGATGCGCGGGACATCGGCCGAGAAGCGCCCGGAATAGATGAAGCGGATGAGCTTCGCTTTGGTTTCGGCCGTTTCCTCGAAGCGCACGACGAAGTCCTCGGCGCCAACGCGTAGGACTGTGCCTCTTATGCTCATGCCGTCGAGAACGAGCGTCACGCTCTTGCCCTGAAGGGCCGGCGCGGCGCCGGCAATACGTGCACCACCGAGCGAGACATCGATGACGCGCACCTCTGAGCTCTCGCCATCCACATCGATCAGTGCGAGGTTGCGCGCGCTCAGCCGCTCGGAGGCGCGCAGGCGCGGCTGCTCGATGCAGACGATGCAGGCGATGGTTAGCACGACGATATTGTACCAGCTCCAGAAGAGGCAGAGCGCAGCGGAGTCGCGCAGCCTGCTGCCGTCCTCGAAAATGAAAGCCCACATGAGCCCGCCGATGGTCAACGCGAGATAGATCAGGAAGACGCGCATGAGCGGCCATTGGACGAACAGCTTGCTGCGGTCGCCGCCTTTGGCCGTGACCTGGAACTTGTGGCCCTTGGGCTTGATGATGCCGTGAACAACGGCACGCGCGATCTGCGACGCGGCGAGCAGCTGCGTCACGTCGGACAAGATCGGCATGACGCGACCGCGCGCCATCCAGCCCATGATCGTGATCTGCGAGATGAAATAGGGGAGGTAGTAGCCGAGCGTATCCATGACGTCGGCTTGCACGGCGTGCACGTCCAGCCACAAATAGAGGATTGGAATGATGATGCCGAACAAGCGGAAGGAGTGGGCCGCCGACCAGTAGAGGAAGGTTTCGCTCAGGCTGATGCGATCGATGAGTGTGAGGCCGTTGTTGCGCCGAAACGGACCAAGCTCGCCGCGGCAGATCTGCACGAATCCGAGCGCCCAGCGGCTGCGCTGGGTCACATACTCCTTGAGGCCTTCGGGGGCGAGACCGAGCGAGAGGCGCTCATTGAGATAGACCGTGCGATAGCCGACGACCTTCATCTTGAGCGTGACGAGATAGTCCTCGGTCACGGACTCGGTCGGAAAGCCGCCGATCTGCTGGAGGATCGGGAAGCGGATCACCGAGGACGTGCCGCAACAGAAGGAGGCACCCCAGGCGTCCTTCGCGGCCATGACCACATCGAAGAAATAGCGCTGCTCGTCCGGCCACACGCGCGCAATGGAGAGATTGCTCTGCAGCGGGTCGGGATTGATGAAGTGCTGCGGGGTCTGGACGATGCCGACATTCTCTTCGCGAAAGAGGCTTAGTGCACGGCGCAGGAAGTGCGGTGCGGGCACGAAGTCCGCATCGAGAATGCTGATGAAGTCCGGCGGTTCGACAAGCGTCGCGACGTGGCGGAGCCCGTTGTTGATATTGCCCGCCTTGGCATGGGCATTGTCGGAACGTGTCAGATAGTTCGCGCCGAGGCGGCCAGCCAAGGCCTCGAGCCACGGGCGGCGGCCGTCGTCGAGCACCCAGACGCGGTAGCGCGGATAATCGAGTGCGAGCGCGCCGACGATCGTGCGCTCGAGAATCGCCTCTTCCTCGTTATACGTGCAGATGAAGACATCGACGAGCGGCGGGCGCGCCTGCCCCATGAGCCACGGCTCGTTGCGATCGGCATCGCCTGAGCGATTGGTGAGCTTGATCAGGAAGGTGAGGCTGATCGTGGCGCCAATGACGACCAGGGTCTCGATGATGACGAAGACGAGGCCGACGACGAAATCGACGCTGAGGCCGATGGGGGGCAGCGTCACGATCCAGCGCCAGGCCATATAGCGCCACATGAGCACGAGCATGACCGCGACCATGGCCGCGCGAGCACGCTCGTCCTCGGCCTTCAGCCATGGCAGCACGGTCCAGGCAAAGCCCAGGACGATGAAACCCGGAACAAGGGCCTCGATAAGAAGCGGCATCGCCTAGTGCCCCAATTCCGAAGTTCGCCTGACCTCGCTGCTGGTGGCGGGAGCGAACTTCGGAAACTGAAGGGGCACTAGCAGCAAAACACTGCTCGTGCGATTCAGATCGAGCAATTCGCTCGGTACGGCATCGCAAGCACTGGCGAATTGCTCGATCATCGCACGAGCCTCAACCGCCGAACGTGACGCGACCCGTGCGGCCGACGCTGCACCGGCCGTTGGTGGGCATGGCGGGCAGGGTGACCATGACGCGATAGGGTTCCTTGGCGAGAGCCGCCGGCTGGATGGCGAGATTGGCCGGCGCCGTCGCGACGCCCGTGAGGCTGACGATGCGGCCCTCGTAGTCGGTGCTTTCGCCGCGGAAGCGGAAGCGCGCCGGATGGCCGACTCGGAGCTGATTGTAGGCGGCTTCGCCAACGGTCGCAGTCACGACGAGTCCAGAGCAGTCGAGCAGACGGACGAGATCCTGGCCGCGCACGACCGACTCGCCGGGGGCGGTCATGACCTCCCAGATGGTGCCGATAACCGGCGCTACGAGGCCGGCAGCCGAACGCTGGGCATAGCGCATGTTTTCGGCTGAAAGCTCGGTGCGCAGGCTCGCGAGGCGTGCTTCACGCTGGGTGATGTCGGCATTGATCTCGTTGAGGCGAAGCGCGATCTCGTCGGCGCGCTGCAGGGATTGCGGGCGGTCGTTGTAGCTGTCGCCAATATAGATGCCGCGGCGCAGGGCGGAGAGCTCGACGTCGAGGGTATTGCGGCGGTGGCCGAGAGCTTCGAGCGTCTGGCTGGCGACGGTCGCATCACGACGCGCGCGCTCGAGTGCGACGACAGTGCCGGTGCCCGCGTCGGCAAGCGCCTGCGATCGTTCTAGCGTCTGCTGCGCCTCTTCGTGGCGGGCCGTTGCGGCAGCGATCTCGCTGCGCGTCTCGGCCATGCGCGATTCGAGCTGGGCGATGCGACCCGTCCGGAAAGCCTCGCCGTTGGCGGTGTGCTCGTCATGGAGCTTCAGGAGGCTCTCGCGGCGGGCTGTTTGCGCCTTGATGTCGCTTTCGAGTTCGCTAACGAGCTGGGCGACCGCATCGAGCCGGCCGCGGTCGGCACGCGGATTGACAATGCCGAGGACTTCGGCGCCCGGCTTCAGTTCGGTGCCGACGGCGACCTGTCCGAGCCAGGATACCTGGCCTTCGATCGGGGCGCGCAGCGTGATGAGGCGCGCGTTGATGATCGCTTCGGTGCTGGTCGTCTGCATGAGTGCCTGTAGCGGCATCCACCCTGCGACGACGACGAGAATCACGCCGGCGAGCGTCTTCAGGATGCGCCGGTCGACGGCACGGAGCTGCGGCGGCCCCTTCGCGGTGGGAGCTGCAGCCGGCGCTGACTTGGGTTGGGGACCGGCTTCGGGTGCGGGCTCCGAGACCGGCGCGAAGGCTTTGTCGAGAGCGGCGAGGCGGCCGAGTGCGTCCAGTTCGGCGAGTGGCAGGCTGTCCGACTGCGTTCCGGCAGCGCTCTCGCTCGACACACGCGGCAGCGAACCTGTCGCTTCGATATCCTCGCGTTTCTTCTGCAGCGGCAAACTCGATACGCGGCTCATGGCGGCTCCAAGGCCCTGGGAAAGCGGAGATGCTTGGGCGGGCATACCAGGGGACGCGGCCTGCTCAGCTGTCTGATCAGTTTGAAAGTGTAGGCATCGAGATTTGCTTTAGCGTTAATTCATCGAGCAATTTCTCGAGAATTGCGGATGATGAATCTATGCGGATGCAATTTATGATTGCATTATTTGAGTGCGCTACTTTTGAGTGTATTGCGGATCGCAGAAGAAGCACAAAAGTGCTTTTAGAACCAGCTCAGTAAGTGTTGGTGGAGCGCAGCGCTCAAAATGTTGCCGAAAAGCCGCCGTTGCTGAACTTCCTCCAGTATCAAAATAATCACGAAGGTGCTTTGTGCCGGAATCAACCTAACCTCGCAAAAGGTGATGCAGAGAAGAGTCCCGCCATAAACTAGATGTCAGCAAGCCTCTGTCCCAGCACTGATCGTGCGACGTCGGACAAGATGAAATCTGTCATGGGCTGTGGCAGCGCGGATTTGCTGATCTGGTGGACGCGGGTGCTTTTCGGGGCTGAGGGAATTTGATGTCCAACCGGGGACGCTTCGGCGCGGCGGCGCAGCGCGTGAGCATGGGGCAAAACGAGATTCACAATTTCTCGGGGCCCCTTCACGAGCAGGTGCGCGCTCTGATCCTGTCCAGGATTGAGAGGGGCGATTGGCAGGCTGGAGCGCCGATACCGCCCGAGGTGGAGCTTGCCCGCGAGCTCGGCGTCAGCATCGGAACTGTTCGCAAGGCTTTGGATCAGCTCGCACGCGACCGCATTCTCGTGCGCGAGCGCGGACGCGGCACATTCGTCAAGGACGGCGAGGCCTGGCGCACGGGACCGGCTCTACGCCTTTGTCGCGCTGATGGGGCGCCGATCGATCTGAAGATCGTCCTCGCCGCAACGGACTACGCCGTCGCTACGGCTGCGGAAGTGTCATCCCTCCGGATGTTGAGGCCGGCATCAATCGTGCCGCGCGCCCTCAAGCTGCGCCGCGACTGGCGGCACGAAGGTGCGCTTGTCGTGAGCGAAACGATCACTGTCGATGCAGCCCGCTTTCCCAATCTGCAATACGAGATCGACGCGGCGGCGGAGGTGTTCTTCCCTGTCTATGCGGAGAAGTACAACGCGACCGTGGACCGCACGGTGTGGACCATGATGCCGCTGGCGGCGCAAGACGCCCTTGTGCGCCAGCTCAGCGGCGACCGCGACCTCACCATCATGCGATGCGTGCGCATGGCCTACGACACCAAGGACACGCCGCTCGAGATGTCGGAGCAGATCATCCTATTCAACGGCGATGTCGCGTTGACGGCCAGCCAGTAGGGGCAGCCTCACGCCGGCGCCCGCGTCGCAACCTGGGTGCCTGCGGATTCGCTCGCCGGGCGCCCACCGTTGCGCATCTCCGAGAGGACAGAGGCCAGCTCGCCGAATACGCCGGAACAGGGCGGATCATCGGGTAGCTGCGTCAGGAAGCGATAGAGCACAGGCGTCAAAGTCACGGCCTGATCGAGCTCGAAATCGGCCTCGGCTTTGTAGGCGCCGACCGCGCGCAGATCGCGCGTCTCCTCGTAGCGGGCGACGATTCCCCTCAATCGGCGCACGAGTTCGGCCTCCTCCTTGCTCCAGGCAAGCGGCGCGAGGCGCGAGATCGATGTCAGTGGATTGATCGCCGGATAGCGCCCTTGGTCGGCAATGTTGCGGTCGAGCACGATGTGGCCATCGAGAATACCGCGTACGGTATCGGCAACTGGCTCGTTGGAATCCTCGCCGTCGAGCAGCACCGAGAACACGCCAGTGATCGAGCCGGAGCCCGGTTTGCCGGGCCCCGCGCGTTCGAGAAGTCTCGGCAACTCGGCGAAGACGGAGGGCGCATACCCGCGGGCGACGGGGGGCTCGCCGGCCGCAAGCGCCACTTCGCGCAATGCATGAGCAAAGCGCGTGATCGAGTCGACCACCAGCAGGACATTGTCGCCACGGTCGCGAAAGTACTCGGCAACGGACATGGCGGTCTTGGCCGCATTCTTGCGCATCATCGCGCCTTCAGAACTCGACGCGACGACGGTCACCGCGCGGGGCGCATGTGGCTTCACCACGTCATCGAGGAACTCGCGTACCTCGCGGCCGCGCTCGGCAACGAGTGCGATGACGATCGTGTTGAAGCCGTTGGTACGTGCGAGCATCGACACGAGCGTGGATTTGCCGACGCCCGAACCAGCAAAAATGCCGATGCGTTGACCGGCGCAGATCGGCGTGAAGAGATCGATAGCTTTCACGCCAGTGACGATCGGCCTGCGAATACGGTCGAGCGCCATGGGCGGGATCGGCTCATGGTCAATGGAATAGGGGACGGCGCCGCTCGCGAGCGTGCCCAAATCGTCAATCGGCTGGCCGAGCGCATTGATCACACGGCCAAGCCAGCTCACGTCGGGGCAGATCTCGAGGTTGTCGCGCACCCAGACAGGCGCGCCAAGGCCGAGCCGCGGCGATGTCGAGAAGAGCTTTATGTTGGCGCAGTCGGCCTCGATGCCGATGACCTCGCCGAGCCAGCGGGAGCCGCCGCCCTCGACTTCGACCGAGGTTCCGAGTTCGACCCGGCGTTCGATGCCGCGCACGAGCACGTGGCTCGGCGCGACTTCAGCAACGCGACCGCCGTAGCGCACGAGCGGAAGCTTGCTCGGATGCCCTGAGAAGAGTCCGGCGAGACGCTCGAGCGGGTCGCTCGCATTCTTGGCCGCTATGGGAAGGGGTGTTTGGTCGTTTGTCTTGGGTGTGGTCATGTCGAATGCAAAGTGATTTGCCCTCGCCCTTGCCGGACGTCGTCAGGTGCTAGCGTCCGGTACCCAGTGCCTTGATGGCATCGGTCAGTTTGCGGTCGGATTGCTCGCCGGCGGCCGACATGGCCTCAAAGGCGCGCGTCACCGAGATGAGGCGGGTCATCTCCATGACCGGATCGACATTTGCTTTCTCGATGTAGCCCTGCGCAAAACCCTTGCTCACGAAATCGACGACGGGCTCGGCCGGCGTATCGGGTACGACAGCCGCGCCCTCGTGGCGTACGAGCTTGGCATTGGCGGGAATCTGGAAGAGCCCGAGACGGCCCACACGCGTGCCGTTCTGGCTGATAGTGCCGTCGCGCGAGATCTGGACAGGCCCAAGGCTGGGATTGATCTGGATGGGGCCACCGGACTGATCGAGAACCTGCTGCCCGTTCATGTTCTCGAGATCGCCCTGCGTCGAGATGCGCATACGGCCGTCGCGCGTGTAGACCGGACCATTCGCGCCGTTGACGCTCATGAAGGCATCGCCATGGATGGCGACGTCCAGCGGATTGGTCGTTTGCACGATCGCGCCGCTTGTCCGCGAGAAAGTGCTCTCGCCCGCGCCAGAGTAAGCGACCGACGAGCTCTGGGTCTGCGAGAGCACGGTCTCGAAAGTCACGTTCTCGGCGCGGAAGCCGGGCGTGGTGCTGTTTGCGACGTTGTTCGCGATCGTGTCGAGGCGCCGCTGTAACGCGAGCTGCCCGGACAGCGCAACGTACATGCTAGCTTCCATGGCTCACACCTTCCTGATGTTCTGCATCTGCGTGAGCAAGTCGTAACCGATCGTGAGGTCATAGCCACCGAAGAGCTGCGTGATGCCGCTCGACGCGGCCGTCGTCGTAGGGTTCTCGAGCTCCCAGAGGGCCGTGAAGCGACCTATGAATTTGTCGAGCTTCTCCGGATCCTTGAGATCCTCGATATCCAGCTTCTTGCTGATCATCTCGACCTGACGGTCGATGTCCATGGTCGCCGTCGCCTCCGGAATGCCGAGCGCGATCTGCGTAACCTTGAGGAGGGCGCGGTCGGCCAGGAGGTGTAGCGGTGTTGTGACGCTTGCCACCTTGCGCTCGAAGTAGAGTGCGAGGCGAACGCCCTCGTTCGATGCGCCCGCGTCCAACTCGAGCGTCTGACGGGTGTAGCGGTCTACGGTGCCCTGGCGTGCTTTCTCGAATATTGTCGCCGTGGTTCCATGGCGCGCGAAATTGAAGGTCTCGGCAAATTCCCGGTATTTCGTATCGGACAGCTTGTTGGCGAAGCTCTGAGGATTGTCGATGCCCTCCTTCAGCACTTTGCGCATGAAGGCCTTGGCGTAGTCCATATCCTGCAGGCCGTGCGCCTTCATCGCGTATTTGAAGACACGATCGTTCGCGATGAAATCTTCGACCGTTTTGATGGTCTTGATCGTTTCCAGGTAGTACTCGCTCTCGCGCTGCACGATGGGCTGCTCGGAGGTGCGCTTGAGCGCCGCCGTCATATCCGAAGCGATGAGCTTGTAGCCGATCGGCGTGCTGAACATTCCGTACCATCCCCGCGAAGCGAACTAATCTCAAGAAGCGCACGCGGGACTTGCACGAAGCTGGTGTAGTCACATCCGGATGGCCGACGGTGGTCCGGCTGCCGCTGCTACAGCCTCGCGCAAGGCATTCGCCGCATCGTCGTGCGTCAATCAGATCCGATCCGTTGGCGCAGGACACGCATGACCATCCCGCTAGGCCTAGTTGTGACGCTCGCGTGCATGTTCGGCGGCTTTGCGGCCATGGGCGGCAAGCTCGGGGTCATCTGGCAGCCGTGGGAGTACGTCATCATTCTGGGTGCCTCGATCGGGACCTTCATTGTCGCCAACCCGATGAAGACGATCAAGGACAGCGGTGTCGGCTTCATCGAGGCGCTGAAGAATGCCGTGCCCCATAAGGAAGACTATCTGGTCATCCTGACATGCCTGTTCACCCTGATCCGCGAGCTGAAGTCGAAGTCGCGGGCCGAGGTCGAGAAGCACATCGACAATCCGGCCGAGTCGGCAATCTTCACCGCCTATCCGAAGGTCCTGAACGACGAGAAGATGCTGACGTTCATCTGCGACTACTTCCGCCTGATCCTCATGGGCAATGCCCGCACGCACGAGATCGAGGCGCTGATGGACGAGGAGATCGCCACCATGCGTGGCGACAAGCTCAAGGCCTATCACTCGCTCGTCGCCATGTCGGAGGGCCTGCCGGCGCTCGGGATCGTCGCCGCCGTGCTCGGCGTCATCAAGGCCATGAGCGCCCTCGATCAGCCGCCCGAGGTTCTCGGCGCCTATATCGGGGCCGCGCTCGTCGGAACCTTTGCCGGCATCTTCTTCTCCTATGGAGTTGTCACGCCAATCGCGACGCAGGTCAAAATCGTGCGCGAGAAGCAGATGCGCCAGTATATCGTGATCAAACAGACGCTGCTCGCGCTGATGAACGGCGCCATGCCGCAGATTGCGGTGGAGCACGGTCGCAAAGCGATCTCGGCATCGGACCGCCCGTCTATCGACGAGCTCGAGAACGCTACGCTGAACTCCGGCAATGCCGGCGCGGCTGGTGGTGCCGAGAAGAAGGCCGCCTAGTAAATCGGGCGGTGGGAGCCGAACGCGCATGAATAATGTCGAGAGTGACGGCGCCACCGCAAATGCGGGTGGCGGTCAGCAAGGCGACTGGAGGTCCGACTTGACGCAGGTAGCGGCTGCTGGCGGGCAGGAGGGGAAATCCGCCGAGGCTTGGGGCGGGCGCGGCCACGACGCCGTGATGCGCATCCCCGTATCAGTTCGCTTCGTGCTTGGCGCGACGCGAATGCCGGTTGCCAAACTCATGAGCCTGACGCGGGGGGCGATCATTCCGCTCGACCGCAAGGTCGGGGATCTGATCGACATTGTGGTCAACGATCAGGTCGTCGCCCGCGGCGAGATCGTCGCGCTCGACGAGGAGGCAACGCGCTTCGGCATTTCCGTGCGCGAGGTCATGCAGCAGGGAAGCGAATAGCGTTCCCGCAGCAGGTCATGCACTTCTCTCGCCGTTGCGTCTGGCTAAGCCGCGGCGCTCGCTCTCTCTCTTCGATCTCAGGTATCGAGCGCCATGGCTGAGGAACAGGACAAGGAGTCCAAAACAGAAGAGGCGACACCTCACAAGATCGACGAGGCGATCAGGAAGGGCAATACGCCCGTCTCCCGTGAGATCGCGCAGTTTGCCTCGATCCTGGCTATCGCCGCGTGCGTGCCGATCGTCGCGCAGGCGTTTGGGGCGAGGCTGCTTGGCAGTCTCATGGCCCTGATCGAAAGGCCCTACGATTTCCGCATGGATGTTGGTGCGGACGCGGTGCTCCTGCTTGCCACCGTCGGATCGGCATCGGCGGCGGTGCTGGCACTGCCGCTGTTCGTACTGATGATCTTCGGCATCTTGGTGTCGGTGCTGCAGAACCCGCTGAGTATGGTGGGCCACCGCATTAAGCCCGAATTCTCGCGAATATCACCCTTCAAGGGCTTCACTCGCATGTTCGGCTCCCAGGGGCGCGTCGAGTTTCTGAAGTCGGTCTTCAAGCTCACGATCCTTTCAGCGTGCGCGGTCGCATTCCTGCTCAATTACAAAGCGGATCTCGTCAATTCCATCCTGCTCGAGCCGTCGGCGCTGCCGCAGGCGCTCGCGCGTCAGATGCTCAACGTGCTGCTCGCAGTAGGGCTCAGCCTCTCCGGCATCGTCGCAGCGGACCTCATTTGGAGCCGCATGAAGTGGCGCATGGATCTGCGCATGAGCAAGCAGGAGATCAAGGACGAGCACAAGCAGAGCGAGGGCGATCCGCTGCTCAAGGCGCGGCGACTGTCGCTCGCGCGTGACCGTGCGCGCCGGCGGATGCTGTCCTCGGTGCCCAAGGCGACGGTGGTGATCGCCAATCCGACGCACTACGCGGTGGCACTGCGCTATATGCAAGGCGAATCGGGGGCGCCGATGGTCGTCGCCAAAGGCATGGACAACATCGCCCTCAAGATTCGCGAAATCGCCGAGGCGCACGAGATCCCGGTCATCGAGGACAAGGCGCTCGCGCGCAGCCTCTATGCTGCCGTGTCATTGGATCGCCCGATCCCGCCCGAGTTCTACAAGGCGGTTGCCGAAATCATCCTCTACCTCATGTCGCGTTCCGCCTCTCAAGCCGCTCCCATCCCCCGAGGTGCCTAAATGCAGCCCGATGTCAGTGATCTCACCTCGAGCTTCGAGGCGCTTCTCGCGACCAGCATTGCGGAGCTGACGACCGAGTTCCGCAATCATGACGTCGCGGACCTCGTGGCACTCATACGGCTCGACCGTATGGCGACGCTGCAGAGCCTGCTCGATGGTGAGTGCGAGCTGTTCTTCAAGCCCGGCACCATGCAGTTCAGCGGCCACGCCGAAGCTATCGTCGGTTGGCGCGTGCCGCCCTCCGTGCGCCTCGCCATGTCGTTCACTCATCACGGTGTCGAGCTCTACTACCGGCTGACTCTCGAGGCAGCCCATGCTCATGTGCAACTCGATCTCATCCGCTTCGAGCCACAGGAGGCTGGCGAGGACAGCCGGCGCCGGCGTCTGGCGTCGGCTCTCGGTGCCGCGCGCGCAAATCGCCTGCCACGTCAGGGCGGCCAGCTTCAGGCAAGAGACGTCGGCTATCAGGAAAGCTAAAGCCGAAGGACTCCCTGATGGACGAACTCGCCCTCTTCTCCATTGCCAGCGACCGCAACCGCTGGCTCGCGACGCGCAGTGCGGCGCTCGCCGACAATATCGCCAATGCAGATACGCCGAACTTCAAGGCCAAGGACGTGCCGTCGTTCGAGGCCGCGCTCAGCTCTGCGAACGTCGCGATGCTGCGCACGAACTCCAACCACTTGGCGCCAACCCAGTTTGGCGCTCGCGCTTTCGACACGGTCGCGCGCCCAGGTGAGGTGCCGAAGCATTCGGGCAACACCGTCAGCCTCGAGACGGAGCTCGCCAATCTCGGTGAGACCCGCTCGCAGCACTCGATGGTCTCGGGCGTAATCAGCGCTTTCCATCGCATGCTGCTCTCGAGTGTCAGGGGATAGCCGATGGCTGACGAGCTCAAGGCCGCGATCATCTCCTCCTCCTCCGGTCTGCGCGCACAATCAACGCGCATTCGTGTCGTCTCGGAGAACCTTGCGAACGCGAGCGCAACGGCGACCGTGCCGGGCGGCGATCCTTACGCGCGCAAGACGATCAGCTTCGCCCAGGAGCTCGACCGTGCGAGCGGGCTCAATCTTGTGCGCATCAATGCTATTGGCCGGGATTCGGCGCCCTATCCTGCGCAACACATGCCCGGGCATCCGGCGGCCGACGCGAACGGCTATGTGAAGCTCGCCAACGTCAATCCGTTGGTCGAGCTTTCGGACATGCGTGAAGCGCACCGATCCTATGAAGCGAACCTGCAGATGGTGCGGCAGGCGCGCGAGATGATTGGCGACCTCATCGACCTTTTGAAAGGTAAGTGATGATCGACTCGATTGCAGGTGTGGGCGGACGCGCGCTGCCGGCCGGGCCGGTCGGCGGAATGGCGGACTCAACTCCCGTGTCGGCGCCAAAGATGGCGCCTGTCGCGCCCGGTGTTACGCCCGTCAGCCAGACGGACAACGACTTTGCGGCGCTCCTCGGCAATGCGATCAGCGAGTTCGGTCAGAAGATGCGCCAGGCCGAGGCCGTCTCGATCGGCGGCGTCAAGGGAACGGCGGCGCTGCAGGATGTCGTCGAGCACGTGATGTCGGCCGAGCAGAGCCTGCAGACGGTGATCGCGGTGCGCGACAAGGTCATCTCGGCCTACCAGGAAATCAGCAGAATGGCGATCTAACCGGAGCGGAAACAGGCTATGCGCGCACTATCCATCGCCGCGACCGGCATGACGGCCCAGGCGCTCAATGTCGAGGTCATCGCCCACAACGTCGCGAACATCAACACGACGAGCTTCAAGCGCTCCCGCGCCGAGTTCGTCGATCTGCTCTATCAAACGCAGCTCGCCGCGGGCACGCCTGCCGCGGGCGGCGTCGAAGTTATACCAGAGGGTGCGCGAGTCGGACTTGGCGTGCGCGCGGCCGCGATCCGCAATCTCCACCAGCAGGGTGCTCTCGCGCAGACCGGCAACTCGCTCGATCTGGCCATGATGGGACGCGGGTTCTTCCGCGTTACCGGACCCGAGGGCGAGACGCTCTATACGCGCGCTGCCGCCTTCAACAAGGACGCGACGGGCCGCGTCGTCACAGCCGAGGGCTATCTCGTGCAGCCTCAGATGTCGGTGCCGCCCGAGGCGACGGCCATCACCGTCAACGAGCGCGGCGAGGTCTACGCTACCATACCGAACGAGATCGAGCCGCGTCTGCTCGGCCAGCTTTCGGTTGCGAGCTTCGTCAACGAAGTCGGCCTCGAGCCGCTCGGCGGCAACCTGTGGCGCGAGACCTCGGCCTCCGGTGCGGCGGTGGTTGGCATTCCCGGTGAGAACGGCCTCGGTCGGATCAAGCAGGGCTACCTCGAGTCTTCCAACGTCGATCCGGTCAAGGAGATCACCGAGCTGATCTCGGCGCAGCGTGCCTATGAGATGAACTCCAAGATCATCCAGGCGTCGGACGACATGATGGGCATCGTCACCAAGGGTATCCGGTGATGAGCGGCGCCCCACCGTGCCGGGTGGGGAGCGTGACAAGTCAGAGGGGAGCCATGCGACGCATTCTGCAAGCGGCTGCGGTCAGTCTCGCGGTCGTGTTCGCGCTTTCCGGGGATGCGCAGAGCAGCGGCATGGCCCTGCCCGTGCCGACCGTCACCATTCTTCAAGGCGACATTGTTTCCGAGGAGTTCATCGGGGAGCAGCGCTTCCTTGTGAGCGCGCGCCAGGTGCAGGGCTTCCACACAACGCGCGAAGCTGTGGTCGGCAAGGTGGCTCGGCGCGTGCTTCAGGCAGGTCATGCCATCCCGATCAACGCGCTGCGCGATCCCTGGGTGTTCAAGGAGGGAGAGCGCGTGTCGATCGTGTTCGCCTCGGCCGGGCTCAGCATCGAGGCGACGGGTATCGCGCTCGAACCTGGCGTCGCCGGCAAGCTCATCAGCGTGCGCAACGCGGATACCGGCCTGATCGTCCGCGGTGTGGTGAATGCCAGCGGCCGCGTGCATGTGGGAGGGGATTGAGGGAATGGTGTCCCAGTTGCGAACGCTGCTCCTTGCCGTCGTCTCGCTCGCGTTGATCGCGAGCGAGGTGTGGGCGGAGGTGCGCGTCAAGGACATCACGACCGTGCGCGGCGTCCGACCGAACCAGCTTGTCGGTTACGGCCTGGTCACCGGCCTCAAGGGCACCGGCGACAGCCTGCGCAACGCGCCTTTCACCGAGCAGTCGATGAACTCGATGCTCGAGCGGCTCGGCGTCAATGTCCGCGGCCTCGACATGCGTACGAAAAATGTCGCCGCTGTTCTGGTGACGGCTGAGCTGCCGGCGTTCTCTGTAGGTGGTAACCGTATTGATGTTTCCGTTGCCTCACTCGCCGACTCCACTTCGCTTGCCGGTGGCACGCTCGTCATGACCCCACTCCAGGGGGCCGATGGGCAGATCTATGCCGTGGCGCAAGGGTCGGTCGTCGTTGCCGGCTTCCAGGCCCAGGGGCAGAGCGAGAGCCTGACGCACGGCGTGCCGACCTCGGGGCGCATCACGGGCGGCGCGCTTGTCGAGCGCGATGCGCCGGATCTGCTCGCCTCGACGCGCACGCTCCACCTCGAGCTGAAGAATCCAGATTTCAGCACCGCCGTTGCCATCGTCGATGCCATCAACACGTACACCCTGCAGACGACGAAGCGCCGATTGGCCAAGGAGGCGGGGCCGAGTTCTCTGGCTGTCGAAGTGCCGAGCGGAACGAGTGCTGCCCGTTTCCTCGCGAATCTCGGCCAGCTCAAGGTGGAGCCGGATGTGCCGGCCCGCATCATCGTCGACGAGCGCACGGGCACGATCGTCATCAGCCGCAATGTGAAGGTCAGCCGCGTCGCCGTCACGCACGGCAATCTGACCGTGCGGGTGATCGAGACGCCGGCCGTCTCACAACCGGCGCCGTTCTCGAAGGGCCAGACGGTCGTCACCTCGACGACGGAGATCTCGGCCAGTCAGGAGAACGGCAACTTCGCGATTGTCGATGGCGTCGATCTGCAGAGCCTGGTGACCGGTCTCAACCGCATGGGGCTGAAGCCGCTCGGCATTATCGCAATCCTACAAGCTATCAAGTCGTCGGGTGCGCTGCAGGCCGAACTCGTAGTGCAGTGAGGCGCGGCGCATGGAGAAGATCATGAAGGCAGTGCGGCAAGGGAGGTCCAAGAGTGCGGCGGCGATTGCCCTGCTGCTGGCCTTCGGCGCGCTGACGGAGTCCGCTTCAGCTCAGACGCCGCCCGCGAAGGACGCCACGAAGGTCGCGCCGAAGGCGGCGGTGGCTACGCGGCCACCCGCGCCGCCGCGCATGGTGCCGATCGTCCCCGAGCCCAAACGCACGCCGCCGGTTCGCGAGCCGGAAAAGCCGCTCTCCGTCTCCGACCAGTACTGCCGTGCTGTGCTCGAGCCGGCCCGCGAGGCACGCTACGCGCACCAGACGGCGGAGATCGAGGCGCTGAGCCGAGCGCTCGACGACCGCATGGCCAAGATCGAGTCGCGAATCGCGGAGCTCAAGGAATGGGTGGCGCGGCGCGAGGACTTCGCCAATCGCACCAACGAGCAGCTCGTTACGATCTACTCCGGCATGCGCCCGGAGGCAGCTTCCGAGCAGCTTGCGAAGCTCGAAGAGAGTGCCGCGGCTGCGATCCTAAGCAAGCTCGCGCCCCGAGTAGCCAGCCAAATCCTCAATGACATGCCGCCCGAGAGGGCCGCGAAGCTCGCCATGATCCTCATGGGGGCATCGCGCAAGAACGACCCCGGAGGCGGATCGTGATCACATTTCGCGACACTTCAAGTCGCTCAGCGACGGTGCGCAATGTCTCTGGGGCGCTCTGGCGGGCGCGTGTCGGCCTGCTGGCGCTTGTCGCGACGGTAGGGGTCGGCTGCTCAGTGAAGACCGACGAGATCAACAAGGAGCCGTCCTTGAGCCCGGTGGGCGCCGGCATCGAACAAAAAGCTGTGACGCCGGCGACGTACGATCACATGCACCGGGCAGCCTTTCAAACACCGACAGGACACAACAGCTCATCGCTCTGGACGCAGCGTGGCGCGGACCTTTTCCGTGATCGCCGCGCGCGCCGCCTCGGCGACATCCTGACGGTCAACATCTCCATGAAGGACAAGGCGATCATGGACAACCGCTCGAAGCGTACGCGCGATTCCGCGCATGGCTTCGGGCTCGACTGGGCGCACGACGTGGCTACCTTCGGGGTCGCGTCCTCAGGCAAGGCAGCCGTCAATTCCGCCCTCAAGTCCAATACGGCCTCGGACGGCAAGGGCGAGATCGAGCGTTCCGAAAACATCGATCTGAGGCTCGCTGCCGTCGTCACCGACGTGCTGCCCAACGGCAACCTGCTGATCCAGGGATCGCAGGAGGTACGCGTCAACTACGAGCTGCGCGTGCTCACGTTCACCGGTGTCGTGAACATCAGCGACATCCGCGCCGACAATACGATCCCCTACGAGCGCATTGCGGAGGCGCGCATCTCATACGGGGGTCGCGGACGCTCGATGGAGGTCCAGCAGCCGGCCTGGGGCCACCAGATCATCGATCAGGTCAGCCCGTTCTGAAGCACCAGGGATCGTCGGGTAGATGGCTGAGGAAACCGAAGGCAAGGCAGCGGGAAGGGGCGGAAAAGGCGCCTTTATCATCGCCGTGGTCCTGCTCGCAGTCGTTGGCGCCGGTGCGGGTGCGGGCTTCAGCCTGATGTTCCTAAATGCCGGCGCCGCGCCGCATGATGCTGGGGCGGGCAAGCGCGATCTGCAGATCGTTCAGGGATCGGCCAAGCATGGCGAAGGGGGCGCCGCTCCCAAAAGTGCCAGTGAGCCGAGCAAGGTCTTGATCTCGAATCTCGATCCGATCCTCGTGACGCTCTCCGGCCCGCAGCGGAGCTGGGCGCGGCTCGAGCTCGGTGTCATCCTCGATGCCCCGGCTGCGGCCGATGACGGCGTGCTCCTCAAGTCCATGACCGAGGACATCATGAGCTACATGCGCACCGTGCCGCTCACTCACGTCGAGAGCGCCGCTGGCGTCGAGTACCTGCGCGAGGATATCGAGGAGATCGCACGCCTGCGCAGCAAAGGGCGGGCCCGCAGCGTTGTCTTGCGTTCGCTGGTGGTCGAATGAGGCGCCTTGCAGTCATAGTCGCCGTTGTGGCGCTGCTTCTGCCGGGGGCGGCCCTGGCGCAGACGATCAACCTGCAGGACCTGATCCCGGACGGTCAAGGCTCGACCAGCGCGCGCATTCTCCAGCTCATCGCCCTACTCTCAGTGTTGTCGGTGGCGCCGGGGTTGCTCGTCACGGTCACGTGCTTCACACGCTTTATCATCGCCCTGTCGTTCCTGCGCTCGGGCGTCGGTCTCCCCTCGACACCATCGAATATCGTTCTGATCAGCCTCGCGCTCTTCATGACTTTCTTCGTGATGTCGCCGGTCTTCGACCGCATGTGGACCGAGGGCGTGCAGCCGCTCATGGAGAACCGGATCAACGAGCGCGAAGCCTACCAGCGCATGACGCGACCTCTGCGTGAGTTCATGCAGGCGAACGTGCGCGAGAAGGATATTCAGCTCTTCGAGGGCATCTCGCGAGGCCGCACGCCGCAGGCGACGCCCGACGCTTCGGGCCAGCCCGTCGAGGTCGACATGCGCGTGCTGGTCCCGGCCTTCATGATCTCGGAGCTGAGGCGCGGCTTTGAAATCGGCTTCCTGATCATCCTGCCGTTCCTGGTCATCGACCTCATCGTCGCTACGCTCGTGATGTCCATGGGCATGATGATGTTGCCCCCGACGGCGATCTCGTTGCCGTTCAAGGTGCTGTTCTTCGTATTGATCGACGGCTGGAATCTGCTCGTTGGCGGGCTTGTGCGCTCATTCGGGTAGGTGCGACGAAAAAATTCCTAAGTGTGTGCAGATAAGGATTGGCTAATCCGACGAACAAAGTTAACTGGGGGTTAGTACATCAACGGTACAACTTGCGTCGATAGCGGGCCGGAGGGGGGCGTCCTACAGGGATGCACGCCGGGGGCATGATGCCGACTCGCTATACCGGACGATCCGGTATGTCCCAACCAGTACATCTCCTTACGGGGCATACGAATGGCCAACAGCATTAACACCAATTTCGCCGCGCAGACCGCGCTGCAGAGCCTCAACAGCATCAACAAGAACATGCTCACGACGCAGAACCGGATCTCGACCGGTCTTCGCGTCGCGTCGGCTGAGGACAGCGCCGCCTACTGGTCGATGGCGACCTCCATGCGCGCCGACAACAAGTCGCTCTCGGCCGTCAACGACGCGCTCGGAATTGGCGCCGCCATGATCGACACGGCCTACACCGGCATGAACGCCGCGATCGACGTCGTCAAGGAGATGGGCTCGCTGCTCGTTGCCGCGCGCCAGCCGGGCGTCAACAAGGCCGATATCCAGACCGAAATCGACGAGCTGCAGAACCAGCTCCGCACAATCTCCAAGTCGGCCTCGATCGCCGGTGAAAACTGGCTAGCCGTCGACACTGGCGGTGCCTCCTACCAGGCGTCCGAGTCGGTCGTCGCTTCGTTCTCGCGCAGCACCGGCGAGTTCGGCTCTCAGGTTTCTGTTGGCACGATGTCGGTCAGTGTCTCGACCTTCTTCCTGCTCGACGCCAACACCGATGGCGCTGCGGGCTCTGATCCGGACACGGGCAGCGCCGGCCCCGAGGCGCTTGGCATCCTTGGCTCGACGCGCCTGACGCGCGCTGACTCCGACGCTGGCGGCGTGGCGCGCGGCTCGATCGATGCGGCTGGCACGATCGTGCTCGTGAACTACGACGTGGATACCGCTGCCACGGCCGAGATCGACATCACGAACGCAACCGACGAGGAGCTGGAGGACTACATCCAGGCCGTCGACGCGGCGCTGACCGAGATGACCGGTGCGGCCACCATCGTGGGTTCGACGAAGAAGCGCATCGACATCCAGAAGTCCTTCGTCGGCAACCTCATGGACGCCCTCGATCGCTCGATCTCGACACTCGTCGACGCCGACATGAACGCCGAGTCGACCCGCCTCCAGGCGCTGCAGGTCCAGCAGCAGCTCGGCATCCAGGCGCTGTCGATCGCCAACTCGAGCAGCCAGAACATCCTCTCGCTGTTCCGCTAAGAAACCTGAAGACGCGCGGGCTCCCGATCGGAGCCCGCGCGTTTTCTTTTTGAAGGCTGCTACTGCAGAATAGAGCGGTGCGTTCCCGACATCTTGCCATGCGATATGGCAACGCCACGACGCGTCCCGCGCTCTCCGCACGCATACCGACAACTTCGCGCAAGGTTCCTGGCCGATGGTTGATCCTCGAGCCATTCCTCATGCGCATGTGTGGTGATGCCCAGCAGTGAACAACTCTCTCGACTGATGTCGGGCCTGGCGGCGCTCGGTGCCCGCCGTCTCATGCTTCTTGCGCTGGTCGGCCTCTCCGTGATGGCGGCGGTGGTGACCGCGGCCGTGCATCTCGGCCGACCCGCCATGCAGCCGATATACACCGGCCTTTCAGCCCAGGACGTCTCGCGCATTACGGCCGCGCTGGCCGAGGCAGGCATCTCCTTCGATGTCAATGAGCAGCGCAGCGCTGTCATGGTAGCCTTCGGGCAGACGGCGCGCGCGCGGTCTCTTCTCGCGCAGAAGGGACTGCCGAACAGCTCGCGCGCGGGCTACGAGTTGTTCGATCAGATGGGTTCGATCGGTCTCACCTCGTTCATGCAGGAAGTGACGCGCGTACGTGCGCTCGAGGGTGAGATCGCACGCACAATCCAGGCCCTCGATGGTGTTGCCGCAGCGCGCGTGCATCTCGTGCTCGCCGATCCCGGTTCCTTCCGTCGCGAGCGCCGCGATCCCTCTGCCTCCGTTCTGCTGCGCATCGACGAGCGCTGGCAGAACTCGGCCTCGCAAGCCGTTCGCCATATTGTTGCGGCGGCGGTGCCCGGCATGAAGATTGAGCAGGTCAATGTCGCGGCAACTGATGGCCGCCTGCTCGCTTCCGGCGGTGACGAGCTTACGCTTGGCACGGCCAAGCACGCCGAAATGGAGCGAGCGATGGCCGCCGAGCTCGAGCAGCGCGCAAGCCGCACGCTCTCGGCCATGCTCGGGACCGGCAACTACCAGGTGAGCGCCACGGTTCGCCTCGATGTCGACCGTCAGCAGGTCAATGAGACCACCTTCGATCCGAAGTCGCGCATCGAGCGCTCGGTCCGCACAGTCAAGCAATCGGGCCAGTCGGAAGACAGCGGCACGAAGCCCGCAGTCGGCGTCGTGGCCAACCTTCCCAAAGAGGAGACCTCGCAGGCAGAGGGCGAGAAGCGCCGTCAGCGCGAGGATCGGCGCGAAGAGCTGGTCAACTACGAGCTCAACACAAAGACGACGCAGACGGTGCGCGAGGGCTACCGCGTAAAGCGGCAGGCCATCGCGGTCGTCATCAGCCGCAAGCACCTTGCCGAAACGCTTGGCGGTAACGCGACGCCCGAAGCGCAGGAGGCGCGACTTGGCGAGTTGAAGCGTCTTGTTGCCGCGGCGACCGGTGCCAGCGCCGAGCGCGAGGATCTGGTCGAGATCGCGGCTGTCGACTTCACGGCCGGCGATGGCGCGCTGTCGCCGGTGCCCGGGCCTGGAATTCGCGACTACCTGCTCATGAATGCCGGCACGGCGATGAATGCGATCGCCATGCTCGGCGTCGTCTTCCTCGTCGTCTGGTTCGGTCTTCGGCCGATGACCAGAATGCTTGGTGAGCAACCGGCCATTGCGCTCGATTCAGCTGCTTCGCATGCTCTGGAGCATCAGGCGGGCGGGGCCGGCGGCGCGCCTGCTCTCGCGCCCCCGCAGGGCGAAGTCACCAGTCTCGTGCCGGATCACTCGCATGACGGCGGGGGGCAGCAGGCGCCGCGGCGCAAGAACAATGCGGCGATGCGCGAGAAGCTTGAGGCGCTCGTCGAGTCGGATGCAGCCGAGGTGACGAAAGTGCTCAAGGGCTGGATGCAGAACGCGAAGACCGCAGCATGATGGCGCGCCCCATACACCATTTCCTGAGGGAGTTCGGGAGCGGGAGCGGCGAGGCACCATTCCAGCCGCCGCTGGCAAGGCCGGCACTCGTAGCGGCGCAGGTGTCGGCCGCGGAAGTGGTGCCGACGCCAACGCCCCCGCCCGATACGCTCGCGATTAAAGTGAAAGATGCTTACCAGCAAGGGCTGGCGGCAGGCCGTGCTCTCGAGCGCGAGGCAAGCGAGGCACAGGCCGCAGAACTCGCGGTCGACCTCGAGAGGCGCCTCGAAAGCGTACGAAGCACATTCTCGACGGCCCTTGCCGAAAATCTCGCGACAGAGCTGCGTGCGGGAATAGAAGCCGCCAGCGCACGCATGTCGTCGCACGTCGCGACGGCGCTCGCTCCTTTCCTGCGCGAGGGGCTCGCACAGGCCGCTATCGAGAGCTTCGTCAAGGAGATCGGCGGTATGATCGACACGACGGAGGGGCTGTCGGTCGAAGTCGCGTGTCCGAAGGAGATCATCGAGCCGCTGCGCGAGCGGCTGGCGGAGACCATGGCAGCTCGCGGCGCACCGCCTGGCAGCGTGCGCTGTGTTCCCGGCGACACGGCCGATATTCGCGTCACGCTCAATGAAACGGTGATCGAGACGCGACTTGCCGAGTGGCTGTTGCGGCTCGAGGGAGTGCTTCGCTGATGTCGCAGGCTCCCGACGCGCCGGCAGAGCCCGTAATGCTCATTGTTCGTCGTCGCCATGACGAGGACGAAGGGCACCACGGCGGCGTGTGGAAGATCGCCTACGCCGACTTCATGACGGCGATGATGGCCTTCTTCCTGGTCATGTGGCTGGTCAATGCGTCGAACACCGAGATGAAGTCCTCGGTCGCGAGCTACTTCAATCCGATCAAGCTTTCCGACACCGTGATCCGCAAGAAGGGTCTTCTCGATGTCGATGGCAAGGCCAATGCTGACGAGGCTTCGCAAGCGCGCGACAATAAAACGCCGGGCATGTCCGAGAGCAAGGTCAAGGATGGCAAGCGCGTCCAGCCGGGCGATGCCGGTGACCTCGGTGTCGAAGATCAGCACGGCAAGGCGGCCGCTCCCGAGCCGACCGATGAGCCGCTCGGCCGCGACGGCACCTCGGTAAATGCCGGCCGCGCGAGCGAGGCAGGTCGCGCCTTCCGCGATCCTTTCAACCCGTTCGCGCCGGGGCAACTCATGTCCAAGGAGGGCGGCGACAAGGAGCAGATTTCTGGGCGGATCGCAGGATTGCCCAAGGCTGGCGGCGAAGCCGCGCCATCCGCGGCGCGCAGCTCGGAAACGGCTGCGGCACCACCCTCGCAGACGGCGCGATCCGAGCGCGCGCAGGAACCCGCTGCATCCTTGCCGTCAATGCCGCGGTCCGAACGGGGCGCGACGCAGCCATCCGGAGCGGATGGCGGCAAGCAACCGGCTTCCGGGCGCATGGCAAGTGATGGAGACCGGCGACCGGGACCGGACGACGATGCGCAGCAGGCCGCGCGCCGTTTTGGTCCAGCTGGCGAAGCGCAGGGCGGGCGCCTGCTGAAGCCGGAGGGGGACACTGCTGGCGGGCGCCGGCCAGGACCGTTGGGCGACGCGGAAGAACAGCGGCTTCCGGGCATTGCGGATGCTGCGCGGCAAGTCGTGCAAGGTCCCGACGGGTCGGCGGGCAAGGCCGCGAGTGCGGGGACAACGCAGGCAGAGGTCCGCCAGCCTTCGGCGACCGCACAGCAGGATGCGGCCGCGGGTAGCCGGCCTGAGGCGCCTGCTGCCGCTGCTGAGAAAGCGCTCGACCGGGCCGCGGCTGAAGTGCTGCGCGATGTCCAGCAGGCGGCGAAGCCGATCGCGGGATCCGGGGGACCGGGCATCGAGGTTACGATCGAGGGCAACGGGATCGTGTTGAGCCTTACGGACACGAGCACGTTCGGAATGTTCGCGATTGGCTCGTCCGATCCGAGCCAGCAGACGATCGACCTGATTGCACGCATCGCGCCGGTGCTGACCGCCAACAGCAAGCGCATTGTCGTGCGTGGGCACACCGATAGTCGCGCCTATCGCACCGACCGCAACAACAACTGGCGCCTCTCCATGACGCGCGCCGAGGCGGCCTACGCGATGCTCGTGCGTGCAGGCGTGGACGAGAAGCGATTTACGCGTATCGAGGGATATGCCGACCGCAAGCTGAAGATCCCGAGCGACTCCGAGGCAGCGGGCAATCGCCGGATCGAGATCCTCCTGCAGCAGGTGGATGAATGAAATCTGCCTTACGACATACCGGCCGGACTAGAGGAGGGGAGGCACTGATCGCGCTTTTTCTCCTGGCCGTGGTTTTGGGTAGTGCGGAGGTGGCGTTCGCCGCGTCGCCGTCACCAGCAGCGGGAAGCGGCGGGAGTGCGGATCGATCCTTTGCGGTAGACGCCGTGCGCCAGCCATACCACGCCGTGCGCACGCTCAGCCTGCTTCAGGAGCGTATCGCGCAAGGTGACGAAGCCGCCTTCGCGATGCAGCGTGAGGTCGTTCAGGAAATTGCCGACGAGCTCAAGGCGTTTGCGCCCGCAGTTTGGCGCGCACCTCGTAATCGCGAGGCTCTGGTCAAGTACGCACTGAGCGGCGGCGACCCGGAGCCGCTGCGCGTCGTGCTCTCCCAGAAACTTTTTGGGCAGGAAGAGCTGCCGCTTGCAGAGGGCGCGCTTGCCTATGCCGAAGGACAGCGCACTAGCGCTCTCCGTCATCTGGAAAAGGTCGACGTCTTTGCTCTTCCGCCGAGCCTTGCGGGCCATGTCGCACTCGTCAAGGCGCTGGTGCTGGCAAACACGGATCTCGCGCGCGTCATCCACCTTGCCGACCAGGCGCGCCTTCTTTCGCCTGGGACGCTGATCGAGGAGACCGCCCTTCGCCTTGCCATGGAAGGTGCGATCTCGCGTGGCGACCGCCCGAAGTTCGAAGCTCTCGCGTCGCGATATTTCCGGCGCTTTCCGCGCTCACCCTATCTGAATGCGGTCATGCGGCCGGTTGCGACGGCGATGGTCGAGCACGGCTATGGCGAGAAGTCCGAGGGTGTGCAGTGGGTGCGCGGCGTCGTGCACTACCTCAATCCACAGAAACTCGTGCAGTTCTATGCAGCCTTTGCCGAGATCGGGCTGCGATCAGGCAAGCTCGCAACCGCGGTCAATGCCGCGCGCCTGGCGCGAAAGTATGCCCGTTATGGCTCGCCCGAGTATGCCTGGACACAAGCGTATGAGGGCGCGGCGCTCGCCATCGGGCTTGCGCCTGAGGACGGCCTCGCGCTGCTCAATGCTGCCGAGACCGCCGGTGTCACCGAGCCCGTGAGCGAGCTGATCGCAAGCGCGCGCGCGATCTCGCATCTCATCCGTTCACCGCCGCAGCCGCGTCCGACGCCCGTCGCCGAGGCTTCCGCGCCAGTTGTTACTCCGGTGCCAATTGCCAGCAAGGCGGCGATCCTTGCACCGGCGGATCAGAATCCTACTGCCGCCAAGGTGCAGGCGCGCATTGCTCAGCTCGATAAGATGTTCAAGGAAATTGACGAATGAACGTTCTTCTTCCTGCTTCCCCATCTGGGGCCAAGGGTGTGCCGGGCGCTGGTGAGGGGCCGCAAGGCCGGCACGATGTGCCCGACGGCGATTTCGCTGCTGCGCTGGCTGAGACGGCTGGTGAGGCTGGCGAGGATGGCAGGGGTGATGAATCAAAAGTGCAGAGGGCCGACGATTCTGGCCCGTTCTCGCGCGCGACGCGCCGTCTTGGCGCTCGGGAGTTGCGAGAGGCAAACAAGCAGCAAGAGACGGAGTTTTCGGTACGGAGCGACGAGACGAGCGGCGAGATAGTCAAGGAGCTTCGTGCCGTATTGGCGCGTCATGGAGGGGGCAAAGCTCAAGCCAAGCTCGCGTCGGCCAGTGAAACGCAAGAGCGCGGGGAGGCGCCGCCGATTCCGGCATCGCCCGAGCCCAATCCAGCGGCAGATGCCGTGCGTGAGGTTCTAGCCGCGCTCGGCATCGATTTCTCGGCGCGCCCAGAGACTACGGCTGCGCCAGAAGTCGCGGTCGCTGTATTGGTGCGCAAAGGTTCAGGGCCTCGTGGCCCGGACATGAACGCGCTCGGCTCGGAGAAGGCCGACATGCCAGAGCTCGGCGATGAGACGCAGGAGCCGGTCGAGATCATTCCGGTACAAGTCGTGCGCCAGGAAAAGCACTTCCAGGCCGCTGGCGTCGAAGCGCGGCGCTGGCAGATCGCGCAGGATGCCTTTAGCGAAGCCCGTGCCATGATGCCGGCCGATGCGGCGAAACTTGCGCAGGCAGGAGCATCTGCGCGCGAACGTCCTGCCCTGCCAGCAGCGTTGGCGCGTGCGACGGAGGCGATGACGCAGGTCGCAGCGCCGGTCTCTCCTCCCGCAGTCATCGAAGTGATGCCAGGCGCTGTCGGGATACAGATCGCCGATCGCCTGCAGCAGGTCATCGGTCCGCCAACCGAGGCCGGCGCGCCGGCGACCGCCGGAATGGGCTTCGAACCAGATACGCGGCAGACATTCGCGCCGGCTATCCGCACCATCAAGCTTCAACTCAATCCCGCCGAGCTTGGTGCGGTGACGATAGTGGTCTCGGGCAACGAGGAAGGCCTGCGCGTCGAGCTGGCCGCCGAGCTGGCCGATACAGTGACCAAGGTCGACAGTGATCGCGGTATATTGGCTGCGCGGCTGAATGGTGCTGGCTACACAGTCAATGATATCAGCGTCGCCCGATCGGCCGGGCAGAGCATGGACGGGGACAGCCGCGATCAGGGCGGGCGCCACGGCAACCTGCAGGAGCAAATCGCCGGGAACAGTGGGCGCGACGGCGGTGCGCAATATAGCGGTCAACATGGCGGGCGTCAGCCCAGCCCGTCGCAAGCAGGTGTGGAAATGTGGTCCGGGACACCGCACGGTGCGGCCCCCGGGCACGTAGTTGCGGGAGTTTCATACGCCGGTCGTTTCCGCCCCGTCTAATACACTGCGAATCTGTTTATGGTGACCAATCTGCCCGAGGTTGGCGGAGGTGCGCGCCTGTCAGTCAGCCGCAAGGTCGGTGTGCCAGACAGGCAGTTCGAGCGCCTCCCTCTGTCGACTGCGGGAAAGGCATGGGCACCGTACGGCAGCGGTCAAGAACGGGATGAACAACAAGAACATGAGCAAGTCGCTGCCCACAAAGCGCGACGACAATGCGCCGCTGAGCGCCGTCGATAAGGTGACGGCGCTGCTGCTCACCATGAGCAAGCCTTCCGCCGACGTCATCATCAAGAAGCTCGACAATCAGGAGATCCGCCTCGTCGGACATTCCGTGTCGGCCCTGCCGCCAGTCCCTGAGGACGTTATCGAACAGATCATCGACGAGCTCTATGCGGCTCTCGACACGCCCGACACGCTCGTCGGCTCGGCAAGTGGCGTGCAGCAGCTGTTTTCCGGTGTGGTCAGCGAGGATCAGATCTCGGACATCATAGCCGAGGTCTCGGGTACGACAGCGGAGCGCGTCTGGGTACGCCTTAGTGATGTAAAGGACGAGCGAATCGCTGAGTTCCTGGCAGGCGAGCAGCCGCAGGTTGCGACCGTGGTTCTGTCGCGTCTCGATGCGAGCAAGGCGGCAAGCGTCATGGAGAAGCTGAGCGGCGCGCAGCGCGCGGACCTCAGCCGCCGCCTGTTGACGCTGCGTCCGACGACCGACGCCGCCATGCAACTCATAGCCGAACGACTGCGCGAAGTGCTGTTCGCCGAGATCGAGACCACGAGCGAGGAGAACAAGCACGCCAAGCTCGCAGCCATCCTCAACAAGCTCGATCGTGATCAGATCGAGGAGATCCTGACCAGTATTGGCGAGGACGATCCGGCCGAGGCAGAGCGCGTCAAGAACTACGTTTTCACCTTCGACGACATTGCTGGCATGGACGTCGAGGATCGCGCGCGCCTCATGGACGAGGTGCCGGCGGAGCGTGTCGTTCTGGCGTTGCGCGACGCCGATCCGGTACTTATCGACCTCATTCTGCAGACGCTGTCGCCGCGCTCGCGGCGCATCGTCGAGGCCGAGCTTGCGACGGAGGCGCGGGTTGCCCCGCAAGCCATCAGCGAGGCACGGCGCTGGATTGCTGTTCTCGCGCTGAGCTTGGCCGAAAGGTCGTTGATAAAGCTGCGGCCCGAAGCCGCACCGCCGGAGGCATAGAGCCTGGCAGGCAGGATGGAGGCTATGGACACGGCACTCGATGAAGATCGGCTCAAGCGGCTGGAGATCACAGAGATCTTCCACAGCACGATTGCGCCGATTGTCGAGCTGCCGGCCATGCGGGCGCTGCTCGAGGCGAGCGCCCAGGACTGTCCGGCGACACTGCGTGAAACATTCGGACTAGATGCCGAGATCGTACTCGAGCGGACAGTGCAACAGAGTGCCTACGAGGCGCTCGGGCCCTGCTCGGGGTTGATTGGCGTGATCTATTTCATCGCCGAATGGAATGCACGCGCCGTCGTCGCCTTCGACGCCATGCTGCTGTTCCGCGCGCTCGATGCCATGTACGGAGGCGACGGTCGTCAGCTCGGCGAGGTGCCAGTGCGCGAGCTGAGCGGGCTCGAGGAATCGGTGGCCGACCAGCTCGCGCGCGCCGTCATCGCGCAGTTCCAGGCACGCCTTGCGCCTTATGTCGCCTTCACGTGCAGCCTCGAGCGCGTGGAGCGCGCCTTCGATGCAGAGCCCTTCGGCAAGGACAAATCCGATCTCGTCCTCGCTCAACTGCTGCTCCAGGCTTTCGACGAGCGGATGGTCGTCGCGCTGCCGGCGCGAGGTCTCGAACTCGTGCGCGACCAGATAGCCGCGCCGGAAGAGGAAGCTCCGGTAGAGCTTGATCCCAACTGGAGCCGCCAGCTGGCCGAGAGCATCGGTCGGACCGAAGTCGATCTCGTCGCAGTCGCCGCAGGCCCGCCGATGCTGCTTGGCGACGTCGCTGCGCTGCAGCCTGGCTCGCTCGTCGAGTTCGATGCCGAGCAGCTCGAGCGCGTTCGCATCGAGAGCGACGGCGAGGCGATCTTCGAAGGCCAGCTTGGGCAGCAGAAGGGCTTCTTCAGCATCTGCATCGAGGCACCTGTGGCCGCAAAGCCAGACGAGAACAAGGGTCCGCCGACGCGCCGGCGTGGCTGATCCCATGATCAAGGCTGGCGTAAGCTACTTTTCGTTTCCTTGGGCCTCTGATGCGCGGCCATTTCAAGGAGCGGACACATGGATACTGCCCTGATCGTCTTTACAGCAGGAACGGCCGCGAGCTTTCTGCCGCTCTACTGGCTCGCGATTCGCTTTTCCCGGCGATGGAACAAGCCCGCCGTCGCGGCGAAGGCAACGCGCATCGAGCAGCAGCCAGGGCGGCGTGAGTTCCTCGATCTGTTGCGCCGCGAGGCAGCGAGCCGCGCCGTAGCGGTACTGCACGAGGCGCTAGCTGAAATTCGAATCGCGGCGGATCATGGCCACGGCGCCTTGAGCACAGAGATGCGTCGCAGCCTCGCCGAAACGGGTCGGCTTGTCGATTCGCTCTTCACGCGCGAGCTGAGGGAGAAATTCCGGCAGGGTGCCGAGGCCCTTGCCTTTGCCACGTCGAGCACACTCGGAGCGGCGAGCGTCGCCAGTGCCTCGGCGATCGCAGCGTTCGAGCGTGCTCTTGACGGCGAGGCGGAGCGGGCGGTGTCATCGCGCCGCCGCAGTGGTCTCAACGGCCTTCTGAGCAAGGGCCGCGGATGGATCGGCGTCGGAGGGGTTCGGGCTGCCGCCTGAGCGATCCTAACGCTGGTTACAAGCAACGAACGGGCGCTGCGCAAGCCTCATGCGCAGCGCCCGTTCGTGCGTGGAATGCATAAATGCCCCGGCGGGAAAATTACTCTAAAGTTTATTGCCATTACTATTCAGTTTCGTTGCCATTACGGCGCACTGATGCGGGAACGGACTACCCCCCTTTGTAAACCTGTTAGTTCACGTTAATCAATTATTGGGCAATGCACTGATTCGCCGGGGGGCAACGGAATGATCGTCATCGTCGATGACCGCAATCTTGTGACCGATGCGTTTCGATCTTCCTTCGATCGTGAGGGAATTCCCGCCGCTGGATTTTCAGGCGGCGACTTTGAGGGCTGGGTTGAGGCTGCGGCAAATGAAGACGTCATGGCCATCAACGCGTTTCTCATTGGCCAATGTGGGCGGCCCGATCTTCTGGCGCGGGTGATCAAGCGCCGCACTGCTGCTGCCGTCATCGCCATGAAGGATCACAAGACGCTCGCAAGCACGCTTGAGCTGTTTGCGGTCGGCGTCGACGACGTGATCTCCAAGCCGTGTCACGTGCGCGAGATCCTGGCACGGATCGAGGCGATCTCCCGCCGTGCAGGTATCGAGCGCGGCCGTCAGGGAGAGCCTGCGGCGATCCAGATCTATCGCGACGGTCGCGATCCGCTGGTCTGTGACGAGCCGCTGCCGCTGCCGCGCAGGGAGCTTAGAATCCTGGAGTTTCTTGTCGCGAATCAGTCACGGCGGGTGACGAAGTCGCAGATCTTCAACTCGGTCTACGGCCTCTTCGATCAAGAGATCGACGAGAACGTAATAGAGAGCCACATCTCCAAGCTGCGCCGCCGCCTGCGTGGCCGGCTCGGCTATGACCCGATCGACTCCAAGCGGCATCTTGGATACCGCCTCGTGGAGAGCTCCAAGTCGGAAGTGGTTGGCGCGTCGGGCGAGATCGCTGCCGCGATTTGACTGCGCGACAGCCTGGCACAAGGTGAGCGGCCGTATTCTGGCTGTGAAATCCGAGCCGTCTGGGGGATCACATGAGTGTCTATGGGCTGATGCGCACGGGCGCATCGGGAATGAATGCGCAGTCCAATCGGCTGGGCACGATAGCCGATAATATCGCCAACGCATCGACGGTTGGATATAAGCGCGCGGGCACGCAATTCTCGTCCCTTTTGCTAAATGATACGACGTCGTCTTATAACTCCGGCGGCGTTGAAACGAATGTCCGTTATGGGATTTCGCAGCAAGGTGTTTTGACGGGGACGTCGTCGCCTTTTGATATGGCCATCAAGGGTGCCGGCTTCATGCTGGTTTCTGCGCCGGACGGCAGTTTGGCGTTGACGCGTGCCGGTTCTTTCGTGCCCGATGGCGACGGCTTTCTGATCAATTCGGCGGGTTACACCCTTATGGGCTATCCGCTCCCGGAGAATGCATCCGGGCCTCCGGTCATCAATGGTACGGCCGGGCTTGTTCCCGTCAATGTGACTGCGGGTGGCATGCGCTCGGCGCCGACCACAACCGGCGCCATGATAGCCAACCTGCCTTTTCTGTCGGATGTTGTTGTGCCGGCGAATTTGCCTTCGACAAATGCTGCCGGGGCGACATCGACCGCGCGCTCCTCGGTTCTCGTCTATGGGAATCATGGCGAGGAGGTCATGCTCGACGTCCACTTTGCAAAGACTGACGACGACGAGTGGGAGATGGTCGTCTATGACGCGGCCGACCGCGACGCCAACGGCGGGTTCCCATACGCAAACGGGCCGATTGCCCAGGCGACGCTCACATTCGATGGAGTCGGCCAGCTTGATCCGTCGGGCACGACCTCGCTCACGGTACCTGTGCCGGGTGGTCAGCCATTGGAGATGGATCTCTCCTCGATGACGCAGGTGAGCGGCGATTATGCCGTGGACTTGATCAACACCAATGGCAACGCGCCGAGCCGCGTGCAGGGGATCGAGATCGCGCAGGACGGACGGCTCTACGAGGTTTACGAGGACGGCTCGCGCTTCGCCTCCTACCTTATTCCGCTCGCGACGGTGCCAAGTCCCGATCGTCTCGCGCCGAAAGCAGGCAATGTCTATTTGCCGTCCAACGACTCCGGCAATCTTCGCGTGGGCATCGCGGGAACGGCCGGTTTCGGAACCGTCGAATCCGGCAAGCTCGAAAGTTCCACTGTTGATCTCGCGACCGAGCTTGCCGACATGATCGAGGCGCAGCGCAACTACACGGCAAACTCGCGCGTGTTCCAGACCGGCTCCGAGCTCATGGATCTGGTCGTCAACCTGAAGCGGTAGGCCTGGCAGGAAGCGTCGGGTCGGGGGAGGTAGATGTCACTCACGCTTGCTCATGAGATCGCCCGGGGCGGAATGATGGCGAATGCCACTCAGTCCTCCCTGGTGTCGCGCAACATCGCGAACGTTGACAACCCCAACGCCGCCCGAAAGTACGCGCATACGATTTCGTCCGAGATTGGCATAAAGCTCGGCGTGATCAGTAATTCTGTCTCACAGCGGCTGCTCGAGAGCGTGCTCGGCAGTACGGCCAAGAGTGGCGAGCTGTCGAGCATGACCAACGCTCTCGAGCGTCTGTCTGTCTCGATCAGCGATCCCGAGCTTGGTATCAGCCCCGCCGCCATGCTCGCCGACATGCAGGAGGCGCTCTACGCCGCTGCTGCCGATCCGAGCAATGTCTCTCTTCTGAGCAACGTGATCTCGGTCGCGACGAATGTCGCGAATACCTTGCAGGATGCCGCGAACCTCGTGGTTCAGGTGCGCAAGGAAGCCAATTCCGACATCGCCGACGCGACGCGACAGCTCGATACGCTGCTCAAGGATTTCGAGGACGCCAACAATAAGATCGTCTCCGGATCGATTGTCGGCCGTGATGTGACCGACCAAGTCGATCGCCGTAACGGGCTGCTCCGCGAGATCTCGGGCCTCATCGACATCAGCACGACAACGCGTGCCAACAACGACATGGTGTTGTTCACGGCGAGCGGCACTACGCTCTTCGAAAAGGCGCCACGTACGATCGGGTTTGATTTCGCGCCACTCACGCCTGGCCAGCCGGGTGGCCTGCTGACGATCGACGGGGTGCCGTATTCGGGTGCGGCGGCGACGAAGCTTGGTGGCAAGATCGGCGGTCTTCTGCAGATCCGCGATGACGTCGGCATCAGCTATGGTCGGCAGGTCGACGAGATCGCGCGCGGTCTCATCACGACATTTGCCGAAGTTGATCAGTCGGCAACGCCGACGCTTCCGGATATTGCCGGCCTCTTCACCTGGTCCGGTGGTCCGGCCCTACCGCCCGGCGGGGCGGTGCTTGATGGGCTCGCGCTCACGATCCGCGTGAACCCGAATGCTGACCCTAGCCAAGGCGGCAGTCTCGGTCTGCTTCGCGATGGTGGCATCGGCGATCCGGGCGAGCCGGACTATGTCTACAATGCTGCTGGCAGCGCGGGCTTCAGCCAGCGGCTGCGCGATCTTGCAGCCGGTCTCTCCACGGCACAGGCTTTCGATCCGGCGGCTGGGCTCAGTGCTTCCACGAGCCTCCTCTCGCTCGCTTCTGACAGCGCCGGCTGGCTCGAGAGCAGACGCAGCTCGGCGAGCAGTCGTCTGGCGGACATCGAGGTGCTCGGCGAGCGCGCCGTCAACGCCTGGCACGGCCAGGTCGGCGTCAATCTCGACGAGGAAATGACAAGCCTGATGGCCCTTGAGCGCTCCTATCAAGCGAGCGCGAGGCTCATGTCGACGGTCGATCAGATGTTCCAGGCCATCCTGCGCGCGACGGGGGCGATCTAATAGATGAAAGCCGATACCATCTCTTCGCTCGTCAGCCGTGAGATACTGCGTACAGCCAATGCGCGCAATCAGACGACCCTCGCCGATACCCTCAAGGAGTTCAGCACGGGCCGCCATGCCGATGTCGGCAAGGTGCTCGGCGGACGCGTCGGCGGCGTGCTGGATATGCGCTATATCGTCGGCAGTCTGACGGGTCTCTCGAACACGAACTCGGTCGTCAAGCAGCGCATGGATCACATCCAATCGTCGTTTGCGGCCCTGCGGGATCTCGGTGCGGATTTCAGCGAATCGACCATCGGCGTGCACAAGACGGGTTCCGACCGCAGCCTTCTCATCTCGGATGCCAAGGCGCGCATGGGGACGCTCACGGATGTGCTCAGAACCAGCACGAACGGAGTCTATGCCTTCTCGGGCCTCAACATCTCCGCGCCGCCCATCGAGGACTATCTGAGCGAGCCTCCAAGTGCCGCGCGCACCGCGGTCATCGATGCCTTCACCACGGAGTTCGGATTCCCGCCCGACGATCCCCAGGTTGCGACGATCACGCCGGCGGAGATGGAAGCTTACATAGACGGGCCGTTCTCGGCACTTTTTGAGGAGCCCTCGTGGAGCGCCAATTTCTCGCAAGCAACCGACGAGGTTATGCGCGATCGCATTTCCCATCGCGAGGAGATCGACACCTCCGCAACGGTCAATGACACGGGTATTCGACAGGTCTTCTTCGCGCTGACGCTGGCGATCGACGGCGGTGCCGAGCGCCTCAGGACGGACACGTTCGAGGTCATGGCAACGCGAATCGCGGACAGAGCGAGCGAGGGTGGTCACAATATCGCAGCGACCCAGGCGCGCGTCGGCGTCGCCGAGGAACGCCTTGCGCAAGCCAACGAGCGTATTTCTCTCGAGAAGACAACGCTGGAGCAGCGGATCGGTGAGCTGGAAGGCGTCGATTCGTATGAAGTGGCGGATCGGCTCAGCCTGCTGATGACCAGGATCGAGTCGTCCTATTCCGTAACCGCGCGGATGCAGCAGCTCACACTATTGAACTACCTCTGAGACGGCAGCGGCGTCCTTGAGGCGGCATGGAGAAAGTAATGCAGCGCATACAGTACGGTGATCTGCTCGAGGACGATCAGCAGGTGGCCCGCGAGCGCGAGCGTGTCGCACTCGACCAGTCGATCCAGCTTCTGGAGCGGGCCGCCACGTCGGGTGCGCCACTTGCTTCGGCCGCCGAGGCCATTGCATTTACGAGCAAGCTATGGACGCTGCTCATCGAGGATCTCGCAAGCCCGGATAACGGTCTTCCGAAGGAGCTGAAGGCGCAGCTCGTCTCGATAGGCATCTGGATCCTGCGTGAGCTCGAGGCCGCGCGCACGGACGCATCGAAGGGCTTCGCGGATGTGATCGTCGTCTCCAAGGCGATACGGGACGGGCTCACGTGAGCGGACACCTCAAGGTCCATCTGAAGCCGAACGAGCGCGTCTACATCAACGGCGGCGTCCTCAAGGTCGATCGCAAAGTGACGATCGAGTTGATGAATGAAGTTGTGTTCCTGCTCGAGGGCCACATTCTTCAGGAAGATCAGGCGACGACGCCGCTGCGCCAGCTCTATTTCATCGTCCAGTCGATGCTGATGGAGCCGAAGTGCGAGCCGATTGCGCGACAGATGTACGAGCGGTCGCACGAGGCGCTGATCCGGACCTTCAAGAGCCAAGACGTGCTCGACGGCCTCATGGAGGTCAAGTCGCTCATGGAGCGTGGACGCACGTTCGAGACGCTGCGGAGGATCCGGGCGCTATTCCCGCTTGAGGACGAGATCCTCAAAGCCAGGAAGCATACTGCCGTGGAGCCGCCCGCGGAACAGGCCAAGAAATCAGTCGCCTAGCGCGGCCCTAACAGAGGTTGAGCTGCTATGGACGTCTCAGGTGTCCTGAACACGACGCAGAAGACGACAAACGAGACGCAGAAGCCCACGGAATCGACCGTGGCGCCGACGCTCGACTACAACGCCTTTCTTCATCTGCTGATCGCGCAGATGCGCAATCAGGATCCCATGGAGCCGATGAAGTCGAGTGACTACGTCGCCCAGCTCGCGACGTTCTCGCAGGTCGAGAAGACGATCCAGACCAACGAACGCATCGCTTCCCTACTGAATACGAACAACCTGCAGCTAGCAGAGAGCATGATCGGCAAGACCGTCATCTCCGAGGAAAATAATGCGGCCGGCGTTGTTGTGGCGGCCAAAGTGGTCGACAACGGCGTTATGGTGATGCTTGACGACGGTTCCGAGTTCATGGTTGGCGAGGGCTTGATCATCGGTGAGAGCGGTGCCGCGCCTCCAGCTGACGAGAGCACCACGTGAACGAAGCGGATGCCATGGAGCTGGTCCAGGCTGCGATCTGGACCGTGATCATGGTCGCCGGGCCTTGCGTTCTCGCGGCGATGGTGGTCGGTATCATCATCGCGCTCCTGCAGGCCCTGACGCAGGTGCAGGAAATAACACTCACCTTTGTGCCGAAAATCATGGCGATCTTCGTCGTCGCCATGTTCTCCGCGCACTTTATGGGCGCGAACGTGTTCGCCTTTGCCCAATTGACTTTTCTGCACGTGGAAAAAGGCTTCTGAAGCCTCGGCGCGTGTCATTGGTCAGCTCCCGATCAGCATCACTTGCGAGGATGAACGTGCGGCGCCGCGGCTCGGCGTGATTCCGCGCGGACATTGCTTTCGGTGAGGGGGTTCAGGGTGTCGCAATCAACGACAGGCCAGATAGCGCTCAATCGGCTGGGCGGGCTGACGGATATGGGCTTCGCAGCCGGGATCGTGCTGATCCTGGCGGTGCTGTTCCTGCCACTGCCACCGCTGTTGATCGATGCCGGCCTCGCTTTTTCGATCGCGGCTGCAGTGCTGATCCTCATGGTTGCGTTGTGGGTCCAGCGGCCTCTCGAGTTCTCGTCCTTTCCGACCATCCTGCTGATCATCACGATGATGCGCCTCGCCTTCAACGTGGCGACAACGCGAATCATTCTGACCGAAGGCGCCAATGGTGAGCACGCGGCCGGTTACGTCATTGCAGGTTTCTCGAAGCTCGTCATGGGCGGCGACTTCGTCATCGGCGTAGTGGTGTTCGTCATCCTTCTGACGGTGAACTTCATCGTCATAACCAAGGGCGCATCGCGTATCGCCGAAGTCGGCGCCCGATTCGCCCTCGATGGTATTCCCGGCAAGCAGATGGCGATCGACGCTGATCTCTCATCGGGCCTCATCGACGAACGCGAGGCGCAGCGCCGCCGACGCGAGCTCGAGGAGGAAAGCTCCTTCTTCGGCTCCATGGACGGTGCCTCGAAGTTCGTGCGCGGTGATGCCATCGCAGGCCTCATCATTACCGCCGTGAACGTTTTCGGCGGTATTCTTATCGCAACCTTCAGGCACGGTATGCCGCTCGCCGAGGCGGCGGACGTGTTCACCAAGCTCTCGGTTGGCGACGGTCTCGTTACGCAGATTCCGGCGCTGATCATCTCGCTCGCTGCCGGTCTCGTGGTGGCGAAGGGCGGCACGCATGGTTCGGTTGAGAAGACCGTTGTCACTCAGGTCACTACCCACCCCAAGGCGTTGCTCATGACAGCAGCCGCCATGGGGCTCCTGGCGCTCGGGCCGGGGTTGCCGCTTCTGCCCTTCGCAATTCTCGGCGGCATTGCCGCCGCCGCCGGCTTCGCCATCCCGCGAAGATGGGCTCAGGAGAAGAAGGCAGCGGACGCCAAGGTCCAAGAGGCCACGCAGGTGGCCGAGGAAGAAGCGCGCCAGTCGATCAAAGGTGCGCTCAAGATAAGCGAGATCGAAATCGTTTTCGGCCAGCGTCTGTCGGCGGAGTTCATCCGCAAGCACGATGAGCTGGCACAGCGCGTCGCCAAGCTTCGGCGGAAGTTCGCCAAGCAGTATGGCTTCGTCGTGCCCGAGATCAATCTGTCCGATGATTTCTCCCTGCCGGCCCGTGGATATCAGATCCGTATTCATGGGGCGACCGTCGGTAGCCACGAGCTGCCGATCGGCGACGTCCTCGTCATTGTCGGCGACGGCCCCAAGCCGAGCATCACGGGCGTCAACACGATCGAGCCCGCATTCGGCCTCAAGGCCATCTGGATTCCCGAGGCCTATGCGAAAGAGGTAAAGCGTGAGGGCTTCGCAACTGTCGACGTCATGACGGTGCTTCTCACGCACCTGAGCGAGGCCGTCCGCAACAACCTCGCCCAACTCTTCTCCTATCGCGACATGCAGGCACTGATCGACGGGCTACCGCCCGAGTACAAGCGCCTGCTCGATGAGATCCGCCCGGCGCATATCTCGTTTTCCGGCATCCAAGCCGTGCTCAAGATGCTGCTCGGTGAGCGCGTCTCGATCCGCAACATCCAACTCATCCTCGAGGCGGTCGCGGAAATCGCACCGCATACGCGCCGTTCCGAGGCGGTTGCCGAGCATGTCCGCCAGCGTATGGCGCAGCAGATATGCGGCGATCTCTCCAAAGACGGCACGCTATCGGTCCTGCGCCTCGGCAGCCGGTGGGATCTGGCCTTCCACGAGAGTCTGAAACGCGATCAGCGTGGCGAGGTCGTCGAGTTCGACATCGATCCACGGCTCATCGAGGACTTCAGCAAGGACGCCTCGCGCGTCATCGCGAGCCATACCGAGAAGGGCGAGCAGTTCGTCCTCGTGACCTCCGTGGAGGCGCGACCCTTCGTACGCATGGTTATCGAACGGCTCTTCCCGACGCTACCGGTGTTGTCACACGCCGAGATCGCGCGCGGGATCCAGATCAAGGCGCTCGGCAGCATTGCATAATGCTCGAACTGGACGAGTACGCGACCGGTGTCATCCTGATCCTCTGCAGGGTCGGGACGACGCTGATGCTCTCGCCCGGGTTTGGCACCGCGCGCGTGCCAGGGCGCGTCCGCCTCTATCTGGCGCTGGCGCTGGCGCTCGCCGCCGCGCCGCGTGTTCTCGATGGGGCCGACCTCAAGCTCGCGCAGGGCGGGTTGCTGCTCGGCTTTGTCCTGGCGGAGTGTGTCGTTGGCGCCGTGATCGGGCTCGTATGCCGGATCTACATCGCGGCGCTCGAATTTATGATGACAGCCGTCTCGAACTACATTGGTCTGAATGGCCTCGCAGCCGGTATCGACAACGAGGAGGCCGCGCCGACGCTTGCGACGCTTATCGCGCTCTCGGCGACCCTGCTCATCCTGCTCCTCGATTTCCATCATATCCTGATCAAGACGGTGCTCGACTCGTACGGGCGCATTCCGCTCGGCGTGATGTCCGAGCCCGAGTTCGGCCTGCGGCTGTTGACGTCAACGCTCAATGTCGCCTTCACGATCAGCCTGCAGGTGACGGGGCCCTTTATCGTCTATGCCATTCTTGTCAACGTGCTCTTCGGCATTCTCGGCAAGCTCATTCCGCAGGTTCCGTCCTACTTCATATCGATCCCGTTCCTGTTGATGGGTGGTCTGTTCTTCCTCTATCTCATGGTGCCGGAGATGCTGCAGATCTACTTCGATGCTTTCAATACAACGCTGACGAATCTATGAGGGCGCAGCCATGAAGAAGCGCTCCATCGCGCGTCTCAGGAGGCTGGTCCGCCTCACCGAGCATCTCTACGAGAAGGAAGCGCAGGCTGCCCAGCAGCTCATGCGTGCGCGCGATGATACAGCGAAGGCGGCGGCGGTGACGCGGGCTTACCTCGATCAGGAAAATCTCGTCGCCAGCGTGTTCCCGGAGCTTGTCAGCTCCCGCGCCGTGAAGCTCGAGCGGCGGGCCGGCGAACTCGGCGCCGAGGTCGAGCAGCAGATCGGGCAGGCTGCCGCGGCGCGGGGACGTTTGAAGGGCCTCTCGAACAAGCTCAGCCGCGAAATCTTCAACGAGGCGCAGGAGCAGGACGCGCGCCAGCTCGAAGATGCCATCGAGCAGTTCGTCCGCCGCCGGCTCGCAAGCCTGAAATAAGGTCGCCGCGCCACTATGGGGACCGGGAGAGGTGCGGTTGCCGACCGGCAACCGGGCCTCGCGAACGCGGGTAGTCACGGCACAGAATGGCGATTGATCTGCAAGGCATAGCGCGGCTTGTTGGCGCCGCCGACGTTGGGACGTCGAGTGTCGGCGCACCGGTGGGGCAATCGGCCTTCACAACGACCGTGAAGCGTGCGGGCGAGATCGCGCCTTTCGAGACGGTCGTCCGCAAGGCAGCAGAAGAGCAGGCAAAGGCAGCGGCCCCGAGCGTGGATACAGCGCCGGGAGCGGAGGCTGTCAGAGCTAAGAATGCCGCGAAGGCGCGCAAGTCCTTCGAAGCCTTCGCGCTGCAGGCCTTCATCGGCTCGATGCTGCCGAAGGAGAATACGAAGCTCTTCGGCACGGGCTCGGCCGGCAAACTCTGGCAATCGGTGATGGCCGAGAAGCTTGCAGAGCAGATTGCATCGAGCGGGCGGCTGAAACTGCTGCCTGACGAACCGGCAAATACAGCGACAGCGCCGCCGCCGGCCAATGGCGGCAAGACTGAGCCAAATGGAGGTGGACGTTGATGTACGCGCAAGAACAGGGTCGCAAAATCACACGACATGCCGCGGCTGAAGCCCCCGCGCTCGAAAGCACCCGGATCATGGAGGCCATACTTCACCTGGCTGATCTGATCAGCGACGTCGTGCGGGAAGAAAGGGCGCTGATCGCGCGTCCCGAGGGTGCAGACTTCAGTGCGCTGGTCGCACGGAAGAGTCATCTGGCCCTGGAGCTCGGGAAGCTCGTGAAGGTCGCCGAGGGGAAGATGCCGACCGAGCGCGTGCGACAGCGTCTCGCAGCGCTCTCATCGGAACTTGCTGCGAACGAACGTATGCTGCGGCGGCACATGGACGCCGTCTACGAAATCTCCTCGCTGATCGGTGAGGCCATCGAACAGTCGACGGCTGACGGCACCTATTCGAGCGAAATCGCGCGCAAGGGAGCGCGCATATGATTCGGATGCTGCTTCTCGGGTTCGTGGTCGTGATCGCGACGCTCAGTGGCAGCTATGCCGCCATGCAGTTTTCCCACAGCAAGCCGTCCGCCGCCGAGGATCCCGCCGAGAAGACCGAGGTGGTGAGGATCGATCCCATTTCGGTGCCGGTCGTGCGGGCCGGCAAGATCCAAGGCTACGTGATCGGACGCTATGCATTCTCCGCGCCGGCGAGCGCCGTCCGCAAGGACAAGGACACGCTGATCCTCTATGCGAGCGAGGCGATTTTCGGGACGGTCTATCAGGAAGAAGATCTCGACTTTTCAGCGCTGAAGATCATCGATCTCGACAAGCTCATCGAGCGGGCCGTTGCAAAGGCGAATGCGCGCATCGGCCGCCCACTGTTCGGTCAGGTCTTTGTCGAGAGCATGAATTTCCTCGCCCACGACGCGGTACGCTGCCAGCCCGCAAAATAGGAATTGGAAGCCCCTTGGGTACATTCGAATGACGACGTTGATGAAAGGCCCACACGCCCTCTCCTTCGACTCCGTGCAGCGCGTGCTGCCCAAGGCAAGGACAGGCATATTCACCCTCGGCTACGTCGATCGCGAGGGGCGCTTTCGGGTGCAGAGCGTCGGACGGGACGACTATGACGTGCGTGCGCGTCTAAGCGAGCTGATCGGGTCGAGCACGATGTTCAAGTACGCCGTATTGGGAAATGCGCGTGAGGCTTTTCTGGAGGAATGCGCGCTCTTTCACGAGCTCAGGCCACCCTCGACCATCATTCATCCTGCCCGGCAACGTGGGACGGACTGGCAGTGCCCTCACTGTCTTCAGTTCGGTCTTTGAGAAACGAGAGCATGTCGCTGAGACCGCGGTGATAGCCGAGGTGCCAGTAGGCCTGTTCGGGTGTGTGCGGGTCGAGATGCCGCTGATCGGCGAGCGCATACGGTGCCTCCTCCTCGAGCCATATGCCGAGTTGGGCAATGCGCTGCATGATGCGCTCGTATTTCTTCTCGTCGATCATGCCGGCCATAGTGCCGGCCTGACGCTTAGAAACCGCTAAGCACGCGGTAATTGTCGAGCCATGGTTAGCCAGGTGTTAACGGCTGGATCAGGCCGTGCGCTCCTGGCGCTCGGAGCGTGGTTCTGACGACTTCAGCGGGTCGGCGAGCGCGGATCGCATCTGAAGATCGAACATCAGCGAGACGAGCATGGAAAGGTTCTGAGCGGAGCGCGCGTCGTTGCTCTCGACCGTCGCCGTTGCGCCGCTGTCCTCGATAAGTGCCGTCACGGCTCGTTGGGCTGGCTCGAACTGCGGGCTACTGGTCGACGGTGCGTTTACGGCGGCGGACTGAAGGGGAGCGGTAAGAGGCACTGCGGCGGGCGCGGCTGCAACCATGGGATCGGTCGGCTTGGCTGTGGGGATGGCACCACTCGGTGCTGCGCCGCTGCCGATCCAGTCGAACTCGGCGAGCCGTCGCCGCACGAGACCGGGCAGGACCTCGCCGCCGGCCTTCGTGTATTGGAGGAAGCTCTGCTTGACGCCCTCGATATCCTGGTTGCGCACGGCCTCGCCGAGCCCGCTGTTGATCCAGCGGGTGCCGGCATTGAACGTCAGGGAGGTGAGCGCAGCCTTCGTGCCCTCGTCCCAGCCGGCGGCGTGCTTCTCTACGATATTGCGCGCGGCTGCGATCTCCGAGGCGAAGCGCCGCTCCGCCTCCTCCGGCGAGACGGCTTCACCCGGGTAGAGCGCCTTGGTCCCGTAGCCGTTGGTGAACTGCGCATAGTCCCACTGGGCTTTCGGTGTGAAGCCCTCGAAGGTCTTTATGGCATCGAGATAGTTCTGATGCATGTCGGCGCGTCGATATCCCTATAGCGACGCCACACCTCGAATGTGCGCCGCTCGAATCGAGAGTGCCTCGGATGGCTTGCGCGGACCTAGTCCCGCCATCGGCGTATCAATTCTGCAACCGGGCGGCGAGATGTCGCTGGTAATACGACCTCGGTTAGTGTGGGAGAAGAAGGTTTCGTTTTGCTGACATTCATGTTTCTCTCGCCAAGGCGCTCGTTTCCGAAAGCAGGCTTGCGCCAGGCATCTCGGTCTCTTGGCCGATCGCGGTGCTGTGGTTGCCTTCGCAAGAATGGTCGGGCCTTGGGGGGCCGGCTCCGGGATGAAAGAATGAACGACCAAGCGCCTTACGACTTTGGCTCACAGCCGGCGGCGCTGGGAACCAAGATTGCTGAGAAGAAAGCGGAAAGCAGCGCGCTTACGGTCGGTATTCTCTCGCTAACGGCCATCGCATTTGGGGTCTATTGGCTCACGGCCGTTATGCTTGCGTCGCGCTACGCGGCAGGGCACTTCGGTGCCGATGCAAATTTCTATGCCGTCCTGGCAGATCTTGGCATCCATCATCGCGCCGCACGCTTTCATCCCGTGACGACGACGCTCGGATACGCGTGGATGAAGCTCTTTTTGCCACTCGCTCCATGGCTCGCGCCGGCAACCATCCTCAAGGCCTTTTTTGCGGCGGTCGGCGCTCTCGGTGTCTGGGCGGCCATGTCAATTTTCACGGTGCTGCTGCCGAGAGGTTATGTGCTTCTCGGCGGCGCCCTTTACGCCAGCTCGCTCGGCGTTTGGTATTTCTCAGGCATCCCGGAGTCCAAGATCGTCACCGCGACGCTATCTGTACTGTACATTGCCGCCTATGTACGATTTCGCCAGCGTCGGAGCCTCGCCGCCGCAGTCATGCTGAGCGTGATGCTTGCGCTCGCTTGCCTCAATGAGATCGTCTCCGCTTGCCTGCTCGCGGTGCCTGTTGTCGATGTGCTGCTGAGGCAAGGCTCCGACTGGCGGCGCCTACGGTGGCTCGCCGCGCACGTGCCTGTGGTTCTCGTCTCGTGGTTCGTGCTGGAAGTCTTCGTCAATGGCTGGCTCATTCCGGAGAGCAAATATGTCGAAGGCCAGTCGCACTTCAATATGCTGCTCTACTACATCGCGAAGAACGACTACGGTCTCGCGAGCCTGCATGGCTTCATCGCGAACTGGTTCTTCTTCAACATCGTGGCGCCGACGCCGCAGGCTTTGCAGTGGGCTCATGTTGGCGGTTACTTCGAGCCGACCCTCTCGGCTTATCTCGCCTCGCCGATCGCGCTCGCCACGCTTCTCCTCATTGCGGTGATAGCGATTGCTGGCCTGCTGCTGCGTCGGGGCGGCGTAGACCCCGGACCCGGAGGTCAGCTCCTGCTGCCCCTTGCGGCTTACGGCTTGGGGCGCGCTGTGTTCTTCTTCATCTTCAATCCGTCAGAGCCACTCCTGTTCAGCCCGGCGGTCACCATCGTGCACTGGCTCATTCTGCTCGTGCCGTACACTGCGTCGCGCTTTCCGGCAAAGCGGGCCCTGCTCGCCGCGCTATGCGTGCTGCTGTTTGCGACCAATGCCGGCTTCATGCTCGGCCCCGGGGGCTGGTCGGGACTTTGGACTCGTCTGGCCGGCGCTTGATCACCACTGCATGGCTTCGGGCGGTGCCTGAACGGCCTCGAAGTGCATGTCGCGGAAGTCGGCGATCCGCTTCGCCGTCCGCAAGTAGTCGGTCGCATCCACATTCCGCCAGTTGGGCAGGCGATAGATGCATCCGTCACAAGCAAAAAGCAGGTCGTTGGGCGGATCAACGTGCACCCACTCGATCCAGGATGCGCCCGCTTCAGTGAGCGCCTGCCAGAAGGGGCCGCTTGCGAGGTTTACGCCCTCCGAGGGACCGTGCGCCGAGGGATTGAGCCCATGTCCCGAGCCGAACCAGCAGCCGATGCGCATTGCTCGTGGGATGGGCACGTTCTCGATCGGCACCATGCGCGATTCCGGCTCCTGCACCAGAATGCTGCGGTCGTCCTGGAAAAGACCGCCGCCGGTCCAATGGCCGAAAGCCGGCCAAAGCGCCAGTGCTGTGAAGTAGGGCGGCGTCGATACTGCTGTCCACGTGCCTTCCATGCGCGCCGGCCTGGCCTGCGGCTGTTGGTAGGATCCCCGCATGTAGCGCGGGATGCGGCGGCCGGGGCGCGGCGGTTTGGCGGCTAGCGCCGTCAGCGCGTCATAAGGCCGGCCCGGCGGGGGCTTTCCGGAAATCCGCCACGGCGCGGACGTGTGATGCTGCGCGGCCCAGTAGATCAGTTTGTTGCCCGATGGCGAGAGATCGCACAGCCTGATGAGGCCGCGCATCCATTGGCCCGGCGTGAAGACATCGCGGCGGAGGTCCCAGGTGATGAGCCGCCAGTATGTGCGCGGCCCGCGACGCAGGATGACAGCCTTCGGTGCTGCCGCCGCGAAAAGCACCTTGAGGCGCGTGCGAAACTGGCCGGCAGGAGCCGCAGGCGGGGCCATTCGCTATCCGATTTCGAGCACGACGCGGCCACGCACCTTGCCGGCGAGAATTTCCGGCGCGAGGGCCACTGCATCGGCGATCGGCCGCGTGATCGTGAGTGCATCAAGCTTCGCGATGTCAAGATCGTGGGCGAGGCGTGTCCAAGCTTCGAGGCGGCGTGCCTTCGGCGCCATCACGCTGTCGATGCCCGCGAGCGTCACGCCGCGCAGAATGAACGGCGCCACGGACGACGGGAAATCCATGCCTTGCGCGAGCCCGCAGGCGGCGACACAGCCGTCGTACTTTGTCATCGAGATGACATTGGCGAGTGTGTTCGAGCCAACGACATCGACAGCGCCGGCCCAACGCTCCTTGCCGAGCGGCCGCGCGCTTCCGGTTAGCTCGGCGCGGTCCATGATCTCGCGTGCGCCGAGACCCTTGAGATAGTCGGTCTCCGATGCGCGGCCCGTCGAGGCGATGACCGTGTAGCCAAGCTTCGCAAGCAGCGCGATGGCGACCGAGCCGACGCCGCCCGCCGCGCCCGTGACGAGGACCGGGCCGCGGTCTGGCGTGATGCCGTTGCGCTCGAGCGCTAGCACGCACAGCATGGCAGTGTAGCCCGCCGTGCCGATCGCCATGGCCTGCGCCGCAGTGAACGCGGCGGGACGCGGCACCAGCCAATCGGCGCGGACGCGCGCGTGCTGCGCATATCCGCCGAGGTGCGTCTCGCCAACGCCCCAGCCATTCAGGATGACTGCGTCGCCGACCTTGAACGCGGGATTGCCCGATGCAATGACGTCGCCGGCGAAATCGATGCCGGGAATCATCGGCCAGCGCCGCACCACGGGTGCCCGGCCAGTGATCGCGAGGCCGTCCTTGTAGTTGATCGTCGAGTGCGAGACCCGCACGGTCACATCGCCGTCCATGAGATCGGCGTCCGTGAGATCCGTCCACGCGGCCTTTGGGCCAGCCTCTCCCTTCGTCAGCAGCAGACCTTTGAATGACGACATGGTTGCCTCCCTGGCACGGAACGCAGTGTACCCCGCCTTTACGCCACGTGCGCGCACCTGTCGAGTTTGGTCGCGCAACTGCCACGATAGGCGGCCGTCGGGGCGGGAATGCGTTATCTACAGCGGCATTACCGCACTTGTCAGGCTGGGCCAGCTCTGGAATCGTCGGAACGGGCTTCGGGGCATCGGGGGCTTGGGCCCAGCGACTACGAGGGTGGGTTTCGTGAGACGAGAGTGGCGGAAGGCGGTACGACTGCGTGGCGCGCTCGCGTGTCTCGCCGTGCTTTTGCTCACCGGCTGCGAAGGCACGAGCATTCTCAAGACGGAAAGCCTGACGGCTGCCATTACCCCAAGTAACTTCTCAGCCAACCACAGCAGTACACACGCCGAAGGCACGAGCGAGATCTACTCGCGTGTTGCCCGCGGCGCTAAGGCCTGTTGGTTCGCCACGGGCAAGCCGCTCGAGAAGACCCATGTCTTCGAGGGCAAGCTCGAACCCGAGAGCGAGGGCGGGGCCGCCGAAGTGGCTGCCCACATTCGTACGCCCGATCAGCCGAGCCCGCGCGGCGGCAAGGTGTTCATCGTCACGATGACGCGCGAAGGCGGGGGCACGAACCTCGTCACCGAGAACCGCCGCATGCCGGATGACGTGGCGCAGACGATGCGTGCCGACGTCGCCCGCTGGGCGAAGACGGGATCGGCAGAGTGCAGTGAGCTGGAAGTCGCGAACCCGATCGCGACGGCTTCGATTGCCCAATCCTTGCCCGAGCGCAAACCCGCCGTGAAGAAGGCAAAGGTCAAGAAGAAGTAGCTACGCCGCCTCGGACTCGGCGCGCGATTTCGCTGCGGTGCCTGCACCAATCCGCATTGTCCGCGGCCGAATACGCTTTCCCGTGGCTTCGCGCTCGGCGGGCGGCAGGATATCGAGACTCGGCCAGAGGCCCGTGATCAGCGTGCGCGCATAGCCGTTTGCATGCCCTGAGCGGCGCATGGCGGCGGCAGCGCTGTGGTGGTCATAGGCGAGGCGGTGTGTCGAGAGCACCATCTCTCCATCGATCTCGCGGATGAGGCCGTACCAGACATCTGCCGTGCCATCATTTGCCGGCATTCCGATCACGCCTGGATTGAACCACACGCGACCGCCGACGCGCCTCAAGTAGGGAATGCCCGAATGGCCGGCGATGGTGATGTCGGCACCGCTCAGCGCGACTTCTTCGGCCAGCACATCGCGCTCGGATTGAAAGACCCAGCGATTGACCACGGCCGTGCCGCCGTGAACGACGCGGAATGTCCGACCCGCGTAGGTGAAGCGGAGTGTCTCGGGGAGGCCGCTCATCCACGCGCGCATGTCGTCGCTCAAGCGGGCGTTGGCATAGGGGTACCAGCCCTTGGCGAGGGCGGCGCACTCGGTGCCGTCCTCGAAATTGCAGGCGCAGTCCTCGGCCGCGACGGCGAGCTGCTGCTCGCAGTTCCCCTGGATGACGTGGCAGCCCCATTCGGCAATGAGCCGGGCCGTTTCCTCGGGGGCCGCGCAGTAGGCCACGATGTCGCCCGTGCAGATCACGTTGACGGCGGGGATGGTGAGCGCCTGGGCGCATCCGCGTAGGGCCTGGGTGGCCTGGAGATTGGAATAAGGGCCGCCAAAGACCAGGAGCGGCTTGGTGATGTCGAAGGCGATCACGCGAGGGGCCTCTCCAGGGAGTAACCGCGCGCAAGCTCGCCCGAGGCGAGGGGCTGCGTCAAGTACCCGCAGAAAGACATAAAGATTTCTTTATATGCTCCTTGCGAGAGCGTGCCTCTGCCGCTATACAACGCCCGTCAATTCAGGGCCCAGTGGCTGCGCTTGCGCTCCCGAAGTGCAGCCGGTGCACCGGGTTCCAGGCCATCCTCAGCCCGAGAAAGGCGCCCCATGAGCACGAAGGACTACATCGTCAAGGACATCAGCCTGGCTGAGTTCGGTCGCAAGGAGCTCTCCATAGCCGAGAGCGAGATGCCGGGCCTCATGGCGACGCGCACGGAGTACGGCCCGAAGCAGCCGCTGAAGGGCGCGCGCATTGCCGGCTCACTGCACATGACCATCCAGACGGGCGTGCTGATTGAAACGCTGAAGGCGCTGGGCGCCGACGTGCGCTGGGTCTCCTGCAACATCTACTCGACGCAGGACCATGCGGCTGCCGCGATTGCAGCCGCTGGAACGCCGGTCTTCGCGGTCAAGGGCGAGACGCTGATCGAGTATTGGGACTATACCGCCAAGCTGTTCGACTGGCACGGCGGCGGCTATCCGAACATGATCCTCGATGACGGCGGCGACGCCACGCTCTTCATCCATCTCGGTGTGCGCGCCGAGAAGGGCGACACGGCGTTCCTGGACAAGGCCGGCTCCGAGGAAGAGGAGATCCTGTTCGCGCTCATCAAGCGCTGCATCAAGGAGAAGCCGAAGTGCTGGTTCGGCGCGATCGCCGCATCCATCAAAGGCGTCTCCGAGGAGACGACGACGGGCGTGCATCGCCTCTACGAGATGCAGAAGGCCGGCACGCTGCTTTGGCCCGCAATCAACGTCAATGACAGCGTGACGAAGTCGAAGTTCGACAATCTCTATGGCTGCCGTGAGTCGCTCGTCGACGGCATTCGCCGTGGAACGGACGTCATGATGTCCGGCAAGGTGGCGTTCGTTGCGGGCTACGGCGACGTCGGCAAGGGCTCGGCGGCCTCGCTGCGTCAGGCCGGTTGCCGCGTGCTCGTCTCCGAGATCGACCCGATCTGCGCCCTGCAGGCGGCGATGGAGGGCTACGAGGTCGTGACGATTGAGGATGCCCTGCCGCGCGCCGACATCTACGTCACCGCGACGGGCAACAAGGACATCATCACCGTCGAGCATATGAAGGGGATGAAGGACCGGGCGATCGTCTGCAACATCGGCCACTTCGACAACGAGATTCAGGTCGCGGGCCTCAAGAACTTCAAGTGGACTAATATCAAGGACCAGGTCGACGAGATCCAGTTCCCCGGTGGCAACCGCATCATCCTGCTGAGCCAGGGTCGTCTCGTGAATCTCGGTAACGCGATGGGCCACCCCTCTTTCGTCATGTCGGCGTCGTTTACCAATCAGACGCTGGCCCAGATCGAGCTCTTCGCCAACAACAAGGACGGCAAGTACAAGAAGGAAGTGTACGTGCTGCCGAAGCATCTCGATGAGAAGGTGGCCATGCTCCACCTCGCCAAGGTGGGCGCGAAGCTGACCAAGCTCAGCCCCGATCAGGCGGCCTATATCGGCGTCAAGCAGGCGGGGCCATACAAGGGCGATCACTACCGCTACTGAGGGGATCACTCAGGCCGAAAGTTCAGAATGGGCGCCCTCGGGCGCCCATTCTCATTGTGTAGCAGGGTAGCCCCATAAAGAGCCGCTGCAATCTCGGTTTTGGCGCCTGCGGCTGTGCGTCCAACGCGCCCGTGACATGCTTCGGTCGCTCTGCCCGGTGCGCTTCATCCGGCGCATATTCGCCGCCCGGCGGCTGGAGGCCAGGGGGGCCGAAGCAGGGAACACGCCCATACGGCTCCCGCTGCCCGGGTTAAATTCGCCACTTGTTTCAGGGCCGTCCGGTCGGCCATAAGACGGCAACACGCCGCGCGCCCAGGTGGCACGGCCAGGCTCACGAGGAAACGTCGAATGTCCACTCGCCAGGACGGAGCCCCCTCAGCGATCGTGCGCTCGCGCGCCGATCTCGTCGATTGGATTGCCGCGGGCTGTAAGCCGGCCGAACAATGGCGCATCGGCACCGAGCACGAGAAGATCGTCTTTCACACCGATGACCTGAGCCCCGTTCCTTATGAAGGACCGCGCGGCATCCGCGCTATCCTGGAAGGGCTGATCACGCGCTATGGCTGGCTGCCGATCATCGAGGGCGAGAACATCATCGCGCTCAAGCGGCCGGATGGCGAGCCGCCGGCCACGGTGTCGCTGGAGCCCGGCGGGCAATTCGAACTATCCGGCGCCCCGCTCGTGACGCTTCATGAAGTCGCCGACGAGACGCAGCAGCATCTCGACCAGGTGAGCGCGATCGGCAAGGACCTCGGCGTCGGCTTCCTCGGACTCGGCTTCTCGCCAACATGGACGCGTGAAGAGACCCCGCGCATGCCGAAGCGGCGCTATGCCGTCATGACACGCTACATGCCGCAAGTCGGCAAGGGCGGTCTCGACATGATGTATCGCACGGCAACGATCCAGGTGAACCTCGACTTCGGTAGCGAAGCCGACATGGTCAAGAAGCTGCGCGTCTCGCTGGCGCTGCAGCCGGTCGCGACCGCGATCTTCGCAGCTTCGCCCTTCACGGAAGGCAAGCCGAACGGCTTTCTGTCCATGCGCAGCGAGGTGTGGCGCGATACTGACAAGCGGCGCACAGGTATGCTGCCGTTTGTCTTCGAGGACGGCATGGGCTTCGAGCGTTACGCGGAGTACGCGCTCGATGTGCCCATGTACTTCGTCTATCGCGATGGCGAATACATCGATGTCGCCGGCGCTTCATTCCGGGATTTCATGAATGGCAAGCTCGCGGCGCTGCCCGGCGAGCGGCCAACCATTGACGACTGGTCCGATCACCTGACCACGCTCTTTCCCGAAGTGCGAATGAAGCGCTTCCTCGAGATGCGCGGCGCCGACGGCGGGCGCTGGCGCCGCATCTGCGCGTTGCCGGCCTTCTGGGTAGGACTGCTCTACGACCAAGCGGCGCTCGATGCGGCGTGGTCGCTGGTCAAGGACTGGACGGCGGAGGAGCGACAGGCCCTGCGCGATGGTGTGCCTGGGCTCGCGCTCAAGACACCTTTCCGCAACGGCAAGGTTTTGGAGATCGCGCGCGAAGCCGTAGCGATTGCGCGCGGCGGGCTTGCTGCACGGGCGCGAAAGAATGCATCCGGGCTCGACGAGCGGGAATACCTGGCGCCCGTCGAGGAGATCGTTGCCTCGGGCCGCACGATCGCCGAGCAATTGCTCGAATCCTACCACGGGCCGTGGAAGGGCGATGTCCGCCGCGTCTTCGAGGAATACGCGTTCTGAGGCTCGCCTCTCCAATTATCCACTCAACGCGTTCCGCACGGCCATGACGGCGGCGCGTGTCGCGCCCATGAGATCGGCGTCCATGGGTGGCGCTTGCGACGAGAACTTCGCCATCACAATCTGATTGGCCGGATCGATGAAAAGGTTCTGGCCGTGGATGCCGTATCCGAAGAGCAGCGGCGCGCTGCCACGCTCGACGTACCACTTCGCGCGATAGTGCATGTCGAGGCCAGGGAAGTACTCGACGAACGAGCTGGCATTCCATGCCGCGGGATCGCCATCCTTCAGGATGTCGGCAATCCAGCTCTCGGGAATGATCTGCCGCGTACCGCGCGCGCCGCGCTCCAGAATGAGCTGACCGACGCGGGCGAGATCGCGCGTCGTCGTACACATGCCGCCGGCACAGCGCGGCGCACCGAGGCGATCGACCGTGATGTAGGCGCTCTCTGCGGCGCCCATGGGCTGCCAGATGAGATCGCTCATGAGATCGGCATAGCGCCTTCCCGCCGCACGCTCGATGATCCAGCCGAGCAGGTCCGTGTTGACGGAGATGTAGTGGAAGCGCCCGCCGTGCGGACGATCCGCCTCGGTGAGATGACGATAGAAACTGCGCAAATCCGATGGCGCTTCGTCCGGCGCCAGCGGGTTCCAGCCCGTCGACTTGCGATACTCGATGATGGGACCTTCGGTGGCGAGATAGTTCTCGTCGAAGACGAGGCCTGTGCGCATGTCGAGCAATTGCCGCACCGTCGCGCCCGCATAGGCTGTCCGCGCGACCTCGGGGACATAGTCCGTCACCAGTCGCTCGACATCAAGCACGCGCTGTCCGGCAAGGACGCCGGCGAGTAGCCCGAGCATGGACTTGCTGACGGACATGAGAATGTGCGGCGAGCGTGCGGTCATGCCGTTGCCGTACTGCTCGAAGAAAAGTGCACTCTTGTGCAGGATGACAATGCCGTCAGTGCTTGAAGCATCGATGAATTGGCTGAAGGGGAGTGTCCTGCCGTCGGGCATCGGCACCGGCAGGTGGCCGAGATCGCGTGGCGCAGGTTTCAGCTCCCGAACGCCGCTCGGATCGTGGGGGATATCGGCGCTCGCTATGATCTCACGTACATGATGGAAGGCCCATTGATTGAACGGCGTCTGTCGCCAGTTCGCGAGCGTTACCTGGGATTGTGGCGCGGGCGGAAAGCCCTCCATGAGGCGTGCGACCATACTTGTTATTCCCGTGCTGCGATTTCGCCCGAAGAGGCCGAGCTTAGGCCAATCGAGTGCCCGCGAATATATTCAGACTTCGCGACAATCGTCGCTGAAAATACGCCGCGCGTCCGAAGGCAAGCCCACCATCGAGGGCTGCCGTTACGCGTACTGAGCCGGCAGGGAACCCAACTCAATGCTGGCGCGTTTAAGTTGGTCGAATGACTGAAGGCATGAGAGGGGAACAATGGACGCCAAGAATGTGATGATTGCCGTGCTGGCCGTGGCAGTGGCTGTTTTGGGCTATCTCTTTTGGGAGAGTCAGCAGCCGGGCGTTGAAATCAACGTGCCGGGCGTGAGCATCAAGGCGAAATGATCTTCGCCGCCGCCAAGCGCAATTATGACGCCGGGCTTCCGGTAGCAAGCGCCCGTAGGCCCCGCGCCACCTCATAGTCCGAGATGATCTTGCTGCAGACCGCAAGCGGTATGCCGTTCCGGCGCGCATACTGCTCGACGGCTTCACGGCCGTCCATTTCGTAGATGACCAGCAGTTTCTCGGCGAGCTTCGACGTGTGCGTCTGCATGGCGCCCACGACACGCGATTCGCGCGGCAAAGGCGGGGCGAGATTTCGTCCGTCTCGCGGCAGAGCTTCTACGCTGAACGCGCAGGCGCATTCGGCGGCAAGCGGTAATCGCGCGTGTCTGCTGTTCAAAGTTGACCGTCATCACCCCAGTTGTCGAGCAACGCGCGATAGTCGGCATCCTGATAGCGCGAGAAATCGAAGGCCGGCGCATAGTCCGGCAGCCGGCAATCGGTGATGTGTCGCGCAATGAGATCGCCGCCAGCGCACGCGGCCATCACGCCAAAGCCCGAATATGCGCCCGACACATAAGCGCCTTCCACCGGCAATGGTCCGATCAGTGGCCGGTTTTCGCGCGTTCTCACATAGTAGCCGCCATCGATGAAGGGGCGGCCCGACTTCTCGATATAGGCCTTGAGCCCCGGCACCATGGTCGCCATGCCGCGCAGCGCGATCTCCGCATAGTAGGGAGGTTCCGGCAATGGGAAGACGACATCACTCGGCCCATGCGTATAGTTGAAGAGCACGAGGAACGACGCGTGCGTGCCGCTCCCTTCCGGACGCCCGTGCGCGCCCCACGGGAATTTCTCGAGCAGCCGACGTGTCTCCTCGTCCTCGGCTAGCGCCGCGCGCTCGTCATCGCTCCAGGGCAAATACTGATCGTCAAGCCAGATGAGCATGGGAGCAGCGCGCATGACGCCCTGCGGATCGGGGAATGAGACCTTGAAATGGCGCTCGGCGAAGATCGGCAGGTCCACACCGATGAGCCCGGCGGCACCTTTCAACATGGGACCGGCCGCGAGCACGAGGTGGCTCGCCTCGAGCGTCTGGCGCGCGCCGTCCTGTTCTAGATGAACCGAGCGAACGCGCCCGCCGGTCGTATCGACGCCGACGACCTCGCCGCGCAGAACTTTCACCCCGCACTCGCGTATGGCCTCGAGCATATGCATGCCGAGTTGTTGCGCGCTCAGCCAGCCGGCGCGCCGCGCGTGCACGACGGCCAAAGTCTCGGGTGCGAGAAAGGGGAACTCACGGCGGATCAGGTTGGCGTTGGTGATGACGTCGGCACCGGTGAGGGGCAAATCGAAGCCGTGCATTGGTGACGGCACATAGGCGCTCGACGCCGTCTCATGATATCGTGCCGGCCCGCCGCCTCGCGTCTCGGCCAGGGATGCGGCTGTCCTCAGAAAGGGAATCCGTGCCGCATCCGCGGTCGCGAAGAGGTAGCCGCGACGGTTCATGTTGATGCGATTGCCCGTCGCCCGCGCGATTCCCTCCATGAGGTCGATGCTGTGGTTCATGTACTGGGTCATGGCGCGATCGGGACCGGGCCACCAGTTGCGGTAGGCTTCCGTCGATTTGTCGGAGGTGAGTGAAAGCGGATTATCACGCTCGATGACGACCACGTTTTGCAGGCCGTGCTCGACAGCGAGATAGTAGGCTGCGGATACGCCGGCCAGGCCTGCGCCGCAAATGACGACCTTGGCCGAGGAAGTGTCGCTCATTTGAAACCACCCGTTAGGCTTGCCGGATGGCATCTCCAAGCCCGTTCACGCGAGTTGGGGCAAGCGGAATGGTGCGGTTGGGGCTGTGGTGCCATCAATTTCGGCTAGGTGCCGGAGATTGGAGCGGGTGAAGGGAATCGAACCCTCGTCATCAGCTTGGAAGGCTGTTGCTCTACCATTGAGCTACACCCGCGATTTCAATAACTTATCCCACTTTTCATCGTACGAAAGGGTCAAAAAAGGGTCAGTATTCGCGTTGGGAACGACTTCTACCGGATGTGGCTGTAGTTGTGAAGGGCGGCGCTTGCCTGCGTTCCTACCCGCAACTGTTTATATTCGCCGATGCGGTCACTCGATCTTCCCGGGTTCTCGCTGGCTCCCCTCCTATGCCCAGCACCAAGACCATCGCGATAGGGTGTTCGAGGATAGTCTAACGTCCCTGTCGCTCCCGCTGTTGACCAGACGTATCACGCTCAAAGACGCGCGCTGCCACCCATTCTTCAACTTCCGAAAGGAGCCATGCTACGCGGTTCGGTCCGACCTGGATCCGACGCGGGAACAGTCCGCGCTTCTCTAGGCGCAAGATGTGTTGGGGGGTGTACGGGACTATAGCGAGCAGCTCTGATCTCGTGATGAGCCGAAGGGATTGCGCGCTTGGCAATGAAGATTGTAGCGGCGAGGCTGTCGTGCCGATGTCTCGGTCAGTGGTCGTTGTCATGATTGATCCTTCCTGATTGTTGGAATCAAAATTGCTGCCTTCGGTGCAGCAGTGCCTGCTCAGCAACTGCGCCAGCATTCTCGTTTGTGTTCGCCTTTGGCCGAGGGAGGTGTGGTGGCGTCGGGCACGTCAAGAGAGGCATTGCAAGCGACCACACGATGGCGGCCATGGTCACGACCGAGAGCAGCGCCGCCGAGCGCCACGCCGATGTCTGGTGTTCTGCGATTCTCTCTCGGGAGCACCAATCCAGGCGCGCTTTAAGATAGGGCGTCGCGTTTGCGCACGGCACGCCAAGTGTCGCGGCGAGCGGATGAATGGGATGGACCTGAAGGCCATTGGCAAAGACCGGACGTCGCCTCGGTCGCACAAACCACAGAAACGAAGCGACCTGCAGAGTGAGATTGATGCCAAACGCGGTCTGATAAGCCACCGGCGGATGCCGCCCGGCCTCCATCGGCCAAATATCCACGACGAAGCCAGTGCCCAGCTGCACCAAGAACGCACAGCCGATATGGAGGAGATTGAGGGCGCCGCTGGCGCGGCCCGATGCCGATTTCGGGAAAAGTTCCGCCACGATGGCATAGCTCAAGACGGTCCCGGCGCCGATACCCGCGATCGCGATCCACGGCAGCCACGTTGGGATGGGCCAGCGCAGGACCAGTGCGAGCTGCGCCAGTAGGGCAAGGCTGGTCGCGATAGCAAAGGTGGTTGATAAGGAAACGCCGCGCCGGCGAAGCCGATCGCCGGCTATACCGATAATGAGCGCGGACGCGCATAGCGCGACTGCCATCCACAGCAGGTGCATCACGACATCGTGGCGTGGCAGCCCCTCGACATCGGCAAGCCACGGTCCGGCCCATAGGCCCTGCAATGCCCACGCCGAACCGATGGTGGTCGCGGAGAGGGGTGCGAGACGCCAAAACCTTGCATCCCGATAGATGGCGCGAATGGTCGTGCCTGCACCGATCGCCTCGTCTGGACCTCGCGCAGGACGCTCCGGCACGAAACGCTGGATCAGCACGGCGGCGATGGCAGCTAGAGCTGCCAGGAGCAGGAACAGTCCACGCCACCCGATCGACGCGATCAGCATCTCGGCCGGCACTGTCGCCGTAACAGCGCCGAGTGCGCCCAAGGTGATGAGCCAGCCGTTGGCTAGAGCGACGCGTTCGGCCGGCCACCATAGAACGATGGCCTTCAAGCCTCCCATCAGTGCGCCGGCGACACCCAGACCGATCAAGGCTCTCCCGAGGATCAACCATAGGAGATTGGGCGCGCAGGCGAAGATTGTGGCGCCAATCGCCGCGATGGAGAGGAGCGCAGCTTGTACTCGTCGCGGTCCGAAGCGATCGAGCCAGGCGCCGAGCGGCAGCTGAACGGCACCGAACGTCAGGAAGAGCACGGCCGTGAGCAAGCCAAGGTCGGCGGCGGAGAGGCCGAACTCGGTAGCAAGTAGGCCGGAGATCAGGGCATTGATGGTGCGAAAGACATAGCTGAGATAGTAGCCGGCAGCGAATGGCAGCAGGACGGTCGCGACAACACGCCAGGCGGGATCGCCATCGGTTGTCTTTGCTCGAACGGCCGCCGGCTTGCTCAGGATGCGCGGCATCGCGCCGTCCTGATGAGCGGCGTGCCCGAAGGAAGGGCACAGGTACGAGGCGCGGGCCGGTGAAACCGCAATGGCCATGCCGACTACTCCTCTTCAGAACCCGCGGAGCGCAAGGGTCGTCTCCGGTGGCAGAGGCGCTGCGCGCCGCGTCGCGCGATCCATGAGGACGACCGTCGATCTGGCATTGGAGACACAACGCCCATCGATGAAGAGCGCCTGGGTCATCAGCAGCGAGGAGCGGCCGACATGGTCACATCGCGAGCCGATCACGACTTGGCCCGGCCAATGCATCTCGCCGAGGAAATCGATTTCGAGCCGTGCGATCACGAACTGAGTGTTGATCGGTATTGGTACACGGTGGGGATCGTGCAGGAGTTCCATGCGCGCGTTCTGGCAGCAGACGGCAAACACGGCATTGGAGATGTGTCCGTTGCAGTCGGTGTCGGCGAAGCGCAGTTTCTCCGACGTGTGGAGTGGATAGTCCTCGAGGCGAGGGCGCTGGTGGATGCGCGATCCGTTTGGCGATGACCGGTGAAGGTCGCGCTTAAGCGCATCGGGGGAAGACATTGGCTCAGGTTCCCTATGGTTTATCGCGGCGCCAGATCAGCCGGGCCGTGCCGTCGTCTGCAGCCTCTGTCAGGTTGGCCCATATCGGCTGCGGCCAGCCTGGATCGTCGAGACGCACACGCAGGTAGCTCTGATCGGTGCCCTGCTTGATCCGACGCCATGCCGCTCCGATCTCGGTCGCGCTCAGCATGACGCGGAAGTCTGGTGCGCCTTCCGTCTCCTTGCGGTCATTGGCGACAATCTTCACCCGCGCGTTCATTGTGATCGTCCGGATGGTGCCGGCGTAGCCGTCGTTGACAGCTGAGAAAATTCCGATGACGGCCATGCTTTTCGTTCTCCTTCATCAGTTTGCGGTGAGGGTGGTCGTGCCGCGGTACGGGCGCAGGATGATGTCCTTGTGGACGATGACGCGCAGCGGCCAGCCAGGACGCACGGTGATGGTCGGCTGGACATTGAGATGACGCTCGATGAGGCGCTGGCCAGCACGGTTGGTGGTCGACTGTGTTGAAAGCTGCAGCGCGCGGATGAGATCGCTGTCGCCAGAACCGCCCAGGCCGCCGAAGACCAACTCACTGCCGACGCCGAGCACGGTCGCCAGCGCGACGCCCTTCAGCAATTGCCAGGTGTGAAGGTTGACCTGATCGGCAAGGCCCGCATATCCGCCTGTATCCGTTGCCGGCAGGCTGTCGATGACGAGCTCCTGGCCGAACGCGACGACGTTGTCGTACTTGCCGATCAGGCGCGAGCCTTGCGGCAGTAAGAGAAATCGACCGGAGACGGAATCAAAAATATTCTCTGTGACCTGGGCGATGACGAAGCCCGGCAGATCGGAGTTGAGGCCGGTCACGAGGCTCGCCGGAATGACTGTCCCGGCCATCAATTGATACGGCGAGGCCGGCGTCTGTAGGCCGTGCGGATTGTATATCTCCTTCTCGGGACCGGAGCGCAGGAACGTCAGCTTGCGCAGGCTCTCTGTCGCGTCCGTGCCGGTGGGCTCGAGGTTGCCTGCGGCGAGCGCACGGGCCTGGTCCGCCGCGCGCAACCCGGTCAGCGCTCCAGAGTCACCGCCGCTCGGAGCCGACCGCGATTGCAGGCCGGGCTCTGCGCGGGGCGCGTTTTCCTGCAGCGGTGTCTTCAATTGAAGGCGGAAGAAGACCTGGGATTCCCGCGCCTGCCCCGCCATGCGGGCGAGCCGCGTGCGCTCCAACTGTTCGGCCTGGTCGATGGGATCGCCTCCGACCTCGGTCAATTGTGGGATGCCTGATGGCGAACGTACCGGCTCGGATGGGCGCTCCGTGCGCACGCCGTCGTACGACGCCGGCAGCCGGGCAAGGCTCTCGGGCGTAGGCTTGTTCTCGACGTTGATGAGTTCACGCGGCGCGCCGACTTGGAGCTTCGGCGGCTGCAGGGCAACCAGAACCAGGAAGGCGACGAGCATTAGCACGACGGCTGCACCGCCGATCAGCACTTTGCGGTTGATGCGCGTCACCGGCCGCGGCCGTGCGCGCAGCTCGAGCGTCTCCGGCGCGACTTTCTCAGTCTCGGCTTTTTTGGCGGGGTCGGTCTCGCTCATGAACGTGTTTCCCGCCAGACCGCGTCCGTGCGGACAATGCGCACGACCCGCTGTGGGGCCGTGCCGAGGCGAAGCTCGGCGGCGGCAAACAGCCGATCGACGATGTAGGTGGTCCCGCGTACGCGGTAGTTGACGAGCGCGGACTTGCCGTCGGGGCCGATGACGAACAGGGGCGGCGCCTCGCTCTGCGCGAGGCCTGACGGGAACTGGATGTAGACCTTGGCGCCATCATCGAAGACCTGTCGCGGTTTCCAGGGCGCGTCGCCCTCGATGCGATAGCGAAAGCGGAGCTGGTCGATGTTGACGCCGCTGTCGGCGATCGACCCGAGTGGGGCTGCAGCGTCGTCGCGCTGCTTGCGCAGGGATACGAGTTCGGCCGCAGGATACGTCCACGACACCGACGCCATATAGGTCTTGTCGCTCGAGCGCATTTCGAGGTGGTAGGTGCGCCGGTCGGTGGTGATGATAAGATTGGTCTCGAGGTCGGCGCCGACCGGTTTCACCAGGATGTGGACTTGCGCATCCTTCCCGTCGCCACTCGTCGTATCGCCGACCACCCATCGCACGGTGTCGCCGGCCGAGACGGAGACGAGCCTCTCGCCCGCCTCGAGTGCGACATCCGTTACCTGGTTGACGGCGGCATAGAGCTGGTACAGCGCACCCTTGGTGTAGGGATAGACCTGGATGGCATTGATATAGCCATCCTTAACCGGCTCGACGCGTGCTGCGGTATTGGCGCCCGCGACACGTTCCGAAGGCGGGCGGGCGTCCTTCTTCTTGTCGGCCTCCTTGCCGACGGGCTTGAGCTGGCCGGGAAGAGGAAGTGGCGTTGGCACTTCAACATAGCGGATGGGCGGCTTCGGTTCCGGGTCGCGCCGGGCGGCCAGGGCCGGACTGTCGAGGATGGGGATCTCCGGCACCCTGATGCTGGGGGTGCAGGCATTGAATCCACTCGACGCTACGAGAGCAACTGCAACACAACGCAACGTGCTCATTTTTAGATGCCGAGCGGGTTCTTGCGCACCGCGTCGACGGTTCGGGGTGGCGTGATGACGATCGAGAAGAGGCCGGTGAGGCGTTTGGTGTCTCTCAGCGCCCCGCCCTCAAAAGATCGTTCCAGCCAGCGCACCTGGAAGGACGTGTCCGAGGCGCGCACGACGCTCGTCACGTCGACGGCGACGGTCTGGCGACCCACCCGGGCGAATGGATCGTTGTCTCGCGCGTACTCGTTCAGCGTGACGGCGGCTTTGTCGGTCACGAAGTCATAGGCCTTGAGCCAGTTCTGCCGCACGACGACGGGATCGATCGACAGCGCGCGCACGTTGTCGACGAAGCGCGCGAGGTGATAGCCGATCTGTGCGTCGTTCGGCGCATACGTCTCGGCCGCCGGGCCGATGGCACGCGCCCCACCGCGCGAGTCCACCTCGACGATGTAGGGAACGATCGCGCTCGTTCGCCCGATCCAGAGGAGGATGGCCGCGAGCAGAAGTGACAGACCAAGGCTGCCGACCGCCACGAGGCGCCAGTTGTGCGCCTGAACGCGCGCACTGCCCATGCGTTCGTCCCAGGCCTGCGCAGCTTTCTGGTAGGGCGTGACCGGTTCCGGCGTTTCGCCATAGCGCAAGGTCGATCGCTTGAAGGCCATGATCTCCACTCCCCTACGTCTTGTTCTTGAGATCGGGGCCGCTGCTGCTGCCAGCGCGGTCGCCATCGCGGAGCGCGTGCGCAGCCATCAACCCCGCCTGGGTCATGCGCTGGCGGCGGGCGAGGCTCTGCGCCCATGGTGGCGGACCCGACGAGGACGTGCTGCCGCCGGAAAGATCGGCGTCGGAGCCTTTGCCGTCGCCCTCTCCTGATGGGGCCGCATCCCGGTATCCCTGCGCAGTGCCGTGGCGATAGGCAGTGCGCACCGGCGCCGCCGACGTTGCCGCCATGCGCGATGCTGGTCCTGAGACGGTTGCTCGCGCGACACCTCCCATGCCACCTGCCTCATAAGCGGCGCCGACACGGCCCGCGAGCGACGCAGCCGATTTGATGGCACCGCCGGTCGTGCGCCCGGCCATGCGGGCCGCGCCGGCCGTTGCGACGCCGCCGGCAACTGCCGTGCCGCCAAGCGCGGCCGTGGTCGCAACCGCGGCGCCGGCGCCGAGTTGAGGCGCGCCGGTGATCAGACCGGCGGCAATGCCAGGAACGAAGATGGCGAGGCCGAACACAGAAATCGCGCCAAGGATGCAGGAGGCCGCCTGCGTCAGCGTCACCTCGCCGGTCGGGCGCATGACCGTGCCGAAGATCGACGAGCCAATACCGACCACGATCGCCAGCACCATGAGCTTGATGCCCGACGCAATGACATTGCCGAGCACCCGCTCGGCCAGGAACGCTGTCTGTCCGAACAGCGCGAACGGCACCAGCACGAAGCCCGCCAGCACTGTCAGCTTGAACTCGATGATGGTGATGAAGAGCTGGACCGACAGCACAAAGAAGGCGAGCAGAACGATCACCCAGGCCAGCATCAGCACGGCGATGGTCACAAAGTTCGAAAAGAAGGTCGTGATGCCAATCAGCTCGCCAGCTTTCTCGAGCAGCGGTTTTGATGCCGTGAACCCTGTCGAGGCGACAAACCCCGGGCGCATCAAATCGGCCGACGTCAGCGACGTCCCCGTGGCCCTCAGCCCCAACCCAGCAAACGACTGGAAGATAATGTCGGCCAAGCTCTGAAAATTCGACAGCAGCAGCGCAAAGAACCCGACATACAACACCTTGCGGATGAGCTGAGCGACAACGTTGTCCTCGCCCATCAGCGCCCAGAACAATCCAGCGAGCGTGATGTCGATCGCCACCAGAATGCTGGTCAGAAACGCCACATCGCCAGCCAGCAACCCAAATCCGCTGTCGATGTAACGGCTGAACGTCGCCGTCAGGAGTTCACGCGCCACCGACGCGACGACAGGATGTACAACTGGAGTCGTATCCGTACCCTGGTGGTTGGTGGTCAGCATGATCCCGAGCGTTCTACTGATCGAGCGGGCGGGATCAGCAAGGAAAGTCGCGACGCGCGCGAGCGTCTTCTCCTTCTCGGCATAGAGAACGTGGAGGATGGTGCCGACCAGCAGCGCGTGCGCGGTCTTCTCCCAGTGATCGCGCTGTTCGCGCGCGCCGTCCGGATCGACGAGGATGTCGGCGATGTTCTGGACATCGCGGACCTCCATCTCACCCTTGCGCACTTCGAG